>Ga0335394_10005241_pt1 | contig 14698 bp, 20 predicted proteins | sample MAT03_FD_205741 | JGI IMG/M metagenome (GOLD analysis project Ga0335394, IMG submission 205741) | Freshwater microbial communities from Lake Fryxell liftoff mats and glacier meltwater in Antarctica - MAT-03 (spades assembly) (version 2) ...
GACTTCGCAAGTCCGGCCGTGTTGTTCACCAACATGTCAATGCTGATCGAATGAGTCGAGAAGGCGAACTGCCCTTGGTAGTCGACAAGCAACACCACACTGTTTTCCGGCGTGAGTTCGTCGAGCACACGCGGGGCGACAGCCAGTCTTCGTTGCGCTGCGGTCGCGGGCTCAGAAACGCCGATGGCCGCGCGTTCACCCGAACCGGCAGTCGTCTGCGCAAACACAGGCACGCCGCTCGCCGCGATCGTCATGAAAGCACCGATTGGTAAGCCAAGACATTTCCAGTTACACATCCTGATTCTCCGTCGTGCAATATAAGCGTTAAAAAGACAGGAATAAAGCAATACAGGCGAGCGCTGTGACTTTGAATGGGGGCATGAAATCGGAGGCCAGATCTGTGTGAAGGAGAATGCGTGCAAGCTTCGCTCGAACTTGTTGGTGGACTGCCGCTCGTGACGGTAAAGGCCAGCAATTGCTGCAGTGGCTTGCTTACCCTGCCTTCAGCCCGTCTCGTGGGGCGAACGTGAGGCGCCTCAGCATGGATGCACGGCATGCCCGTGTGCCGTCATCCTGAGAACACCGCTAAACGACACGCACGCACAACAAAAGATTTGCACACGTGACGTCGCGAACAGTGCACTCGTGAATCCGTGCGTGTCGGCGCAGCGTGTCCGGGCTCTCCTTGGCACCCGGCAGCAGCGGCGAGGTAGCGGAGCCGCGCACCGCGGATGGAGCTGCGACGAACTCTGTTATTGCATCGATGCGCTACACCTCCTGCCGGTACCGACACGATGCCTGGCGCTGCCGCGTTACCAATGTCAAGCACATCGAACAGGCCGCGATGGAAGCCGGGATGTGTCGGCGCGAAACTGATGCTGCCGGGGGCTGCCAGATTGGTGGCTACTGGGACTGTGCGCAACTGTGGCTTCACTACTGACGATAAAATGCACACCCCTGCTGCGGCGATGTAAAGCGAGGACGTGACGTGATGCGTGCAACTTCCGACAATGACGAATGGATGAGCAAACGCACGCAGTGTTCCGGTAAGTCATAGCGTGTCGTTTCGACAAGACTATGTTCTATGCAAGGGGTGGACCAATCGGCGAATAGCTGAGTTAGTTGTAAATAGTCCAGAATAGTCGATGGATCAACGTTGAGCTCAGCAGCTATTGATCCACGTGCACGCCCACCCGTCACCGCAATGGCTGGGTCATTTCTCTGGGGAAGCAGATTGAACCCGGCTGCTCGGCAGTCGTGAGGCAGCCGTATCGTCGTTCGCACGCGCTGGTCACGCTGGTATGCCAAGGCAGCGCGCGTGAGCCCGCAGCCTCACGCGCGATCTCGCCCGTGACCCGTTCTTTACATGGCGAATCCGAAAGTGCTCTTCGAGCCGAGTGCTCGGCAGCCGTGACGTTCATTGCTCTGGACTGCGCTCGCGGACGGGAGACTTTCATCGAGCATCTCGTGGCGTTTGTTCCACGCACATTGCTTTCGTAAATGTCACGCCAAACCGCTTAAGGGATTGACCGGTTGGCGAGGCGATTAATTCCCCATTCTTGACGACCCATCATCGCGAACTGATTGTGTGACCCTCGGCGCTTCCTTGGGATCACGACAAGCAAGCAATGGACGACGTCGCTGGGTTCAAATCGCGAAGCCAGTCGTTGGTCGGATGGCATGATGGCACAGTGTCACGGAAGCGATACAAATGTTCGGGCCCCGCGTTCCTGACGACCACGCTTGTGTGATACAGCGCCGCACGGCTGGGCTCCAGTAAGGTCGTAATCACACCGTACGACGACGTGATGGACAAGTTGTTAATCGCCGAAAGACACGTCGCCCGAGCGAAGCACCGCGAGTCCCTCATGATTTCTCAGGGTCCGCCACCATCGAAGGCAGCATGCTCGCCGTAATTGCGGCGAGTGCGAGTGTGAGGCAGACAATCCAAATTAAACCCACGGCCTCGGGTCGGTGCTGTGCTTCCGACACGTGCGTTCCGTGAGCCAGCCACAAGCCGCCCATGAAGGCGCCGAACGCCTGACCGGCAAACGTCGCAGATGCGTTGAGTGGCAGCGCAGCGGGTACGAGCGCCGGCAGGGCGCCGACGAGTCGTGTCTGGAGCGCAGGGGTCGCGATGAAATTTGCCATGCCCCAGCCAGCCAGCGCAGCCCATGAAGCGACCGGCAGTGCACCGAGTGGCAATACTGCCATGGCGACTGCAGCGGCTGTCAATGCCAGTGTTGCGGTCTTGGTGGCACCGATATCGGTCCACTGCCCAGGCACTGACGCCGTTCCCTACGAGACTGCCGATCCCGAAGAGCGCCAGCGCGGGTGCCACCACAGCGGCATCGGCACGCAGCAACACAGGCCGTGCACTCGCGGCGTAGCTGAACAACACGAAGGTCCCGATGGCCGCCAGCAGCTTCAGGCCAATCGTGGCTCGTAGTGCCCGGTTGGCCAGGACCGCACGCATCGCCGAGAGCGTGGCCCCGGGCAACATGATGCCGCCGGGAAGTCTGAGCTTCAATGCCACCGCCGTCGCCACGGCGGCCACGCCTAACGCCGCGAACGTCAGGCTCCAGCCAACCTAAAGCCCGATCCAGGTGCCTGCTGGTCATCCAACACCAACGCCAGCGTGAAACCCCCGAAGACGATCGCCACGCCACGACCACGCTGTGCTGGCGAAATCAACGCGCCTGCCACGGCAATGGCGTTCGGCACGAACGCGGCGGCGGTCATGCCACTGACGGCGCGTGCGATCGCCAGTGTCGTGAGGTCCGGCGCCCATGCGGCGGCCAGTAGCGCCGCGCCACAGACGAGCAGCGTGCGGAACAGCAGCTCCTTGCGGCATACGCGGCACGCCAGAACCGCGACGACCGGCGCACCGACAGCGAATCAGACCCCGTAGACGATCAGCAGCTGCCCAGCCGCTGCCGTATCGACGCGCAGCTCATTCCCGATCGGACCCAACAACCCCGTTACTATCATGGCGCCAGAACCAACCACCCCATTGCATCCTGCGAGCAGCAGGAGGCTGGCGCGGCCGAGTACGGGCGAGGCCTTGCCGCCAATGAACTCCCGCGCCGCAAACGGCGACCCCGCCGCGACCGAGGCCGAGTTCGTCAGCAACACGCTGCGCTGTAAGGATTTGCCGCGCGCTTTATGGGACGTGAATGCTGCGGGAACGGTGACGTACCGCGCTACGCTTGGCGTCAACGGACGACTGAGCGAGCCGCGTTACGCGCAGCAGCGGAAATGCCGCGCTCCACGCCGCGATGTGTGCGCTGGCGCTGCGGCAAGCGCACTTTTCCCCCGCTCGCAATAGAAACGGGCGGAAGGTCGCCGACACCGCGCTTTTTGAGCAGGACTGGAGGGTGGAGCAACGCGAGGTAGCGGAGCCGGAAGACAGCTCCCAATGACTTTGGAGATCGCTGCATCCGGCATCGCCTGATAGAAGACGCGAGCGATTCCAAGGGTGCCCGATCGAGCACCCTTCATATTGTCATGCTCTCATCAGCACCGGCCTGCTTTTACTCCGCCCTGCTGGCCGGGAATCCGACCGCCGTTGACAAGATTGTCTATATCTTCGACTCAGCTCGAATAAGAACGCTCGATTGGTCCCAAGCGCTGGCCAGATCGAACTGAATCCATTCGGAACTGAGGTGAATATCGAGCGAGTCGAGTTTACCCGGTCCCAGGTTCTGGTAGCCGTGCGGAACGTTTGCCGGACCCAGCACAATGTCGCCCGCCTGGGCGTCGATTGTCTTGTCACCAACAGTGAACCGAGCTCGCCCCTCGCTTATGGTGAACACCTCGTCATACGGGTGGATGTGGAGTTTCGGCCCCTCACCGATCACCTCCGTGACATAGCGGATGAGCGTGATGTTGGTCCCGATATCCTTGCCTTCGAGCAAACCACGCAAGGCCTTGCCAGGGTTCTCCCAGTCTGCCGCGAATATCTTGACCGGTGGAACGGTGGACTGGATGGGCATACGATTTAGCCTCTGTTTGAGAGCGGGGTATGTGAGCCGCGAACATTACGGCTTTTTGAAATCCGAAGCGTGGAGTTCCCCCGGGGCAAGGCACCAGCATGCGGAACAGCAAATTTAATCGGGGTCGGGCGGGTATCAGTGAACGTACGGCGCGATCGCTGACCCCTGGAGGGCCGGCGGGCCCGCGGCGGGTCGTCGCGTGGCGCCCGGTCCAGACGGTCCCCGGGTCGAGGAAGGACTTCGCGCGTCGGCATGGGCCGCCGTCGTGGCGCGAGTGCGGAGGTGCGCGAGGATCTGGTCGATCACGGACCGTGGTGTGATGCAGGCGACGAGGCGCATCACACCGTGGCACGTCGGACACGCGAGCGGGTCGACTTCAAAGATCTGCTGGAGCAGCGCCGCCCACCGGCGGGTGCCCTCTGTCGGCGCCAGTCGTAGTGCGACCATCGGGTCAGAGTCCATGATCTCTTCCGCGTTCAAGGACTCTGACCCCTTGTTGCGGGTCCCTTGTTGCGCGTGCAGGTGGGGATACGGCGATCGCGCCGCGTCGCGGACGCCAGTTCAACGTCGTCGCGCGAGCGCCCATCTGGCATGCTCGTGTATGAGCGGTTCGTCGTCGTGTTGTGCGAGAGCGAGGACGTCAATGTCATCCGTCGTGCCGACGTTTCCCAGCACCACCGACGCGTTCCGCTGTAGTCCGCGCAGCTTCGCCCGCTTGATCGGCGAGCCTTTGAACGCCGCACTGAACGCGTCCTGGTCCAGCGCAAGAATGTCGCGCGCCAACGTCACCGCGTCTTTCCCCGCAACAAACTCCCGCGCCGCAAACGGCGACCCCGCCGCCAGCTCCTGCGAGAACTTCACGTTCCACGGGCACACACTCTGACAGATATCACACCCATAAACCAACCCTCCCATCTTCTCCCGCAACCCCTCCGGAATACTCCCCTTCAACTCAATCGTCAGATACGAAATACACCGCGTCGCATCCAACCGTCGCGGTCCCACGAACGCGTCGGTCGGACACGCCTCCAGACACCGCGTGCACGTGCCGCAGTGATCGCTGGTGAAGGGCGCGTCAACTTCCAAATCCAACCCCAGCAGCAGCACACCAAGAAAGAAGAACGACCCGTGCCGCGGCGAGATTAACATCGTGTTCTTCCCAAACCACCCCAGCCCGGCGCGGCGTGCGAGATCGCGCTCCAGAATCGGGCCTGTGTCGGTGTACGCCTTGCCGGGTATCGCAACTCCGAGTTCCCCCGACGCCCAGTCCTGCAGCCCGCGCAGCATGGGGACCAGTACGTCGTGGTAGTCGTCGCCCCGCGCATAGCGTGCGATCGGGCCATCAGGCTCCGTACCACCGTAGTTCATCGCGATCACCAGCGCACTCATGGCTCCAGGTACCGGAAGCGTGGAATCTCGCCGCTTCCCGGCGCCACGTTCGAGATAGCTCATCTCACCGGCATACCCGTTCGCAATCCAGTCATCGAACGCGTTGGCTGTCTCCATTGGGCCGAGCGCCGCGACGCCAGCCAGCATTGCGCCGCGCGCATAGGCCTCTGCCTTCAGTCGATGCGCAAACCCCGCCGGCGCCACGAGTGTCACGTCAGGTTGGAAGATGCCACGTCCAACGCGCGTAGTTCGCAATGTCGTCCGCCGGCGGTATCGCGTCGTGATCGCCGTACGCGGTGTGCATGCGCCACTGCACGTACTCCCACGCAGGAATCGGCAGAAATGGCGACCGGGCATACCAGTTGCGCCGCCGAAACCGCCACCCCACGAGCATCAATGGCCCGATCAGCGACGGGTCGCGGAGGCAGCGCCACATCAGCGCGAGAATCAGGGCAGGCCAGCTCATCGCATAATGATAGCATCCACACGCCATCCCGGAACCAGCCGCCTCTTCGAAATTGCTCGCGCGAGCACGTGCCATGCACGCCAATTCCCACGAATGCCGTCGATGCGAGGGGCGAACTGCAGGGAATCGACGAAACGGCCCTGGCTTGCGAACAAACCGCTGAACGTCGGTGTCACTCCGCATTGACGCGCAATGCACAGTTTTCTGGAGAGGCACAGATCGCGAACTGCTCGACGCAGAACGGTTGCACGCAGAACGGCTGGACGCAGAACGGCTGGACGCAGAACGGCTAAACGCAGAACGGCTAAACGCAGAACGGCTAAACGCAGAACTGCTGGACGCAGAACGGCTGGACGCAGAACGGCTGGACGCAGAACGGCAAACGCAGAACTGCCTCGCACAGGGGCGCACTCGTCCGAAAAAGCAACTGTAAATGCTTTGGTAAAGTGCCTCACAATCGGAAGAAAACTGTGCGAGTTGTTCCCCCCAAAATACGATGGCACACTCGACGCAGAAGCCGATGAAGCGCAGAGAAAGTCAGCACGTCATGCCCTTCTGCGTCAAGCAGTTCGCCGTCCGCCCTTCTGCGTCAAGCAGTTCTGCATCCACCCTTCTGCATCTGCCGTTCTCCGTCAAGCAGTTCTGCGTCAAGCCCTTCTGCGTCCGCCCTTCTGCGTCCGCAGTTCTGCGTCAAGCAGTTCCACCAAAATCCCCTCCTGACGAACCCGTTCGCATCAGCCCCCGGTCGTCAAGCACCCAGCGCCGCCAGCGAGCCGCTACCGATCGAGGTACTCCATCGCGCGATGGAACACGTCTTCCGTACGCCGATACGGCTGCGATGAGGGAATGTTCGTGAGCATCGGCACCAGCATGTGATCACGATGCAGTGCGCCGTGCGACGAGAGGTGCGGAATCGGTTCATAGCGGCCGCGGAAGTCCCAGTCGCGCGACGCGCTCAGGATCATGTCACCCGTCCGCGCACAATCGTTCAATGCCAGGATCTGCACCAGAGAATCCGGATAGTCCGTCGCCTGCGTGCGTTCCCACGCCTCTTCTTCTCTGAGTCCATGCTGGTCACCAAGTCCAAGCGGATCGCCGGTGCCGCAGATGTATTCGTATCGATCTCCCGACTTCCGCACCATCGCCGAGCCACGAGCACCGCCGCCACGCACTTCCACAGTGGTTGCATCATGCGGCAGGAGCAACAGATCCACCGACGGCCGCGCCGACAGCATGTCAGCCGTCTCGTTCCAGCGTTCACGCAACGCCGGCCAGAAGGGACGCTCGCGCGACGAGAGCTCGACAAACAGATGCGCCATCGCGTTGCCGCTCACCATCACCGCGATTTCGGGATTGCGCACACCGAAGATCTTCGGATGCGCCAACACACGCTTGCCCTCGGCGCGAAAGAGATCTGCGAGATCATCGTGTGCAGTCACGCCAACGTGCCCATGATCGCTGACGACGAACAGTGCCAGGTCCTTGAGCCAGTCTCTGCGGGTCGCGGCCTTGGTGACGTCACCCACAAACCGGTCGACGATGCGCAATGCGTCACGCACGATCGGTGCGCCGTGCCCCACGCTGTGGCTCGTCTTGTCCACACCGCAGAAACTCGCGAACGTGAATGGCGGGCGCTCCGTCGTCATTCGCTCCAGCATTTCGGCGGCGAGCCCGCGATCCACGTCCAGCCACCCAGCCACGTCGCCCCTGAAGTGCGTGTAGCCTGCGCGGAGTGCGAATCGGGCGTTGTCGGTGAGCCGATTCCGCCGAGGCAGCCCTCGTCCGATCATGTTCATCATCGCCAGACCCCCGCCTGCGCGCTCGAACGCGGTCGGCACCGACGGGGACAGATCGCGGTCGACCTTCCGCATCTCGCTGCCGATGTAGCTGCGCGTGTAGTGCGGCCAGCTCGTGTCGGCACGGCTGCGGTCGAACCAGCGCAGCCCCGGCAAACCCACCCGGCCCGGATGTTCCCCCATCAGGAACGGCGCGTACGCCGGGCCCGTGACCGATGGAAACACCGTCGTCAGTGTCTGCAACCCCTGCCCATTCCGAAGCGCCTTCAGCGCCGGTACCTCACCCGCTTCAATCGCAGCCGAGAGGGTATCAGGGCGGCAGCCATCCGCAACAACGATCAGAACGTGGGGCACGGCGTCGAGGGCAGTGATCTGGAACGGCGCCCCACGAAAGACCGAGGCGGGGCGCGAAGGTGCGCGACGCTACAATTCTATTCGGCGCAACGGCATCGTGTTGATGCCTGACACCATCGTTCCGGCCTCACCCTGCCCCCCGCCCGCATGCCCGCCAAGCGCGTCAAGCCAACTGCCAGCGCCACCACCAACCGGCCCGCGTCTGCCAAGCCGCCGCGTAAAGCCAGTGTCAGAGGCCCGACCACGGCCGGCGGAAAGAGGGCCAATGTCGCGACCACGCAACGCGCCGAAGCGGAGGCGCTCCAGGGCGTCATCGAACGGCACGTCGATGGACATCGGAGCGCCGGACGTGACACGCCCCTGAGTTCACCGACGATCACACCCGACCGGCCCCCACTCAAGACCACGGTGCAGCCAGCCGCTGCCGCGAAGAAGAAGCCTTCGCTGATGATCCACCCCTCGGTGGACACAGATCTTCGCGACTTCGTGCCGCTCACCGAAGACGCCAAGTTGCTGCAGGCCCCCGGCCCGCGAGACGACTTCACGCGCACGGATCCCTGGCGCGTGCTGCGCATGACGGGTGAGATCATCGAAGGCTTCGATGCCCTCGCGTCGGTCGAGAAGGGTGTCTCGATCTTCGGCTCCGCGCGCACATCGCCCGACGATCCGCAATACATCGCCGCCACCGAAGTGGCGCGCCTCCTCGGTGAAGCCGGCTTCTCGATCATCACCGGCGCCGGCCCCGGGATCATGGAGGCCGCCAACAAAGGGGCCCGAATCGCGGGCGCACCAAGCATCGGGTGCAACATCGAACTGCCCTTCGAACAGGGGGCCAATCCCTACGTCGATACGCTCGTGAGCTTCCGCTACTTCATGGTGCGGAAGACCATGTTCATCAAGTACAGCAACGCCTTCATCTGCTTCCCGGGCGGCTTCGGCACACTCGATGAACTGTTCGAAGCGGTGACGCTGATTCAGACCGGAAAGATCTTTCAGTTCCCGGTGGTGCTCTTCGGCACGCATTACTGGGCCGGCCTCGTACGCTGGCTCCGGAGTCGCGTCCTGAGTGAACGGAAAATCAGCGCCGGCGATCTCGATCTCCTCCTGCTCACCGACGATCCGCAGGAGGCGGCGCGCGCCGTGATCGAAGCTCACGCCGCACAGGTCAGATCCCCGCGTGGCAAGGCGCGCTGATGGACGCGATGCACAAGCTCGAACGCGGCATCAGGATCATGATCGCAATCATCAGCCTCGCCGGCATCGGCTTCCTCGGTCTTCGTGTCATGGTCGGAAAATCCTTCCGCGTCGACGCTGCCGGTGAATGCATCGCCGCCGGTCGCACCTTCGACACCCAGCGTCAGATCTGTCTACCGCCCTGAGGCATCTGCATGTCGCTCTCGATCCCCAGTCTCTCCCTGCCGCAGCCGCAGCACATTCGTGACGCGCAGCGTCGTGCTGACGTCTGGTTCGATCGCTATCTCAAGGCCTCCGCCCCAACGCCGTGATCGCCGATAACACGCCGGTCTGGGATGACGAGCCGTCGTGGCGACCGCCTGCACCGCTGCAGGGAAACGCTGACTGCGACGTCTGTGTGATTGGCCTCGGCGGCAGCGGTCTGGTCGCCGTGCGGGAGCTGCGGGCGAACGGTGCGCGGGTTGTTGGGATAGATGCCGGCGACGTCGGGGCAGGAGCCGCTGGACGCAACGGCGGACTCCTGCTCGCGGGCTTGGCCGACTTTCATCACGATGCCGTCGCGCGCATCGGCCACGCCGCAGCGGTGACGCTCTATAAACGGACGCTGGTCGAGCTGGATCGCGTCTTCGCGGAGTTCCCCGACGTTGCGCGGCGTACTGGATCGCTGCGCATTGCGGCGTCGGCCGACGAACGGCGGGATTGTGTGGCACAGTTCGCGCAGATGCAGCGCGATGAGCTCCCAGTGGAGTGGTACACCGGACCCGAGGGCGAAGGTTTGCTGATGCCGAGCGACGGTGTGATGCAACCGCTGGCGCGCGTCCGCGCGATGGCGCGGGCTGCGATTGCAGCGGGTGCGAGGCTGCATTCGCTCACGCACGCAACCAGCATCACCGGGCGCAGCGTGACCACCGACCGCGGTGTCATTTTCTGCGAGCGGGTGATTGTCGCCGTAGACGGTCGGCTCGAACTGCTGCTACCGGAACTCGGTAGCGACGTCCGAAGCGCACGACTGCAGATGCTGGCAACCGCGCCCGCTCCCGACGTCTCAGTCCCTCGTCCGGTCTATTGGCGCGACGGTTACGAGTACTGGCAGCAACTCCCCGATGGATCGATTGCGCTCGGCGGCTTCCGCGATACCGAGCTCGAAAGCGAGTGGACCAGCGACGCCACACCCACACCGGCGATTCAGGATCGGCTGGAACGGTTTCTCCGCAAGCACATCCGTACTTCAGCGCCGATTACGCACCGCTGGGCTGCGACAGTCGGCTACTCGCACAGCGGAGCGCCGATTTGCAGCGAGGTACGCGATGGGATCTTCGCAATCGGCGCCTACAGCGGCACCGGCAACATCCTCGGCGCACTCTGCGCTCGCGAGGCAATTGCGTGGGCAATGCGTGGCCGTCAACACGCCCTTGTCATCACTTCAACGTGACGCCTGGGCGCCGCTTTTGTGCGATGTGCTACTACCATCGCCTCGCGGGTATCACGAGGCGATGATGGTGCGTGTGTGTGCTACCAAAGGTCAGATACAGTCGTCCCGGTGCAGTTGCGCGGTGGGGCTTGCGTCCAAGCGGCGGGAACTGCGAACTGTTCATCGGCGTCGCGTTCTGCGCGCAGCAGCTCATTCAGCTTGGTGGTAAAACGTTGCTGCTGTTTGCCGGGGAGGAGAAACGCCAGTTTTCGAAACTCGCGACTTCGCTCTCCCAGCATCTGGTCCAGTGAATTGTCCACCTGGGCATAATCGAACGGCCAGCGCATGAGGCAGGCTGTGTTCGCTTCCCGTATCGGAGCCGCGATCGCGAACAGCTTACTCCGGAGACGTGATTCGAATATCTCGATGGTCTCACGCTGTTTGTCGTTCAGGTCACGATCACCTTGAAACAGAGCTTCCGTGGACGCGAGGGTCGCTACCAGCGTACTGAGGATCCTTCGCGGAGTTCCGATCCCATCAGCGCCGTTCGCCCGCACGAGGGCCACCTGCTGCGCATGGATCGGCGCAGCAAGAACCAGTGCGCCAGCAAGGGCTGCCAGAACACCTCGTACGCGATTCGGACTCATCATTCGCAGCATCTTCAGGGATAATGGTGAATCGATGCGATAGCCATCCCAACCATCGCACGCGAACAAGGCCGACTGACCCGCTCCCTCACGGCGTGTAGAACTGCGCGTCTCGCTGTCTCTTCGCGACCGCCGATGCCTCCTCGGCGTTGACCTCCTTCATGTTCTCATCGAATCGAATGCGTTGGTCGTCGGTCAGCAGTCGGCGCAGCAGCTCGAGCTGGTGCTTCCGCAGCTCGGTGATCGCGTCCAGCGCGCGCTCGACGCCATGGCGGTCGAACGGGCCCTGGCGCAGCAACATCTGGCGCGCGTTCCGGATCGGACCTGCCGCCTCGTCGAACAGCTTGCGATGCCTGTCCTCCAACATTTCGATCGCGTCGCGCTGTACATCGGACAGGTTCGTGACTCCGATCAGCGGTCGCTCGAGAGACGCCCACTGCGCGGTGAGCTCGTCGATCGTCAGCTTGACAGACGCGGCGCTGGCAACGTCGCTCGACTGCGCAGCTGCGCCTCGCGCCGACATCAGAAATGCACTGCATGACACGCCAAAGATCACGGCCCAATGCATTGCACCACGCCGGGTTTTCGGCATACCGCACTCCTCGGGGAAGGCACCAGCCACGCCAGCGAAACGAATCGAGTTCCTGTGAGACTATAGAAACCGTACGGGGCTGGCAAGTTCCGCTGCCAGCGCCGCCAAATGCCGTTACGAACCGCGCCCGTTATTCGGGCGGACCGCCGCCCATCCGCTGACGCATCTGAGCCTCGCGCTCGGCTGCCTCGGCCTCTTCAGCCTTCACGTTCTCGTCGAACCTGGCGTACTGCGCTCCGGTCAGGAGCGAACGGGCTGCCGCCAGCTCTTCCTTCCGCAACGCCGTCATACCATCGCGCATCTTCATCAATTCCGCCATGTCCGGCATGCCGCCGCCCTGTCGCGCTGCCATCATCATCTCGCGCATCGCCGTACTCGCCGCGCTGAACTTCACCTTGTAGGCAGCCTCGAGCTTGTTCAGCGTGTCCCGCTGAGTGTCGGTCATCCCCTCGATCCCGGTCAGTGGGCGTTCCAGCAGCGCCATCGTGTCCGGCGCACGGCGGCCTCCGCCTGGAGGGCCGCCACCCCCCTGCGCTCCCGCGGTCGCCGAGGTGCCAATCAGAAGCGCGGCAGTGAGGGCCGCTACGCACAGGGAACGCATTATTCGGGTCTCCGAAAAGTTAAAATTGCCTTGCGCGGCCAATCGCGGCGCGTCCAACGGTCTGCCGAAACGTGGCTGCGTGACCGTCTGAGAGAGATTACCCCTGGCGACGTCCCAGCGTTGGAGTCTGGCTGGGTCACCAACGGGCGGGGGAACCGGAGTGGCTCGCGCGCTTGACACCACCGCCCTGGTACCGTATCCCTCCTCTCACAATTGAAACCGTGGTCATTTGCCGCTGATTGCCGCCACGTAAAAAAATGTGCTAAACCGCGAGCGCCCAGCGGCCTCCTTACCGCTGGGCTTTGTGTTTCGGAACACCGAACCACGCTCGTCAGGCGGAACGTCCGTCACCGTTTGAGGTGTGTGTGTCCGAGCTGTCCGATCTGTCCGATTTGTCCGATCTGTCCGAGCAGGCTCGCCGTCCGTTGCACCCCGATACCATCGCCATCCGGACCCAGACTCCGCGCAGCGATCAGCGCGAACACTCCACACCGCTCTATCTCACGTCGAGCTTCGTCTTCGACGACGCTGAGCAGGCGCGTGCACTCTTCGCCGAGGAGGAGTCGGGGAATGTGTACAGTCGGTACGCCAACCCGAACACCGACGAGTTCATACGTAAAATGGCGCTTCTGGAAGGGGCGCACGACGGGATCGCGTTCGCGAGCGGCATGGCGGCGGTCTTCGGGAGTATGGCGGCGTTCCTGAAGAGTGGCGACCATGTGGTGGCATCGCGTGCGCTCTTCGGCTCCACGCACCAGCTCTTCACCAGACTCTTTCCGCGGTGGGGAATCACCTCCACCTACGTGGATGCCGACGCGACCCCCGAAGGCTGGGCGGACGCGGTGCAACCATCGACGAAGATGATCTTCGTTGAAACGCCGTCGAACCCGGGCCTTGCGCTCATCGATCTGGAGATGCTCGGCGGGCTGTGTGCGTCGCGCGACCTGCTCTTTGTCGTGGACAACTGCTTCACGACACCGATGCTGCAGCAACCGATTCGCTGGGGCGCACACCTCGTCGTTCACTCAGCCACGAAGTACATCGATGGTCAGGGGCGTGTGCTCGGTGGCGTGGTGGTGGGCACCGAGGCGCTGATCGCCGAGCTGCGATTCTTCATTCGCCACACCGGGCCGGCGCTCTCGCCGTTCAATGCGTGGGTGCTCTCCAAGAGCCTCGAGACGCTCTCGGTGCGCATGGAGCGTCACTGCAGCAGTGCGCTTGCGCTTGCGACGCACTTCGAGGGGCATCCGCAGCTCGATGCCGTCCGATATCCGTATCTGCCGAGCCACCCTGATCATCTGTTGGCAAAGAAACAGATGTCGGCGGGTGGCGGTATCGTCGTGTTGGAGCTCACGGGCGGTCTGGAACGTGCGCGGCGCTTTCTCGATGCGCTGGAGCTGCTGTCTCACACACCGAATCTGGGTGATGTGCGGAGCATCGTGACACACCCAACCTCGACCACCCACAGCAAGTTGAGCGAAGCCGAGCGTGTGCAGGTTGGTATTGTGCCTGGGTTGGTGCGGGTCTCCGTCGGCCTCGAGCACCGGGACGATATCATTGCCGATCTGGAGCAGGCGCTGGAGCGATCCGCGTAGCTGGGGGCGATCGGAACGTCGGCTCAACGCCACTCGTGCGGTTCTGCTGTCCCGCGTCTATCGTTCGGTCTCGATCTTCATGCAACTCACCCCTTCGATCCTTTCCATGCCGCTGATCTCCATGCGCACGTTGCTCGCAGCCGCCGTCGGTGTGTCTGCGCTCTCGGTCGTTGGCGCGCGACCGCCACTGGCTGCGGAAGTGGCACCGCGCGCGGCGCATTCGTCGCAGGGTGTGGGCGTCAACAAGTACGTCGAGGTCTGCGCGGCGTGCCACCAGCTATCCGGTTTGGGAATCGAGGGTGCGTTTCCGCCGCTGGCAGGATCTGAGTGGGTGCTTGGACGCGCCGACGTCCCGATCGCCATCGTCCTTCACGGCGTACAGGGCGAGATTACCGTGAAGGGGAAGAAATACAACAGCGCGATGATGGCGTGGGGCGGCGTGATCAACGACGACGATCTGGCGGCAACCCTGACGTATGTGCGCACTCAGTGGGGCAATCGCGCCGCGCCGGTGACTGCCGCGCAGGTGAAGGCCGTTCGTGCCAAACTGGCACAGCGCACGACGCCGTTTACGGCCGCCGAGCTGCAGGCGCTCAAGTAGCCTGCCTTCCGCTCAGGGGGCGACGATCCGTTTGCGGACGGCGCGTACGAAATTGCG
>Ga0335394_10005248_pt1 | contig 14679 bp, 13 predicted proteins | sample MAT03_FD_205741 | JGI IMG/M metagenome (GOLD analysis project Ga0335394, IMG submission 205741) | Freshwater microbial communities from Lake Fryxell liftoff mats and glacier meltwater in Antarctica - MAT-03 (spades assembly) (version 2) ...
CTCGCCGCCCTCGAAGCCGCTCCCGATGGCCTCACCGCCAACGACCTGATGTCCCGCCTCAACATCACCAAAGGCCGCATCGACAAGGCGCTCTTGCTCCTCTCCCTCGAATCGCCCCCGCCCCTCGTCAAGCAAGGCACCGCCTGGGTCCTCACCATCACCCAACTCAGCGACACCTTTTGGGAACGCGCCAACCGCCTCACCGCCCTCCGCCGCACCGAGCAGCAACAAATGCAGGAATACGTCAGCCTCACCCAAGGCCATATGGAGTTCCTCATCCAAGCCCTCGACGGCACGCCCGAGCCCTTCGCCCCACCCCGACTCCCGCCCCTGCCCACCACCGCTGACCCCCAACTCGCCCAAGCCGCCGCCGAGTTCCTCAAGCGGACCAGCCTCCCCCTTGAGCCCCGCATCCAGTGGCCCAACGGCGGTCTGCCCCAGCTCGGCATCTCCGGCAAAATCCCCGCCAACCTGCGCGCCCAGCCCGGCAAGGTCCTGTCCATCTGGGGCGATGGCGGCTGGGGAGAGCTCGTCGGCCAAGGCAAGTATCGCGAAGGCGAATTCGCCGATGATCTGGTAACCGCCTGCGTCGACCTGATTCAGAAGTGGTCGGCACCCGTCACCTGGGTCACCTGCGTCCCCTCCCTGCGCCACCCGGACCTCGTCCCCTCCCTCGCCCGCCGCCTCGCCCACCGCCTCGGCCTGCCCTTCCACCTCGCCCTCCTCCGCACCGGCCACCGCCCCGAACAAAAGACCATGGCCAACAGCAGTCAACAAGCCCGCAATGTCGATGGCGCTCTCAAAGCCCAACGTCAAGTACTCTGTCCTATGCCCTCTACCCCCGTTCTCCTGATCGATGATATGGTGGATTCCAGGTGGACGCTCACCGTCGCGGCCTACCTGTTGCTCTCCTCCGGCAGCGGCCCCGTCTTCCCCCTGGCGTTAGCCTCGACGGCACAAACCGACGCATGATCCCGCGACCCTCGCCCAACACGCAAGCCATCCTCCTCCTCACCGCGCATCTTTCCCTCGGAGAGCGCCCCGGCCCCCCACCCGGCCCCACGCCCCTCACCCTCTCCGAATACAACCGCCTCGCCCGCTTCCTCCGCGACCAGAAGCGTCAACCGGCTGACCTCCTAGGCCCTGAAGCCGCCGCCATCCTCGAACGCAGCCCAGACGCGGCTACCGACCCGGGCCGCACCGCGGAACTCCTAGCCCGCGGCGTCGAACTCGCCCAAGCTGTTGACCGCTGGTACGCCCGTTCCCTCTGGATCCTCAGCCGCGCCGACGCCCAATACCCCCGCCGCCTCAAAGCCCGCCTCAAGGAAGACGCCCCCCTCATCCTCTACGGCTGTGGCGAAGCCGCCCTCCTCGAATCTGGCGGACTCGCCGTCGTCGGCTCCCGCGACGCCGACCCCGCCGGCCTCGAAGAAGCCGACCGTGTCGGCCAACTCGCCGCCCGCGCCAGCATCACCATCGTCTCCGGAGGCGCCAAAGGCATCGACCGCGCCGCCATGTCCGCCGCCCTCACCGCCGGCGGCCACGCGATCGGAGTCCTCTCCGACAGCCTCGAACGCGCTGCCCTCGCCCGCGACAACCGCCAACCCCTCATCGACGGCCAACTGCTTCTCCTCTCCCCCTACCACCCCTCCGCCCCCTTCCACGTCGGCCACGCCATGCAGCGCAACAAGTTCATCTACGCCCTAGCCGACGCCTCCCTCATCATCGCCGCTGACCTCGAAACCGGAGGCACCTGGGCCGGCGCCATCGAGCAACTCAAGCGCTACCACTTCGGACCCCTCTACGTCCGCCAAACCGACCACCCCGGCAACACCGCCTTAATCACCCGTGGTGGTACGCCGTGGCCCACTCCCCAGGACGCCGAAGCTTTGCTCGCCCTCCTTTCCCAGGCTCCGGCCCCCCAAGTTCCCCAGCAGGAAACCCTCCCCTTCCTAACCGCCCCAGTCCCAGCCCAAACCCCCGCCAATCAACTCTGGACCGCCACCCGCGACATCCTCCGCCAAGTCCTCGCCGAGCCCCACACCGAGGCGTCGCTGGCTGAAGTCCTGCAGGTCGGCAAGCCCCAGGCCAAAGCTTGGCTGGCTAGGCTCGTGGAAGAGGGCGGCGTCGGGAAGCTCTCCAAGCCCGTCCGCTACCGCGCCGCCCGGCAGTGAATCAGGCTATCGCCGGTCATCCCGTTCACCGCGTCCCTGCGTAGCCGCAGTGATATGGCTAAATGTAGGCTCGTTGTTTAGACCGGCCCTCCCGCAGCGCTGACGAACTCCCACCCTCACGGGGCGATCCGATGCAAATGGACGACGGTGAGTGGGCTCCTGGTGGGTCCGATCATCAAGGTCAAGACAAGAAGGGTCAGGCGAATCCCTGCGTGGTGAATGGATTTATTGAAGGCGAAGCTGGGCTAGTGTAGTGCGCCGCGACACTAGCCCACTTCAGCGTGATCGATAGCCAGATTTCAGGGTGTGGTTGCCCGCTGGTCACTTTCCCGCTGGTAGCGCTGCACTTCCACCTTCTCAGCCATGCTCGATTTAAGGCCCACCAGTTTCCTAAGAAGCCCCCACCAGAACGCGGAACCGAGCGATACCATCACCCAGGTAATGGCTCGACCAGCGGTTAAGTTCTTCCATGGATCAGGGTCGAGCTTATCTGTCTTCAGTAGACCTCGAGCTTCATCGGCGCTGTCCTGCACCTTCTTGATAGCTGTGCTGATTCGATTCGCCTCCTCCTCTTGCGAGGTAGCTTTCTTATCGTTTGGTTGCGCACCCGCCGTCGCGGCATCTTTTTTCTCCGAGGTGGCGGCGGTGGGCACCTTCGCGTCTTGAACTGGCGAGGCAATGGGAGACGGTGGAGCCTTCTTCACTTCTTCAATTGCCCGTTCCACCAACGCCTTGCGAAATACCTCATCGCGGCCCAGACGGCGGAGGAGGTCAAGAGAGTCTATGGGAATCAACCAGAAGCAGACGAACGCCGCGGCAATGAGTCCAATCACTCGTCCCTGCATGCCAACCGTGTCCTCTACCCGGCGAGTCATGTTGTCATACCAGGTGAATACCCTCCCGGCCAGGGCCCCGGCACCTGCTGCCTCCATCGCCTTCACGCGCCAAACGTAGGACGGCGCTTTCGGATCGTCCGCCTCCGCCTTGACCATGTGTTGCTCGATGTCGCGCAAGAGCTGGTCGGGGTCTTTATTGCCCGTCAGTATGTCCAGCGCCTTTTTCAAATCGCTTCCCGCCGCAGCCTTGCGGAGCAGGATCATAATAAACTCCTCGCGCTGCACGGCGTCTGCCGCAAGAAACTGTCCCTTCACTGGAGAGTCGGCAATTACTTCCTTGGCCAATTGTTTGGCCGTAACCGCCGTCAAGCCCAAGCTTTCGATCATATGCGTCAGCCCCTGTTCGAGCGCAAACGTTCGCGATCGCATGATCGCCTGAATGATTTCCACCACGGCACCGGTCATGGTCGCCAGAAGTAGCATGGCAAACGTGTAGCCGATGGCGATATCGAGATATTGAAGTATAGGCATAGTTGTTATTCCTTTTGAAAGAGCTTATCTAAGTCGAAGGAGAGTCCGAACTGGCCCCGGACCGCGCTCTCCTTAATCAGCTCCGTTCGATTCGACCAACTTACTGACATGGGCAGTGAAACTCCGCTTTTGCCAAACGGAATCACCAGTTTTGCTTGCACAATCCCGATGCCACCCTTCGTGTTCAACACTTCCACGGCGGGCCGGGGCAGAGGAATCGGGACAATGGGCGTCTGCGGATCCTTGCCGAATTCGAGAATCGCATTCTCTTTCATGTATTGGTAGTAGCCGGAGAGGGCCAAGGTCGGGCGATTGTCCCATTTGGCCGGACCAAGTTGCCGGTCGAACTGGAGCCCAGCTTGCACGTCGCGCAACCTGCCGGGCCGTGTCCCCACCGGAATGCGCTCGTAGAGCGTGACAGCCAGATTGAGCGTTAAGTTGGCTTGCGCCGTTTCAGCCAACTCCCCTGATCGCAGGGCTCCCAGGAACGGCTTGTCGAGAATCAGCCGGAGGTTGGAGAGCGGTGCCTGGTTGGCTGGATTTTGGTGGCTGTACTCCGCAGTGAGCACCGGCTTGAATACGATCTCCCGCAGAGCAGTTGCCAGCTTCTTGTCATAGGCCTCCAGCGCCTGTTGGTAGGAAACCAACTCGGTACTCGCTGTGGCGAGTATGCTCTGGCGGACATCAGCCAGTGCCGTAGCATAGCGATTTTCCAAACGAGCCTGCAGGTCCGTCTCGCCTAAGGCAACCTCGGCGTCGAAGGCATCCTTCAAGCGCTTAAGGGCGGGTTCCGTCTGATCCGCTGATGTTTTCGCAAGGCTGGCTAGTGAAGAGCTCAGCTCCCCCGCTTCCTCAATCTTAACGGCCTTTTCCCACTTGGCAAGTTCTTCCTTAGTGGTAGGGACATGACGTCGCTGCCACTCGTATCGGAAGCTGGCACCAGCTACGCGGCCTCCGCTGGGCAGTAACCCGAATGCAGGAGTAGTAGCGGGAGTGGTTGCTGCAGGTGTCACCACCTGTGGCTGAGCATTGTCGATGGAGAGACTGCCGGACAGGCCCCGTAAGAGAATCTCGCCAGGGCTATCGCAGGAGGGGTCGGAGATCGGGCAGGTGCGTGAACGGCCAAAGAGTTGGGCGATGCCGTAGGCATTGGTCCGGAACGTGGTGAGGCTGCCTTGGCGATCGCGGGCCAGTGCCCCGTTTTCGAACGCCGCGCTAAACAAGTTGGAAACGCTCGTCTTTGCCACCAGAGAAGTGGCGCCTCCGCCGGCGGCGGATTCGCCGAACTGCTGGTCGAAGCGACGCGTCTGCCGCGCTTTTTCGGCTTGTTTCGATCGAGCGGTGCGGTAATTCTCCACCTCGAAGTCGTCGAAGAAGAGAGTTTCATCAATGACCGAGGAAGGGACAAAGTCTTTGTTTTTGCGCTTCTGTTCGATCATCGCTTTGATGATGCCCTTGGTGCGATCACTCACGGGTAAGGGTTGGGCGGAACAGAGCGTAACAGCTGCGAGCGCGAGACCGAGGATTTTCATTTGATATTGCATGGTGGCCTCAGTTGATCGTAAAGACGGCCTTGTTCTGCACGCCCAATCGGACGCCCAGTAGCCGCTTCGACCCTGCGTCGATTTCATAGAAAGAGACCAGCGCGGCTGGATCAGAAGCGGCAAATACGACTGCCAGCTTCTTCATGCCCGCCACTGTCGTGAACTGAAACGGGGGCGTGGTCACCGTGACGCCGTTGTAACTGATCGCTTGAATCACTACGGCCCCCTGGCTCGCCTCCGCTTCAATCGTCACTGTTCGACCCGCTGCGGCCGTGAAAGTATTTGACTTACTCACGACCGGTTGGAGCTTGAATGCCATAACTATCCTCCTTGACTAGCCTGGGAGTATTCCCTGACCGTACAACTGAGACGGAAGATATGCATCGTTACCTTTGCCGAAGCGAAGATTTTCTTGCGGTAATATACAAAAGAAAACCGGCCTGCTTGTGCAAGCCGGTCAGCGAAGTTCGAGATGGACGGTGGACCAGTCTTAGCATTCCTCGCAGCGGTGACCCGAGTCGCATGAGCCCATACCGCTGGCGCTTAGAATGACCAATCTAGCATCTATGGTTTTGGGTACGAGCCAGTCCGAAGGCAAGCGGACAGAAGCTTTGGGCGTCTTCGGATAGTACTTCTTCATCTCCAGTTGATTATAAGTGGCGCTTGGCCGGTATTGAGGATGATTCGAGTTGGAACTAACCAATAGATTATTGAAGGCATCGTTGTGTTCGTGGCCGGCATGTTGCTCCCTGACGAGAGATAGAATCACAAGTGCCTGCCCGGCGTCAATATCAATTGCAGGAATGGAAGTGCCTGCACCCACTAGACTCGCAGGCTCAACGCTGGCGTATTTCAGAACGAATACCTCCGACACGACGATTGCGTTTCTGAGGTAACCCTGCTTGTCCTCAACCTTCTCCGGGTCCACGTAACTCAGCGTCGCTTTAGGGTAAGTATTCTGGACGTAGGTATCATTCCGGACCCAGGAAGGCGAGAATGAATAGGTGGCATCGGGGATGGGCAGAGTGATCTTGGCGTAGGCGGCACTGCTCGAGATGGCATACTCACTGCCGTCAATAACCAGATCGTAGCATTTGTCAAATCGCGCCGCGCCAGGCTTGAATGTGCTCAGTACATCTACGCTGAGCTTGGAACTTGCTGGCAGGGCTACCCTTGTCTTAAGGTCTTCAGATTGCGCGACCGACTGTTCGTGATGAGCGCCATTGTCGGGCACGTATACTTCCAGCATATTGTTTTTCTTCCAATTGAACAAGAACATGCCATTGAAGACGATGTAAAGATCTTTGGCCACGGTGAGAGTCCTTTCTTATTAGCGAACCAACTACAAGAGCCAGAGCCCGTTTGTAGGCAGTGGCGAAATTTGGTGGTGGAGGTGCAATGGGAATAAATTGTTGTCCCTAGCAATCCCCGCAGCGATGGCCGGCGTCGCAAGAGCCCATGCCGCTGGCGGAGAGCCACTTGGTTCTTAAGGGTAACTGAGGGATCAACCAAAGTTGCGGCAGCGCTTTTGCGATATCGACATCGAATGGGTGCTTCAGATAGGGCATGTCCATGCCTAGGTCCGTTGGCGTCGAGGTCGGGTGGAAGCTGGGCGGTTTTTGCGAACCCGAGTGAACAAGTAGTTCATTGAAAAGCTCATCATGCGGATGCATAACCAGATCGTTCTCTCTGGAGAAGACGCCTAAGCCCTGTCCGCCTGGTACTTCAAGTGCGAGGCTTTCATCCAACGTGGCCGGATCGACCTCCGGGTACCTGAGCACAAAAATCTCGGAGACCGCAAAAGCATCATGCTTGGCGGATGGGTTACGGTATTCGCCGACGTGATTCCTCTTAACTGTGCAGAGTTGAGGGCTGTATGGCGATTCGGCATAGGTGTCGGCTCGAACCCAATGAGATTGGCAGGACCAAGTCTTTTCAGGCCAGGGTAACGTGATCTTCGCATGGTACTTAGGGTTCGTAGCTAAACCGAGCAGCTTTCCGTCGAGCACGAGATCGAAATCTTGGTCAAACTTGGCCGATCCTGGATTGAAGTGGCTCAATGCCCCGATTTGGTGACCGGCCTGCGATTCACTCAGTGGCCGGTAAGCTGAGAGGCTGGTGTCCGTGGGAATACCCACCCTATGAAATTGACCGCTCTCTGGAACATAGACATCAACAGTCTTGGTGCTATTCTTCCAATCAAACAGAAACATGCCGCTAAACAGCACATAAAGATCTTTCTTATCCTGAGCCATCGTGAGAGTCCTTTCCTATCCGCGAATGAGTACTAACTGCCCGGCCCAATAATAGGGATGGGAGAAATTCGATTGCGCGGCGAGTTGCCGGGTGGCCGCGAGGGTCGCGGTGCTGAGGTCCTGCCCGGCGGCCATCGCCGTGTAGACGCTCCGCATGTAGGCTGACGCCGCTTCGGTGTCTAAGTTCCAGGACGAGGCCAACACTTCGGCTGCCCCGGCGAGGATGAAGGCATGGGCCAAGGTAGCGGCTGAGAGAGTGTCGGTCTCGTCCTGATAGCTGCGCCCGGTGGAGCAAGCCGACAGAATCACGCTGGCCGGCACGACAGTGTCCCGTAGCTCGAAGACCCCATCGTTCAGTAACAGGCCGATGGTTCCGTTGTGCGCAACGGCATGGCCGGAAAAATGCAAGAAATCGTAGGCCGGTAGATAACCATGCAATCGAGCTATCATCGCCGCAGTGCCTTCCAGTAAGTCCAGGCGACCCGGCAATTGGCGAAGCGCCACAACTTCCGCCGTGGGCGACGGCAACGCGGGTAGGTTCCATTTGCCGAGACTCGCGACGTGCGTGGCATCCACCAGAAGCCGCGCCACCGGGCCTATCGGCAAACGCACATCCTCCTGATTAGCCAAACGGCTGCGTGTCAGCGCGACCATATGTCCTCTTGCCAGTTCCAAGTCTCCTGCCATCAGTAACCCAAACGGAATCTCTGCCAGCATCCCTTCGCCCTGAAAGAGAAGTTTCTGACGGGGCTGAATCTCTTCGAGCCATTTGCCAAAAACCAGAGTAGTCAGCCGGCGCCCCTCGGCTCGAATCTCCAAAGGCGAACTCTCGGGTGTGCCGGCTAAGCGCCTGAGCCGGCGGATGGAGCGGACGGCCTCTTCCAGTGGCTGCTGTGACACCCGGAGTTCCACACGATTGCCGGTCTGACGCCAGACAATCAACTCCTCGCCGATGGACCGTAGGGAAAACACCGCATCCGGCCGCCAGTTGGCATGCCGGACCGGACCTGTGCGCAGACCACGCTCGTCCAACTCGAGCAAACGCTGCACCCAATCGAAGGACTCCGCCGGATTGCTGCGGCCCACCAGCAAGCGCAGCAACTGATCGGCGGCCAATTGAAACTCCTGCCGCCAAACCTGATGGGTCTGCTGGCGCTTAGATTCCACCAACCAAAGGAGTGAGCGCTGTAGACGCTCCGCCGCCGCCTCTACCGCACCGGCCGCCGCCTCTTGACGGGCGCGAAGACGCTCATGGGGCAATCGCACGAAAGGATCGTTTGAGGCCGCCAGAAGTTCAGTGGTCGCGGCTGGCAGGGTGGTGCGGCCATCTAAATCCGCCAGGACGATCTGGGCCCAAGCTCGCGCGCTGGGCGGCGCGACGACGCCCGATGCGGCATCGTGAAAGCGCAGAGCCTCGCGATAAAGGCCCTCAGCCGCGATACGGTCTCCCGATCGTAACGCGGCATCGGCCCCGTTGATGCGGTCCGCAAACTGTGCACTTTGGAACCCCACCGATTCGGCGACACGCGTCGCCATGGCGGCCGCTAGTCGCGAGGCCTCGTAGCGACCCAGCGCCGCCGTCGCCACGACCACGTTGTGGAAGGGTTCGTGACTACGGGCCACGGGTAGCCGTTCCGCCACAATCCGGCCCAATAACGCCGTCTGCCGGAGTAAGACTTCGCGGTAATGGCCTTGCCGATATTCTAGGGCGGCATCGATCGAGTCGTTGCGGACCTCAGAGATGGGTAAGTGGGCCATTTGAGCGATCCGCACCGCTCGTTTGCTGCGAACCAGCGCCTGCTGAATCTCACCTTTAAGCGACACACAGATCGCCGCTTCCCTTTCCATCTGCGCCGCCAGCCATGCGTAGTGCCGGCGCTCCAGGGCGGCTACGTCGGGGGCCGCCGCACAAGGAAATGCGCCATTGCTGTGCGTGGCGCGATAGGCGAGCTCAAAGTCACGCCAAACGGCCAGCGGACCAGGCAGCAATGACGTTTCGAGCCCTTGCATGTTTTCCCGCTCCTTCAAGTAACGGCCGCGCGTCGAAGTGAGCCGAATGGAGGCCAGCGTAGCCAATTGCCGAAACGCTTTATCGAGGCTGGCCTTTGGGCGCAGGGCTGCCAATTCGCCCAGCCACGGGTCGCCGTGTAGCGCAAGCAGATGCTGCGCCGTGGCTTGGCTATCTTCGTGGTTGACAGCGTGTTCCAGCGCAAGGTCGAGCGCGGCTTCGACAAAGTGTTTGCGGTCGAAAGATGGATCTCGATCGAAGAACGCGGTGCGCAGGCGCTTCAGCCGTTCGAGACGCTCCTGGGCTTCTTTCTTCCAAGCCGCTGATTTCTCGGTTTGCAGCAAGGCTTCGAGATCCGCGATCGCGGGTTCGATTTGGTGGATTCTTTCGGAGACCAAAGCTCGATTGAAGAGGGCGACCGTGTTTCGGGGATCCCGGCGGATCACGCGGCTCAAAAATTCCTGCGCCAAGGTTAGATCGGCGGCGCCTTCCGCGCCTTTCTGTTCAGCGCGTTCAAAGTAGGCGGTGGCCAAATCAATTGTGATATCGGGCTCGGGAGCCCCGAGATCCCGTGCCGCTTGCAAGGACTCGATCGCTTCCGCAGGCTTCCATTCCAGAAGAGCCAGGCGTCCTTTGGCATGCAGCCAATTGGGGCTGGATGGCGTCTCTCTCAATTGCCGCCCGACGCGTGCGGCTACCTCCAGAAGGTCGGGTGATTGGTTCGTCAGCGCGGCTCCCGCACCCGACCGCGCCACCCGCAGAGGACCATGAGCGGAACCAGGAACGCGCAACTCGATCGTCCGGCGGTCGGAATAGGCGGCCGCCAACTGATTTAAGGGATCGGGCTGGGCCTTGAACCGCCACCACCCTCCCACCGCTAGCACCACCCCCGCCGCCACGGCCACCATCGGCCACCAATTACGAGAGCGATGCGAGGGCATTACCAAGACGGCCGGCTCCGCTTCGGCAAAGACCTCCAAGGCGTCCCGCAAGGTAACCGCGCAGGTGGCGCAGGTGGATGCATGCTCGATCAGCCGGTCAGCCGGCTCCCCGAGCGTTATGCCCGCAGCCAGTTCGTCCCATTCTCTCTCAACCGGGCAACGAATATCCGAACTCATCGTTTCAGGCATGTCCTGCATCCTTAGACGAATTTCGGGCGGGATTGCCTTCGGGGACCCGGAGTTTTTCTTGCAATTGGCGAACCAGGCGGCTGATCAAGCTTTCTACTCCTTTGGTACTCAAAGCCAATGCGGGAATCGCGGCAATCTCGCGCGCGGAGTAACCCTGTTGATAGTAGAGGCGGAAGATCGTTCGTTCACGAGAGTTCGCTTCAATGGCGCTTTCAATCTGCTGAATCAGAATGCTCTGCTCCGGTGGCAATCCTAGTTGTTGCGAGACCCGGTGTGCTGAATCATCAAGGGCACTTGTCACCCGCCGCCCGCGTTTTTGAGCGCCGCGAGAACGAAACCAGTCACGGGCGCCGTTTGCCGCGATCACTGCGAAATAAGATGGAACGGTCGCCGGATCGAGTGGTAACAACTGCGTCACTCGGTCTAGATCCGCGCTAATACGAAGGCTAACCTCCTGCATAATGTCGTCAATATCATCGGGAGCCGAGAATTGGAGCGCAATCCGACCCACGACGCGGCGAAAGATGGGACGCATGAGACGAAAGAAATCGTCACAATCTGAGGCAGAACCCGCGGCGCACTGCCGGAACAGCTGCTCAACTTTGTCAGGGTTTTCCAACATTGGGAATTTACAGTCTACCAATGTCGGGCCCTGGCCCCGGATGGCTATTCGGGCTACCCGCGCACTAAAAAACATTAACTTTAGTTTTTCTTTTCGCCGACGAAGGGAACTCGCGGGACGATCCGTTCCCTCGAGTACGGTGTTGAAAACTGAAATTGAGGATCATGTCATGACTTGCACCACTATCGGCCAGACTTCCCCACCCACATTTATTCCTTGCTCCATTGCCATCGGCCCGCCCCCCCCTGACCGAGTTACCGCCCTATTGCAAAGCCTGGAGGCGGCTGATTCGTCGGCCGAAGTGATGGCCGATGTCTACCTCGAACTGAAGCGGCTCGCCGGAGTCTATCTCCGGCGCGAACGCCCTGACCACACCCTGCAAATAACTGCCCTGGTTCACGAGGCGTACCTGAAGCTGGCTAGCCAACCCGCAAGCCGTTGGCAAGATCGAGCGCATTTCCTGGCCGGAGCGGCAAGAATCATGCGCAGAATTCTTACCGATCATGCCCGGCACCATCGAGCCTTGAAACGCGGTTCCGGAAGGGAGAACTTACGTTACGACGACCTTCAACTGTCCAGTGGTCCGGAACACCGGCAGATTCGTCACCTCGACGAGGCTCTCATCCGGCTAACGGCGTTTGCACCCCGGCAAGCGCACGTGGTGGAGCTTCGCTTCTTCGGCGGGATGACTGAGGATGAGATCGCGGCTCATCTGGGAGTTTGCTCACGTACGGTTAAGCGGGATTGGACTATCGCCAAGGCTTGGCTCCATGGTGAACTCGGATCGTGAGTGCCAATTTGGAGGCGAAATCGATGGCCGACGACTCTGGTTTCCGATAGCCGACGTGAACGCTTTGATCGTGTCGCTCGCACTCGGAGACATCGGCTTCCTGCCTGCGGTTACAGGGTCCGCGCAGAGCAGGACTGATGCAGGCCTAGCGCCACGTCGGCGGCCGCGCTGGCCCCGAAACCCTCCATTTCCACGTGAACGGAAGCGCGTCCGCTTCAAAGCGGCAACTCCGCCCGTGCCCAACTGCAACTCATCCTCCACGACACGCAAGGCTGTCCGGCCCGACCAGAATCATCTCTTCGATTCCACTTCCAACGCTGCCGATGCGCTAAACCTCGTGAGACGGGACCCTGGCTCGTTACCCAGAATTTCGGACCTCCAGCTATTTCCGTAAATTATTGACTCTATGGCTAAGTCGTTGGAGTTACGGCGGAAACGAGCTGCTATGTTTGGGATGGTCGGGGGGCCAGCCATGGAATGGCATGAAGGTCTTCAAAGACGAGGACGTTCGAGAGTGATACATGTACCCCCGGAACCCGTTTTTTGAGCTTACTCATATCTGCGAGCTGTTTCACCGAACCCTTGTCCTTATTCTCCGGCGGGCGCACTCCGAGCACAAGTCTTACTCAGTGCGCTGAAGTCGTCGGTAAAAAGATCCGCACTCTGCAAATGTCAATTCCGGCGTTAAGAAATAGGACCATCCACGCGCTGCCACGGGGTGGTACATTTTCGTCGCAACTTCCCTCAAATCAAGCATTTGCCTTTGACCGCTGTGCAAAAAACGTCGCAAGTACCCATTTTTTCGCAAAATGAGAAACGGCACATCCATTCCAGGACACAACGGATCTGACCGGCAGGACCAATTGTCGTTCACTCACGAAGGTCGTTAGCGGGTGCTTGAAGGGAGGCGCAACTGGAGGGCAGCACCCAGCATGAGCCAGACAACGAAAGCCTAAAGGTACTCCACTTGCCCTAGCATCTCCGTCGCGGTAAGCACGGCATGGAGAAGGACGAGCTTTTGCAGGATATCGGGGGACGGCGACCTTGCGGAAAGAAAGCGATGCCAGCGTGGGGTTGGCCTTCGGCATGAAGGCGCAAGAAGTCGACGTCCTGGGTAACGAGTAGGCGGCCGCCGTGCGCGGCATACTGCAGGTGCTCCTTATCCTGCGCAGAGATCAAATTGACGTCCAAGGGCGTAGTGACGTCGATGCCGCGCTGCCGCAATCCGCGCACGATGAGACGGACGATGTGCTCGTCGACATGGTCGCGGATCGATTCGTTCAAGAGGTGAGTTTCATCTCGCTCAGACGCGTCGCCAGCAGGGAAGAGTGCCCTTGTTTGGCGGTGGCGATAAGTTGGGCGTCGGCCCTTATCTGGTCGCGGATTTCCACGATGTGGTCGTAGTAATAGGCGAGGGCCGTATGCACGTCGGCCAAAGTGAGCCCAGGATAGTCGGCCACGATTTCGTCCGGCGAAAGGCCCATTTGCTCATGCCAGACCGCGATGTCGGATACCCGAATCCGGTGCCCTCTAACGCAAGGCCGGCCGCCGCAGACTCCAGGGATCGTAGTGATTCGTTCGAACATGATCGCGTGTCTTCTTTCCAGCCTAACATTCCGCGGCTGCCCGTCCCCCCCTGGCCCGTCCCGTCTAGCCTGCCGCGCCAGCGGCGGGGCCCCGCTGCCCCGTTTGTGAAGTGCCGCAGTGTTGCTCCTACGCCATTAGCAGCTCGTCATCGCACCATCGCAGGGTACGCCCCGAAGTGCGCACTCTTCCCCATGAGTAGGCGGCCACCAGACGGCGGTTAATCTCCCGCTGCGTGATCGCTGGATCTTCTCGCCCCAAATTCGCGGCAAACATCACTTCGGGATCGGTTTCGCACATCACGCCCTTCAGAATCTCAGTCGAGGCCAGCCCTGCGCCCGGTGGTCCATTCTCCGATATTCTGAAAGTGGCAAAATACCGCCGTGACGCTCACCATTCGTTTGCCGAAGAACAAGGAACGCTGCTGAATGCCAAAGCCAGCGCCGAAGGCTTGTCGGCCGAACAGTGCGCCGGGCAACTTCTGAAGGAAGCCCTTTCCGCCCCGGTTGCTGAGGTTCCCCTCTCGTCTCGCATCCGCTAGCTCTGGTCGGCTATGCCGGACGAGGTGCGCGCTAAGTCACCCGCGGACGGTGCCAGCCAACATCATCATTACCTTTACGGCGTTCCCAAAAGAGAGAATTGAAATTGGTCTTTGCCGACACTTTCTATTGGGATCGCGCTCACCAATCCTGAAGATCAGCACTCCCGCGATGCCCTACGGTTCGATCAACTTCTAGCCGTCGGCCAAGTCTGTACTTCGGAAGAGGTGCTTCTCGAGGTGCTGACCTTCTTTGCGGGAGACACTTGGCTCAGAAGCCGCGCCGTCGAAACCGTGCGCGCCATTATGACGGACCCCGGTGTGCGCATCATCCCGCAGACCCACCAAACATTCCTTGCGGGGTTCGAGCTTTACGCCGCTCGACTCGAGAAGGGTTACAGCTTGATCGATTGCATTTCGATGGAGACCATCCGCCGGGAGGGGATCTTGGCGGTCCTCACGAATGACCGGCACTTTGAACAAGAGGGATTCCGCGCGCTGTTCCGTGAGCCGTAACTGCCCGCCGCAATCAACGGACGAGCCGGAAACCGATTTCGCTCGTCCGGCGACGCATTGGTTCCCCGGCGGGATAGCGCGCGCGTGCATACTCCTTGTCGTCAAGCCAACTTCCACCCCGCACGTTTACCTCTTCGCGCGTTTCATGGTA
>Ga0335394_10005251_pt1 | contig 14674 bp, 7 predicted proteins | sample MAT03_FD_205741 | JGI IMG/M metagenome (GOLD analysis project Ga0335394, IMG submission 205741) | Freshwater microbial communities from Lake Fryxell liftoff mats and glacier meltwater in Antarctica - MAT-03 (spades assembly) (version 2) ...
CCATTGGATCGCCCGTCTCGGGCTTGTTGCCCTTTTCGCCGCGGGTGTTGAACCACTGCGCGGTGAGCGGCGTGCCCCAGTAGGCGTTGCCGATCGGGAACAAGCAGTCTGGGATGGTTGGGATGTCGTAGCCCGTCCACGCGTCCCACCCAGCAATGTCATACTCGCCGGTCGAGAATTTGGGGTAGAAGCCACTCGACCAGTCCATGCTGTTGATGTTGGTTTCAATGCCAATCTTCTTCCAGTTCTCGGCCACAAACTCCAGCACATCCACCGCGCGGCTGTCGGATGTGGAGCCGGTGATGAACACCCAGCTCAGGCGCTTGCCATCGGATCGCAGTCGGAAGCCTTCGCTGTCCTTCTTGTCGAGGCCGATGCCATCCAGGAGTTGATTCGCTTTATCGACGTTGAACTCGGTGGCCAGATTGCGCCACTCTTCCATCAACTTCTTGCCCTCATCAGTGGTGCGGCCCCAGGGCGAATAGGGGCTGGTCACGGCCTGGCTGGCGGTGCCGAGGCCGAAGTAGACGACATCGTTGATGGTCTTGCGGTCAATGGCATGTGACAGCGCCAGGCGGAAATCGCGCGTGCGAATCAGCTTTTGCATCACTGGGTCCGGGTTGTCCCAGTTGGGCACAATCGCCGGATCAGCACCCGCGCCTACCTTCCACTGAATCAGCTTATAGTTGCCAGTAGCCTCGCCCGTCTTCAATGTGGTGAAGCTGTCGAGCGGAATGCCGCGGGACATGAAGTCCACTTCGCCGCCGGTGATCTTCAACGGAATCACGCGCGGGTCTTCCACCTGCGAGATGATGATTTTGTCGATGTAGGGCAGTTGCTTGCCGTCAGTGTCGACCTTCCAGTAGAAAGGATTGCGCTCGGCGCTCATCCCCTGGCCGGGCGTATATTCGGTCGTGCGCCACGCCGTCAGCACCGGCAGATCCACATTGGTGTACAGGTTGTTCTCGGCCGTGAACTTGGTGTTCAACTCTTTGAAGTCTGTCACAGCCGTGTTGTACTTGGGGTGGAACTGCTGTAGGTAGTGCTTGGGCGCATACATGCGCATGTAGTCGCCGGTGCTGGCCATCAGCCGGTGGAAGAGCCAGTTGGGCGCGGCAAACGTCATCTTCACGGTGTGGTCATCCACCTTCTCCAGCTTCATCGGCGTCTCTTTGGTGATGGTCCAGTACGGCTGGGTGTAGGCGGCCTCTTTGTTCAACACCAGGTCGTTCCACCAAAAGTCGATGTCGTCGGCGCTGAAGGGCTCGCCGTCCGACCACTTGATGCCCTGGCGGAACGCCACGGTGATGCTCATGCCATCGGCCGCATATTCATGGCTGACGGCGAGGTTTGGCTCCACCTTGCTGGCATCGGCGCTCCAGCGATACGGGCCTTCATACAGAAATTGATACTCATACGAGCCGAATTGGGGACCCTGGATGATCCAGGCGAGTTGTCCGCCATAGGTGCCGATCTCTTCGATGGGCGTGATCACCATGGGCTCGGGTGGCAGGCGATCGGCCAATGCCGGCAACTTGCCCGCCTTGACCATCTCGGCCAGCGCCGGCGCTTCCTTGGCTCCGGCGTCTGCGGCAGCAGGTGCCGCGGCCGCGGGTGCGGTGGTGGCTTCAGTCGCTGGAACGGCGGGCGCAGGTGCGGCCGGTGCAGCGGGTGCTGGAGGAGCGGCACATGCTGCAGCAATCAAACCGGTGCCGCCTAACATCGCGACTCTGAGCAACTCACGACGGGTCAATCTTGGACTGGTCATTTTCTCTCCTTGTTTCTGTTGAACGAGACTTATGAATTTCAAGTTGTGGGGATCCAACTTGTCGTCTAACGCAATCGAGCAAACACCCGCTTCATCGCTGGTGCATCACCATCTATCGGTTTTTGGTAACTACTCAGGCCTTTTGGACAGGATAAACAGGATTTACAAGATCGGGAGCGGATTTCCAACCTGTACATCTTGTAAATCCTGTCTCAAAATCTGAAGCTGAGCAGTTACGGTTTTTGGGTTATATGGGTTGTAAAGAATTTAATGGTTTTCAATTGTTTGAATCCATCAAAAAGCCAATCAAACCGTCAGAAAACGATCAAAGCCCGTTGGTCTGAAAACTAAAAACGCAACCGGCTTTGCAAATGAGCGCGACACAATTTATTTGAGCGTGGTTGACAATGTGTTTCGATATGCACTCTCGCCCGGTCTCAACCTATTGTGGTACAGCTTGTCAAATCTGTCCAAACGGCTCCACCATGTAGATTCCAGCACCGGCGCTTATTCCGTGGCTTTCTCGACCAGTTCGTATCCGCGCACTTCGATCACCGGGGTGCTGACTGGGTCGGTGTCTACCCACACGCCGCACGCGCCGCCCTTGTCACTGGCCGGAATCTCCACCACCGAGCCGTCCATGCGTAGCGTGGGTTGATACCACTTTGAAACTTTCTCGGAATCGCCCTCGATGTAGTGGGCCACCAGCGCCCGGCGGAATCGGTCATCGGTGGTGTTCGGCAACGAGCCATGCACCAGCGAGCCCTGGAAGAACAGCACATCGCCGGGGTTCATCTTCACCGACACAACGGGCATGCCTTCGGGAATCGGCACGGTCACATCTGTGAAGCTCTGCGCGGTGTCGGCCGGCACGGTGCACAAAATGGGCCATGTGTGGCTGCCTGGCACCACTTGCAAACAGCCGTTGGATTCATCGCACGTATCCAGGGCCATCCACGCGGCCATGCAGGTGCCTGGCTGCACGCGCAGGTAATAGTTGTCCTGATGCAGGGCCTGGCCACGCGCGCCTGGCGGCTTGAAGTACATCATCGTTTGCACGGCAAACGGCTCACGTCCCAGCAACGTGGTCAAGCACTCGTCCAATCGCGGCTCCAGCAACCACTTCAAACTAGCCTCGTCCCAGCGATGCATTTGCATCAGGCGCGGGTAACGCAGCAGGGGATCATTCGTTGCTGGATTGGCGATGTGGGTATCGCCAGGCACGGTGCCGCTCTCGCGAATACGCATAAAGTGCTCGCGATAGGCCGCGGTTTCGTCGGCATTGAACAGGTTCCGAATCAACACGAAACCATTCTGATCAAAAAATGTCTTGTCTGCTGCACTTGCATTCGACATATTCGCCTCCCGAAAATGAATCAATCGCTCATAGTCATAGCCCGCTATAAGCGCATAGCCTTTGGACCCTCAATCATCATAGTCATTCGATCTGTGTGAGCGAATAGCGCAGAATGTCAATGATTTGTGCATTTCTGCTATCTGGGCGAATATGTGAATGACATGCAAGAGGTGCTATTTGAGGAGCCGGCCCCGCCACCGGGACGGATGCTCGCTGGATATTTCCACGAACACTATGGCTACCATGTGCGCCGAACGCGTGGCACACGAGACTGGTTGCTGACCCTGACCCTGTCCGGGGAAGGATGTTACCGGCTGGGTAGTCAATCACACCTGTGCCATCGCGGCCGCATCGTGCTGCTGCCGCCGGGAATGCCTCACGACTATTCCGCAACGAATGGCAAAAGCGGCTGGGAATTCCTGTGGGTGCATTTCACGCCGCGTGCCGATTGGTTGGATTGGCTCAAATGGACCTCCAGCGACACCTTGAATGCCTTGACCATTTCGGAGCAAACCGAATATGCGCGGCTGTGTCATGCCTTTCGCAAGCTGGTGCAAGACAACAAAAACATCGACATCTTTCATGACGAGCTGGCTGATAACGCGCTGGCCGAAATCCTGATTCTGCTCACCGGCCACCATATCCAGGCCAACGCCCAAAACAGCGACCCGCGTGTCGTCCTGGTGCTGCGCCGGCTCTCCAACGAATTTGATCGCGACATCTCAGTGGCCGAGCTCGCTGAATCTGTGTCCATGTCGCCGTCACGACTGGCCCATTTGTTCACGGCTCAAACAGGTGAGTCGCTGATGCGTGCGCGGATGAAACTGCGCATGCGCCACGCGGCGCGCCTGCTCGAAATCACGTCGCGCCAGGTCAGCGACATTGCCAGGGATGTCGGCTTCAAATCCCTGTTCCAGTTCTCGCGGCAGTTCTCGCGCTGGCACGACATGAGCCCCACGGCCTATCGTCATCGTGTGCGCGACCAATAGATTTGCGCCCTGGCTTTTTTATAAATGCGCCTTCAACCACGCAAATGCATCGGCCTGCATCTCCAGATCAAACTTGTGTGGGCCTGGGTAGAACTGGCAGGTGTAGGCATCCGGACGGCCCACGCTCGCATAGTGGCCGGCAATTCGATCATCCGCATCACGCATGCCTTTCACAGTGAACAGATCATCTTCTAGATCGTTCTGGATCAACAACGGCATGGGTGCGCGGCAGGCGGCCACATCCGACCAATCCCCATATTTAGCCCAATTAAACGGGAACATCATCCACGTGTGCGAGAGATCTTTGTCCAGCAACTCCTCATACGTGGTCATCAGCCCCACCGTCACGGCCGCGCGAATCTCGTCGTGGGTGGCCGACAGCATGGTGGCGCGGTTGCCACCGCCGGACAGGCCTATGCAGCCGACGCGATCGGCAATTACATCAGCACGGCCGCGCAAGACATTCGTGGCGACGCGATCCTCATAGCACACCATGCCCGCCATTGTTGTGCCGAGCAGATTGCAGTATTTGGAGACGGTGTGCTCGTGCGGGCCGGCGGTGCGGTTGTATTGAACAATATCGCTCGGTAGCGCGCTTGCATTCGAGCTGTCCGGCACTTGTTTGCCTACGGCCAACTCCATCACCTCCAGTGGGAAGCGCCGGCTGCCCCACAAAAATGTGTCGTGTACCAGCACCACGTAGCCCTGTCTGGCCAGCGCATTGGCATAGGCGCGGCCACCGTAATGGAGATCACGAAAGGTTTGCAAGCCACGCGCAGCACCCTGGGGTCCATCGGCTATTTTCTCCTTGCCATAGAACTTAAAACCGCCGTGGTCGTGCAGGGCAAGCAGGCCGGGCAAAGGTGATGTCACCCCGGCCGGCTTCAACACCCATGCTTCCGTGCGTGGGCCGTAGCCCACCGACCACGAAAGCGCTTCGCCGGCCACTCCATCGCGTTCCCATCGCGCTTCTACTCGCACATCCTGCGCGTCCTCGGCCCGGTTACAAAAGCCCAACGACTCGCGAAAGCGCCGCTGGGTTTCAAGACCGGGTGGCGCACTCGGAAACAGCGGTTGCAGTGCGCGCGCGGCTTCGACCCAATCGCTATAAACGCCGAGGTGGTCGAAATAGGGAGTGTTGGATGACATGATTTGTAATTTGTAATGGTGCTGATTTAGTAACCATCTTTGCCGGGCTGGTGAGGAACGGGTTGCGCTGCACTGGCTGTGTTGTCATATTGAGCGTAGAACGCCGAGCGCTCGCGGGTGGTTTCATCGGCCAGCGCCTGCGCCAGATTGCGGTTGCCCTTGAGGTAATACTGCACCAGCCACTCCCGGCCAAAGCCCACATGGTTCACTTCGTCTGCCCAGTCAAAATCTTGATACGTCGTCATGAGCGGATGTTGGGCCTTGTCGCGGCACCATTCCCACTCACCGCGCTTGCCGCCAGGATAGCCCATCGCGTTGGCCTCGGTGGCAATGGCCAGATGCGAATAGCGCTTTTGCGGCGGGTAGGGCATGGTGTGGCCGGCATAACCCACCCAGTTTGGCACCGACTCCAGCGGGATGTATTCGCTCTCCAGCGCGGCCTGTCCAAACAGGCTATGCCGCACTTCGTCCCAACAATGCCGGGCCAGATCCACATAGCCTTCGTATGGCAACTCCTCCCACTCGAACAGCACACTCGCGCACAACTCGGCCGCCGTCATCTCCTGCGAGCGCACCCACATCTTGCTGTGCAGCGCGCCTTCGGGGTTGCCCTCATCGTATGGATTGACTTTTGGAATGGTGGTGTTGAAATGGGATTCGCGCGCAAATTCAAGCGGCATCGCCCACTCACCCTGGCTCCGCGTCGGCGGCAACTCGAATGAGGGTTGCTCCGGTGCTGTGCCATCCACGCCGCCGGCTGCGTCCAAATAGGCTTGCAGATGTGCGCGCCACGCGTTGCCGGCGCGTGAGCTTGCGCCATCAAGTGTGGTCAGCACCCCGTGTCCAAATTCAATGTCGGCCTCCAAATCCAGCAACACATGCTTCACCAACCGCACGCTCGGCGCATCAACCAATGAGTTGGTCTCGGCCATGTAGCGCTCCAGCGCGATGCGACAGGCCGGCAATGCCACCGCATACAGCCCGATTGCCAATTCAGCATCATCGCGCGCCCACAGCATTTCAGTAAAGAAATCGCCCAGCTTGCCATCGTGGTGGCCGTCGATGAGATGGGCATGGCCACGCATCTCTTTCACGCGGTCGCGCCACCCGCCCCAATGCACCGCGCTCTCCCACAACTGCCGGCCCAGCATCGCCTTCAAATTCCAGTTGGCCGTGGACGACATTTTGCCCGCCTGCACCCACATCAGTTGCCGGCTGAAAAAGCCAAACCGGCCCATGCGCCGCGCGCACTCATCCACAGACAGGCCGACGCGAGCGACATCGGTAATTCCAGTATACGGTTCAGGGTTCATCAAGGATCTCCTTAGCGATAGGCCTTACGCGTCTGCGCTGTAAATCACCGGGTTCAACGGCGACGCCACCGTCTCACCCACTTTTGCATCCGGCATCCAGGCGGCCCAATCGTTCTCGTGGTTCTTGTGTTTGGGTTGAATCAGTTTGATGCCATCTTCCATATAAATAATTGTCATGACCGCGCGCGGCTTGTCTGATGTATTCGGCGAAGCGCGATGGAAAGTCCAGCCATAGTGGAAGCTCACTTCGCCGAGGTCGAATGCGCTTTCGTCCAGTGGGAAGTTGCGCAGGTTGAACGCCATCTTCTGCTCGCTGTCATCGCTGATGGCCAGATCACGGCCGCTCTCGAACACATGGCTGCCGATGCTAAAAGCCAGCGGCCCCAGCTCCACCGGCGTCTCTTGCAGCGGAATCCAGACCGTGCAGGTGTTGCCGTTGCTGAGCGGCCAGTAAAACTGATCGGCATGCCAGGGGGTGATACCGCCGCCCGGCTCTTTGTAGAGCGCTTGATCGTGATACATGCGCACGCCCTTTACGCCCAGAAGCTCGGCCGCGATGCGCCCCAGCCGCTTGCTGAAGGCAAACTCGCGCACCCGTTCATCCTGGGTCCACAGATTCATGATCTGTAAAAAAGCCTTCTCATACGTGTTGCGTTCCGCCACCGGCTTGGTCTGCGTGTTCAGCGCAATCACCATGCGCGTAATTTCCGGCCCATAAAATTCAATCACTTCGGGCGAGAGCACGTGCTTGAGTTTGACATAGCCGTTCTTGCGAAAATGGGCAATGGCCGTTTCGCTCAGTGCAAACGGCGCATCCAATTGTTTGCGTAACTCGTCCCGATCCGTTGTCTTTATCATTTTGTTTCTCCAACACTCATAAACCCCGTACTTTCATGGTAGATATACACAAGGCTGTTGCCCGATCATGACTGCCGTGCGCGACAACCAGATCTCCGTGGCTTGATTCACGCTTCAACAACTCACCTCAGCCGCGTCAAGACCTGCAGAGTTTAGCCGGTATCCCGACACTATCTTTCGTTAGTTTATACAAACAATGCCGGAATTTGTCGTGCCGTTGCATTTATATTCTTTGAACACAAAAGCATTTCACTGTTGATTTCACATTAAAATGTGTTGCGGTGTCAGAAGCGGTGTTCAAAAAATAGGCTCATAGGCGGCGGGTGAGATGCATCACCCATCGAATACACATGCCCGAATTACCTTTCATTCTGGCCGGCCCGATTGTCCGGCGCGTCGAACCCCGCACGTGCTCGTTCTGGATTGCGTTGCGCGAGAGCAAGACGGTCACCATCCACCTCTGGAAGGGCCAGCGCCAGCACGCCGCCGACACCAGCGACGCCATTGCCAGCGGCGGCGCCACCACCCGCAAATTTGGCCCCAAGCTTCACATCGCCGTCATCACCGTCACCCTCAGCACGCAAGCCCAAAATCTGGAGCCGCGCCAGATGTATTCCTATGATGTCTCGTGGGATATCAGCGGCGCGACGCGCAAATCTCTGGACTCCGAGAAGCTGCTGGAGGACCAGGCCGCGGCCGGTGATGATCCCGGCCACAAAGCGCTGGGCTATGTCAGCAAGCGGCTGCCCGCCTTCATCACACCCGCCGCCACGCTGGATCAGCTTCGCCTGGCTCACGGGAGTTGCCGCAAAACCAACGGCCCTGGCTTCGACGCGCTGGCCTGGCTGGATGACCATATCGCCGCTCACAAGGATGATCTGGCTGAGCGGCCGCAACAACTCTTTCTCACCGGCGATCAGATTTACGCCGATGATGTGGCCGGTTGTCTGCTGCCGATGTTGAACGAGATTGGCCGTGAATTGGTCGGCGAGGAAACCCTGCCCGTTGACTCGACGATGGTCAATTGCACCATCCAAAACTTTCCAGCTCTGCGCCGTCAAAAACTGGTCAGAGCCGGGGCCGGCTTCACCAGCACCGACGCGCATAGTCATCTGTTGGGATTTGGCGAATATGCCGCGATGTATCTGGCTGCCTGGGGACCGCACCTATGGCGGGCGCTGGCCCCGTTGACGCAACTTCGAGCCGATCTCTCCAGCGTGCCCGCCGATCTCAAAGACAATCTCACCGATTGGGAAGCCTGTAAGGAAACGGATAACGCGTTTGCCGAGGCCAGTATTGAGGAGCATCGCAAGCGCATCATCGTCTATCGCAACGCCGTGCCCAAGGTGGCGCGCGCGCTGGCCAACACCGTTACCTACATGATCTGCGATGATCATGAAGTTACCGACGACTGGAACTTGAACCAGCGCTGGCGCAACCGCGTGTATAGCAAGCCGCTCGGTCGCGCCCTGGTGCGCAACGGCGTCATGGCCTACGGCATCTTCCAGGGGTGGGGCAATAACCCCGCCGCTTTCGATAGCGGCAACAACAAGGATTTCCTCGACAAAACGGTCGAGATGGCCGCCGCGCTCGTCACACCACCACAAGCGGTGGTGCAGCGATTGGAGGAGTTGATCGGCGCGAGTGGTGCCGATGCCACCAGGCAAGCCATCTGGCACTACACCGTGCCCGGCCCCAAACATCTCGTCGCCGTCATGGATAGCCGCACCCGCCGCAAATATCGGGGTCAGGGTGAATTCCCTGCCAGCCTGTTGGGCGATTCACTCAACGATCAGATTCCTGCTGCGCCGCTCGCTGAAAGCCGCGAGTTGCTGATTGTGGTTGCACCCGCGCCGGTGCTTGGCCCTGATCTGATCGTGCACATCGCCGCGCCTATTTTGCAGGTGGTCAAGGGCATTCAAAACGGCAACAAAAAAGGCGAGTCCAGCGATCCGTGCACGCCGGGCATGATCGAGAGTGGTGGAGAAAAATATGATGCCGAGGGCTGGGCCGACAACGAGCAGGCTCAGGAGGCGTTGCTCAAACGCTGCGCCGAGCACCCCAAAGTCCTTATTTTATCGGGCGATGTTCACTATGCCGACAGCCTGACGCTGGATTACTGGCGCAAAGCCAATCTCACTACGCCGTCGCGCATCGTCCAACTCACCGCAAGCCCGCTGCGCAACGACTTCAAGCCGCTGGTGCAGGCGCTCATTCGCTCCAATGCGCTGCTGCAAGAGTTTGCACGCGGCCTGCCCCCGGAGCGGCTTGGCTGGAATGGCCCGGCCCAGATCACGATTCCCGCCGGCGAACCGGTAGCCCTGGGGCGGCGTGCCAAGATGAAGCGCTCGCCAGCCCTGTTGTCTGCACGGGGCTGGCCGGTCGGTGCCGTGTTTGTGGCAGGCAAGGAGCCGGACTGGCGCTGGCGGCTGAATCTGGTGCGCGATGAACGGCCCAATGCAGCGTTACCCGAGGAGCTGCGCCAACCCGCGCTTATTCCCGCCGCCGACATCAATCTCACCCTGCCCAATAAATATGTGAATGAATTGGGCCGGGTGGCAGCGCGGCAATTCGAGGCTGCCATGGATCATTTTGATCAGCTTCGGCAAATGGTGTTCAACACCAATATCGGCCTGGTGTCCTTCTCTGGCAGCGGCACCACGCTCAAAGTCAAACACACATTGATGGCTCAAAATGGCAAGACTGGCCCTGATCAAGTTGACGAAAACGTCTCGGCCCCCGTCACCGTCCACGACATTCCCTTCACCACGCCAGCCGATGCACAGCCGCCAGCAGTCAGTCGCTAGCAGCTAGTTGCTGGCTGCTAGCGACTGACCCGCGCCCCTCAACATTTGCCAGCCAAATTCAACCAGGAAATATCATGGCCGACGAAAAGAAACCCGACAACATCTTTGGTTCCGTAGTCCAGTATTTCAAGGACGCGGCCAACTGGGTGCAGGAAAACCTGGGCGACCCGGCCCTGGCCGAAGCCACGCGAGCCGATCTCGGCCTCAAGCCCGGCCAGGATATTGCCCCCGCCAAGAAGGATCAGTTCGCTCAATTCGGCCAGGGCCTCGACCCCGACAAGGCTGCCTTTGATGAAACTCTGGCCGAGATCAAGGACGTCATTCCGATGTTCAAGGCCCTGGGTGACGAGTTGAAGGACGGCTCGCTCAGTGGCTGGGATGTGGCCTTTTTGCTGATTCGGCTGGCGGCCGTTCAATCGTTACAACAAAGGGTGCCGCTGGCCTACACCATTGCCCAGGCGCTGCTGCTGGTCACCGACGAGCCCGACGATGTCGAGTTGTTCAACGTCGACATGCTGGTGCGGCTGTTACGCGGTGATGGCTTCCCACCTGGCTCGGCCGAACGCATTTTGGGCAAACTCACGCCGTCGCTGGTGCTGGGTCTGGTCGAGCAGTTGGTGCTGGATGGTCATTTGCCGCGTGAGATGTTCGATTTCTACTTTGGTTGGGACCCAGCTCCCGGCACTACCACGCCGATTGCCGATGATGTTGCGACCGGTGCTGGCACATTGCTCATGCGTTATCCCCGCGCCACGGGTGCTTCCATCAACTGGGCGCTGACCATGATGCATGTGCGGCCCGAGCATGGGGGCCGAGGCTTGTTTTTAGGCCTCAACGCAGGTGGCGAACTTAAAACACAGGTGCCGGAAACCAACTTCGGCGTCGACCTCATCACCAGCATTCCCGGCCAGCTCAACCTGTTCATTCCCTTCAGCAAGACCGCTCACGACTTCGATGTTGATGCCTCGGCCAGCAATGGCTTTATACGCGGCCAGCTCACCAAAGGCACCCAGGATGACCCGCTGTGGCGACTGGGCGAGAAGGACAAGACACGGGTCGATATCACTCAGGCCGTGCTTGGCCTCGATCTGGCCAAAGAGCGCGTGTCGTTTCGGCTCGGTCTCAAGGGTGCCAAACTCGTCATCAATTCGAGTGAGGGCGATAGTTTTCTCAAGAATTTTCTCGGTGAGAAATCCGAAATCCCGTTCGACTTCACGTTGGTGTTCGATCGCAAAAACGGCTTCCACATCGAGGGTGGCCAGGGCTCGCAAACCAGCACGGCCGAGGGAACTCGTATGCTGGCTGCTGCGGGTGATGCCGCCGCGGGTGATGCCGCCGCGGGTGATGCCGCCGCGGGTGATGCCGCCGCGGGTGATGCCGCCGCGCGCGATGCCTCGCCGAGTAGCAACTCCGGCATGAGCACGACCATCCCCATCGGCAAGACGTTGCTGAACGGATTGCAGGTGCATCAGTTGCATGTGCAGATGGGGCCGGGCAAAAACAATCACGATCTGGGACTGGAGGTGTCGGGCGCGTTTGCTGTCAACATCGGCCCCTTCAAAGCCTCTATCGACCGGCTGGGCATGCGCTTCGACCTGAGTTTCAAGGAGGGCAACCTCGGCTTCATCGATCTCGATGTCGGCTTCAAACCGCCCAATGGCATCGGCCTGGTGCTCGATGCCGACATCGTCAAAGGCGGCGGCTTCCTGTTCCTGGACGCCGAGCGGGGTGAATATGCCGGCGTGCTGGAGTTGCAATTCGCCAAGTTTGGCCTCAAAGCCATCGGCATTTTATCCACCCACATGCCAGATGGCTCGCCGGGCTGGTCGCTGCTGCTGCTGATCTATGGCCAGTTTTACCCACCCATTCAGCTCTCGTGGGGGTTCACCTTAAATGCCGTTGGCGGCATGATTGGTCTGCAACACGGGGTCAGCATCGAAGCGCTCAAAGACGGCCTGCGCACCGGCGCATTGGATGATGTGTTGTTCCCCAAAAACCCGGTGGCCGATGCACCGCGCATCATCAACCGGCTGCGCACGATCTTCCCACCCACGCCGCGCGCGCTTGTCTTTGGCCCTATGTTCGAGCTGGGGTGGGGCACACCCAACATCTTAAAGATTCGGCTCGGACTGTTGTTCCAACTCGATAACGCGCTCGGAAATGGTCGTGGTGAAAATCGGCCTGCCTCGCTCAAGAAAATAATTCTGCTTGGCCAGCTCAATGTGCGCATCCCAACGCCGGTGAAGCCCGACACGCCGGCCATCCTCAAACTCATCGTCGACTTCTTCGGCTATTACGATTTCAGCGAACAGCGCCTGGAATTCATGGCCCGCCTGCGCGACTCGACCGTGATGGGGCTGGCACTCAGCGGCATGCTCTACGTGCGCGCCGATTTTGGTGCAGCCGACCCTGGCTCGCGGCCCAACTTCATTCTCGCAGTAGGTGGTTTCCATCCTAAATTTCTAGATCTACCTGCCGGTGTGCCCGCGCCTATCGATCGAATCAAGCTCAGTTTCAACATCGGCATTGTCAAGATCAGTGCCGAGTCCTACTTTGCCATCACCGCCGCCACGGTGCAGTTTGGAGCCGATATCCAGATCGCGGCCAAGGTTGGCCCGGTCGAACTCAGCGGCTATCTCGGCTTCGACGTGATCTGCTTCCTCGAACCCCGTTTCTATTTCGAGGCGGATATTCGCGCCGGCGTGAAGGTGAAATACAAGGGCCACACCCTGGCCAGCGTCACGCTGGAATTGCGACTCGAAGGGCCAGGCCGCTGGCGAGCCAAAGGCAAGGTCACGTTTAGTATTTTGTGGTGGGACATCTCCAAAAGCTTCGACGAGAGTTGGGGCAGCACGCCGACGATTGCGCCGACGCAGACCAATGTGGCCGTGCAATTGCGCGCGGCGCTGGCCGATCCGCAAAGCTGGCGCGCGCAATTGCCCCTCGGTGATGCGCCCGCTGTCACACTGGCCTTCGACAAGGGCGAGACGGCCATTCTGGCGCACCCGCTCGGCCAGTTGCAGGTGATGCAGCAGGTCGCGCCGCTCAACTTTGATTTGCAACGCTTCGGCAACACCAGCATCAGCGGGCCGCGCCGCTTCGACATTCACGAGGTGAAAGTTGGCACACAAGTGGTGGCCAGCCCCGCGCCCGCCCCGGCCTTCTTCGCCCGCTCGCACTTCGTCGATATGACCAACGAAGAAAAATTGAGCGCGCCGTCGTTTGAATCGTTCACGGCCGGTGTCACCGTCGGCACCTCGCAATATCGCACTGCACCCAGCATCGTGGCCGCCGATCTCGATTTCGAGACAGCCTACCTGCGCCCCGAAGATCCCTTGCGCCGAACCACACGCACACAGGTCGTGCTCGGCCTGGGCATCAGCGCCGAGATGGTGCAGGCGCAATTGCATCGTGGGGCCGCCGCGCGCTCGGCCCTGCGTGTGCAGGATCGCTTGCAGTCCAAAGTCAACCGCAAGGTCAAAGTGGAGACAGGCGCGTAATTCAGCGATTCGCTGTAAGGGTAAAGCAGCAGGCTCATGGATGGGTTTGATCTGCGATAAGTTCGCTGCTTTACCCCTACACGCAACAACGGAAATTCAAATGGCTCAAGTTCCCAAATATCGCTTTCTGCCGTGGACGCGGCGCGGCATGGCCTCCGAGGTGCAGCAGGCCGACACGGGTAACGCATTGCCGGCGCGCGCCGCATTGCCCGTGGCCATCACCATCAGCAACATTGCACCCGTCGGTGTCAACTTGAATTTGTATGGCCCCGGCGATGTGCTCGGCATCGACCCACGCCTCATTGTCCGTATCGAGCCACGGCCGTTCGTGGCCGATTTCGAGCCCAATTACCTCGCGGCCATCGAGTTCGATCTGCCCGATTTCCCGTGGATGTTCACCCCGGCCCGCGCGGATGCGCAAAACCATTTGCGGCCGTGGCTGGTGCTGGTGGTGCTTGATAAGGCGGTGGTGGCGCCGCCCAGGGTCAATCGCGGCGCGCCGTTGCCGACGATCACTGTGCCGGCTGCGGTCAGTGCACAGGAGTTGCCGGACCTGGGCGAATCGTGGGCGTGGGCGCACACCCAGGTGATGAGCGAGGCCAGCCAGCCGCAGGCATTGGAAGCGGAGATGACAGCGGCACCCCACTTGAATGTCTCCCGGCTGTTGTGCCCGCGCCGGCTTGCGCCCAATCGGCAATACATGGCCTGTCTGGTGCCGGCTTTCGATTTGGGTGTGCAGCGCGGTTTGGGACTCACACCCCAAGGCGATATCGCCAGGCCGGCTTGGGACCTTGCTGCCAGCATCGATGTGAAACTGCCGCTCTACTTTCATTGGGAATTTTCAACGGGCCCGGTGGGTGATTTCGAGGAGTTGGCCCGTCGACTGACGCCAATCAAGATGCAGGGCGATGTGGGCCGGCAGCCGATGTATAT
>Ga0335394_10005253_pt1 | contig 14670 bp, 13 predicted proteins | sample MAT03_FD_205741 | JGI IMG/M metagenome (GOLD analysis project Ga0335394, IMG submission 205741) | Freshwater microbial communities from Lake Fryxell liftoff mats and glacier meltwater in Antarctica - MAT-03 (spades assembly) (version 2) ...
AGCGGCTGCTGGCCGAAGCACCAGAGACGATTCGCGCGGATGCATGGTGATGCTGGCTGGGACAGGCATCACGCCAGCGTTGAAGTCAGGGTCTCTTGCAGGGTAGGCGTGCCCGTAAAGTTGCGCGGTAACGCGCCGTAACTCTCCCCACATGCCGTGTTCCGTCCTGTCCTTGACACGATGCGAGCATTGGCAAACGACTCAAGATTTCAAGGGTCCGGCCGTTAATCTTAGGGACAGCGGCTCGCAAGGCCTTAAGTGGCGAGGATAGAGCGATGTCAGACACTCAACGATGCGTTTGACTGACTGACCACGAACACTTCAGGAGACTTTCATGTCCCAGGTAATCAATACCAACATCGCTTCGCTCAACGCGCAGCGTAACCTCAACATCTCGAAGGACAGTCTTGCGACCGCGCTTCAGCGCCTGTCGTCCGGGCTTCGAATCAATTCTGCAAAGGATGACGCCGCAGGCCTGGCGATCTCCGATCGGATGACCTCGCAGATCCGCGGCCTGGATCAGGCGCGGCGTAACGCGAACGACGGCATCTCGCTGTCGCAGACCGCCGAGGGCGCGCTTTCCCAGTCGGGCGAGATCCTGCAGCGTATCCGCGAGCTGGCGATTCAGTCGGCCAACGCGACCAATTCGGCCAGCGACCGCCAGTCGCTCAATTCCGAGGTGAACCAACTGGTGACCGAGGTCACCCGGATCGCCAACGCGACCACCTTCAACGGTCTGAAGATTCTCGATGGTACCTACCAGGGGCAGCAGTTCCAGGTAGGTGCCGATGCAAACCAGACGATCGGCGTTTCGATCCAGGGCGCAGCCGCCAAGGACCTCACCAACAACACCATCAGTGGCCAGGGAACTGGTGCGGGCGGTCTGGGTGGCGCAGCTGCGGCGTCGGCCAATGCGGTCACCACCAACGGCGTGGCTGCACAGACGCTGACCGTGTCGGGTTCCAACGGCTCGGCCAACGTGTCGGTGGCAATCAACGATCAGGCATCGACCATCGCAGCCGCGGTCAACGCCCAGTCGGGCGCCACTGGCGTGAACGCTCGCGCATCCACCAGCGCAACCCTGGCGGTAGCGAACGTCGGTACGGTGTCGTTCAGCCTGAACGGCGGCGGCACGGCAACCACGATCAATGCCACCATCGCAGCCGGCGGCAACCTCGGCACGGTCGTCACCGCGGTCAACCAGGTGTCGGGCAAGACCGGGGTCACTGCGACGCTGGACTCCACTGGCACTGCGCTGACCTTCGCCCAGGCCGATGGTCGCGACATTCAGGTCTCCGGGTTTACCAACTCGGCGGCTGGCACGGCGACTTTCACCGGTTCCAACACCGCAGCAGCCACGCTGACCAGCGGTGGCAGCAACTCCAGCCGCGCTTCGGGTACGGTCAGCTTCTTCGCCGACGCCGGATTTACTGCATCATCGACCGTGGCCACTAGCGTGCTGAATGCAGCTGCGACCACGGCCGTGGGTTCGACCGCAGCCGACCTGACCACCGTAGACATCTCGACCGCCGCAGGGGCCAACACCGCGATCGGCATTCTTGATGCGGCGCTGAGCCAGGTCAACAAGGCCCGAGCACAGTTGGGCGCGGTGCAGAACCGGTTCAGCAACACGATCGCCAACCTGCAGACCACTACGGAGAACCTGAACGCTGCGCGAAGCCGGATTCGTGACGCTGACTTCGCCGCGGAAACCGCAGCGTTGACCCGTGGCCAGATCCTGCAGCAGGCCGGTACCGCGATTCTGGCGCAGGCCAATGCGTTGCCGAACAACGTGCTGTCGCTGCTTCGGTAATCGGTAGGTACCTGAGAGACAGCCCTGGGCGGAAAGTTCTTCCGTTCAGGGCATTTCCATCGAGGGATTGACGCCATGCTGATTCAGCCGACAACATCTGCATCACCTGCCGCCGGGCGCGCGGGACCCGTGTCCCGGGACCCCGCGCCAGCTCAGACCGTTCCAGTAGAGAAGACTGCACAACCCGCGCAGCCGCAGGTCGACACGCAGGCCGTCAAGGCGGCGGTGGAAGCGTCGAACCGGGTGGTGCAAACGCTGCAGAGCAAGATCGAATTCGTGACCGACGATTCCTCCGGCCGTCTGCTGGTCAAGGTGATCGATCCGTCCAATGACCAGGTGATTCGCCAGATTCCCTCCGAGGAGATGCTGGCCATCTCGCGCGCGCTGGACCGGATGCAGGGGTTGCTGGTCAAGAGCACTGCCTGAGCCCCGCCGGGCACTGCCCCAGGGACGTCCCGCCGCTCTGCCGAAGATTCGCCGGAGGCGGCTAAAGCTTTCTCCCCGGCAGCCGTTACTCCCTCCACTGGATCAGGAGGACTGGATGGCCATCTCTTCTCCGGGTGTCGGGTCGAACCTGGATGTCAACTCGATTGTCAGGCAGTTGATGGCGGTGGAGCGTGAGCCGCTGAACAGGCTTGACACGCGCGAGGTCAGCTTCCAGGCCAGGCTGTCCGCCTACGGGTCGATCCGCGGGGCGCTGTCCCAGTTTCAGGGGGCGATGAGCAGCCTCGCCAGCGCCGGACGCTATCAGGCGGCTTCGGCGAGCAGCAGCGATGCGGCCTCGGTCAGCGCCTCTGCGGTCGGTACGGCCACGCCTGGCAGTTACGCGGTCGAAGTGAACGCGCTTGCCCAGAGCCAGCGGCTGGTGGCGGCCGGGCAGGCCACCAGCAGCGGAAGCATCGGCTCAGGCACCCTCAGCTTCGATTTCGGCACGATCTCGGGCGGCACCTTCGATTCGACGACCGGCACCTACACCGGCGCCGGATTCGATTCGAGCGGCAGTTCGGTGCGCACCGTCACCATCGATCCGGAGTCTAGCTCCCTGGCTGGTATCCGCGATTCGATCAACAAGGCGGCGATCGGTGTCACCGCGAGCATCGTCAACGACGGCGGCAGTTCCCCGTTTCGCCTCGTGCTGTCGGTCGGCCAGACCGGTCAGGCGAACGCGTTGAAGATCTCGGTGACCGGCGATGCCGGGTTGCAGAGCCTGCTCACCCAGGATCCGGCCGGCACCCAGAGCCTCGCGGAGACCTCGAAGGCGCAGAATGCGGCGCTCACCATCAATGGCGTCGCGGTCACCAAGGCGTCGAACACGATCTCGGATGCAATCGAAGGTGTCACGCTGACCCTGGTCAAGCGCAACGTCGGTACGCCGACCACGGTGACCGTGGCGCGCGACACGGCCAGCGTGCAGACCGCGGCCCAGAACTTCGTCAAGTCGTACAACGACCTGTCGCGCACGCTCACCACCCTGTCGGCGTACAACCCGGGCACCCGGACCGCCGCCGTGCTCAACGGCGATAGCGGGGTGCGCTCGCTGCAGTTCCAGTTGCGTGCGCTGCTCGGGCAGCCGTTGTCCGGCATGCCTGCGGACCTGCGCACGATGAGTGACATCGGGATCGCGTTCCAGCGCGATGGCAGTCTTGCAGTCGATGCGACCAAACTGTCGAAGGCGATCGAAGCCAATCCGACCCGTATCGCCGGGGTGTTCGCCGCGCTCGGCACGACCACCGACGCTCTGGTGCAGTTCAGCTCGGCGAGTGCCGGTGTCAGCGCCGGCAGCTACGCGCTGGATGTAACCCAGCTCGCCACCCGTGGCAGCAGCGTGGGGACGGCTGCGGCCGGACTGGCGATCGTCGCCGGTGGCAACGACAGCCTCGACCTCACGGTCGACGGCGTGGCGACCAGCATCACGCTCGCGGCGAGAACCTACCCGACTGCCGCTGCTCTGGCGGCCGAGTTGCAGGGGCGGATCAACGGAAGTCCGGCACTGGCTGCCGTTGGCGCCGGGGTGCAGGTCACCGTGGCCGGCGGCGTGCTGAGCGTGACCTCGAACCGGTTTGGTTTGGCGTCCACGGTCGCGGTCAACGGTGGCCTTGCCCTCAACGTGCTGTTCGGCGGTGCGCCCACCCGGACGGATGGCGTCGATGTGGCCGGTACCGTCAATGGCACGACGGCCTCCGGTTCGGGCCAGACACTGACCAGCGACGCGGGGCTGCAGCTCCGGGTGCTGGGCGGCACAGTCGGCAGCCGTGGCTCGCTCGACTACACGATCGGTTTCGCCGGTCAGCTGTCCGAGTTCGCCGGCAAGCAGATTTCCAGCGACGGGCTGGTCAATGGCCGCACCAGCGGCATCAATCGCTCGATCGCCGACATCGGCGACCAGCGCACCGCGATGGGCAGGCGCCTGGTCGACATCGAGAGGCGCTACCGCGCGCAGTTCACCGCGCTCGATGTGCTGATCGGCAACCTGAGCCAGACCAGCAACTTCATCAACCAGCAGTTGGCGACGCTGAACGGCAGCAGCAACAACCGCAGATGATCCAGCGTGTTGGTGTCGAATGTCGATGTCGAGTGTCGATGTCGAATGGTGACGCCGTGTTTTTATCCCATGTGCAAAATCGTTTCGGACTGCTCTTCAATTTGCCGGAATTCTGCCGATGGTTGAGTCGACGGCGCGGGGCGTCCCGCGTCACCACCACGACCACGATCAAGCCCACGATCCTGCCCGGTCAGCCTGGCAACGCTGGCCGTCGTACCGCCAGCACCCCGAGTACCCCGCCCGAGAACCACCAGAGGAATCCGCACCATGCCATCCAGCCCGTTCAAGGCCAGCCGTGCCTACGTCACCACAGGACTCGAAACCACAGTCGCCGATGCTTCGCCCGAGCAGCTGATCGTCATGCTGCACAACGGACTGATCGAGTCTCTGCTGCGTGCCAGGCTGGCGCTGGGCGAGGGCAGGATCGCCGCCAAGGGTGAAGCGATCTCCAAGTCGCTGGCAATCCTGACCGAGGGCCTGATGCCGGCGCTCGATCTGGAACAAGGCGGCGAGATTGCCGGAAATCTGGCGGCGTTGTACGAATACATGGTGACCCGTCTGATGCTGGCCAACCTGCAGAACGATGTGGATCATCTCGACGAGGTGACCCGGCTGGTGAACGAACTGCGCGGTGCCTGGGAACAGCTGGCCGTGAAGTCGACGGTTCGCCCGGCAATGGTCGTGCCGATGGAACCTGCGGCGGCAGGGCCGCGTGCCGGCCTGTCGTTAGGCGCGGCCTGAGGCAGTCGCTTCCACTGGGGAGATCATGACCGCGTTGCACGCTTACGAGGTCGCGCTGCAGATCACCGAGCGCATGCTCACATGCGCGCGCGCAGCTCATTGGGATGAGCTGGTGGCACTGGAGAAGGCGCGCGGCGACGCGATGGACGACATCGGCCGCTGCGATCCCGACCCGGGCCGGGACCTCACCACCCGTGCGCGCAAGCGAACCATACTGACACGCATGATCGTCTGCGACGAGGAGGTCGCAGCGCTCACCCAGGACTGGATGGCCGAACTGCGGCAGATCCTGACCTCGGCCGACACCCGGCAGAAGCTGGATCGAACCTACCGGTCGGGCTGAGCGCGACGGCTGGCTGCGCGCCGTTACATCCCGCCGCGGCAGGCCGCTACCGAATCGCGCCGCCGTGTTCCTCCACCTTGCCGCGCCAGATCGCTCCTGCATTGACGCGGCCGACCCGGGGTAGCAAGATGCTTCGACTGCAACACTCGGAAGCGGTGGGTCATGGACTCGATCATCATCACCTGGCGCGAGTTGCTGCTGGTGCTGGCGGCGGTGCTCGCGGTGTATGTGGCCGAGGTGCTGCTGCTGCTCAGGCGCAACGGCAACGCGGGCTGGCGGCTGTGGCAACGCGGCGCGCAGGCCAACGCCCAGGCACGGGCATTGGCGGAGGTACGCGCGCAGGTGGAGGCCATGCGCATCGAACTGGAGCAGATGCGCGAGCGGCTGCGCGACTCGTCCCAGGGTCGGTCCGGGATGTCGGTTCAGCCCCGGTCGCTCGGCGACCGACCGGCGGCGAACGACCGTGGGTCGCCGCCGCTGCCGCCGTCGGTCGAGGCCGATACGCCTTACGGCCAGGCGATCCGGATGGCTCGCGAGGGACGGGCGGTGGTCGAGCTGGCGAGCGAATGCGGTATTTCGCGCGGCGAAGCGGAGCTGATCGTCGCGCTGTACCGGTCGTCATCGACCCACTGAGCCCGCGGCGGCGGTGTCTGCGGGCAGACTGGCCGCCTGCCAGGCGGCCGGGGCTGACTTGATGGCACCGCTCGACCCGACAGATATCCGGCTGCCCCGCACACTTCCCCAAACGCTGCCCCGTGCGAGTGTCGCGGGGGAGATCATCCGGCTGGAACAGCGGCTCACCGGCGCCTCGCTGGCGCTCGGCCAGGAAGTCATCGCTCGGGTCATCTCGGACCGGGCGAGCGGACGGTTCATCGCTTCGCTGGGTGGCCGGCAGGTCGAGATCGAGTTGCCGCGCAGCGTACAGGCCGGCGACTCGGTCCGCCTGGTGGTGGTGGCCGAGCAGCCGCGTCTGCTGCTGGTGCCGCAGCAGGCGCCCCAGAACGGCACACTCGCCGCTGGCGCGCGCCCGGCGCTGGTGGCGACCGTCAGTGCACCGTTGCCGACAGTGGATGGAACCGGAGCCGGCGCTGGCGCGGCTGGGGACGAGGTCAGCGTGAGCGCCGAGGGGCGGGCGTTGACCCGGCTGATCGGTGATCTTTCGACCCTGGTTGCCCGTGAAGCGGCCGGCAGCAGCGGCCGTGCGGGTGCTGGCGCAGCCGGTGTCGGGCCGCAGGCGGCGACATCGCAGTTGGCCGCGCCGTTGGCCGCGCTGGTGCAGAAGCCCGCCGACCATCCGGTGACCCTCGCCGCACAGCTTGCCGGCGCACTGGCTAAAACCCTTTCGGCCAGTGGCCTGTTCTACGAATCGCATCAGGCCCAGTGGGTGGCCGGCGAGCGTTCGCTCGAGTCGCTGAAGGCCGAGCCGCAGGGTCGTATGGTGGCCCTGCCGGCGCGTGCGGCTGGCGAGTCGGCACCGGCGGGACCGGCGATGTTGGCGGGCGCGCGTGCCACCGCCGCCGCCGCGGAGCCGATGCCGCGCAACCCGACGGCGTCGGCGCGCGACCTCCAGTCTTCAGGCATGGCGTCGTCGCTGGGCGTACTGGAGTCGATACTGGACCTGGGCGCCGCGCCTCTGGTGCAGCAGCAGCTCAGCGCACTGGATTCGCGGATGGCCACCTGGAGCGGCCAGGTGCTGCCCGGCATCCATGCACAGATGACCGTGCATGAGCGCCCGGGCGAGGGGCAGCCGCAGGACGCGGACGCGGCGGCTACCGACTGGGCGACCCGGCTCGTGGTGACTTTGCCCAGGCTGGGTGCGATCGAAGCGCAGTTGACGCTGCGCGCGGACCGTCTGGTGCTGTCCGTCGCCACAGTGGAGGCGGACGCCGCAGCCGAGCTCGGCAGCGCGCGCGAAGCGCTGGCCCAGGCGCTCGCCGACGCCGGACTGCAGGTCGACGGGTTTCAGGTGAATCAGCGATGAGCGAGGCTGACCCGTCGTCAACGCCTGAGATGCCCCCCGGGCCGGCGTCGTCCCGGCCTGTACGGTTGCCGCTCGCGGTGGCGCTGGCCTACCGCGACGGAGACAGTGCGCCAAAGGTGGTGGCCAAGGGGCGCGGCGCGATCGCCCAGACGATCATCGAGAGGGCACGCGCAGCCGGCGTCTATGTGCATGAATCGAAGGAGCTGGTGTCGCTGCTGATGCAGGTCGATCTGGATCAGCGCATTCCGCCGCAGCTCTATATCGCCGTTGCGGAACTGCTCGCCTGGCTGTACCGGCTGGAGCGCGGCGACAGTACTGGCGTGCCGGGCACGCATCCGCCAGTGCCCGCCAGCGCGGCTGCGATGATCAACGCACTGCCAGGGCTGCCAGGAGGTCCGCCTCCAGGCGCAGCACCGTCCGTTCGTTCGAAAGCATCGGTCCGCTGACCAGGAAAGTATCCTCGGCGCGTTCGCCAAGGGTGTTGATCAATGCGGTGTGCACGCTGACCTCGTAGTCGACCAGCACCCGGGCGAGGTTGTAGAGCAGGCCGGGCCGGTCGCCAGCGACGATCGACAGCACCTGCTGGGTACCGCGCTCGTCGGGACGGATGCTGACCTCGGGCTCGATCGGGAAATTTCTCAGCTGCCGGCTCACTCTGCCACGGGTCGGTACCGGCAACGCGGAACGTGAGGTGATCGAACGCGCCAGCTCGTGCTCGATGAAACTCATCACGTCCCGATAGTCGCGAGTGGCGTTCTCCGCATCGAGCACGGTGAACGAATCGAGCGCGTACTGGTGGCGGGTGGTGTTGACCTTGGCATCGACGATCGAGAACCCGATGCGATCGAAGAAGCCGCACAGGCGGGCGAACAGCTCCTTCTCCTCGGGCAGATAGACCAGCACCTGGAGGCCGCCACCGCTTGGCGCCGGCCGGGCGCGCACGATCGGTTCCGGGGTGTCCACCCGGTTCAGCAGAGCCCGGGCATGCCAGGCGATCTCCTGCGGGTCATGGCGAAGGAAATAGGGCGTCTCGAGCTTGTTCCAGAGCGGCTGCTGAGCATCCGGGGGCAATCCGTACAGCGCAAGCTTTGCCAGCGCCTCTCGCTGGCGCAATTGCAGGCTGTGATCGATGTCGATTGCGCCGGCATCCAGGTAGCGCCGTGTCGCCAGGTAGAGATCTTCCAGCAGCTTCGCCTTCCAGCCGTTCCAGACCTTCGGACTGGTGCCCCGGATATCGGCGACAGTGAGGATGTAGAGCGCGGTCAGGCGCCGCTCGCTGCCGATCCGGCGCGCAAAGCCGGCGATCACGTCCGGATCGGTGATGTCCTGTTTCTGCGCGGTCGAGGACATGACCAGATGCACCTGCACCAGCCAGGCGACCAGCTCGGTGGCTTCGCGCGACAGGCCGTGCAGCCGGCAGAAACGCCGGGCATCGACCTGGCCGAGTTCGGAGTGATCGCCGCCCCGTCCCTTGGCGATGTCATGGAAGATCGCCGCGATGTAGAGCAGTTCCGGGCTGTCGAAGTCCGAGATCAGACGGCTGCACAGCGGAAACTCGTGGGCGAACTGCGGCACGGTGAAGCGGCGCACGTTGCGCACCACGCGCAGGATGTGCTCGTCGACCGTGTACACATGGAACAGGTCGTGCTGCATCTGGCCGAAGATCCTGCCGAACGCCGGAATGTACCGGCGCAGTACCCCGTACAGGTGCATCCTGCGGATCTCGCGAATCACGCCCAGGGGTTCACGCAGGATCTGCATGAATTGCCGCCGGTTCTCCGGGTCGGCGCGAAACGCGCGGTCAACGCCGGTGCGGCCGCGCCAGAGCGCGCGCATCGTTTCGGCTTCGATACCGGTGAGCTCCGGATGGCGCTGCATCGTGATGAAGGTGGCGAGAATCGCGTGCCGGTCGGTGTCGAACAAGTCGCGTGCGCGCGCTTCGAGCAGACCGTTGCGTGCCTGGAACCGGTCGTCAAGCTGCACCGGTGGCGAGGGAGGGCCTGGGCGCAGGCGCGCCACCAGATTCTGCAGCAGGATCGTGTTGGTCAGCGTGACCGACTTTGCTGTCCGGTAGTAGCGCTGCATCAGCTGTTCGCTGGCGCGTCTGGATGGCGTATCGACGAAGCCGTACTGCCCGGCAAGCCGGGTCTGCAGGTCGAACAGCAGGCGGTCTTCGCGTCTTCCGGCGATCAGGTGGGTGCGGATGCGCAGGTCGCTCAGGAAGCGCTCATGGTGGGCGATCGATCTTGCCTCGTCCGCATTGATCAGACCGTTGCTGGCGAGCGAACGCCAGTCTGACCCGGCCCGGCTGGCGCGGGCGATCCAGAGGATGGTCTGCAGGTCGCGCAGCCCGCCCGGGCTTTCCTTGATGCTTGGCTCCAGGTTGTGCGCGGTCTCGGCGTAGCGGGTATGGCGCTGCTGCTGTTCCAGCTGCTTTGCCTGGCAGAACAGCACCGGGTCCAGGCGGCTGGCGAGCAGTTCCCGAAACACCGCGGCGCGCTGGCGAGCACCGCAAATCAGGCGCGCCTCGAGCAGGTTGGTCTGCACCGTGACGTCGCGCGCAGAGATATCCAGGCACTGCTCGACGGTACGCACGCTGTGGCCGACTTCGAGCCCGATATCCCACAGGATGCCGATCAGTTGCTCGACCTTGGACTCCAGGCTCAGGCTCGGGCTGGCTGCCAGCAGCACCAGCACGTCCACATCGGACCAGGGGAACAGCTCGCCCCGGCCATAACCGCCCACCGCGAGCAGGGCTGCAGTCGGCGGCATCCGCAGGTGGCGCCAGACGTCGCGCAGCAATCCGTCGGTGAGCCTGGCCTGACCGCGCAGCATGCGCTTGCCTGCGAGCCCGGCGATGTAGCGGCTACGCAATTCGGCGCGACCCTCGGCGAGTCGCTGGCGCAGCCGTGCGGTCAGTTCCGCACGGCCATCCATCGGGCACTGGTCGTGATCGGGTGCGGCCTGTTTCGGGTCAAGCACGGCGTCGGTGGGCGTGGGCTGCGGGATGGGCGGCAGGCGGGAGACGCCTGAGGCGCCACGGAGCGACGCCGCGCGCTCGTGGTCAGGCCGGCGCGGGCGTGCCGGCCGACGCGGTAAGCACCTCGAAACCGGTCGCTGTCACCAGCACTGTGTGCTCCCATTGGGCCGACAGGCTATGGTCTTTGGTGACGATGGTCCAGCCATCGGCGAGCTGCCGGATTGGCGACCGGCCGGCGTTGATCATCGGTTCTATCGTGAAGGTCATGCCGGCCTCCAGCCGCATGCCGGCGCCAGAGCGGCCATAATGCAGCACCTGCGGCTCTTCGTGAAAACGGCGGCCGATACCGTGACCGCAGAACTCGCGTACTACGCTGAAGCCATGGCCCTCGGCGAGCGACTGGATCGCATGTCCGATATCGCCCAGCGTCGCGCCGGCGCGCACCTGGCGGATACCGGCCCACATGCTGGAGTAAGTGAGTTCGCACAGCCGGCGCGCCTGGATCGACGGCTCACCGACATAGAACATGCGGCTGGTGTCGCCATGGAAGCCGTCCTTGATGACGGTGACGTCGATATTGACGATGTCGCCGGGCCGGAGCTTCTTGTCGCCCGGGATGCCATGGCAGACCACATGATTCACCGACGTGCAGATCGATTTTGGATAGGGTGTATAGCCTGCCGGAGCGTAATTGAGCGGCGCCGGGACCGCCTGCTGCTCTGCGGTGATGTAGTCATGGCAGAGCCGGTCGATCTCCTCGGTCGTGACCCCGGCCTGCACATGCGCGCCGATGAAGTCGAGCACCTCGGAGGCCAGCCGCCCGGCAACGCGCATCGCCTCGATCTCCTCGGCGGTCTTGAGTTGGACAGTCGGTTTGCGCGCGGGCGGTTGCAACATCGTGGTCGGGTCAGAATCCAGTCGGGAATTAGCCGGGGGCGACTCGCCCGGGCAGCGATCGCGCTTGCGGGTCTGGCTGCGTTGTCATACGTGGCCGTCGATGCGGACGGCGGTCTCCGGTGACGCGCCCCGATCGCGGCCCGATCGAGGCCTGATCACGCCCCGATCGCGGGCTGATCCGGGTCGGGATCGTGGGCATCATATATCGGGGTGGATCGCTGTCGGCCTATATGTTAACCTTTCGGGTTAGGCGTGGGGCGATCGCGGGCACATACAATCGTCAGTTTCAACCCAAGACCACTTCAAGACCACCTCAGTACAACCTCAGTACAACAATTCACACACGCACCGACCAAAGGGTGTTCGAGTGTCGTGGTCCGGAATCCTCCGGGTCCGATGGTCGAAGGCAGTAGCGGAGCGTGGCGGACCAACCCTCAGGAGTCGATCCAATGTCAGTGACCATGCGCGGCATGCTCGAAGCCGGTGTCCACTTCGGCCACCAGACCCGTTACTGGAACCCCAAGATGGCACCGTACATCTTCGGGCACCGGAACAAGATTCACATCATCAACCTCGAAAAGTCGATCGTCATGTACGACGAGGCGATGAAGTTCGTGCGCAAGCTTGCGGCGAACAAGGGCAACATCATGTTTGTCGGCACCAAGCGCCAGGCGCGCGAGATCGTGCGCGAGGAAGCATCGCGCGCAGGCGCGCCGTTCGTCGATCATCGCTGGCTCGGCGGCATGCTGACCAACTTCAAGACGGTCAAGGGCTCGATCAAGCGCCTGCATGACCTGGACGCGATGGTCGCCGAAGGCAATGCCGAGAAGCTGTCGAAGAAAGAAGCGCTGACCTTTCAGCGCGACCTCGAAAAGCTCGAGCGCAGCCTTGGCGGTATCAAGGACATGAACGGTCTGCCGGATGCGATCTTCATCATCGACGTCGGTTATCACAAGATCGCGGTGCAGGAGGCCAAGGTGCTGGGCATTCCGGTGATTGCGATCGTGGACACCAATAACTCGCCCGACGGCGTGCACTATGTCATTCCGGGCAACGATGATTCGAGCCGGGCGGTGCGCCTTTATGCACGCGGCGTGGCCGATGCGATCCTCGAAGGCCGCAGCCAGGTGATCCAGGAGATCGTTGGCGATGAGTTCGTCGAGGTGGAGGCTGCCGCGAGCGAGGTTGCTCCGGCCTGAGCAGTGGGCAGCCAGAAGCCGTTTTTGGCCGGCGCTCACATCGCAACTGTCGTTGTCCGGTATTCCGTTACTTGTATCGATGATGTCGGCGGCCCGCTGATGGGACGCCGCTGAAAGGGAAGGTTTTTCCATGGCCGAGATCACCGCTGGCATGGTGAAGGATCTGCGCGAGAAGACCGACGCGCCGATGATGGAGTGCAAGAAGGCCCTGACCGAAGCGGGCGGGGACCTCGCGCGCGCCGAGGAAATCCTGCGCGTCAAGCTGGGCAGCAAAGCCTCCAAGGCGGCTGGCAGAGTCGCCGCCGAAGGCGTGGTCGGGATGCATGTTTCCGGCGATGGCAAGCTTGCGGCGATCATCGAGATCAACTGCGAGACCGATTTCGTCGCCCGCAATGATGATTTCCTGGCATTCGCGCGCAACTGCGCCGAGTTGGTTGCGACCCGGGCCCCGGTCGATGTGGCTGCGCTGTCGTTGCTGCCGCTCGGCGGTTCCACGGTCGAGGCGGTGCGCACCGAACTGGTGGGTCGCATCGGCGAGAATCTCTCGCTGCGCCGCTTCGCCCGTATCGAGGGCCAGGGCCGGATCGCCACTTACGTGCATGGCGGGGCGAAGATCGGCGTGGTGGTCGATGTCGTCGGCGGTGACGAGGCGCTGGCCAAGGATATCGCGATGCATGTCGCGGCGACCAAGCCGGTGTCTCTCGGACGTGACGAGGTGCCGGCCGAGCTGATCGAGCGTGAGCGCTCGATCGCCGCGCAAAAAGCCGCCGAGTCCGGCAAGCCCGCCGATATCGTCGCGAAGATGGTCGAGGGCTCGGTGCAGAAGTTCCTGAAGGAAGTTACTCTGCTCGGGCAGCCGTTCGTCAAGGACGACAAGCAGACCATCGAGCAGTTGTTGAAGGCCAGGGGCGCGTCGGTTAAGCGCTTCGTGCTGTTCGTCGTCGGCGAGGGTATCGAGAAGAAACAGGTGGATTTCGCCGCTGAAGTGGCTGCTGCAGCCAAGATGGTCTGAACCCGAGATGACCGAGGCCGTATCCGAGTCGGTTGCAGTCGCCGTCCCCGGTTTCCCGCCGGCGGCTTCTCATCCGCAGCGCGGCTACCGGCGCATTCTGCTCAAGCTCTCGGGTGAGTCTCTGATGGGCCCCGACCAGTTCGGCATCAACAGGCCGACCATCGCCCGCATCGTCGAGGAAGTGGCCGAGGTGGTCCGGATGGGTGTCCAGACCGCAGTGGTCATCGGCGGGGGCAACATCTTTCGCGGCGTGGCGCCTGGCGCTGCCGGGATGGATCGGGCCACCGCCGACTACATGGGCATGCTGGCGACCATCATCAACGCGCTCGCACTGCAGGATGCGCTGCGCAAGGCCGGCATCGAGACCCGGGTGCAGTCAGCACTCACGGTCGAACAGGTGGCCGAGCCCTACATCCGCGGCAAGGCAATGCGCTACCTGGAAGAGGGTCGGGTGGTGATCTTCGCTGCCGGGACCGGCAACCCGTTCTTCACCACCGACACTGCCGCCGCATTGCGCGGCATGGAGATGGGTGTGGAGGTGGTGCTCAAGGCCACCAAGGTGGACGGCATCTATACCGACGACCCGGAGCGCAATCCGGCCGCCACCCGCTACGACACGTTGACTTTCGACGAAGCGGTCAACAAACAGTTGAAGGTTATGGACGCCACCGCGCTCACCCTGTGTCGCGACCAGAACCTGCCTATACGGGTATTCAGCATCTTCAAGCCCGGTGCGTTGAAGCGTGTGGTGACTGGCGAAGCCGAAGGCACGCTGGTTCATTCCTGATCAGCCGGGAGCGATCGATGATTGCAGAGGTCAAGAAAACGGCGGAACAGAAAATGGTGAAGAGCGTGGATGCGCTCAAGGCGAACCTGGGCAAGGTACGTACCGGCCGCGCCCACCCGGGCATCCTCGATCACATTCAGGTCGACTATTACGGGTCGCCTACCCCGATGACCCAGGTTGCGAGCGTTACCCTGATCGACGCCCGGACCATCGGCGTGACACCCTGGGAGAAGAAGATGGCCGGGGTGATAGAGAAAGCGATCCGCGACTCCGATCTCGGCCTGAATCCGTCCACGACCGGTGATCTGGTGCGGGTGCCGATGCCCTCGCTGACCGAGGAACGTCGGCGCGACCTGATCAAGGTGGTACGTGGCG
>Ga0335394_10005258_pt1 | contig 14658 bp, 10 predicted proteins | sample MAT03_FD_205741 | JGI IMG/M metagenome (GOLD analysis project Ga0335394, IMG submission 205741) | Freshwater microbial communities from Lake Fryxell liftoff mats and glacier meltwater in Antarctica - MAT-03 (spades assembly) (version 2) ...
ACAAAAATGCGATCGGCCTTTAACTCCGACTTCAACCCCGAAGGCCCGGGCGAATACTTCGCCGCGTCTACGCCGTTAGGAATCACCGCCACCCGTTCTTCCGGCACTCCCAACTTCACCAAAATATCCCGCTGAATGTAAGAAAAGACGATCGTTGAGTCGTAGTGAGCCAAAAACGGAGCGTACAGTTGATACATCAGGTGTTGGGTTCCCGATGTTAAATTGCGCAATTTGCGATCGAACGGCGGGTGAAAAGTTGCCACCAAAGGCAAATTCAACTCTTGACAAATTTCCGGCAGCAAAAAGTCTAGAGGCGAAAGCGTCAGGGAAGCGTGAACAACATCCGGCTTCAGCCGTCGCAAAGACTTCATCAACACTGTGCGAGATTTGAGAGTGGGAATCGTATAAATTTGCGATTTGTAGTGACAGGGTAAAGAAACTTCGTTGCAACTTGCCGGCGGGAGCGAATTAGTAAATGAGGTTGGAGACATAGACGCTCCCCATTTCCCATTTACCAAGCTCCACGCCGTATTATTCCTGTCGAGTGGGCCTGCTTCTTGGGCAAAGTGCAAGAAGCTAACCTGGTATCCCCGGTCTAATAATGCGTTGGTGACTTCCCTGGAGTAAGTGACATTACCGCAAAAAGGTGATTTTTTTCCTAGCCAAGCGATGTGCATTCGAGTAAATCAGAGTTTGTTATTTTTTAGATTCGATCGACTTTGCTATTAGTGCTACGGGAAATATACCAGGTTAAGACACCACCTGCGATCGCCAATCCTGCCAAAGCCAAAAATACTTTAGGTAAACCCAGAAAGGTTTCGGCTACTCCCGCCAAAGCCAATGGTAAACTCAAAGCGATATTAGTGGCATTGTTTTGCAGCCCAAAGACTTTTCCCCGCATTTCTTCCGGGGTTTCTGCTTGAATTGTAGTCTGCATCGGCACTCCCACAAGTGAGGCAAATAAACCCAACATGGTAATGAATAGCACCGATATCCACAAATGGTGTGTAAATGCAGAAATACCGATCAGAGCAACTGCCATGCCAACTGATCCAATTAAACTGAGTTGGGAGTGAGAAAATTTGTGGCCGAGATAGCCAACAGTCGTCGCTCCAACAGCCATCCCAACGCCCACCGCAGCCAGCAAAAAGCCAAATTGCGATGCTCGCATACCGGGGAGGATTTCTGCCAGTCGCACCGCTAGAACTGCTAAGGCTGCAAAAATGGAAAATAGAATAATTAGTTGAATTAAAGCATTGCGGACTTTCGGTTGATCGTTGATGTAACGCAGGCCGTCTTTTAAATCTGCTAGAGGATGCGGCGGTTCGTGTTCGACTTCGTTTTTTTCGCCTGTTTTCATCGACAACAACAGCACTCCGGCGAAGGCGTAACTTCCGCCGACTACTAATTCTTTGCCGATGCCGAGTCCGCCGCCGAGGTTGCTAAATAGGGTGTCGGCTAAAGCTAGTAAGGGTTCTCCGACAGCAAAGCCGATAATCACCGAACCCATCATGGTTGTGGTGTAGAGGGAGTTTGCCGATAGCAGGTGACGACGTTCCACAATTAGGGGAATTACTGACTGTTCTGCTGGGGCGAAAAATTGAGTTAGGGTCGAAACTAGGAATGTGACTAGCAGCAGCAAGCAGAATCCGAGCGGTAGTTGACCGAATTCAAATCCGTCGGAGAGCCACAGCAGCAGGGGTAATGTTAGCACTAAGCCTCCGCGCAGCAGGTTTGTGACTACGAGCACGGCTTTTTTCGACCAACGATCGACATACACGCCCGCAGCAGCCCCAAATAACACCGCAGGTATGGTAAAGGCGATCATAATTGCCGATACCCATCTGCTGATGGTTTGATCTGGTGCTTGAAATCTGCTGGCGACGAGGGCGATCGTCAGTACGAGATAAACTTTATCTGCTAGTTGGGAGAATATTTGTCCGCTCCACAATGCTAGAAAATTGCGGTTTTTCAGAACTGGCAGAAATGCTGTTTCTTTTTCGGGAGTTTCGGCTACTGCTTCGGAGAGTTCTGCTGCTGGCTCTGCTGTTGGCAGCGGGGGGATGGTTGGGGGTTGTTGGCTGTTACCGTTGTTCGAGTCTGTTTCTGGAGTTGTGGGATATTTATCCATTTCTGGGTGTTGGGCGTTGCTCCATTGTCGATCGGGCAAAACGGGCGAGGAGTTAAAATCTGGAAAATTTTCTCGTTCTTCCATCTTGTGGTTGGTCGCAGCTAAAACAGATATTCTCAAATCAGTATCGGACAGTCGCATCATAGGATTGGGGGGTGGATCGCCTGGGATGGTTGAGGTTGGGGGGATGGGAATTTCAAATTGAGGCGTTTACCTCGAATTTTTATAACTCGTAACTTTATCTATTATCTAATGTTGCAAGAATCTTGAAAATTTACCTGAAATTGCTTAGAGGTTCGGGTATCCCGCAGGCTGGGGGTGCGATAGACGGGTACGGGTGGGCGGGCGGGCACTCTTGGCACCGCCCCTACAAGTCATTTATTGCGTAGTGTTGCGAGCTGTGCATGACAATCTTAAAACTCAAAACTCTCTAAGTAAGTGTCGATCGAGCTTCCCGATCGAATCGTGCAACCTAAATGATACTGGGCATATTGCCGCAAAATATTTTCGACTGACATCCAAGCCGTGCGATCGGTAATCCCTTCTTCTAGTTCTGCACTACCCAACTGTTGCAACGCTGCTAATTCCATAGCAGTTATGTGGAAATTTGTCAAGTGTTTGCTGTTACTTGTTTGCGGAGAACGGGAAGCGGATCTGTACAAGCTACCGGTTTGCGAAGAGAGTTCTGCCTCTAAGTTAGCTAGCTCGGGCAAGCTAAAGGTTCCCCCAGAAGGTATACTAAACCCGGTTTTCCAGTTCGGATCGGTGAAATTTGGGATGAGCGGTTGTCTGGTGGCGCAGCAGACTTGGACTTGGGGCGCGAGGCCTGCTAGGGCTAGCAAGTGAAAAATACCTTGGGTGAGATGGGCGACAAGCACGGCTGCGGATTGGATTTCTGTGCGATCGGACAAACGCTCCAAACGACTCAAGTGTTCGCCCAGCAACAAGAAGAGTGATTCTTGCGGCTCGTCGGAAAGGGCGCTGGCGATCGCCAATTCGGCCAGATATTGCGCGGCTGATAGTTTTCCGAGGTTGCGGCTCAAACCCGGATAGGATTCGACGGTGCTAGCTTGGGTAATCTTGTCGAGCGATCGGCCTTTGGCAATGAGCAATTCGTTGACGACAAATAACTCGCTTCTACCGCCAATGCTCGATCGCTGTTTGCGAACACCCGGTGCTACGGCTCGAATTAAGCCGAATTCCCGTGTCAAAACTGTCAGCAGGCGATCGGATTCGCCGATCGGCCCACTCTTGAGATTAATACCAGTTGCTTTGTAAGTTCGAGTCACTAGATTTTAGATTTTAGATTTTAGATTTTAGATTTACAAAGGCAGTAGCAAAAATAGTCCACAACGCAGAACTTTTATTCGATACTCGTTACCAGCAGTGCCTGGTAACGCAGATTCTTATGCTCTGCCTCCTAATCCTGTGCCGAGGCAGAGCAAGAGTGATATGGGTTCCGAGGCAGAGCCTTGGAACCAGTTAAATGACTAATGACTAATAACGTTCGCGAGCGGGAATAGCACTAATAACTAATAACTAATAACTAATGACAACTGCCCACTGTCAACTGTCAACTGTCAACTGTCAACTGTCAACTGACTAATGATTCTTATCTAAATGATCGCGCTGACGGATCAATTCCGGGCCACGAGAAGTCCCCAAACGAGTTGCACCAGCCACGATCAAATCTAAAGCTTGTTCGTGAGTACGAATTCCTCCGGCGGCTTTAATACCAACCCTTCCCTTAGTAATTTCCTTCAGTAACTCCACATCTTCAACTGTCGCCGCGCCAAAAAAGCCGGAGTTAGTTTTGATGTAAGCCGCGCCCGCTTCCATACAAATCTCAGCCGCTAATTGTTTTTCGGCATCGGAAAGCATCGAGCTTTCGATAATAGCTTTGATGGTTAGTCCGGTTTCTTCGCAAATTTCAGCTAGTTCCCTGTGAAATTCGTCCATTCTTCCAGCTTTCAATAATCCTAAGTTCACGCAGACATCTAACTCCACGGCTCCATTGTCTGCGGCTTCTAGGGCTTCGTAGAGTTTTACTGTTGATGTCGTTGCTCCGGTGGGAAAAGCTATGACAGTTGAGACTTTGGGCTTTTTGCCGTGCAGGAGATTTACGGCTTGTCGGACGTAGGCGGGATACACGCAAACTGTGGGAAACCCAAATCTTTCTGCTTCTTGGCAGCAGTTTTCTACTCGCTCTGGGGTGGCGCTTGGGTCGATCAAGGCGTGGTCGATAAATAGGGCAATATCGATGTCTGCCTGGTTTGCAGCCATTGTTGTTTTTTATCCGAAGTAACTACTTCCTTATTATGTAGCCAATTTACCAATCTTTGACCCCGCCCAAAAACTGATACAGGCTGGCGACTCCTGTCGTCGAGGGCTAAAAATTTTAGAGCAAAGTTTAAGTTCTCACATTTATCTGCCCTTGTAAATCTCAAATCTCAAATCTCAAATCTCAAATCTCAAATCGACTGACCTTACTCGCCTGCGCGATCGAGCACAAATACTCAATTCGCTGCTCGTAACAAATGTTGTGGGAATTAGTTGATCTATTATTACAATAAATAAATTTAGTATCTGCCTTTAGATACATTTTTCATCTTTCTTTAGGTATACTTTGTTAAAGGAGTTGCGGTAGAGGCTGCGCCAGCGACGCTAGGGCAGAGCCTGGTAGCGGCTACTATTTTTACTCCCAGTAATGCTTTAAAAACATAACAGCCAGTGCTAAGCATGAATCATTTAGAACTAGAACAAGAAATTGGCAAGATGGCTAGGGCGATGATGACTCGCAATAGCTTAATTGGTAAAGATTTGATTGCGGATCTCAGAGGGCGGCTCTCTGTTGACAGTGTAGCTGCTTTGATGATTGTCAGTATTGAGCGTTTGATTTGGTCTGACTGCGAGTCGGTGATCTGGAGTTTGAGTTATTTGATTCCTGCTGACGTGATGGAAGAAATTCGCCGGATTACGGCGCTGGTTGTTTGCAAGCGGTTGATGGGCAAGGGTTTTGTGCTGGGGAAGGATTTTAGTATTGATGCTGCTGGCAGGTTGCTGTTGAGCGATCATGCTCAAACAGCGGTTGTGGTTGCTTGAATTGTGTCAGCAGAAGTTGGAGCTATTGGCACTATGGGATTTGCACTCTTTGTGTAACTGCAAACGCAATTCTGGATGCGGTAATAGTTGCGTGACTCGCGCAGATTTGAGATTCGCGGCAGCTCCAACCAGCGATGAGTGCGGTTAGTTGAAAGAGCATTTCATGAGAGAAAAATAGTTAGTGGCGATCGCAAATTATTGAGTTTGTGACTGGCAGTTTGTACGGGCGATCGCCCTGTATCAAAAATTTCAGATTTTTAGTGAAATTACAGTTTAACTCCGGGCATTGTTCGTGTATAATCATCCCTAAGATAGATGCGAGATATTATGAACTTAATTCAAAACATGGAAGCGGCTTGGTATTATCATCTGGGTTCGCGCCTCCTCGAAGCTAACGATCACGATAATGCTCTGGCGAACTTTAGCAGAGCTGTGAATTTGCAATCGGATCATTATAAGGCTTGGTTCGGGCGAGGTATGGCTTTGGGGAACTTAGAACGACACTTAGAGGCGCTTTCAAGTTTTGATGAGGCCTTGACGGTGCAGCCAAATGCGAGCTTTGGCTGGCACAACCGGGCTATTGCTTTAGGAAAGTTGAACCGCTCTTTGGAGGCGCTCAACAGTTTTGACAGGGCTCTGGAGTTCAATCCATGCTCGGCGAGTATTTGGCACAACCGGGGACTGACGCTGATCGATATGGGGCTTTACTATAAGGCGGTTCTGAGTTTCGATCGCTCTTTAAGTTTGCACCCGGAGGCTGCTTGGGCGTGGTACAACCGAGGTAATGCTCTGTTGGAACTCAAGCTTTACTATCAGGCGCTCAACAGTTTCGATCGCGCGATCGAGTTTAACCCAGACGACGCGAAGGCTTGGTACAATCGTGGTCTAGCTGCGAACTCAATGGGACTTTATAGACAAGCAGTGGCTAGTTTTAGCCGATCGATCGTTCTGAAACCGGACAGATCCGAAGCTGTGGAAGAGCGCAAGGTGGCTTTGGGGAAATTAGTAGGTTTAAATCAGAGAAATGCCAAGTTCACTCCTACATATGAGTGCCTGGTTGAGGATTATTTGATTTGGTACAATCGGGGTGTGGAATTGGCGCGACAAGGCAGCTATTCGGAGGCGATTGCTTGCTACGAAACGACCTTAGAAATCAATCCTAATTTTGCTAACGCTTTTTACAATCAAGCTTGCTGTTATGCGCTGCTGGGCTTTGCGGATTTGGCTCTTGATAATTTGCAGCGGGCTGTGGAGTTCATGCCTATTTTATACCGAGAGCTCGCTTTAGCTGACTCGGATTTAAGCTGCATTTGGAAACAAGAACGTTTTGCAGCGCTGATCCAAGGTTGAGAAGGAAGTTCGGCAACGGATTATGTAGCGGATGTAGCGGATGTTCGGCAACGGATTATGTAGCGGATGTAGCGGATGTTCGGCAACGGATTGTGTGGCGGAGGTCAGTCCCAGGGAAAAAGAAGCAATTAAGGAACGTCCTAACTGATATTATTGGCGGCTTTTCTACGCAAAAAAAAGCTCGCGTTTCGGGCGAGCTTTTGTGGTTGGCGGAGGGAAATTCGATCGCCCTCAACAGTGTTTTTGCTATCTCAATCTATTGCACAGAAACTCTGATGGAGGATTTGATCGGCCTGTTGGCAACTATCAGCACTTTGTAGGTGCCGGACTCGGGGAGTTGAGCAAAAGTTTGACCTTCGCCTTGATCTAGGAGTTGTCCCGACGGAGATTCGATCGCCACATCGAGATTTTTGTTGCTAGCACTCACCCTGATTGTCTGTCCCTGTTTTCCTGGAACTGTCAGGGGTTGGATTTGGTAGCCGGACATTTTGAGTTTGACTGTGGCTTCGTTTTCCCCGAAGGCGATCGGCATTGCGCGATCGGGCCGATAATTCCACTTAGCGTTAAAGTCGCGTCCGATTACGAAGCTGCTAGTCTCACCTTTCGGGGTGACACGCACCCGGTAGATGCCGGATTCTGGTAATTGGCCGATCCACTGATTGTCGCTTTTTTCAATAACTCCCATATTCTCACCGTTGGGGCTGTACAGTTCGGCTGTTAGTTGTCCCGCCCACAGCGAGAGAGTGAGTTCTCGCCCTTTGACACCTTCAAAAATATAGGTGGTGGGTTTGTTGATGGTGGCTCGAATTTCCGAGGTTGACATTCGCTCGATGGGTTCGAGCTTTGGAAGTGTGGCAGGTGTAGCTGACGTTGGCTCGATCGGTTCTAGGTTGGCAACTAGGGCAGAAGTAGCGAGTTTATTAACGGTTTGTGTAATTTCCGAGGCAGCCATCCGCTCGCTCGGTGCAATTTTTGGGGCTACAGGGCTGGCAAATACTGATTTTGCCATCATCATGAGTAGCATTCCAGTCAGTAAAATTAGTTTTTTCATGTAGAACTTCCAAGGGGGGTAATCAGTTGTATATGTTTACTTGTGTTTGGCTGCTTTCACCGGATCAAATCTGGCGGATCGCGATCGGCTACAGCAGCATGGAGGATACACGTAAATATCCCGTACTTGCAAAAAACTGCTGGTAGCAGATTTGCACTGCGGTTCTAAGTAGTAGCCTGAGCTTTTCTAGACATTTCAATCATACTCCCTACGCATAATATCATCGATAATTTGAGTAATTTGGTTAAGGAAAATTAAAGTTTTTTCCAAGGATATTGCTAAAAAAATGCCCCCACCCAAAAAATGCGGTGTCAGGGCTTCAGGATGAGCTTTACTACCAGAAAACTGCCCTTCACCCAGCGGGGGTTACGGCCTCTACTGTTAACTGGTGCGAGGGCGATCGGCTTGTAGCTTGTAGGGTGCTTACGGCGCACCTTACCCTATTGGTAGCGTGTCAAAACTTTTTGACCTTAGTCCCGATCTTGTAGGGTTTATAGGGCTGGGTAAGGCAAGGATCTCTAATACAAACGAGTTTACCGATGCAAAACCCACCTCCCACGCGAGGTTTATTCCTACTACAAATTCGAGAGAATTTTTAGGTAAGCTTGTACGGTGTTGGACAAGCCCATTTCTAGCGCTTCGGCAATTAAAGCGTGACCGATCGACACTTCTAGTATATCAGGAATCGAGCAAAACTTAGCTAAATTGTCTAAATTCAAATCATGTCCGGCATTCACTCCCAAACCGACAGATTGAGCGGCTTGAGCTGCTAAGACATATTGTTGAAAAACAGATTCTACATTGCCTTCGCGATAAGCAGTTGCATAGGGTTCCGTGTACAGTTCTACTCGGTCTGCTCCAATTTCTTTTGCTAGGGGCATCAGAGCCGCATCTGCGTCCATAAACAGACTGACTCTAATGCCGTTATTTTTTAATTTTTCAATGATTGGTAAGAGCCGATCGCGATTTTCGGGAATATTCCAACCGCTATCGGATGTTAGCACGTCTGGAGCGTCCGGCACTAAGGTACACTGAGCCGGTTTGACATCGCAAACTATATCCATAAATGGTGGCTGAAACGGATTTCCTTCGATGTTGAACTCGACGGTGAGCATTTTGGCTAAGTCGTAAACATCGGCAGCTTTGATGTGCCTTTCGTCGGGGCGGGGATGGACTGTAATTCCGTGGGCTCCGGCGGCAATTGCTGTTTTTGCGGCTTCGATAACGCTGGGAATGCCGATGTTTCGAGAGTTTCTGAGGAGGGCGATTCTGTTGATGTTGACACTGAGTTTTGTCACGGGATGTTAATCTTTAAGGTTGATATTACTATATTAATCGCTTTTGAGACGAAACCTTTAGCGCCTTACGGTACTGCGAGGGCATTGTTAGAGTACAATTTAGCTTCTGCAAGCCGCACCAGTTTCAGCCAAAAAAGCCTCTGCTATCTGTTTTGCTGGCAAATCTTCCAGATTGGCAATGCAGAAAAGCGGTGTAGTGCGATCTAATTCATCACCCTTCGGAGACATTTTATAGAGAAATAAGTAGTTAAGTTAATGGATACATGATTATAGTTTAACTATCTTTACTGTGCAGCATTGTCAAATAATCATTCAAAGTTTCCGGGGTTTCAGCATATACCGAAAAAAGACTGATAGCTTGCTCATTACTTAATTTCTCCCCAAAAGTAAACTTTATTTTGTGTTTGATATACTTTTGAGCATTGGATGAATCCTGTAAAATTAGTTGAATCATTGTAACTACAAACTCTAGTTCATATTTGCCTCTAAAAACTTTATATTGTTCACAATTAGTAAACTCAGCGAGCTTTGTATTTAAAATATCTTCCGACACTTCCAAAGCTTGTGGGAACTTCTGTTTGATTGTTTCAAAGTCATATTTTGGGACTACTGAATCTAGTGTAAAATTAATAAAATCTTTTATGGATTTTGGTAATTTTACGCCTGTTTGGTTTCCTGTTTGATTTTTAATCTCTATCAAGCAAGCATACCAAGCGTTAAGCAAACACGTAGCTTGATGAAACTCTTTTTGTCTCTCTGTAAAAACTCTAATACAAACTTCAAATGCTTCATTCCTAACTTCTGATAAATGAAGTTCATTTTTCAGGATTTCCTTGAAAACATCTACTGAAGCGTAAAAATTTTCAATAGAATAACAAGGTGTTTCAAATATTGGTGGGTTATGAGGTGGCAAAGGTTCATTAAAATCCCTATCAATGAAAAAAGCTTTTTTATATTTATCGTGTTCAGAATGATTAGTAATAAGTCGGTAAACGTCTAATACTTTATCTCTGCCACCGCAATTTATTGGGTGATAGTTGTCTGTGAAACGTTTGATTCTTGGTACATAGTAAGCATTATCATTTCCCTCAAAAAAGCAAAACAAGCCATCCTTACCTTTGTTGGTATGCAGGGCAAACTCTGTATAAGCAACTTGGGATTTTTTTCGGCTTTCCCTGAGTTTTTCTATGTCTAACATTAGGCTGTAATGACTTGTGAAGGTTTAACATATTCGTCTAAGCCAATTGCATATTTATCTAATTCATTATCAAAAATGAATGGGGAATGAGTTACTGCCAAAAGAAATTCACACTTTCCTGAATTGAGAATATCTGGAAGCAATTGCTTTTGCCAAGGCATTGATAATGATAACTCTGGTTCATCAAAAAGCACAACAAATTTTTTGTCACCTTCGGAAAGGTAAATTTTAGAAAATATTGAAATAATTTGCTTTTCTCCTGAAGAAAGTTTATTCAATGGAATGTCAGATGAATTTCTCTCTGATTTAATAAAAATTTTGATTGCACTTTCATCATAAAATACCTTTTTGTTGATCAAATATTTATTGCAAACGTCTCTGAATAGTTTGACGGAGTTGTCTAACTCTTTTTGAGACGAGTAAATTTCAATGAGTTTCTTTAGAAAAAAGTTTAGAGAGTTATCTTTTGCTATTGGCTTTGCTTCTTTATTTAAAAGTAGTTCACTAATTTTTTCTTTTTTTTGTTCTGAAATTCGATTTCCAACTCGTGACAATAAAATTGCAACATCATTATCTTCGATATCTTTCAAGAATTCACTGTCTTTTTCATCTTCTTCATCTTCTATCAGTTGACTGAGAATTTCGGATGACATCTGTGAAAAACCTTCCTTCAAAAATCTATCAATAGTATTTTGAATATTGTTAAAACGTTTTTGGACATCATCCATGCCAAATTGAATAAGTGTATTTTCTTGATTTAAAAGCTCATCATCGCTATAACCAAGATTGTATAAGTCTTCTTCAACACGCCTATATGTTGGAAAATACATAATTTCACTCCCTTCAATACCTGATTCAATTTTTTTTTCACAATCACTGAAAAACAGGTTGGATTTATTGTCTTTATTCATTTCTAGTTTCTCAAAAACTCGAAATATAAGATGAATAGGAAACTTGCTAGACTTGAAATTATATTCAAGCTCTGCTTCTACTAAGAATTTTCTTCTGTTACCTTTGCTTTGTATAAATCGATTTTTGAGCAGCTCCAGTTGAGGATAACCAACTTGCTCAATAAAATCTCTAAGCACTGGATGATCGTAAAGTTCCTGAATCAATTCATTTACCTTGTCTTTAGATATTTCAATAGAATTTCCTTTGGAAAATTCTAAAATTAATTTATCAAAGCTGAATTCACCCAGTCTAAAAAAGTTTTTTTTCAAAGTGTAATAAAAAAGGTTTAAGACTTGAGTTTTTCCAAGTCCATTTTCTCCAACGAGTATTTTTATATTATCATCAAAGGGAATGTGAACATCATCTGTGCCGAAAAGGCCCTGCACTGAAAAAGATTTTATATTACTTGTGTTCATTTTCTTGTCCTATTGATTAGAGCCATCAAATAAAGCTTCTAGGGTTGGAATCATGGCTTTCCTAGACGTGGAGCAATCGAGTGCCTCCCACCTTAAACAAGGATAGCACAATTTTGAATGTATTGACAATCGAAGTTTGGAGATTTAACAAGTAAACGATTAAGATATGTTTGAGTTCAGATTGTAACAGATATTGTTTACTATGCAATAAGTAGGTGGGTACAAATAAACAGTAGATGGGGAGGGCGGGTTTTGCCTTCAAAAACTGGCTGGTATCATAGATTCTTAGCTAAACCCGCCCCTACAAAATACTATTGTTTTTTCGCAATGACCTACTTACTCCGAAATTGCGCTGCTACCAGCGGTAAGGTTTCTGCAATAAAATCCTCTGCTATTTGCTGTTTTGCTGCCAATTCTTCAAAATTTGTGAGGCCGAAAAGCGGTGCAGTGTGATCGACTATTTCTGCCCGAAAATCTCGGCTGAAATATTTTAGTTCAAAGTCGGATCTATGGAGACAGTAAATCATGCCCAACAGTTCGAGTAATGGTAGCAGCGTCAAATCGTGACAATTGGGTTAGAAACAATATTTTCGAGCATGATTTTTCTCATTAAATCAAGCTATAATATTAGTTTTTCCTGGCTTGGACAAGTTTAACAAACATCACAGGTTGAGATTGCTGCGAGATTGTTTTGCAAGGAATTGCTAATGTGTCTGGTTGTGCGCTGCTGCCGAAAATTACACGGGAATCGGCAAGGGAGAAGGGCAATTTTCGGGAAAGTACGCGCGGCGTAGCTATTGGGAGCGTGAATCGCCCGTGATTGAAAATCAGTCTTAAAATTCTCACTCATCAGAAACTTGCCCGCTGTCCGGTAACATGAGAAAGGATTAATTTTTAACAGCGCGGCATGGCAATTATTTGGGAACTCGACTTTTACAGCCGTCCGATCCTAGACGAGCGAGAGAAAAAAAAATGGGAAGTGTTGATTTGCGAAAGCCCGCTGAATGTGGGCGACAAGGCAGAATCTCTGTTTCGCTACTCGCAATTCTGCCCCAGTACAACCGTGAATTCCCTGTGGCTGGCTGGTGCAATTAAAGAGGCGATCGCCTCTGCACCGAAACGTCCCGAAAAAATCCGCTTTTTCCGTCGCCAAATGGCGAACATGATTACCAAAGCCTGCGAGGAGTTGGACATTCCCGCCGCCTCCAGCCGCCGCACCCTCGCCCTCAGCCTGTGGCTGGAAGAACGGATGCAAGACGTTTATCCCTCCGAACCGGGCTATCAACCGGTTGTGAACCCCAGCGTTCAATTTGTACCCGAAACGCCCGTAGCGCTGCCAGATGCTTTAATCGGCGAAAAATGGGCGTTTGTCAGTTTGCCGATCGCAGCTTTTGACGAGATGTCCGAGTGGGACATCGGATTTGGCGAAGCTTTCGGGCTCCCGATGACAGGCCTCGCCCCGGAAACGCAAATTCCCGGGTTGATGATCTACTCGTCGAGAGCAACGGCTTTGGCTGGTTGGATGTCGGCTTTAGAGTTGGCTTTTATCAAATTTGAGAGCGGCCCGCCCGCTAAGCTGGTATTGGATACCGGAGCTAACGATCGCTGGATTGTAGCTAATCTTAGAGACGCAGCAACTGAGAGAGAAGGCAAAGCATTTGAAGTCGCGAAAAAACAAGCAAAACAAGTACATTTCTTAGCGATTCAGTCGAATCCCGAATCGGAATCTTTCGCGGGATTTTGGCTGTTGCATGAATTAACTATTTAGTTGTTCGTTGTTATTTGTTAGTTGTTAGTTGTTACTTGCTATTTGTTAGTTGTAGATTATGAGTTGTGACTTTTAATAACCAATAACCAATAACCAGTAACCAATAACCAATAACCAATAACCAATAACCGATCGCCCATTACTAACCACCGACAACAATGACCAATCACCAATCAGCAGAACAACTGCTAGAACTAGCCACCAAAGCAGGTGCTGAAGCTGCTGAGGTATTGGAATCGCAATCGCTCTCGCGGCCGGTCTTTTTTGAAGCAAACCGCCTCAAACAGCTAGAAACCGCCCAAGCAGAAGGTATTGCTTTACGGCTGTGGCGGGACGGGCGGCCGGGTTTGGCGGTGGCTTACGGGCCCGTGGAACCGCAAATTTTGGTCGATCGGGCGATCGCGCTTTCGCAACTCAACGAACCGGAAACCATCGAACTCGGCACCGGTGAGAAAGTTGTTTATCCCGATCGCGGAGTGTCAGTGCCAGCCGAACAGCTAGTAAACTGGGGAAAAGAGGCGATCGCGATCGTCCGCGAAGCCTATCCCGAAAGCCTCTGCACCGCCGAACTCGACTGCGAAATCGAAAGCACCCGCTTGCTGAACACCAGAGGCTTAGATTCGGCCCACACCGACACCACTCTCAGCGGTTACTTGTCAGCAGAATTAGTGCGGGGCGAAGATTTCCTGAATATTTGGGAAGGCGAAACCGAACGCGGCACCCTCGACATGAACACCAGCGCCAAGCGGGTTTTGCAGCGATTGGAATGGGCGAAAGAGAATGTAGCCCCCGCCACGGGGCGCGTGCCGGTGCTGTTTACAGCCAAAGCCGCCGATTTGCTGTGGGGGACTGTCTGTGCTGCATTGAATGGCAAACAGGTACTCGAAGGCGCTTCGCCTTGGAGCGATCGATTGGGCCAACAAGTCACCTCACCGCTAGTTACTCTCTCTCAAGAACCGAATACTGGGCCTTATAGCTGTCCTTTTGATGACGAAGGAACTCCCACTAGGGCGATCGTCTTTATCAAAAATGGAGTATTGCAGCTATTTTATACCGATCGCACCACCGGACGAGCCTTGGGTAGCGGCACCACCGGCAACGGATTTCGCCCCGGTTTGGGTAGCTATCCCACCCCAAGTTTGTTTAATGTTTTAATTAAACCAGGTTCGCTTTCGTTAATTGACTTAATCCGTCAACTAGACGACGGAATTGTAATCGATCAAATGCTCGGCGGTAGTGCCGGAATTTCCGGCGATTTTTCAATTAACGTCGATCTCGGCTACCGAGTCAAAAAAGGTCAAATAGTCGGTAGAATCAAAGACACAATGGTAGCCGGCAACGTTTACAGCGTCCTCAAACAATTGGTAGAATTAGGAGGAGACTCCGAGTGGAA
>Ga0335394_10005260_pt1 | contig 14655 bp, 13 predicted proteins | sample MAT03_FD_205741 | JGI IMG/M metagenome (GOLD analysis project Ga0335394, IMG submission 205741) | Freshwater microbial communities from Lake Fryxell liftoff mats and glacier meltwater in Antarctica - MAT-03 (spades assembly) (version 2) ...
ACGGCGAAACTGATCCGTCTGTACACAACGACGACTCGTTCGATTTCGCAATTGAAGGCAGCAGAACCGGTTTTCGGTTTAAGCTTCCGGCGAAAGACCCAAATGGCGACGCCTTTACGTACGAATTCCATGACCTTCCGCCATTCCTGAAGCTTTTGGATACGGGAGAACTGGCCCAGATGGAAGGTACTGTGATTCCAGTTGGAACCTTCACCTTCAGCGTGAAAGTAAAGAATGAAGTCGGTGAGGATACAGCGGCGGTAACGGTGACTCGAGGGAATATGCCTCTAGTAGCTTTGTCTGGTGACACTCATGGAGTTCGGTTTACCAGTAGCCTTCAGTCGATGCCCGGCAATGGAGATGCAATACACATTCAGTTTTTCCGCAGCAATCACATCGCAGGCGTCGCACCCAATATGACGCAACCGATCACGATCAAGTTTCGATTGGAGTGGGGAACGGTCAACCGGGCTGATTTCACACTTTGGACGCCCGCATCAGTGCTTGATCAGCTTGAAGGCACGGCGACAGGCGGCATAGGGGAAATCACTATTCCGGCAGGTGCGAACTCGGCTGAATTGACAGTGAATCCCCAGGCCAGCCCGGTCGTTGGAAATGATAATGGCGAATTTACGATTACATTAGTGGAAGATGCGGCGTATCAAATTGCCACTGAAAAGCACGCGATCTTTGGTACCAAAAGACTCTACGAATACGACACGCTGACCTACAAGGTTTACGAAGGTGCCGTACTCTACGTTCAAGGAGCAGGCGACCCAACAGCGGTCTACTATAACGATAGTGATCAAGGGCGGCTTTTAAACTGTTATCTCATGTCCGCTTTGGCTGGAGCGGCTATGGTGGATCCAAGTATCATTACGAACGCAATCACAGATAATGGCAACTACACGTACACAGTCAGGTTGTTCCGAGGGAACGGTGAGGCCTACACAACTCAGATAACTCTTGCTGAAGTATTGGATCGCGGCGAATGCATGGCGCAGCCAGCCGATGTGAGCCCATCCGGAGCTGTGGAGATTTGGCCGGTTGTGTTGGAACATGCCATTGACAAGATGATGGGGGATGGTGGGTATGCAGGAGGATTCTCCGGGAATTCATCGTCAATCCTTCAAAACCTCACCAATTCCGAAAACTCGGAGCAGTTTTCGATGCCCGTCAGAAATGCTACGCAATCAGTCTCAGACTATTTTGATGCTTTCGTAAACAACGTTCTTCTACCCAATCAAAATGCTGGTAAACAGGTCATTTTGAATTCCAAGCACAAAAAACGAAACGACGAGGGCGAAATCATTGACGGGACAATCAATGGCGACGGCGATTACACCGTTACGGCTGCGCATGCGTACTTGGTCTTAAGCTGGGATGAGACGGCTAGGACGATAACGCTCTATGATCCCCGAGGGAGCGTAAAGACGATAGGTTCGTACTACCTCCGCGACTTCCAAACTTATGACGTCTTAAGCGAATAGGATTCCGAGTATGAATTGGCTAATTCCACGCGACACGCAAAAAGGAGATTGCTGATGAGGGAAACAGTGCTTGGCTGCTGGCCGCGCCTAGTTGGGGTTGCCATCAGTTGCGTATCGCTGCTCGGCACTACTACGGCTTCGGCAGAAGATCCGGATCCGGCGCAGTGCTGCAACAATCAGGTTTTCGCATCATTTTATTGGCCAGGTCCAATCGCTATTGCAGTGACCTCGCAGGGAATCGACCGTGTTCTCTTTTCAGGTTCACCTTTTGCGCAGATTCAATGGAAAGATCCGGCTCTGTCGAACCCAAAATCACGTTCCGGAAATCATGCAGCGCAGTGCACCGGGACAGAAATCAATCCACCGGGTAACGGGGATCTTGTTATGGCACCTCAGTTGTACTTTTCGATTGACTTGCTGCCGGATTTGCCACCAATGGTGGAACGACAACCACGGGGAAAGCTCACAGCGATTTATGCCGGTTTTCGGATGAAGCCCATCAACGGTTGGTATCCTGAAGAAACCAAGTTGGGAGTGTTTGGCGCTTCTTTTAGCACGCACGTAAGGAAAACACCCGCTAGCGATAAAGAGTTTATTCGCCTTCCAACAGATGGTCGAGAGTCGGCATCGGGTTTTTCACTGCCCATTGATCTTGAAAAGATCCGGAACGCGCGTCGTCTCGATGACGAAGGGGAAATCTCCATGCTGCCCTGTGCTGTGTACGAAGATTTTGGTTTCACGGAATGGATCATATACAGCCGACTCGTAGAAGACGGCGTTGAAATATCGCATCGGCAAGTCAAGCGGGGCTACGATACGCTGGCGCTGACCGGAAACACAGGGCTGATGACACAGCGTTACAAAATCGGGGCCACAGTCCAGGTTTCGAATCTAACATTTCGCATCGTGGAAATTGTGAAACCTGACGATCAAGTCGTGCCCGCAGCCTGGATCAACATCGCGGATATCGATGTCGTCAGGCCGCGACAGAACTGATCGCCCTTGATTTAGAGCAAGACAGATAGTGTGTCTCAAGTGCTGAACGCAACCTCGACGCGTTTTGAAACAGGTTGCTGATTGTTAAGGAGTTTTCAGATGCCCAAACCATTGGTAACTCTCTGCGTTTCAATAGTTCTCGCAGCAGTGCTTCACCTGTCACCACTCATTCCGATTCTGTTCGCGGATGACCCGGAAGTAGCGAAACGGTGCAACAATCAAGCTTTAGCAGGCTTTGTGCCGTTGGACGCAGGCTGGCGAATTGCCGCTACGTCTCAGGCGATTGACAGAATTATTTTCACAGATCCGGATCCAAAATCCGAGCGCAAGCTGGACACTTGGACGATCAGAGAACCTGCCAAGTCCAGCTACGGACATCACAACGCATGGGTCATTTTTGGCAAGACATCTACGCCAGAAGCAAATCTGCAAACCTTTGCGCCGGTCGTCTCGTATCAGTTTCAATTGCTGCCGAACTTTGAATCGCCGCAGTTTCTGGGGGTCAAACCATGGGGCCGATTGATCGGTCGTTACTGGGCTCCGCAGATGTCAGTGACAAACGACTGGTTTCCTTCTGAAACCAAACTTGGAATTTTCGGTGCGACTTTCAGCACACAAATAGCGGAAACAACGCAGGGCGATCGCCAATTTGTTCGCGTCACAGCATCAGATTCCAATCAACGCGCGTGCTTTTCCCTGCCCATTGATCTTGCTGACAATCGTACCATGAAAGATGCATTTGGTGTCCCCCGCTGGAAGATGCCTCCTCAGGCAGCCTACGAGGATTTTGGCAACACGGAATGGATGATCTATAGCCGGATCGTCGAAGACGGCGTCGAAATCTCCACATGTGAAACACGTTGGGACTATCCCGCCAACACTTCAAAACAGATTGGTGATATATCAACCGCGATGCACAAGTTTGGAGCCACGGTCCAGGTTTCAAATTTGAAGTTCCGTATCAATGAAATCGTACGTTTTGACACACAGGAAGTACCCGCCGCTTGGGTCAATATCTCCGACCTTGATATCGTGCGGTCCCGAGCGAAACCTTGATAGAGCTAGGGCATGTTGACAGAATTGTTAATCGTGACCGTGCTGCTATGGTTCTGGTGTTTCGACCTGCCTGATGATCTGCCGCAACGGCGATTGGTTCGCTACATTCAGAAGCCGTTTTTGTATCTCGGGCTGTGGCATGGGTGGGCGATGTTTGCTCCGGAGCCGCTGCATGTGAATCGGCGACTGAAGGCCATGTTGCACTATGCAGACGGGACGATTGAAGAATGGCGGCCGATCGAACCTCTTCAAACAAACTGGTTCATTGATCTGCTGTGGTTTCGGCATTTTAAGTTTCAGTTTTCTGTGCTCACGGGCAGCGACAAAGTGTTATGGTCGCCGTTGTGTGAGTGGCTGGTGTATCAGGCAAAGCTCGATGGGCGGCAAATCGTTTCAGTTCAGTTGATCCGCGAATATCAAACCGTGAATGCTCCGACGGCGGAGCAGTCGCTGACGGAGTGGCAATCGTTTGTGATGCACGAAGAAAAGTTTGTTTGAGGTGAGCGTTGGCGAGCGGTGTGGCGTCAGCCCGCCGGTACTTGGGTTGATAAAGTAGTCGTCACTCTCCGAGTGACGAAATCCGCCAAACGCGGCAAATGGCATTCATCACTCGGAGAGTGATGGCTACTATGAATCGCATTGTACCGGCAAGCTGACGCATGCCGCTCGCCGTTGTTCCTCGGTTTCGTTTGAGATTGTGATGCACTGGAGTCAATTCACCGATGCCTGGTTCACTTTCTTTCATGCTCCGGAATCTTGTGCTCCGCAGGTGTTGTTTCGCCTGATGTTCGGTAGCCTGATGCTGCTGAATGCCGTGCTCCTGTTTCCACTGGTGACCGATATGTTCGGGTCGAACGCCATGTGGAACATCGCGGCGTGGCAACGGCAGCAAGGTCGCAATCACTTGTGTCTGCTGCATTTGTTGCCATCTACGACGGGCGGCTTTCGCATACTGCTGGTGATGCATGTCTTGGCGTGTGTTTGTTTTTTGATCGGCTGGCAGTTTCGCATCAGTGCCGTTGTCGTGTTTGTGACGCTGACTTCCATTCATCATCGGAATACGTTCATCCTGTCGAGCGGCGATACGGTGCTGCGTCTGATGAGTTTTCTGGCGATGTTCAGTTCAGCGGGTGATGCGTTTTCTGTCGATGCGGCGATCTCGGGAATCGTGGGATTTCCAGCCGTCGATCCTTGGCCGCTGCGATTGATGCAGAGTCTGATTTCGATCATCTATGTCAGAACGGTGTGGTGGAAGCTGCGCGGCACGATGTGGTGGAACGGCACGGCGGCATGGTATCCGGTTTGGGTGGATACCTATCTTCGCCATCGACCGCCGCGTTGGATGCTCCGCCCGTTTTGCATTCGCATGGCGACATGGGGCACGCTCCTGGAAGAACTCGCTTTGGGAACTCTGATCTGGATTCACGAACTGCGACCGACCGTTATTGTGACGGGAATCATCATGCATCTGGTGTTCGAGGTTGTCATGAATCTGCAACTGTTCGGCTGGACCATGATCGCCGGATTGCTGTTGTTTTTAGACCCGGCGATCATTGAGCAATTTGCCTTTGGATTGTGACACAGTCGCAGGCAACGCCGTGAAGGATTTTCGTAGCCGGATTAGTTAGAATTCGGGCATTTACCAAGAAATGATTCCGAAGTCTCACGACTTCGGCTACGCCAAGCAGCCTCTTTCTTCGGCGAAAAATCCTTCACGGCGTTTAGTCGCAGGGCGTAAAACTGCCAAAGATTCTCTGACAATAAAAAGTCGATCCCCGTCTTCATCGACTCGATCCAAGTCGCAGAAACAGTAGAATGTGGAGCGATTGAATTGTCAGATCCGTGATCTAGGCTCACCTTCGGAGGCGCAATTGAGACCGCAACTTTCCACGACGGCAAGAATTCTTGCGATCCTTGCAGTGCTGCAATTCGCTGCGATCATCCATGCACAGACAAAACCAGCTTCGGACAATCCACAGCCGCCTAAACCAGAACCAGAAGATCGATCTGGGCCCAAGCCTCTTGCGCCACTGCCGGAAAAGCTACAGCTTGAACTGGAAGGCACGACTCCGCTCAATCCCGCCAGCACTGTTTTGATTGACGTCAAATCCAAACGCGTCATCCTGCGAACCGAGATCGCATGTCGCGACTGCATTCTGGAAATGTTTCTGGTGCCGGAGGGTAACAGAGAACACGAAACGATTCTGCGTATTCGCTCGAAAGCCTACGTGATTCACACAGCTCTGCTGGCATTGGGACTGGAGCCTGGCAAGCCCGCATCGTTTTCACCCGATTTCGTCGCACCGTCTGGCCCTGAGATTTCTATGCAATTGGTCTGGCTCGACGACAAAGGCCTGACGCAACGCGCGGATGCCAACGAATGGATTCGGCACAATGTGCATCGCTACTATTCCGCTCCATTGTCCGGTCCACCCATCGGCCTGCAATTTCCCTACAAGAATCTTCGCTGGGATAAGTTCAACAACGAGATCCTGTGGTATGGCCCGATGACTGACGAAGAACGCACGGACTTGCTAACTAAATCGAAAAAAAATGAATACCAGAAAGCGATTGAAAAGTTCTATGAAGAAGGTAAGTCGCGACCAATGACCGCGTCATTCGTCTTTGTCGGCAGCAGCATGTACAAAGACGAAGAGACCGGCGAAGAATTTTATCAGGCGGAAGGCGGACATTTGATCTGTACGTCTAACTTCTCCGACGCCTTGCTGGATATTCGAGAAGAAAGTTCGGCGAGTGACGGCGGACAGGCTTACGAAGCATGGACTGAAAAAGTTCCTCCTGTTGGCACCCCGGTGCTACTCGTGATGACACCAAAAGCGAACACCGACAAAGCCAACGCGGATTCTAAACCCAAGGATGGTTCCAAGGCACCTGTGGAAAAAACGCAGAAAGCTCGCGGAGATGATTGACACTCATTGTCACCTGGATGCCGAAGCATTTCATCAGGAAATTGATGCCGTCCTGCAGCGGGCCACAGATGCTGGCGTGGAACGCATGCTGACCGTCGGCACGACGCTGGAATCCAGCGAGGCGGCAATCGTACTCGCCAATCGCTACAAGTCTGTTCGCGCCATCGTGGGAATTCATCCCAATTATGCGCAAGCAGTAAAACCCGGCGACTGGGAAAAAATAGAAGTGCTCGCGACTCATCCGGCAGTCGTCGCTGTTGGTGAAACGGGGCTCGATAGATATTGGGACCACACGCCGATCGATGTGCAACAGGACTACTTCGTCCGCCACATTGAACTATCGAGACGCATCCATAAACCTTTCGTGGTACATTGCCGCGAAGCAGACGCTGAAGTCCTGGAAGTTCTGAGATCACAGGCGGAACTCGGGCCGTTCGTCGGTGTGATGCACGCTTTTTCCGGCAATGCCGAAATGGCTGCTGAATGCCTCGCAATGGGAATGCACTTGTCGTTCGCTGGCATGTTGACGTTTCGGAAGAACGATGACATGCGAGCCGTCGCCGCGACAGTGCCGATCGATCGACTTCTGATCGAAACCGACGCGCCGTACCTGGCACCGCATCCGAATAGAGGCAAACGCAACGAACCCGCATGGGTACGGCATACCTGCGAATGTCTCGCGTCGGTCCATGGGCTGACATTCGAAGCGATGGACGAACAAACAACTTTGAATGCTCGAAAACTCTTCTTTCCATCCGACGGCGAGCGGCAAGCGTAAGCTTGCTGGTACGATGCAGCTTGTGACACAGAACATCCTGAGATCCCAATCGCCATGTACCGGCGGGCTGACGCCACGCCGCTCGCCCAAGAACAAACAACTTTCAACGCTGGCGAGCGGCAAGCGTAAGCTTGCCGGTACGATGCAGCTTGTAGCACCCAACGTTCTAAAATCTCAATCGCCATGTACCGGCGGGCTGACGCCACACCGCTCACCGACACTTTTACTTCACTGGAGACGTTGATGCATAAATTGGTCCACACATTACTGATCGCCACCCTCGTTTCCGCCACCGGGTACAGCGAAGAATTTACCGGCATCAAAGTCGCCCCGTATCTGGGTTATGAAACAGCCGTCCACCTGACAAACGGTAATGTCACCGTCGTGCTCTGCCCGGAAGTTGGCGGGCGAGTTCTTGAATATGCACTCAACGGCGACAACGCTCTTTTTTTGTCTGACGGGGAGAAGAAATGGAAGCCAGGCGATCGACCTGAATCCTCCGCCGGTCGCTTCGATATCGGCCCGGAGCTGATGATTCCGCCACGTCAGATCCTCTGGAGCGGAACGTGGTCATCTGAAATCATCGCCGACCGACACGCGAGACTAACCAGTCCTGACGATCTTTCGACCGGCGTTCGCCTTGTTCGCGATTTTGTGCTTGATGAAAAAACAACGCAGCTCAACTGTACGCAGACGATCCACAACATTTCTCAAAAGCCTGTCGAATATTGTCATTGGAGCCGCACATTCGCCGTCGGGAAAGGCATCTGCCTCATTCCCCTCACGTCACCAAGTCGCTTTCCAAAGAGCTATGTCATGTACGAAGAGGGATCTCTGATCAATTTTGCTCCCGATGATCCAAACATTCACGTCCGCGACGGTTTTCTGGAAATCGTCGGAACTCCGCGAAAACCGAAACTCGGTATGGACAGCTACGCTGGCAAGATCGCATATCTTTCGCCAAACAACTTGCTGTTCGTAAAACGTTTTAAGACTTATCCGGATCGCGTCTACAACGAAGCTGCAGGGCTGACAATTTCCATCTGGTATCCCGACAATGCGATGATCGAACTGGAACCCATCGGCCCGCGTGAACGACTTCAGCCCGGCGAACAAGCCGGCTTTACAGAAGAATGGTTTCTCTCCGAAATGCCGTTTCCGAAAGACCGAAATGTCGATCTGGATGCCGTCAGGAAGGCATTGCATGACTGAGCAACCGCTCTTTGGCGTACTCAATGTTTACAAGCCGGCCGGAGTCACCTCGCGCGATGTCGTCAACAAGGTGCAGCGACTGATTCGTCCGGAAAAATGTGGCCACGCTGGCACGCTGGATCCGATGGCGACCGGTGTCTTACTGATCGGCATCGGACCTGCAACGCGGTTGACGACAATGCTGCAGGATGGTGCGAAAACATATGTTGCCGAATTCATACTGGGCCAAACCAGCGACACTGACGACAGCACCGGCGACGTACAACAAAATCCGGCACCCGACGATCTGCCAACTGCAGAGACAATCAACGCGCGACTTCAATCTATGACCGGCATCGTTTCGCAAGTGCCGCCGATCTTCTCAGCTGTGCATGTTGATGGCCAGCGAGCTTACGATCTCGCTCGACGCGGTGAAGCGGTTGAATTGACAGCAAAGAACGTAGAAATTCATTCGATCCGCGTGCTGTCTTACGAATGGCCTCGACTGGAACTGGAAATCATTTGCGGCTCTGGCACCTACATCCGTTCTATAGCTCGCGATCTGGGCAACGATCTGGGCTGCGGTGGATTGATGAGTCGACTTGAACGAACCCACATCGGACGCTTTGCAGCCTGTGATGCGATTCCTGCCGACGAACTAACACTCGACAAAATACAAACGACGATCAATCCAGCCGTCAGTATTGTCCGGCATCTTCCGCAGTACGATTGCACACCCACCGACATCGCCGATCTACTTTGCGGCCGCGCACTTCTGATCGCCAACGCTCAATTGCGATCAGATCATGACCTCGTCGCCGACGAGCAAGTGGCCTTAACAGCAAATCAATTCTCAGAACTGCTCGCCATTGCAATTGTCACACCCGATCGCCGACTTCAGCCGCGAACAGTCTTCATTCGACAGCAGCAAAAAGCAAAGCCGTTAAGACGAAATTAGATATCGACCAAACGACAGCGAAACGCTGGGACAACCTGCGAGTCGATTCATCCTGCGAGTCGATTCACGGTACCCAGCAGCGTATCTTCCTGCCAAAGTTGTTCGTGCAGTCCCAAATTCTGCTCCAGCAGATTCAGAACGATGGTTTTGTATGCGCCGGTCGATGTGACCGGAGCGTTTTGGCATTGGCTCGTTCGCTGCTCCGGTGTGGTCCACCGACGCGTGCAAAGGCATAGAACAGAGTCACACGATCACGATGCTTACCTGGGAACGACCAGCAGAAGATTCACATGGTTCCACCGGGCCTTAGCGCAATGGCGTGGACTTAAGGCGAGCGGGAGATGTCAATCCCCTGATTTTGCAGCTAAAACGCGGAGGATCAGGGCACTTACGTACCCCGCTCGCCAGTCGAATTCCTTAAGTCCACGCCATTGGGGCCTTAACGGCCTGGTCCCACTCATCCGAAAATGACTTCGTCCAGTTGGATGAGCCACATCGGAACTAAGCCACCGAGCGATGTGAAGGAATCGTTTTTCGAGTTCACCGATCCGTTTGATGCTACAGGACACGCGACGGCCAAAATCCCAGAGTTTGCGTTCCAAAGCGTGTTTCCTTGCCTTCCATGTTGCCTCCAGCTTGGAGCATGCTCGCTGCCTGATTTACGACGAGTCCTGAAATCGCAGGGGTGCCCGGTCGGCAAGAGTGGATAGGGCCGGAGTTGCACTTGGATCGCTTGCGCAAATCTTGTACTATCGTGTATTTCCATAATGCACTGGCCTAAAGTCTTTGCCAAGGAATGACGCCCTCAGTCACGTGTGAGCAATGCCAACGACAAGCCTGAAATTTATTGACTTTTTTGCGGGCCTCGGCGGCTTCCATTTGGCCTTGGAGAGACTCGGTCATCGTTGCGTGTTTGCATGTGAGATTGACGAAGACTTGTCGCAGTTGTACGAACGCAATTTTGGATTAAAACCCAGTGGCGATTTGCGAGAGATTTCAGAAAGCCAAATCCCCGAGCACGATGTTTTGTGCGCGGGTTTCCCCTGCCAACCGTTCTCGAAGGCTGGCGAACAAAAAGGGACCAAGTGCAAGCTTTGGGGCGACCTTTTTTCTGGTCATGTGCTTCGGGTCATCAAGCATCACCATCCGAAGTTTCTACTGATGGAGAACGTTGCCAACTTGGAACGTCACGATGCGGGCAGAACATGGACGAAGATGAAACGACAGTTAGAGGCGGAGGGCTACTCGGTCAAGACAACGGTGCTTTCGCCGCACAAGCTGGGAGTGCCGCAGATCCGTGAGCGTCTCTATATCGCCGCAAGTTTGGACGGGCTGGACGACTTTAGTTGGCCACAAGCGACTGAATTAAATTGCGATATTTCGTCAGTTCTCGACAAGAACCCTTCTGATGCAAAACAACTTTCACCACAAGTCGTTTCTTGTCTCGAAACTTGGCAGCAATTCCTGAAGACAGCACCCAAGAGCATTCAACTGCCCTCGTTTCCAATCTGGACGATGGAGTTTGGGGCAACGTACCCATTTACGAAGTTAGACTCGCTCAACGAACTAAGTCTCAAAATTCTGCGCAACTACAAAGGCTCGTTCGGACAGACGTTGAACCTGAGAGATCGAGAAGATATTCATGCACGATTACCAAGTTACGCCAGGGGTTCGGGGCTCGTTTTTCCAAAATGGAAGCAGGATTTCATCCGACAGAATCGGGAATTCTTTGAATCGAACAAGCGGTGGATAAAACCGTTGTTGAAGGAAATTCAAGAGTACCCGGCGAGTCTGCAGAAATTCGAATGGAATTGCAAAGGTGAGGAACGCGACATTTGGAAATACGTTATCCAGTTTCGAGCGTCAGGCGTTCGCGTCAAACGCCCGACCACGGTTCCTTCGCTGGTCGCGATGACAACCACCCAAGTGCCGATTATCGCGTGGGAAAAACGCTACATGACACAACGCGAATGTTCCCGCCTTCAATGCATGGGCGGAATTGAATTGCCTTCGGTTCCATCCAAGGCCCACAAGGCGTTAGGAAATGCTGTAAATGCGGAGGTTGTTCGGCAAATTGCTCATTCGCTTTTGGGTACGACAAAAACGCGAGTTCGTCGAATCGCAGCTTGATCTAAGCAGTTCCCGATGCAGCAGAAATCATGGATCGTACTTCTTCGATTGTTCGTGTTCGATTCCCAAGATGAATAACAGCATGACAATTCGGACAGACGGGTCTCAAATCGAATATTGGATCAACCAGATGTTCTGTGCCAATTTCGGCTAACGGTTTCAAATGATGCACGTGGATTAGGCTTGCAGCTTGGTCTCCGTAGACGTTGCCAAAATTGAAGCCGCACACCACGCAATCCAGCCCGTAATGTTCAATGCATCGCTGTCGGGCGGCATCGTCGCGTTCAAATCGACTCAGGCTGATTTCGTATTGCCGTCCTTCACGAAATTCCCGGTGGTCAGATTGGTCATTTGCACAAGAATTGATTGCGGTCAAAATCTCTTTGCACTTTGCGAGATGATCTGCTCGGGAAATGACACTGTATTTCTTCAGTTCCATCTGATTGGTTTGTCGAGCGGTACTGCCTGATGCCGTGCCTGAGAGTGGCACTTCAGTAGTTTCCCGCGAGACCTGCAATTCGTCGCATAGGGCAACAAGATTCCGAATTTTCATCTGAATAGACGACCGACTGCGAGAACACAGCGACTCTATCGCCGAAAATCCGCCCAAGTCGTCTTCGCCGTACCGCGCAGCATAAATGCAAAGTACAATTTCTTCGCCCGTGAACTTTCTTCGAACAGTCATTTTCCACGTCTTTGGGTTTCTTTTGAATCAGTGATTATGGGACATGTCTGGAACTACGTCACATCGACATTTTAGTTTGCCGTTGCGATGAGAACTTCTACTCGTTTTTTCATCCAACTTTGAAGTTCCTCATCGAGTTCACTCGGAATCCAGGCATCCGGCAATTGGTCAGGAATGGCTAAGCGATTTCGATCTAAAAGCAGCGTCACGGAATCGCGTACGCCCGCTCTTCTGAATCGCTCAGGTCGTATCACAAATGGCATCGATAAACCCCGCAGCGGTGCAGTGCAAAAATCAACCAGCTTTCCCCATGTATTGAGATCTGGAGTGTGCAACTTGTCCTCCCAGTTCTCTCCACTTGCACATTGAGTCAGGATTACCGGCCTACCGCTCCAGCGGTCCTTAAAAACATACTGGCAGATTACATCCAAGCCCGCGTCTTTCGCTTTCGGCGCGGTCCACTTTTCGGTCGCGCCGTCAAGTCGGTCAACGCCAATGAACCGCGCTACCGCATCGACTTTCTCGGCGATGGAATTAGCTCCTTGTTTTGACCAACCAACGCCATGTACTTCCCACCCTAGCGCCTTCAGCGCCGCGATTGTCACCTGTTCAAAAAGTTCTCCTTGCTCCGTGTAGTCCTTATACTCTTTGAATGCCTGCCGGTACACCGGTAATAGCCCTACAAGTAAGCAGAACGCGAAAACCGGGCTTTGTTGCCACTCGCATTTACGCTCAAGACGAACACCCTTGAGGCGATAGGGTGCCGATTTTCCCAAACACAAAGCGCGACGCGTTAATTCACTCCAAGCCGCCTCGACCCAAATAGTTGCGTCGTCTTTTGCCGACTGTGAGTCCGTCTTGTCGGTCAAGTAGTTCTCGTGGAGCGCATCAATAACATCGTGCTGCGAAATGAAGTCGCCTGCAAATGTGATGCAGCCCTCCAGCCAATCAGCCAATTGGAACACATCCAGTTTCCCCCCTGTCTCCGGATCGGCGAACGCTCTTTCAGGCAAGCCAAGCATTATGCGTCACCTCCCAATACTTCCTTCTTGATGTTCGGGAAGACTTCCATTAGCTGCATTGCGTCCAGCCCCACGCGCCGCACTGCAGCCAGAACCCTTTTGGATTTCTTGTGTTGGTGGACGGCTTTCAACGCTTCTTCGATTTCGTCTGCGGCCCGTTCAAGATGTTCGCCTATCTCGGACTCGGCAACGCCTGCCATTCTTCGCGCCACTTCAAAGCTGGGGCGGTCAGTCCTTTCCAAGTACGCGACAGCGGTTTCACTTTCAAGAACTCGGCCAAACTCGTCAACTTGGCGAGAATCTGTAAAGATCGGCTCTTGATCATCCTTACCGAACAGCCATTGAGCAAACTTGACGAGGTTCTTCAAATGCTTTTGCGGGACCGGCCTCTTTGCGGCATCGGGCTCGGCTTTAATGTCGATATGCAGGTAGCCCTGCACCCCGCTTGCGCGTAAAGAAAGGTAGAGAATGCTGAATCGCTTTTCGACGCGTTCCAAGTCCACATCGTCGCTAATGTCCTCCATCTGTAAGAGCATGCGGTAAGCAATGTAGTTCTGCCTTACTGTCGGCGTTCTGCTGCCGATCTGTTTGCGGACATCATCGTATGAAAGCCCGTCGTCAATGAGTGACGCAATAAACTCCGCCTTCTCTCCAGGGTTCCATTCGGCTATCCCGGTGACATGTCGAAAGCCCAAATAGGCTTTCACTTCCTTCCGACTTCCCTTTCGGATTACGGCGATCTCTTCCAACTCCTTTCGCCGACTCGCTACGGCAGACTTCGCGAGTTCCTCCCACTTTGCAGAGATCGGTTCGCCGCGCCACGCCAAATGCAGGAGTTTCAATGCAGCAAGGCGTCGGTTCCCTTCGACGACGATGTCCGCCAATTTGCCGTTGTGTTTTTCAGAAACGACGATCACAGCTTCTTGTGGCCAGTAGCCGCTCTCGATGAAAGACACCGCCAACTCGTCGAGCGTCCAGTTTTTCATCAAATCGAGAATCACCGACTGATCAAGTGCCTTATTCGTATGCTCTCTTCCAAGTCGGGGGTTCTTTGGGTCAAGCAAAAGGTTATCGACCTTCAGAAATTCAATTATTGGCGGCGAGTTCGCAATTCGATGTGATGTAGACATTTGATCTTCTGATACTAAAGAATATTCATTGCCGAGGTTGTTTTTTGTTTACGATAGAGTCGGCGAGTTTTAAACTAGAATTTTTAAAATCGCTTTGGATTGGTTTTTTGGCTGGGACGATGAATCGAAATCGGATGCCATTATCGCTCAAGAGTTGCCCTTTTTGGTGACGATGTGCGATGTGCTCTCTGTTTTTCATGAACTCGGAAATTTCAATTGTTGCTTCTGAAATAGGGCTATTTGAAGTGAACCTTCCGATTTTCGGAGATTTGATACATTATACCGCTCA
>Ga0335394_10005262_pt1 | contig 14654 bp, 22 predicted proteins | sample MAT03_FD_205741 | JGI IMG/M metagenome (GOLD analysis project Ga0335394, IMG submission 205741) | Freshwater microbial communities from Lake Fryxell liftoff mats and glacier meltwater in Antarctica - MAT-03 (spades assembly) (version 2) ...
GAAGCGTTAGAAAAAGCGGTTACTCTAATTAACAATAGACCGAGAAAGTCGCTTGATTATAAAACACCTTTCGAGGTATTCTATACTAATAAATCAGACACTGATGCACTTCAGATTTGAATTGGCGCTATTCAAGAAGAAAATGTATGGGGAACCTATGGGACAAATTCTGCGCCGACTATCAAATCTTTGAATCCAGTGTTCCCCTACTTGAAACATCTGGACAGGTCGTGAAAACAGCAGCTTTTGGGTCAAACCAGCGACTCTTACTCCGTCGCTCTAGCCAAATGGACTCCCTAGTCATTAAAGAAGTTAACAAAGTTCTTCTAGACTTTCAATGCGGTACTAATGAGTACGAAGGGCTAATCTATATGATGTTTTGGCGTAGCGAGCAGCAAGTTATTCCCCTCTATATCGGTAAATCGGAGAAATACGGCAAGCAAGGAACCAATCTATCTGCCAACATTGCACAAGTCACCTTCAATAAAGGCAAGTTTTGTCGGTGGGGGGATAATTATGCCTACCACATCGGTGACCTCAGTGCTGCTACTTGCCCAGACCATCCGATTGAAAAAGCCAGCCCTAAATACAAAAGATGGGCTAAGCGTCTGTTCGAGAACGTTCCATCCACTCAACCAATCCTCAAGCAACCAACATATTTTTGGATTCATGCCTGGAGAACAGGTAGCACTGGAGCTTGGAAGGAATTGGGAGCAACCCGCCTCACCTCTCTGGAGTACCAACTCATTGCGATCGCCAGCCAACTATTTCCAGATTCTCTACTGAATGAAGAAGGAGTAAATCGCAAGTAATGGAGAAAACCCCATCGTGTATTGCCCTTGTAGCTTGTGTTAAGCAGAAGCGCGATCAGCCCAGTCCCGCAAAGGAACTCTACACATCCGATTGGTTCCGAAAAGCAAGGGCATACGTGGAGCAACAGGGGGCAATCTGGTACATTCTTTCAGCCAACTACAGGTTGCTGTCTCCTAATGCAATCGTTCAACCTTACGAACAAACTCTCAACAAAATGCCTGCGAGCGATCGCCGCAAATGGGCATCTCAGGTCTTAGAGCAAATTTTACGAATTAACTACGATCACAACACTAATTTCCAAATATTTGCAGGGCAAAAATACAAGGAATATTTGCTGCCAGGATTGCAAGATGCTGGTTACACCGTCAACACTCCGTTAGCCCACTTAGGAATTGGTCAACAGCTTGCTTGGTTCAAATCTCATTTAGCAGCAAGTTAAGTAGATTTCTAGCGTGATGCCATTTCAGAAAGTGGTGTCACGCAACGATGGGAGTAACCGTTATGAATTTGGATTGCAAATCTAGCAATTGATTTACCCATCTAGGACACCACCCTAAATTTGACCAAGTATCACCAAGGAATATGGTTTGTCATTATTCCAAGCGATTTAAATCTATAAACTATTTGGAATAATGATTAACCATCCTCAGTAGATCGCAAATTCACTCAAGGGCAGGCAAATAGACAGCCGTGATCACCGGGAAATGGCGCTCAACAGCCTGAGGCAGAAACTCCAGCATGGTTTTGAGTCTGAGCTTGCGTAGACGACTCGTCCCCCTCGTTGAGTACGACTGACAAAGCACAACAACAAATAAACCCAAAGATTGACCCGAATAAACGCTAGAGCCACAAACAACAGTCGAGTCACTGGATTTTTACGGGTGGTGCGATGCGGCATTGGTTCTTGATTCTATAGCTGGTTTCGATGCCGAAGCGGTCTTTGTAATGGTGATGGAGTTGGTGCAATGCCACAGTGACTCGATGCACAACATAGAGACTGTATTGAATGCCATGTTTCCCCTTGAAGCCTTTGTGATAGTTGCAAATCACCCGCATTTGGCAAGTCACAGAGCCGTATTGAGCACTGTTGAGAGTGTAATATGGCAACCTTGGTAGCGACTCGGCATAATCCGGTCATTCGAGATTTCTACGAGCGTCTCCTCGCTAAAGGAAAACTGAAAAAGGTGGCGTTGGTTGCCTGTATGCGAAAGTTACTGGTCATTCTCAATGCCATGATTCGAGACAACAAAACTTGGCAAGTCCCTGGTTAGGATGATCAACTGAATCAAACTCTCGCAGGATATTGAATCCACGATTCACAGTCGAGATTCCGGTTCAATCCATCAGTGATGTCAACGGATAACCGCGTCCGCTATTTTGTCGTGAGCATAGGAGGGGCAGCAGAATTTTCTCAATCTCTCTTGACTTCTAAGACAGTCGCTACCCTTTTTGGGAGCAATTTGCGATCTACTGAGGTTATTTGTTGAGAGTTCGATGTAATCTGCCTCGAAAGCCTGGAAGCATTACGCATTGTCGCCAACCATACCGAAGATGGCATGACCCGCTGGTATCTGGCAGAGCTGCAAAAGGCAGGATAGGCTCTTTAATCAGCTAACTTATGACTTTGCGGAATGTTGGAACTTCACTCCTCTGGCTTCTCGTTCAATTCCCTATCTCCTCTTCCGTTGTCGGGCAGGTAGACAAAAACCCTCTGTTCATCGCTGGCTGCTATCTCTTCAGCAGCTCCAAGTCCATCAGGTCGAGTTAGATCAATAAATATTTTTGCGGCAGAAACGCGAGCGCTTGCAGGCTGCATTGGATCTGTATAAATATCCTGCAACGTCCTCAGAGCCGACATCAAATGTGCGCTTGCCTCACCCAATCTATCGCTCCAGATCTGTCTCCTTGCCAGGACTAGCGCGGCTCTATAGTCAGAATTCTTCGCCCATCTCCGCAGCGTTTCGACCGTGACACCAATCTGCGAACTAACGGATGCTTGTTTAATTCCCTCGCACAAAAGGGCGATCGATTGAATTTTTTTGGGCGTAAGTCCTTCCATCAAAAATGTCCGGTTTTATGTATGTTTCATCTCCAAATGCGGCAAAATGCGGCATACCATCAACAGGCATAAGCTAACGTGCGAACCACTTCCAGCCCCGTCGATGGTGTCTGTTCTTCTACCAATTTGCGCGATCGGAACCTAGTAGATTTGCCCGTGCCATAAATTTCCCCAAGTCCCTGTGACTCAAGCTTCGTCAGATATTCCAGCACAAGATCTCCCAGCCTCATCTTTCTCTCTCGACTCCGGGTTTGCAATGGACTGACAACCTTGGCAATGTGCGACGGAGTTAGCCCAGCATCTGTTCGGCAAGCCTCAAGGATTCTCCTATCAATGTCTGCCTCGGACGTTCGGTTCAGCCCGCCTGCATTTTTGCGTTTGGGGCGATCGCTAGTCGTAAGCGTTGCTCTGACTGAAGTTGCGGCAGCAGTAGGTTTAGAAGATTGGGTTATTACCCTTTTCGGCTTCGTCAATTCTTCCAATAGAATCCCGCAAATCCGCTCGTACTCTGCTTTTGGCATCTCCAACAAGGCGTTTCTCAAAGAGGTAAAAAGGGTCTGGAATTCTAATAGTTCAGCCTCGCCCAAAACCAGATCAACCTCTCCCGGTTGAAGTGCGCAATGAATGCCCGACCCGACGTTCGGATGCAGGCAGCGTCTTACGAGTTCGTCTACTGCTAAACCTTGCTCTAGGATTTCTAGGCGGAGTGGTGGTTGAAAGAACCAGAGACAGGGCAACCGATGGGCGATTTCTTCCAGAGTCCAGCCGATGCGGCTCCACTTGTGAAGATGTTCAAAGTCAAAAGGTTGCCAGTTCAACGTTATTTTTCCGTGTGCTTTCACCATGGGCGGCACATCCATTGAGCGTATTTCAGCCATTGGGGGCACTGGCTTTTGACAAAAGATAATACTTAGCCAGAGCCGATTGCACGTCCAGAGTTTGTTCAGCCTGATATTTCGGGGGCGGCTGCGCAAAATGTGGCGTTATCCCCGCAAGCTGCATTCTCAAAGCGGTTGAGATATTGTTCTTGCTGATAATATCTGCCATGTCGGGAAATTTCTGTGCAGCAGTCTGAGAGCCGCCAGCCCCATCAATAATTACTAACTCAGAGTCGATCACGTCAAGGCATTCTCCATCGTTCAGCAGTCGTTTGAGGACATCAACTGCACCTGCGCCATGGTTCTGGCTGACCCAAAAATTTACTCTATCAATTTGTTCAGTCATAGATACCTCGCCGTCTGGGACACAGCCTGGTCGATCGCATCGTTCCAAGCCTGGATTGCTGCATCATTGAAGGTACTTTGCGCGGTCAAATTCCTGGCGGCTTGCCTCATATCGAGCAAAAAGGCACCTTGATATTCTTGTACTGCTGCCCGTCTCTCTAGCTCACTGAGCGGAATCAATCGTGCAGGTTTTGGTGCAGGTCGAGGGACAGAGCGGGCGATCAGAAACTGGGTTTTAGGTTCCGGCTCCGGTATCGAAACCTTAGCTGCGTGAGTCTTCACCCGCGAATTGCACCCTTTCGGCACACCAGCGGCGGAGTAATCTTGATTTTCGGGCATTGGGCTTGAACCTGTTGGGGCTGACGAATAAGAATGCCCAATGTGACAACCCACCTCAGAACTCAGTCGTAGAGCGCTTTCCAGAATCTCTCTTATTACATTGCGCCCAGGGCGCTGTGACAACCTACCGTAGAACCGAGGCTGGGTGCGCCTTCCAGTATTGGGCGATGTGACAACTTGGGCTTTTTACTGACCCCAGTAAAAAGTGTCACAACATCAACAGGTTGTCGAAAACCCCGACAGCTTCAGTCCTCATACCAAACAGCCCTATTCCCGGTGCCCTCCTTTCTCCGACCTTTCCCAACCATGAGATCTGAGAATGATATTTCGCCGCCTTTAATCCATGCCTCGTCTTCTTCAGCCCAACGCCGAGCAGTCGATTCCTTTACTCCCTCTGAATAATCTCCCCTAATGCGCTGGCTTGCGCCTGGTCTGGCATTACTACCCGCCACGATCGCCACTTCGCCCAATTTGCCCTTCTCAGGATTGGCTGCAACGGGCTTGGTTCTGGGTGGACGTGTGCTAGCACCTTCACTTTTGGGCTTGCGGGGCTTCACCCTCTGCAATTGCGCTTGATCGACCGAGGTTATCTGATCGCCAAGCTCTGAAACTTTCCCAAGATTTCGCCCACCTGCTGCTGCAATTCTCCCAACGTCGCCTCAAACTTGCCCAACCGATCTGTCACAGTTTCAGCGGCATCAACTCCCAAATATTGAGCGAGAGCCTCACCAATGATTGAAGACTCAGATTTCCCAGTCGCCTGCTTGAACTTGACCAGCTCTGAATAAACGTTGTGCGGAACTTTCGCGCCAACTCCGGGAAGTCTACCTTCAGGTTTGTTTGTCATGGTTCACTCGGTTAATTGGGCTAACCAAATAATACCCGCAAGTCAAGAGAGCGATCGGAGGTTCCCAGCCAACCTAGTAAATTGGGTTAACTCGGTGTACGGTATAGAGAAAACTTATGTAAACCGAGTTAACCCACGGTAGAATTGGGGCTTCAGCGTTTTGTACTGAGGCTTTATCCATCAGGTTTCATTAACAGTGGGGTTCTGAGGTGTGCGAGTGACACCTAATGCCTGGAACTCAACAAACCCGTTGTCTAACTTCCGGAATAAGGGCTATTTTTCCGGAAGTTGTCTAGAATGGATGAATAGTTAAATGTAAAGTTCAAAATAAAAAAGATGGTCGTCACTCCCACCCGCCTAAAGAATTCTGAATATCGCTCGCGTGAGTATTTGACCTTGGATGAAGTTAATGCTTTGCTGGGTGCTGTGCAGTCATCCCCATCTTTCCGCAATCCCGAACGTGACTATGCTCTGATGCTGATAGCCTTCCGACATGGGTTGAGAGCCAGTGAAGCCTCCAGCCTTAAATGGGATGCAGTGGATTTAAAGAATGCGACCATCTATATCAACCGCTCTAAGAAAAGTGATTCTGGGGTTCATCCTTTGCAGCCAAACGAGGTAGAGGCGTTGCAAGCAACTCGTGAAGCATTCCCTGAAGGTAACTATGTATTCCCGTCAGAACGGGGAACTCGCATATCTGAGGATGCGATCGCCTCGGTGGTAGAGAAGGCAGGCAAGTTGGCTGGGTTCCCCTTCAAAGCCCATCCTCACCAATTGCGCCATGCTTGCGGTTTCTACCTGGCTAACAAAGGCTATGACACCCGCATGATTCAGGCTTGGCTTGGGCATCGCAACATTCAGCATACAGTAAGGTATACCCAGCTTGCAGCGGGAAGATTTGATTCGATTAAGTGGTAGCTGGCTTAGGATAAGCTAGAACTGTGGAAGCTAAAATTTTTAGGGGGACTTGTTGAAAGTAGATCAGGCGGCAATTGATGAAGTATTCCCTAACAATCCACTACGTGAGGTTGCGTTCGAGATTCGCTTCCCTACGAACCTACGTATAATGCCTAACATCTGGCAGGTTCAGGAGGCATGGGAATCTGAGTATCCTCAGGTACAACGCGAGGAAATACAGTTCAGCACATTAACTTCTACTAGTTACACATTTACAGGTTCAGAACTAGGGAGAGTGGCGAAAGTAGGAGAAGACCGACTCGCAATAATTTTTACCCAGTATGAAAATTTTGAATCGTTTTCGCTAGAAGCTATCAAAAAAACGCAGATTTTTTGTGAGATGTTCAAGATCAAGCTTCTCACACGAGTTGGGTTGCGTTACATTAATAATATTTCTATCACCAACGCTACTCAAGATGGTGGACTCTCTGAACTTTCTAAGTACACCCGTTCTCACATAGACATTGCTCGTATCCAATCAGGTTCTTCCCAGCTAAATCAATTCGGCTCTGAGATAATTCTAGAAAAAGATGGATATTTGCTGACTATTCGCAGCGCATTCTTAAGAAATCCGAACTTATTGCAGGAAAAAATTTATGTTATAGATTTTGATGCTTCTACTGAAAAAGAAAGTAGCCCTGAGAAGATTCCAGAAATACTCCGAGATCTTCATCACCATATTCAGTTAGAGTTTCTTGGTCATATTACTGAGGATTACAAAGAAGAAATGAGAGGTCACAACTAGCTATGATTTTAAGAGTCCCTGAGAAAATTAGCGACCGAACAACATTTTTACCTGAGTACGAAGCGCTGCTCGATCAATCTTTATCTGATTTTGGAACCGTATCATCCTTGCCAAGGAATAAGGTTTTCAGCAGGCAAGAACAAACAAAAGGTAGTTGTTACAAGCGTTCTACTTTAAGTTCTAACGATGTAGAGCGTCAAATCAAACAGCCTATTGTAGGGATCAGTCTAATAGAGGCTGAGAAAAAGATAAAACTGTATATTGCAGTGATAGAGTCCTTACAGCAGCAGGTATTGATGTATGAGCAAACAATACGAAATAGACCTCTCAAAACTGAAAATGAGTTTGATGATAACAGTCTTTATATTGAGAAACATGAATCACCCGAAGTGATCAGAGCTTTTCTAAGTGTGGCGACTTCTTTTCCCTTGAGGCGAGAGGAAAACTTTCCTGTCTACACAGATGAAGAGTTAGACCTATTTTAGTTAGAAAAATTGATGTTTACTGAAGAACCTAACGAAAAACAACTGAGACAAGGAGATGTAATTGCAGGACTTTACTATCCATTAATGAACTGCAAAGACCTTAATATTATTGGCACAGCGAAAGGTGAGGAACCTTTTCAAAGTTCAAATTTTCAACTAACAGCAGTTAGTGAGGAAAAAAATGGCTTTACACAATTAACTGCTCAGGTGAAAGTTTTACGAGTTTTTGCTGTTGTTATTTCTCAGTGTTGCGATCTTGAGATGCGAAGCTCAAAGCTGACAATTCCTGCATTTGCAGTAACTCCTCTTACGCCTGTCCCTTATCAAATTAATAGTAGTCCAGAGAAATTAGCCACGCTTCAAGAAAATTCTCTAGAAAGTTTTATAAACTTATTTTATGTTCTGAGACATGATCCTTTAAAGGCAGATCACGTTGTGGATTTTAATCGGATAATTTCACTACCTAAAGCAGAGTACGAGTTTGCTCTGTCCCAAAAAGTTTTGCAAATGACTGATAAAGCAAGAGTGCAATTCAAGATGAAGTTAAGCTCTCATTTTGGAAGACCAACCCAAGAAGAAATTTCTGCTAATTTATATCCGAAAGCCTGAAAAGTGTCTCAAAAACTTTAATCTTACTGAAGACTCAAAGGCTTCTTTCCCTTTTAACCACTAATTAAGTGTTTCTATTGTTACCTGAAGTATGTGTTAATCCAGTGAGCGCCAGCAACATCTTTAAGGCAGTGTGCGATCGCTTGGGCTTTGAACACGTCAGCACCCACAGCTTCAGGCGTACCAGCATTAACCGCATGAGGGAAGCAGGGATGAAGCTAGAGGCGATTCAAAAGGTGTCAGGTCACAAGGCTCTGGATGGACTGAGCCACTATTTAGAAGTGACAGAGGCAGAATTGCAATGCACGGTGAATTGTCTGTAACTCCCAAGCACAAAAAAGAACCGATCGCCCGCCCTCTACTCCCCAGGCAAAGCCCACGGTTCCACCCCAAGTTCCCGAAGCTGCTGTTCTAGAATCTTTTCTCGACTCAATGCGGTATCAGATTCTTCAAATGCGGTTGATAGGTCGGTTTCAAGCTGGGCAATGATGCCAGCCGAAAGCCGCTGATCCCAATCGTCTTCAGAACGGGTAATGCCAAAGGCGCGATCGAAACGGCGTTCTAAGGTTTCTGTTGCTAGAGCGACTAGAAGATTCCTGGCTTGCTTATTGCCCCGAAAACACTGATAAGTCCAGTAGATGACTACGACCTTGAGCGGTAAGCCTCTGAATCGACTTTGCCCCCGCTGCTGATCTCCATCCTCAATTTCAAAAAACGCGGGCGTATAAGCCTCTCCTGACAACTGTTTGAAGGTCTTTGAATCCAAAAATTCGCGGGCGTTTCTTTCAGTCAGTTGGATGATCTCCGCTGCCTGAGTCTGGCTCATCCGATACTCTCCATTGGGCAGCATGAATCCGTCGAGGATGATAGAGCCTAGGGTCACTGTGGCGCGGGTCGCTTTCACTGAATCGGTCACGATTTTTCCTCACTTTTGTGTAATCGAATCCCAGACCGTTGCAGGGTTCGACCGTGGAAAGTCTTTATCTTCACGCGCTCGTTCAAGCGCCTGAACCAACAGGAAGGATGCAAGGCTGCTTTGGCTATGTCCTTGCGCTGCTGCCCAGTCCTCTAATTCTTTTGATGTGCCCTCTGGCAGATAGATATTTAATCTCTTAGCCATGCCAACGCCTTGAACCATATAGATCACTTTAACTCTACAGGCACTATTCTATACTTGTGCAACACTACTTGGCAATATATTTCTCATAAAGTGCTTGACAGTGTGACTTAGTGTTGTTAGTGTTTTTGTAGTGGTGCAGAGATGGTTCAACCATGGCGCAACCACCAGAGAACCACATCAGAACCACGGAGGGGCATCAAGTGCAGGCAGTGCAGGTATTACAGACCTCGCGGGAGGGTTCAAAAACTTCGGTCGAGGTTCTAGAAACTTCGCTGTATACGTTTAGAGAAGCTCAGATTTCACTCGCTAGATACAAAGGTGGCATCGTCCCACCATCCACTCTAAGACGGTGGATTGTTCAACTGGGGATAGAGTCCGATGATTTCGGCTGCTACTCCAAAGAAGACTTGACAATTCTTGCCCGCCTCGTCTTCTGGTTAAAGCGCGGCAAGACAGTCCAAACATTTGCACAAATCATCCAAAAGGAACTAACGACCAATGGCAATTAATACTGACAAACTCAACGCAACCGCTAACGGCTCCAACTCTGGCAAAGGCTTCACCCCCAAAGTAAAGAGCGATCGCACTACCGAGTCACACACTGAAGCACCTGCCCAGTCTGCATCAAACACAATTCCCCACCGTTGCAACGCCCTGGCGCTATCGGCTGAAAGTCACGAGGCAATGAGCGCTCTACAGTCCACAGGGTTACAGAATGCCGCTGCCTACGTCCAAAGGAAGCAAACGGAGCGTAACTCAATCGTAGAGAAGGTTTCTGACGCGATCGCCTATCTGTCTGACCCTGATTTATTGGAATCAGACATCATGAGCGCTGCTGCTGCAAAGGTTGCCGCTCGGTCGGATGCTTGGGGCTATGCCGAGCCTGTAGTGGATTTCGATAACCTGTTTGCCCTGCCTGTGTCTTCACAAAGAATGTTGAATGGCGTTTAAGTTCACAGCACAACAAAGGCGATCGCTGCCGTCAAAACCGCGATCGCCCTCTACCTCGACCCTTCTCAAAATCAAAGGATTCCTCAATTATGTCAAAGTCAGTCGGATATTACACAGCTTGTCAACAAGGTCAGGCGCTCGTCGCACTTTACGGCGATCGGGATTTAGCCCAGCTTTCCCAGATAGATCAAGCTGCCCTAGCTGTGATCCTGAGTCTTTACCTTTATTTCGAGATCGCTTACCCAGGCAGTGTTAGGAACTTTGAACTTGCTTGCCTGAATGCCATCCATTCGGACGACGACTACACAACCGACGAAATTCAACCCGCTTTAGCTTGCCTTGAAGGAATTGACAAGGATGGGGCGATCGGGTTGCTGCAATTCTTGCTCCAATAGCAAGCCCTTAAGTCAGTTGCCTCTACACATTCTCGAACCGAAGGAACTCATGAAAGTATTTCTAATCCTGCTGATCCTTATTGGCTTAACTGGTTGCCAAGAATCAGAACGACCTCCATTACCACCGCCCCCGCCGCCCATAAAAGGCACCTAAACATTCTCAACTCATCCAAAGGAACTAATGAACACCAAAATATTCAAGCGAAACCCTGAACTATTCATCATTGGCGGGTTGCTGGGCTTCTCCCTACTGCTAGGAATGGACGGCATTAAAAGCAACTTGCAGCAGGTATCGACCATCAGGGCAAAGGTTCAGCAGGATTCAAAGATTCAGATGGGCTTACAAGCCTCTCAGCAAGATTCAGAGGTCAAAGCTCAAATCGCTGAAGCCCGATACAAGGCAGGGTGCGTCGTTGTTGTGGCGAGCAATAACCAAGGTTTTCACACTTCGATTACCGAAGGGGCACCCGTTTTAGATGGGGTGCGCGGAACCGCTTTGCCGCCTAACACCATCGTGTGCGACGACCAAGGCAATACGGCAAAGCTTGTTAACGGCGTATACAAAGGCAGCAATACGGCAGTTGCATGGGAGCTGGCATTTACAGGGAACCGCGCTGTCATTGACAAGGCGATCGCTCAATCCAAGGCACAGAACAAAACACCCGGACAAATTTAAGGAGCTTTTCAGTTATGGCAATTAATCGACAAGGTTCAGCAACACAGGATAAGCAGGGCAAGCCTAAAGGACAATCTCGGTTTAGTGAGTTCGTCAGCAACCAGCGCAACCGGAACCGGACGCGCTCGGTAAAGAATCCCAGAGGTCATCTAGTATTTCAGATCCTTTATTGGTTGCTAGTTATGGCGATCATGTTCTTTGCTTACCTGAACATCGCCCCCTACAAAGTAGCTGTGGAGCTGGTTTTAGGTGGGATTGATAACACTGGATTCATGGAACTGGTTCTGAAGCTACCAGTCCTAGGCGCAATTGCAACGGCGATCGCCGCGTCAATCTACTGGATTCTAGGGGCTATTCTTTGGGCTGGCATTCAGATTCTAGAAGTTTCTCCCATGCTTTTAGAACGTGACGATCAATACATGGGGAACCTCATTACCGAGGTTGAACAGCACGAAAACTTTGACATTTCAGACAATGATGATCCGCTGCTAGGACAGATGAAACGCGCCTTTAATGCCTTGCCAGTGAAGCATTACAAGGATTTTAAGCAACTTGCCTTCTTCAGCTACACGCTTGATTTCCTGATTTGCTTTAGCGTCTACCCACCTGTCGAAGGTGGACTTAGTAAGTTGTTCTTTGTCTTAATGTCTGGACAATTTGGGTTGATCGATTGGAAGAACGTGATGCTGGCAGTTGTGACATTGTTTGCTATTGAAGCCACTCTCAAAATCATCTTTATGGTTGGCAGCGTTGCCTACCGGAAGCAAGCTCAATCCGAAGCCCAGTAAAAGCAATGGGGACGCGGTTCATACGTCCTCATTGCCCCATGAATTTCTAAGTCTCACGAGGTTGAATCATGTCTAATTTTAATCCCAATTCCAAAATACTTAAGCCTGAAGAATGGCGAACTTTAGCCGCCAAGAATGTAATTAAGGAAGCCGATTCAGCCTCGCGTGATTTCGTTATCTCTGCCTTGCTGGGTCTGGTTGCCGCTGGTTTAACTGGAATGATTCCGGTAGGTGTGGGGATTGTCGGCTGTGGCATCATGCGAGGCTGGCGTAAGAACAACCTAATGGACAAGCGAATCAAGGCGATCCAAATGGGTTGTGCCGCGCCATTCTTGGATGATTCACAGTTACGTCGCTTCACTAAGCAAACAGGGTTAGACGAGGCGCTTAGGCAAATCCATTGGGCAACAGAGGAAGACCTTGATATCTTACCCAGTGCTGAGGACTTGTATGAAATCCATGGGGCATCAATGGCATTACCTGAAGCTGTTGATGCAATTGAGGTTGAGGCTGTTGAGGTTGCCGAATCTTTACCAATCGGCAACAATACAAGGCTAGGGGCGATCGCCGTTGCCGCCACTGCCCAGCCGGAAGGAACCGCGCCTGCTATTTACAGCAAATCGTTATTAATAGCCGTTAAGGAAGATCCCAAAAGTTCCTTCTTCTCTGCACCTGCTCGAACTGGCAAGGGCGTAACCATTGCCGCCTGTATTCGCGTTGTGCAACAGCGGGTCACTGAAGGAACCCTGACTAAGGTTACATTCTGGGCAATTACCCCAAAGCAAGATCAGACCGAGAATTGGTACTGGGCAACCTGTGACAAGTTCTTTAACCCTGATATCGAGAATGGCGATCGCGCCCTTGCAGCTAGGGGTATTTACGACTTCATCCGAACCTTTACGGCTCTGCCCAGAACGCCTCAGTCCCCGACTATCTTGGTAGTCGATGAACTGACGCGCCTGGTCGGGTTGCTCAAGGGCATCAAAATGGAAGCAGTTGATCCTGAACTGTTTGCTGGCGATACTAAGACCTTTGGTGATTGGTTGCTAGATAAGTTGATCTACTCTGCATCCATGAGTCAATCAGTCGGCTTCTACGTATGGGTTGCAACACCATCCGCAGCCGTGGGCAAACAGGGATTCTCGAAATCGGATATCGATAGCCTCAACATTTACACGCTGGCAACAAAGGATAATCTCAAGTTTGCCGATGGCGGCTCCGCTGCATTCTCTGCTCCTAAGACTGACGCAAATCATCCTGTCTTCACTCGTGGGTATGGCGCTGGCTACTCTCACCAGCATCATCGTTGGTATCACATTGAAGATATGTCGAAGCAGGTTGCCGCCAAATCATCCGCTCCCATCCGTCTAACAAACTACTGGGTTCCTGATTCAATTCAGTTGCAAACATCTCCGGTTGCAGTGGCGATCGCCTCTCAAGTTGAACCATACGAAACCGAAGATCCCATTCTTGACCTCATTGGAGAAGTGCCTGATCGGGATAAAAGGGAAGCTTTGATGATTGCCTACCAGTGGGCAACTAAGAGGCTGTCTGAAGGCAAGGAAGTGAACAGAGAAGCATTCCTAGAACGTGCAAGGAAGGATCGGAACTGTGGCTATCTAAGAGACAACCGAGAGGCTATTTGGGATGAGCTATCAGGGCTGATTTCTTAACAGCAACCTTCCGGAACAGATTCCGGAACGGAACGCCGGAACGCCGGAACGGAACGCTCGGAACGCCTCGGAACGCTGTTCCGGAACACATTTACCCCGTTCCGCTGTTCCTGTTCCGGCGTTCCGGAAATGCATCGAAAAATCAGGATGCACTACAAAGCTATTATCAAACTATTAGGAGAAACGCATGAATGATAGCCAGTCATTTGATAACTGGATTTTTAATTACGAGTCAGGACAACGAACCAAGCACTCCAAACTCCTAAAGGAAATTAAGCGTGAATTCACCCAGCGAACCAGACAAGAGCGTATCGATCGCCTCAACCAAATCAACCAGGGACAGATTCAAGGGTTACAGCTCAAAACCAGTTCTAGGAGAGGTCGCCCCGCAGCCGCCCATCAACGAAAAGAAACTTAAGCCGATTCCCATTCAGGGCGATCAACTGACACTTATTTAGGAGAAACGAATCATGACAAAGCTTGAACTAATCGAATCTCTGGAGAGCCGCAATATTAGATATTGGTTTTCAGACAATGGGGCGATCCTGTGCAGGTTTTCTGGGCTGACAGACTTTGGGCTAGGCATTACCCCAATGGGAGACGGCTTGGATTGCTACGCTTTTGAGACCTATGCAGGTTCAGACCTAGGCATTGCTGGGCACACCACTTTGGATGGGGCGATCGCCTGGGCGTTGCTGCTGATTGTGAGTGCTGATGCTGCCCTGTCTGCTGCGCTATCCACCATGAAAAGGGAGCTTTAGTAATGAACGACCAAAGAATACACGAATTAATGCAAAAGCAGATGACGGTTTCAACGCTGGATTGTCTGATCAACTTCAAATCCCTTAATGCTTTGCTTGAAGTGGCAACCGACCAAATGAAGTTTCCATCATGGCGCGCTTCAAACCCACAAAGAACCGAGCTAGTGAGACGGGCGATCGCCGCTGTAGAAGCCGCGAATATTGAAAGAGAGG
>Ga0335394_10005263_pt1 | contig 14652 bp, 7 predicted proteins | sample MAT03_FD_205741 | JGI IMG/M metagenome (GOLD analysis project Ga0335394, IMG submission 205741) | Freshwater microbial communities from Lake Fryxell liftoff mats and glacier meltwater in Antarctica - MAT-03 (spades assembly) (version 2) ...
TCCGCGGCTTCGATTCCGGCTTCGTCACCCTCCGCAACGGCTACCGCGACTTCGGTTTCTACACGTTGCGCGACACCGCCAACGTCGAACGCTTCGAGGTCCTCAAAGGCCCCGGCTCCATCCTCTACGGCTCTCTCCAGCCCGGCGGCATCACCAACACCCTGACCAAGCAGCCGCTCGCCACACCGCTTCGTCGCGCGACCGTCATCGTCGGCGGCCACGATTTCTACCGCGGCGAACTCGATGTCGGCGGCCCGCTCGCGAAAAACGTCTTCTACCGCGCCAACCTCGCTTATGAAAACGCCGGCAGCTTCCGCGACCGCGTGGAAAACGAGAGCGAGTTCATCGCCCCTGCCGTGACGTGGGTCCTCGGACCCGACACCCGCTGGACGGTCGAACTCGAATACAAGCACAGCAACTACACGTGGGATCTCGGCCTCCCGCGCAATCCGCTCAGCTTCACCGTTCCGACCTCCCGCTTCCTCGGCGAACCCGACGCGAAAAACGACGCCCAGTCCTTCCTCGCCTCCTCCGTTTTGGAGCATCGTTTCAACGCCGGCTGGAAGCTCCGTCAGAATCTCGAAACCGCCTATTCCGGCGGCGACTACAATCTCCGTTCGCCCCTGAGCATCGGTGCCAACGGTCGCACCGTCAGCCGCATCGCCTACGCCACGAAGGAGCGCTCGATCAACTACAACCTCCAGCACGAACTCGTCGGCCAGTTCTCCACCGGCGACGTGAAACACCAGGCCATCGTCGGCGTGGAATTGCTCCGCGCCGAGGACGGTTATGATTTCCTTTTCCAGTCGCTCGCCTCCATCGATCTGCTCGCGCCCGTTTACGGCGCGCAGCCCGGCGCCGGCTTTCCGCTCTTCGGTAACACCACCAAGCGCGACGGCGCCGCGCTCTACGCCCAAGACCTCATCGCTCTGCGCGACGACGTGAAGCTTCTGGTCGGCGCGCGCTACGACACCGTTTACTACGACGACTACGACCGCGTCCGCAAAGCCACCAACCGCATCGCCACCGATGCCGCCGTCAGCCCGCAGACCGGTCTCGTCTATCAGCCCGCGCGCGCCACCAGCCTCTACGCGAGCTACTCGACTTCGTTTCTCCCCATCGCGGGCGGCCGCACCTTCAACGGCTCCTTCCTCGAGCCGGAAAAAGGCGAGCAGTTCGAGACCGGCGTGAAGCAGGAATTTTTTAACGGCAGGGCCAGCGCCACGCTCGCCGCCTACTGGATCACCAAGGAAAACGTCTCCACGCCGGACCTCGTTAACACGGGCTTTCGCCTTCAGGTCGGCGAGCAAAAGAGCAACGGCGTCGAACTCGATCTCGCCGGTTCGCCCGTTCGCGGTTGGGACATCATCGTCGCCGGCGCTTACAACGACGCCTACGTCAGCCGCGACAACCGTTTTGCCGTCGGCTCGTTTCTCCCCGGTGCGCCCAAGCTGAGCGGCAGCGTGTGGAGCAAATACGCATTGCAGAGCGGCGCAGCGAAGGGCCTCGGCTTCGGCCTCGGTGCCTTCAGCGCCTCCAAGCGCCAGACCGTCCTGCCTAACAACGTGTGGCTTCCGTCCTACACGCGTTTCGACGCCGCGCTCTACTATGCCCCCGGCGCCTGGAGCCTCCAGCTTAACGTGAAGAACCTCGCCGACGATCGCATTTACGACCTCACCGGCACGACCGTCATGCCGCAGGCCCCTCGCACGTTCCTCCTGAGCGCGAGCTACACGTTCTGAGCCGCATCCCCACTGTCCGCTCCCCGCCATGCTCTGGACGATCGCGAAACACGAACTCCGCAAGCTCCGCCGCGACGGCCGCCTCCGCGCGACCGCGTGGCTCGGGCTGGCGTTGTTCGGCGGCCTTGTGCTCCTGAGTTGGCAGACGTATCGCCGCGAGCTGCAGGAGCGTGCCCGCTTCGAAGCCACCGCCCGCGAGCAATGGGATCATCAGGGCGCAAAACACCCCCACCGCGCCGCGCACTTCGGCTTCTATCTTACGAAACCGGAACTACCGCTCGCGCTCTTCGATTCCGGCCTGAAACCCGCCGCCGGGCAGGTCCTCTGGCTCGAAGCGCACCAGCGCAGCGCGTTCACGCATTCGCCCGTCGAGGACGCCGGGGCCGCCGCCATCCTCGGCCTCACCAACGGCGCCGAAGTTCTCCAACTCCTCGGCGCGCTCCTCATCGTGCTCACCGCCTACGGCAGCATCGCCCGCGAGCGCGACGACGGCACCCTCCGTCTCCTGCTCGCGCAAGGCGTGTCGCCGCTCCGCTGGTTCGCCGGCAAATGCCTCGGCCTCGCCGTCGCGCTCACCGCGCTCGCCGCACCCGTGGCCCTCGGCCTGCTCGCGCTGTGCGTCGCCGCGCAGCCCGGCGGGTTCACCGCCGATGTCGCCTGGCGCGCGCTCGCGCTGGGTGCCGGCCATGCGCTCTATTTTTCGGCGTGGCTCGCCGGGGCCGTCGCCGTCTCCGCGTGGTCGCGCAGCGCGCGGGGCGCGCTGGCTGCGTTGCTGGCGCTCTGGATCGCGGGCGGTGTGCTCGCCCCGCGCCTCGCGTCGAGCCTCGCCTCCTCGCTCGCCCCCGTTCCCACGCTCGCCGAATTCCGCTCCGCCCAGGGGAAAGATTTCAACCAAGGCTTCGATGGCGAGCCCGGCTGGGACGATCGTCTCGTCGCGCTCGAAAGAAGCACGCTCGCAAAATACGGCGTGAAAAAAATCGCCGATGTGCCCCTCGGTTTCTCCGGCCTGCGGTTGCAGATGATGGACGCTTGGAGCGAACGCATCGGCGACCGCCACCAGCAACGCCTCGAAGGCATCTACACCGCGCAAACCCGCTGGCACCTCGCCACCGCCGCGCTCGGGCCGTTCGTCGCGATGCGCGCCTTTTCGCAAGGCCTCGCCGGCATGGACTGGCCGCACTACCGGCACTTCGCCGAAGCCGCCGAACAGTATCGGCGCGCCGTCGTCGCCTCGATGAATCAACTCCTCGAACGCAAACTCGTCGGCGACAAATGGGAGGTGAGCGTCTCGCACGAAGTCTGGTCCCGCGTGCCACCCTTCGCCTACGCCATGCCTCATGCCGCCTGGGCGCTGCGCGAGGCCGCGCTCCCGCTCGCCCTCGTCGCCGCGTGGCTGGTGCTCGCGCTCACCCTCGCTTGGGCCGGAGCCCGGAGGCTGTCGCCGTTATGACCGCGAATTTTTTTCGTCTCGCCCACTGGGAATGGCGCCGCCTCTTGGCCGAACGCACCGGCCTCGTGCTCACTGCCGTCTGGTGCGTGCTCCTCGCGTTCGCCGTGCACCAGGGGCTCATGCAAACCCGTGCGCGCCACGCGGAAATCGCCGCCGCCCGCACCGCCAACGTCTCCTCGTGGGCCGCGAAACGCGCTCACCTGATTGAAATCGAAGCCGGCCGCGCGCAGCCCAAGGCCTACCGCGATCCGCGCAGCCCGACGAACAGCATTTCCGACAATCCCATCGTGTTGGAACCTGCGCCGCTCTCCGCTCTCGCCGCCGGCCCTGGCGATCTCGCGCCCGCGATCCGCCCCGCCGGCATGAACACGAAGGTTTTTCTCACGCCGCAAAGCATCGACAACCCCGCCAACCGTCTCGCCGGTCCGCTCGATTTCAATTTTGTCGTCGCCGCGTTGCTCCCGCTCTTCGTGCTCGCCTTCGGCTTCGACGTCCTCGCGCGCGAGCGCGAGGCGCGCACCATGGCGTTGCTCGCCTGCCAGCCCGTCGCGCTCGGGCGTATCGTCGCCGCCCGCTTCGCCGTGCATTTTGTTTTGCTCGGCCTGCCGCTCGCCGTCTCCGCCGCTCTCACCGTCGCGTTATCCCAAGCGCCCGCCGCCCCGCTCGCTCCCGCGCTCGGCGAACTCGCCCTCTGGCTCGCGCTCGCCGCCGCCTACCTCGTCTTCTGGCAAGCGCTGGCTGCGTGGGCGAATTGCCACGCATGGCCCGCCGCCACCAACGCTCTCGTCCTCAGCGGGGCGTGGCTCACCGCCGTTTTGCTCATCCCGACGCTCGTGCAAACCATCGTGCAGGCCGTCGCTCCGCCGCCGGACCGCCGCGCCTTCGTCCTCGAAACCCGCGCTATCGAGACCGACCTCTTCACGCGCGCCGACGCCATCCGCGACGCCTACTACGCCGAGAATCCCGCGCGTCGCCCCGCCGTCGCGCTCAACGAATACGACACCTATTTCGTCGGGAATCTTTATCCCCGCTCCCTCGCCGCCGACGCCGCTCTGGCGCCGACGCTCGACCGCCTCGCCGCCGCCCGCGCCGCGCAAGCCGCCTGGTGGCGCGGTCTCGCCTGGCTTTCGCCTACGCTCGCCTTCCGCCTCGCCACCGAGCAACTCGCGGGCGCGACCCCCGCGCAGCAAGGCCGCCTCATCGAACACGCACGCGCCTTCCAACAAAAATGGCGCGCCCATTTCGACCTCCCGCTTTTCTCGATGCGCCCGCTCACGCTCGCCGACTACGACGGCAAACCCGAGCCCACGCCCGTGCGTCTCACCTTCTCCGAGCGCAGCACCGCTGCGCTCCCTGCCACACTGGGCCTCTTAGCCGCCGCGATCTTCGCCGCGATCGCCGTGCGCCGCACCTCCGTCCGCTGATTTTTCGATCATGAAACCTGCCAACCAACTCCTCTTCCTCGCGGCCCTCACAGCGCTCGCGGCCTTCACCGCTCGCGCCCAAACCGCCCCGCCCACGCTTCCTGCCGCCGCTCCTGAAGGCACCTTCATCACCCTCGGCAAAGTCGAGGTGGCGGCCTCCGCGCCCGGCGCACGCTCCACCGATCTGCTCACGTCGGTCACCGTCATCGGTACCGACCAGCTCGAAACGGAGAGCGTCGATTACCCGCTCGAACTCCTGAACAAAATCCCCGGCGTCTATCTCACCGATTTCAACCAGGGTGTCATCACCGCCGACGTTTCGATGCGCGGATATAACGGCGAGGGCAGCAGCCCGCATACCCGCCTCGTCGTCGATGGCATCCCGCACAATCTCAACAACGGCTACAACGACCTCGGTGCCATCTTCCCTCTTGAGTTCGAGCGCATCGAAGTCGTCAAGGGGACCGCCGACGCCCGTTTCGGCCTCAACGCCGTCGCCGGCAGCCTCAACATCCATACGCACCAGATTTTCACCGGCCAGAAACTCAAGGTCATGGCCGGGGACTTTGGCACACTCGAAGCGCAGGGGCTCGCCGGCTTCCGCACCGGTGGTTTTTCGCAGACGTATTTCGCGGGCTATCGCCACTCCGACGGCTACCGCGAGCACTCCGAACTCACCAAGCACTCCCTCGCCGGTAAATGGTTTTACTCCGGTCGTGACGAGCGCTGGCGCCTCGGGCTGAGCGCCCGCGTCCACGCCTTCGAAGCCGAGGCGCCTGGCTACATCACCCGCGCCGAAGCCGCGGCCAACCCGAAGGCCTCGCCCCCGTTCTCGAATACCGACGGCGGCACCATCGACAACCGTCAGTTTTCGCTGCACGGCGACCTCCAGCTCACGCCTGAGTTGTCCGCCTCCGCGAAACTCTATCGCCACGATGTGCAGCGCCACCGCTACGTCCGCTTCACCGCCGCCGTCTCGCAGCAAGAGCGCGTCGAAGACGAACTCCACACCGGCGCGATCCTCACCGGTCGCTACAAACCCGCCGCCGCGTTCCCGGTCATCCTCGATGCCGGCGCGGAATATCACGATCAGGACGCGCTCAACCAGCGCTTCAACGCCCTCAACCGCGTCCGCACTGCGACCACGCGCAATCAACATTACGATCTCGAAAACAGGGGTGCCTTCGTCAGCGCCGACCTGCGTCCCGCGACGTGGCTACGCGTCGTCGCCGCGATGCGCGCTGACGATTTCGATGGCGAGCTGCTCAACCGCGCCAACAACGCCCGCACGCCGATCGTCGACTACGGCACGATCTGGCAGCCCAAGCTCAGCGTCTCTCTCCAGCCCACCCGCGAGCTGCAGTTCTACGGCAGCTATGGCCGCGCATTTCAGATCGGTGCCGGGGCCGCCGCCTATGGCACGAAGCCGCTCGAAGCCTCCAGGAACGACGGCTACGAACTCGGCGTCCGCGCCACGTCTTTGAAAGATCTGACCGTGCGCCTCGCGGTCTGGCGCCAGACCGCGACGGACGAAGTTCGCCTCAAACCCGACAACTCCGGCGACTCGGAAAACATCGGCGAGACGAAGCGAGACGGAGCCGACCTCGAAGTCACGTGGCGTGCCCACGCGCGCGTGAGCCTCTGGGCCGCCTACACGGTGCAGCAGGGGAAGTTCGTCAACCCCGGCAGCCGCCCCGCCGACGCCGTCCTGCGCGGCAAGGAAATCGACCACATCCCGGACTTCACCCTCAAGGCCGGCGTCGACACCGAGTTAACCAAGGCGCTCACCCTGTCGCTCTCGCTGATCGCCCAGGGCGACTATCATCTCCTGCCCGCCAACAGCACGGAGCAGTTCGGCGACTACACGCTGGTCAATGCCGACCTCCGCTATCGTTGGAGAAAGACCACGTTCAGCCTGCACGTGAAGAACGCCTTCGACCGGCGCCCGAGCTACGTGTGGAACGACGGCGCGCAAAGTCTCTTCTCGCCCGGCGACGCCCGCACCGTCCTCGGCGCCGTAAGTTTCGAGTTCTGAAAATCCTTTCGTGGGCTAGCTCGCTCGCGAGCGCTCCATCTCCTCCCGATCACCAATCTCAAATCGTAGATCCTAAATTTCCCTTGTCCGCCTCCCCCATCGCCCGCGCCGAGTTCCGCCTGCATCTCCGCAGTCGGGGCTACTGGCTGCTCTTCGCGCTGTTCGTCGCGCTCGTCGCTACCGCCGCCGTGCTCAACCGCACGCGGCAGGTGCGCGACCGCGCGCAGCAGCTCGGCTACCAGCAGCTCGTGCGCGCGCAATGGGAGAGCCAGCCCGACCGCCACCCGCACCGCGTCGCGCACTACGGCACCTTCGCCTTCAAGCCCCCCGGCCCGCTCGCCGCCTTCGATCCCGGCGTCGAGAGCTACACCGGCCGCGTCCAATTCCTCGAAGCCCACCGCCAAAACGCCGCCAACTTCGCCGAAGCCGGCGCGCTCTCGTCGGTTTTCCGCCTCGGCGAACTCTCCCTCGCCTTCATCCTCCAACTCGTCCTCCCGCTCATCGTCATCGTGCTCGGCCACCGCACCCTCGCCGACGAAGCCGAGTCCGGCCGCCTCCGCCTGCTCCTCGCGCAGGGCGTCGCCCTCCGAACGCTCGCCTTCGGGAAACTCCTCGGCCTCACCGCCGCGCTCGTTCCGTTTCTCCTCGTCGGCCTCGCCGCGTCCCTCACCGCCGTCGTCACCGAACCCGCCTTCGCCGCCGACTCCGCCGCCGTCGCGCGCCTCTGCGTCGTCGGCCTCGCACTGGCCCTCCATACCGCCGCGTGGCTCGCCCTGACCGTCTGGGTCTCCGCCCGCGCCCGCACCGCTGCCCGCGCTTGCGCTGTGCTCGTAAGCCTCTGGATTTTCGGCGGCGTCATCTTGCCCCGCGTCGCCGGCGCGATCGCCACCCGCCTGCACCCGCTCCCCGACAAGACCGCCTTCGCCGCCGCCGTCACCGCCGAGGTAAAAACCCTCGGCGACTCCCACGATCCCAAAGATCCGAACTTCGCCAAACTCCGCCAAGAAACGCTCGCCCGCTACGGCGCCGCCCGGCCCGAAGATCTTCCCGTTAACCTCGGCGCCATCATCATGGCGCGCGGCGAGGAACTCTCCGCCGCGACCTTTGCCCGCCACTTCGCCGCCCTCGGCGCGACGATGCACGCGCAAGCCGACCTCGTGCAACGCGCCGCCTGGGTCGCGCCCCCGCTCGCCTTCCGCACGCTCACCGCCGCCGCCGCCGGCACCGATCTCCGCGCCGCCCTAGAGTTCCAACGCGCCGCCGAAGCCTACCGCTACGAATTCGTCCAAGCCCTCAACACGCTTCACCGCGACGAGGTCCGCTACGCCACCGACCGCGACACCCGGCTCTCCGCCGAAAACTGGAAACGCTTCGCCGATTTCCGCGCCCCGCCGCCGAGCCTCCGCGCCTCGCTCGCCGGCACGTCTTTCGCCTGGCTCGCCCTCGCGCTCTGGATCGCACTCCCCCTCGCCACGCTCGTCCCGCGCCAGTCTCGCCTCCTATGAGCGCAAAAAAATTCCCGCGCCTCCTCCTCTGGGAACTCCGCCACCTGCGCCGTAGCGGCCTCGCGTGGCTCGTCTGCGGCGGCCTCTTCGTCGCCTCGCTCCTCGCGATCTGGACCGGCGAAAAGAATCTCGCGGCCCACCGCGCCGCCGTCGCCGCGCTCCCCGCGCACTACGCCGCCCAGCAGGCCGACCGCGCGAAACAATTCACCCCCGAGGGCGAGGCCGGCTACGTCGCCTACTACAATTTTTTCCCCACGCATCGCACCCTGCCCCCACTCGCCGCCCTCGCCACCGGCGTGAGCGACGTCGTGCCCGCCATCGTCTGGGTGCGCCTCCTCGGCCTCGAAGCCCAACTCTACGAAGCCGACATCGGCAACCCCGCCCTCCAAGCCCTCGGCGGCTTCGATCTCGCCTTTGTCCTCTGCGCCCTCGCTCCGCTCGGTCTCCTCGTGCTCGCCCACGACGCCCTCACGCGCGATCGCGACCACGGCCGCTTTTCCCTCGTCGCCGCGCAAGCCGGTCGCCTCGGTCCGCTCCTCGCCGCGCGCGTCGGCGTCCGCGCCCTCGCCCTCGCCGCGACCGCCACGTTCGCGTTCGCCGTCGCGTGCGTGTGGCTCCGTATCCCGCCCGATGCCGCCGCCGCACGGTGGCTCGCCGCCGTGCTCGCGCACCTGGCGTGTTGGACCGCCGTCGCAGCGCTCATCGCCGCCGTCACGCGCTCCACCGCCGCCAGCCTCGCGGCCGCCCTCACCACGTGGATCGCCTCCGTCGTCCTTCTCCCCACCCTGCTCAACCTCGTCGTCGCCACCGCCTTCCCTGTCCCCGAGGGCCTCGCCCTCACCGTCCGCCAACGCCAGGAAATCCACGGCGGCTGGGATCAACCCAAAGCCGACACCTTCGCCAAATTTTTCGTGACCCACCCCGAGTGGCGCGACACCCCGCCCGTCACCGGCCGCTTCGCCTGGAAATGGTATTACGCCATGCAGCAAGTCGGCGACGAATCCGTCTCTGCCGACTCCGCCGTCTACCGCGAAAATCTCCGCGCCCGCCAGCGCATCGTGACCCGCCTAGCGTGGCTGGTCCCGCCGGCCTACGCGCAACTGCTCTTAAGCGCCCGCGCCGGCACCGATCTCGACGCCCATCTGGCGTATCTCGACCGCGTCCGCGCCTTCCATGGCGAACTGCGCCGGTATTTCTATCCCCTGGTTTTCGCCGCCCGCTCGATCACCCCCGCCGACTACGCCGCATTTCCAAAATTCTCCGCGCCGACATCCCCGACCCCCGCCGGCCCCTCGGTTCTCCCGCTCCTCCTCCTCACCGCCGGCCTCCTCGCCCTCACCCACCGCGTCCTTCGCCGCGAAGCGTGAGGCCAAAAAAAATTTATCCAACCATGCACTGCACCGCCCGTACCCTCCTCGTCCTTCTCTCCCTCTCCGCGCTCGCCGCCATCCCGGCCCGCGCCCAAACCGCCCCCGCCGCCCTCGACGCCTTCGTCACCGCCGTCGACAAACTCAGCGCTTTCTCCCTTCCCCTCGACGCCCCCTCCGGCACCGGCTCCCGCCTCGGCCTCACCCTGCGCGAACTCCCCGCCAGCGTCTCCATCGTCACCGCCGATCTCATGGCCGCCCGCGGCCTCCGCACCGCCCTCGAGGGCGCGCAGGCCGCCGTCGGCGTCACCGGCGGTATCCACAACGGCTCCATCCCGCACTTCGGACTCCGCGGTTTCACCCTCAACAACCTCACCCTCCTGCGCGACGGCATCCGCCAAAACACCATGGCCCAGTCCTCGCGCCCCGTGGACGCCTTCATGCTCGACCGCATCGAGGTTCTCAAGGGCCCCGCCTCCGTCCTCTACGGCGAGGGCGCCGTCGCCGGCGTCATCAACTTCGTCTCCCGCCAGCCCTCCACCACCCCGCGCACCGAACTCCGCGCCGCCTACGGCTCGTGGGACGATCTCCGGTTCGGCGTCCACCTCACGCGTCCGGCCCTCGATGGCAAAATCGGCACCCAGGTCACCGCCGCCCTCATCGACAGCGGCGGCTACGCCGACCGCAACCGCACCCGCCAGCTCTCCCTCTCCGCCGCCGCCGCCTGGCAGATCACCCCCGCCCTCAAGTCCGCCCTCTCCGCCGATTTTTCCCGCGAGGACGTCGATGCCTTCTTTGGCACGCCCGTCATCTACGACGCCGTCGACCGCCTCGATCCCGTCACCGGCCAGGTCTCCCGCCTCACCGCCGTCGCCAACCCCGCCACCGACCGCCTCGTCGGCGCCCGCTTCGATTCCTCCCTCCGCCGCCGCAATTTCAACTTCCCCGACAGCCACACCGACTCCGATAATTTTTTCCTCCGCTCCGACACCTCCGCCCGCCTCTCGCCCGAGCTCGAACTCCGCCTCTCCGCCAACCTCTCCCGCCACTTCGTGAACTGGCGCAACCCCGAGAGCAGCGTCTGGAACCCCGCCACCCGCCTCATCCAACGCGATCTCTTCGTCATCTACCGCGACGACACCGTCGGCGGCGCCCGCGCCGACGCCGTTTGGGAAACCGCCCCCGCCCCCGGCCAACGCCTCCGTCTCCTCGCCGGTCTCGACGCCACGTGGGCCGACTACACCCGCAAGACCCGCGCCCCCGGCGCCCTCGCCGCCGCCGTCTTCAACATCGATCCCTTCGCCGCCACCCTCGCCCTCGGCGAGACGCCCGCGATTTTCTCGCGCCCCGTCCCCCAGGCCGAAGCCGCCGTCAACACCGTCGCGCCCTTCGTCGAGGCGTTCTACCAGGTCGCGCCCGCGCTCAAGTTCATCGTCGGCTTCCGCCGCGACGCCATCGACTTCTCGCGCACCGCCTTCAGCGGCACCGCCCCGTTTCCCGTCACCAACTCCGCCGCCCGCGACTACACGGCCACCAACACCCGCGCCGGCGTCGTCTACGACCTCGCTCCCCGCACCGCCCTCTACGCCGCCTTCACCGAGGCGGAGGACCCCGTCCTCCAATTCGTTTCCCTCTCCTCCGCCGACGCCGGCTTCGGCCTCCAAAACGGCCGCCAGTGGGAACTCGGCGTCAAGCACACCGCCCTCGCCGGCCGCCTCGACGTCACCTTCGCCCTCTACGACATCCTGAAAAGCAACCTTCGCACCTCGCAGATCGTCAACGGCGTCCGCGTCGCCCAACTCGTCGGCCAGCAAAAATCCCGCGGCGCCGAACTCGCCGTCGCCTTCGCCCCCACGCGCGCCTGGAGCCTAGAAGCCGGCGCCGCCTACACCGACGCCGCCTTCGGCACCTTCACCGAAAACCAGGGCGCCAACGGCATCTTCATCCGCACCGGCAACACCCCGACCAACGTCCCCACCTGGGTTGTCAACGCCTTCACCAGTTATCAAACGCCCTTCGGCCTCCTGCTCTCCGGCGGCGGTCGCTACGTCGGCGCGCGCTTCGCCAACAACGCCAACCTCATTTCCGTCGCCGGCTACACCGCCCTTGACGCCGCCGCCGCCTACCCCCTCACGCCGCGCACGAGCGTGACCCTCCGCGTGCGCAACCTCACCGACCGCACCTACGTGGGCTGGGCCGACAACAACGGCCTCCAACAACGCCTCGCCGACCCCCGCAGCTACGAACTCTCCCTCACCGCCAAATTCTAAATCCCGGAGCGACACGGCCCCCGCCACCCGTGTCGCCCCCTCCGCGCCCTCTTTCTCTTTCTCCAGCCCGTAGGAGCAAATTTATTTGCGATCCGAGCCCACGCCCCGCCCGCGCCCTCATTCTCGTTCTTCGTAATCGTTCTCGTTCTTCCGCCCGCTCCAAATCCAACCGCCTCCCCCCTCCCGCCTCCCCCCTCCCCCTTCGCCCTTCGCCCTTCCTCCGAGCACTATGCCCGCCTTCAGGCGGAATCCGCCTCCGCTTTCTCCGACCTCCGAAATTTCCGTTCCTTCCGTGTCTTCCGTGGGCCCCTCTCCGCCTCCGTCTCCGTCTTCTAAACTTAAACTCCCCACTTAACCTAGCGGCAGCACCCTCCGCGCCCACCGCGTGAGGCCACTCTTCCTCCGTCTCTCGACGCTCAGCTCTCAACCCTCAACTTCCCGATGCTCGCCCCCATCGCCCGCCACACTTTCGCCGAAATCGTCCGCGACGGCCGCTTCAGGTTCCTCGCCGCCCTCCTCATGGTCCTCATCGTCGCGGGCGGTTTCGCCGGTTGGCAGCAGGTCCGCACCCTCCGCGCCGAAGCCACCGCCGCGACCGCCGGCGAGCGCGCGCGCTGGCTCGATCAAGGTGACAAGAATCCCCACTCCGCCGCCCACTACGGCGTCTACGCTTTCAAGGCCCCGCGCCCCCTCGCCGTCCTCGACCCCGGCGTGCAACCCTACCTCGGCAGCGCGATCTGGCTCGAGGCCCACAAACAAAACGAGCCCCTTTACCGTGCCGCCGCCGATGGCACCGCGCTCGAGCGCTTCGGCGATCTCAACGCCGCCCTGGTCGGCCGCGTCCTCCTCCCGTTGCTCGTGATTTTCCTCGGCTTCGCCACCTTCGCCGGCGAGCGCGAACGCGGCACCCTCCGCCAACTTCTCGCGCTCGGCGTCGCCCCGCGCGCCTTGCTCCTCGGCAAAGCCCTCGGCCTCGCAACTGCCGTCGGCCTCGTCCTCGCCCCGCTCGCCGGCCTCGGTATCGCCGCGGCGGCCGCGCTCGCTCCCGCCGGTCAACGCGCCGACGAGTTGCTCCGCGCCCTCGGCTTCGTCGGCGTCTACGCCCTCTACCTCGGGGCATTTCTCCTCGTTACCCTCGCCGTCTCCTCCCTCGCGCGTTCGGCCCGCACCGCCCTCGTGGTGCTCCTCGCCGCGTGGCTCTTTGGCGTCGTCGCGTGGCCCCGTGCCCTCTCCGATCTCGGTCGCGCGCTGCACCCGACTCCGTCCAGCGTCGCCTTCCGCGCCGAACTCGAAGCCGCGCTCGGCGATCCCCACGGCCGCGAAACCCTCGAGGTCCAGCGCCAGGCCATCCTTCAGCGCTACGGGGTCAAGACCACGGCCGAGTTGCCGATCAACTGGGCCGGCGTGGCGCTCCAATTTGGCGAAGAACGTGCCAACGGCCTCTTCGACCGTTTCTACGGCGAACTCTGGTCCGCGTTCACCGCGCAGGAGCGGGTCGTGCAACTCGGCTCCTGGCTCTCGCCCGCGCCCGCCCTCCAACTCCTTTCCCAAGCCCTCGCCGGCAACGACCCCGCCCACCACCGCGCCTTCGTCGTCCAGGCCGAGACCCATCGCCGCGGGATGCAAGCGACGCTCAACGGCGCCCTCCGCGACCGCAAGGGCGTCACCACCGCGTATAACTGGGACGCCGTGGCTCCCTTCACCTTCGCGCCGCCCACCGTCGGCGCTGCCATCGCCCCGGTCTGGTTAAGCCTCGCGCTCCTCCTCGGTTGGTGGCTCGCCACCGCCGCCCTCGCCTTTTGGTCCGTCCGCTTTATCCGCCCGGTCTGAACCCACTTTCTCCCTCCTCTCAATCTTTCGTCTTTCGCCCGCCCGGTAGGAGCCCGAACCCATCCCGCCGCCGCCGCCCCCTTCTGAGCCTCTGCCCTCCGCTCTCAACTCCCGCCCGCCCGCCCGCCCTGCCATGCCCCTCTCCTCCTTCCTCCGTCTCGAATGGCGCCACGTCCGCCGCGATCACGCCTTTTGGTTGACCCTCGCGTTGCTCGCCGCCGCCGTCGTCTACGGCCTCGCCAACGGTTTCGCCTGGGTCCGCTTCCAAACCGAGGCCATCGCCCGCGCCAACACCCTCTCCGCCCAGCGCCTCGCTGCCGCCCACACTGACGCCGCCAAGTTCGACGCCGCGCCCCCCGCCAATCTCAACCCCAACCTCGATCCGCGCGACGCCCGCGGCTTCGAATTCTCCTACCTCCGGCGCTTCGCCGTCTTGCCGCCCGCACCCGCCGCCGCCCTCGCTGTCGGCCAGAGCGATCTGCTGCCTTCGATCTTCCGCGTCACCTACCGCCCCCGCGAAAGTTTTCTCAACAGCTACGAGATCGAGCATCCCCTCCGCCTGCTCCTCGGCCGCTTCGACGCCACTTTCGTCGCACTCTACCTGCTGCCTCTCGCCGTGCTCGTGATCGCCCACGGCCTGCTCGCCCGCGAGCGCGAGGGCGGCACCCTCGACCTGCTCCGCGCCTCGCCCCTCTCGCTCCCGCGCTGGCTCGCCGTCCGCTTTGCCCTGCGCGGCGGCCTCTTCCTCGGAGCCTTCGCCCTCGTCGCGCTCGGCGGGTGGCTCGCCTTCGGCGGCGCGCCCGCTGCCCTGCCGCCCGTCGCCGCGTGGCTCGCGCTCGCTCTCGCCTACGGCGTCTTCTGGTTCGCGCTCGCCTGGTGGCTCGGTGCCCGTGCGCCCGCCGCCAGCGTCAGCGCTCTGCGCCTCGCCGGCGCCTGGCTCGCCTTCGTCATCGTGCTCCCCGCCGCGCTCAACCTCACCCTCAAGCAGTTCTACCCCCTGCCCTCCCGTGCCGCCTTCCAAGACGAACT
>Ga0335394_10005265_pt1 | contig 14651 bp, 7 predicted proteins | sample MAT03_FD_205741 | JGI IMG/M metagenome (GOLD analysis project Ga0335394, IMG submission 205741) | Freshwater microbial communities from Lake Fryxell liftoff mats and glacier meltwater in Antarctica - MAT-03 (spades assembly) (version 2) ...
AGGATCACTCTCGGAGGAAATGTGACGCTCACGGGCAACGCGACCCGCGTGATCACCCTCTCTGCGGCGAACGGAACCCACTCCCCAATCGTGCTCGACGGCATGATTTCCGGGACAGGCTCCGGCAGCGGCATTACCGTCGGCGGAACCGGGACACTGCTTTTATCCGGCAATGGAAGCAATACCTATACCGGGAATACGACGGTGAACAATGCCAATGCCGTTCTCCTCCTCAACAAAACGGGGGCCGATGCTATCGCGGGGCAATTGATCCTCACAGCAGGCACGGCCCGCCTTGGTCAATCAAATCAGGTCGCCGATACCTCAAACCTCGGGTTCACCACTGCTGGCACAGGCATTTTTGATCTCAATGGCCGCAGTGAGACTATTAATACCATCGTCGGTGCAGCAGGTACGACAGGCACGATCACCAGCAGCGTGGTGGGAAATTCCACGCTGACCCTTAGCGGCAATGCCGCGGGCGATACACAAGTCTCGATTATCGATGGAAACGGAACCGTCAGTCTCGTCAAAAACGGAGGAGGAAGTCTTATCCTACGCGCAAGCAGCACTTACAGCGGCGGCACGACTCTTAATGGCGGGCTGATATCCCTGATCACCACCTCCGCACTGGGAACAGGCAACATCACTCTCAATGGAGGATCCCTGCGCACTCAAGATACCCTCGCGCAGAACTTTTCCAATAATGTCGCGATCGGCGGAAATTTCACTTTCGGCATCGGCTCCTCTAATGCCACGATGACCTTCAATGGCGCGACCACGATTCTGGGTTCAGCGGCCACCCGCACCCTAACCTTCAACTCAGGCAATGGAACCAATCGGACCCCAGTGGCCTTTGTCGGTGCAATCGGCGATGGTGGAAACGGGAACGGGCTTATCATCAATACTACTGGCACAAGCGCCGGCGTGGGGAATTTCACCACGGTGGCGTTTGGGGGTGGAGCCGCCGACTCGGCGGCAAACACCTACACCGGGCTGACGACGGTCAGCGGAGCGCAAACCCGCCTGCTCCTTAACAAAGCGGACGGCACTAACGCGATTGCCGGGAATCTGACTCTTACTCTTGGACGGATTGATTTCGCACGCTCGAACCAAATTGCCAACACCTCGGACGTTACCGTTGGCAGTGGGGGAATCTTCGACTTGGGCGGCAACAGCGAAACGATCACGTCCCTCGCTCTCAGTGGTAACGGCACCACCGTCGCCAACGGCACCCTCACCACCAGCGGCGGCACAAACACAGTGACTATAACCTCATTGCAGACCGTGACGATTAGTGCCAATGTGGCCGGCACAAACGACCTCGTGAAATCCGGAGATGGCATCCTTTTTCTCTCGGGCAACAACACGTATTCCGGTGGGACGCTTATTCAACAAGGCACCGGCACCGCTAATTTAGGCAACGGTTCGAGTTCTTATGGTGTCGTGCTACAGGCCAACAATGCCTTGGGAACAGGGCCTCTGACGATTGGCGATGCCACGACGACGACCGCTGCCCGCCTCGCGCTCAACGGCTACAACCAGACGGTGTCGTCGCTCTCCAGCGGCTCCGCTGGTACCCGGGTAATCGAGGCAAATGGTAACGCAGGCGGTGCGTTGAGCACCCTCACCGTGAATCAAGCCACCAACACTAGCTACACAGGAATCCTGCGCGATAATAACACCCTCGTTGGGGCATTGGCTCTGGTCAAGACCGGTATCGGGACTCTCGACCTGTCGAGTATTGCCAGCGCAACCTACACTGGCGGACTGACGGTGAATGATGGCACGCTCATCTACGACAACGTCCTAGCCCTCGGAAGCGGCACCATCACGCTGGGCGGAGGGACTCTCAGTTCCTCAAACGCTACGTCAACCACTGTCGCCAGACCAACAATCACACTCACGGCTAACACGACGAGCACCCTGAACAATGCAGTCGGCTCCGTGACCTTCAGCGGAAACTTCACGGGCGGCGGCGCACTCGCGAAGTCCGGTGCGGGAACCACAGTCCTCTCGGGCAACAACACCTACACCGGAGCCACGACGGTTTCTGTCGGCACGCTTTTGGTCAATGGCAGCACGGCCGCGGGTTCCGCAGTCAGCGTGGAGAGTGGTGCGACTCTCGGCGGCAGTGGCACAATCAATGGTGCCACGACCATCCTCAGTGGAGGAACGCTCTCTCCCGGCAACAGTCCTGGCCTCACGACTATGGGCAGCACGACATTTAACACCGGGTCGGATTTTAAATTCGAGCTGATCGGCAACACAATAGCAAGCCGCGGAACGAACTACGATGGAGTGAACATTCTCACGGCCAGCACCCTCACCATCCAAAGCGGCGTGACCTCCAGCCTCGTCTTCAATGTTGGCTCAACGGTAAACTGGAACAATGCCTTCTGGAACACTAACCAAGCGTGGCTGGTTTTTGATACCGTTGATGGCAATTACAGCGGTCCCGTTTTCGGGAGTCTGGTGCTCACTGTGGATTCCGCCGCTCAAACTCTCGGCAGCATTCGTTCAGGGGCAAGCTTTGCTTACACGATCAACGGGGGCGACATTTACCTGAACTACACCGCCATCCCCGAGCCAGCCACATGGATGTTGCTCGTAGGGTCCCTCACCGCTCTGGTTATCCTCCGCCGCCGCAGGACAGCCTAAGAACTCAATTTTTCTGGGGGGAAAACAAAGGGCCGCCTCACAAGAGGCGGCCCTTTTGCTTAGCCGAGTTGGAGCTATCCGCGCCTTGCCGCATCGCAGACGCTGGGGACAGCAACCCTCGTGAAGACCATCCGCCAGATCGTCAGGCTTCGGAGCGATTACTAACAGAGTGGCCTCGGGAGGACGAGCCCTCCATCTCCTCTAAGGACATCCGGGTGGTTGCCTATGCTTACCTCTGAACCCTGCGGAATCGCGTGCGAGAGACGGAAGGAGTTCGGGCCGGCCTGCCACGAAATGATCGCCAAACCTGATGCCGTCGGAAACCCAATGGAGGCTTCCGGGAACTCCCCGGTGAGCGGGTTGATTGAAAAGTGGCGTCCGCTCAGATCTTCGCACCGCAATCCCAGCACCTCTTCAACGAGAAACGAGGGCAACATCGCCCCCCACGCATGGCTTGCGCTGCTGATGAAGGATTCCCGCTGGCCGGGCCCCGAGTGGAACAGTTTGTAGCGTTCCCAGACCGTGGTGGCACCGAGATCGAGAGAGGGAGCCAGACGCGCGACCATGGTGTCGAATGCGAATCGTGCCCGCCCGGCGCCGGCCAGCACCCGGCCGAAGAGTTGGTGAAAAAATGGGGACATCCGAACGACCGGCCCGTTCGGCAGCAGAAAGACATCCTCCAACACCGAACACGAGCGATCGACGCCGATGCCGGCGTGGGCCAACATCACGAGATTCGTGGGCTCGGAAATCACCGTGCTGCGGCGTCCGTCCACAACACAGTCAGCAAACGCCCCGGTCCCTCCGTCCCACGTGAGTTCGCGCAGCCGGGCCTGTCGCTCCTCTTGCGCGGCGGAGTAAAAGTTGCGGCCCTCCGCGTCGCCCATGCGGTCCGCGCAGTGTGCCATGCATTCCCGGGCTCCGAGATAGAGCGCGTTCAATGCGGTGACGATCCCACCACGCGAGACGTCCAGTGCCGGTCCACCGGGCGTTTCACCCCAGTCGATGAACGACCAATACGGCACGTTTTCCAACTGACCTCCAGCGTTCTCGAAGCGCGTGAACCATCGCATCACGGCCACCATTTGCGGCCACCAGGCGTGGAGCAGGGATTCGTCGCCGGTGCGCCGTGCATATTCGTCGTGGCTGAAAATCCAGCTCAACATGAAAGACGGGATCGGCGCGGTATGCTCATGGCGTCCGGGATAACGTGGTAAAAGGCATCCGCTCCAATCAACCGATTGCCCGATTTGCTTGAGCAGCCGCTTCCAGAGAACGGTTTCGCGATAAAGCGTAAAGAGCGCGGAAGCCTGCCGCTCGCCGTCGCCCATCCACTGTTGCTGCTCGCGCGAGGGCGAATCCAAAAGACCATCCTGAGCGCAGAGGCGGAGCGTCCGGTAACAGTTGGCAACCAGCCTGTTGGCGGTGAGATCGCCCGTGTCGCACAGCGGATCATCGGGCAGGGGATACTCAATCGCCCGAACACCCGCTCCCGTTAGCACGGCCTTTCCGTAAATCCACAACTGCACGTAGGCGAAGGCCTTCCACCCGAAGACGACCTCCAATTCATTGAGTCCCTCCTTCAGGACAAAGCGGTCGCAGACCCGCCGCAGAGATGCTCCGAACGCCGCCACGCGCCGTCCATCCAGCGCCTCTGCGTAGTAGACATCGACGATCGTTCCGACCTGCCCGATCATCTGCAACCGCAGGAAACCGCAAAGGATTTCGTGCCAGCTCACGTTCACCACCGATGCCGCGGAACCCTCCGCCGAAACCGGAAACTCCGTGGCGTGCATGGACGACCAGGTCACCTCCGGGAGGTGGCGGCCGAGGTCGGCATCTTCACACGGCTTCCCGGCGCTCGTTCCAACTCCGCAGATTCCTGCCGCTCCCACAAAGCGGCTGCGAAGAAACGGAATGTCCCGCCGCTCGAAGGAGTACCAGGGAAGGCTTTCGGTTGACCCATACAGGGTTGCTGCCGTAGGCCAAGTTGTGTCATCGAAACACAGGGTCTCCCAGCCCGCAATGCGTTCCCGCTCGTCACAGATCTCAATCGGACCGAGCGTGCCCGAAACACGGCAGTTCGTGCGTCGTAGCCATTGTGCCGGGTGCGCTTTCCACGTCGTGTCGGTGCCAACAAGCAAATTACCTCCGCTCGAGTCGATGCCGCTCAACTCGGCGATCAGTAGCTGGTGAATCGAGGTGTTCGCGCCGGTGCTATAACCATAGTGCATCGCAAAGACCGCCAACACATGTTCGCCCGCATCCAAATCGAGTGGATAGGCATCATACTGCGCCAGCCGGTGGTCGCTCCTTGAAGGCCCCCAGCCAACCAGCCTCCCGTCTACATAAGCCCGGTAGCGCGTATCGGCAAAAATGCGCCACTCAGCACTTTCTACCCGCGACTCCGCACGGAACGTCTTTCGGAAAAGATAACATCCGTTTTTTCGGGCATTAAAGTATTCCGAATCTGATGGCTCCCAAATCGGCAGCGTCCCGGGATGGAACACCTCAGCCATCGGCCTCGCCGGTTGTTGATAGAACGAGTTCAAATGAGAAAAGCGGAAGGATTTGTGCGAAATCCTTACCATATGGGAATCCTACTGGAATTCTTTATCAGGGAGCATTTGGGCAAAGCAAAACAATACATAACAATTGATCCAACGCTATCACTACTTGAGCGACACGCCAATGTCGGGTGCGGAGTTGCGCTACTTCGTGAGGGGAAATGATGGGCGGGAACTGGCCGCCAATTGGGGAGCCTCCGGATTGATTGGAGGAAGGGTGAAAGATCATGCAGAAGATGAAGGGCATCGCGAGCGATGGCTGGTCAGGTTCAATGCCGTTTGGGAATCCCACTGTTCCTGAGGGACAATCGGAGCACAGCCGGTAATAAAAACCACCGGAGTCCGCGACAAAAGAGTCCGCTTCGGCAGGGACAGATCGTGTCTATTCCAATTTCGGGGGGGGCACCCCAGGCTATGATCCGAAATGCCTCCGCCCTAGGTGCGAGATCGTGTAGAGCAAATCCCGGCGATCCGGGACTGGTCTTGCCCATCTTTGAAGCCGACTTCCACGAGAATAGCTTCGCCTATCGTCCGAAACGACGGGAGCTACAATCCATCGACGCGATCAAGATCGCAGTGTTGCGCGGGAGAAGAAAAGTAGTGGACGCAGATTTGATCGACGACTTTCACCATGCCTACAGCTCAAACGTATTCTGCAAAATGGCGGATCAACTTGGGTACCGCGTCCGGCAATGGTTGCGGAAGAAACTTCACCAGACCAAAGTGCACTACAAGGAGGTCTCCAGTGACAAACGCATCCACGCACACAGCGGCGTGATCCTCACCTCCATGCACATCTAATGGCAAAACTCAGGAAGCGAACCGAAGAACGGCTTTCTGAGAGCCGGATGCGGCAAATCCGCAAGTCCGGTTTAATGAGGGGGACGTCGGCTTTCGATGGCCTTGTGACTGTCATCCTGTGGCTTCCTTCCTTACTCTACCCGCCAGTCCGGGCGCGCGATAAATGGTGTTCGACAAATCTCGGCATGTTGACGTAATGTTTTGCAATAACAGCAATTGAATATGAAATCCTCCCTTCCTCTCTCCAGCCTCTCAGCGGCTCTGTTCCTCGGTCTCTTTTCTTTTGCTTCGGTTTTTGCCGTAGAGGAGGTTTTCTTTCCACTCGAGGACACATACATCCAAGGTGGTCAGAGCGCCAAAGTATCGGCTGAGGGTGGCGATAAGCTGCTTATGGTCGCATCGCGGACTCAATCTGGATTAGATAACGTTCGGAAGACGTTTCTGCTTTTCGATAACTCTGGCGATCAATCTGGAAAGCCAAAGGAAGCGACCATTACGTTGACTTATGTTGGATGGCTTATTGCCAACGACGGAGATCCGCGTGATACCGTCGAGCTTTTGCTTTACGGTGCTGCCGGGGGAGAGTGGTCCGCGCAAGGTTTCACTTGGGAATCCGCGCCCTTCCACGATCAAGAATCCGTTAGCGACGAAGGTACTAAAGGGCTCGAGTTGCTGGCGCAAGTGGAAGTCAACACTGCGGCTGTTAGTGAAGGCGGCGTTCTCAAGATTCGGGATCCCCGGCTAAATGAATTTCTCCGCAACCATCCCGGCATGGTGACGTTTGTGCTGACCAGCTTGGCGGGGCCGAAATTACCCGGTTTGGTTTTTTTCGACAGCGATGGAACGGGTCGGCCTGAGCGCAAGCCGCGATTGATTTTCGGGGAGGAATGATCCGATGAGCTGCACCGGGGGGTGCAGATGCTTGCTTGTCCGAGTGGACACGCGGGCCGCGCGTCCCCACCAAAGTCAGCGATTTTGAAAGCCCGGCCTCACTTAACTCCTTGCAGCGCATCTGTTGCAGCCGCGCGTTTGGTTCGGCGCAAAGCAACCTTTCACCTCGGTCGAAGTGCCGTGCCGCCGGATCTCTGGACTCGGGCATTTGCCTCGCCGAGTTCCTTGAGTTGATAGGCCCGCGCGTTGGCGGCGGTGACGTTGAAGTCGGCATCCTGACTGGGCAGATCGAAAACCCAAAGAGCCGCCAATGGAATGGGCGATTCCTCGATGATTTTGAGCATCTTTCGGAAGTCCTTCTCTACTTCGGGAGCTGTGCCGGGAACCCCGAACTCACCGACAAAGAGCGGCTTCTTGATGAGTTTCGCGGCGCGAACACTCCAGGCGATGCGCTTCAAATCCTTCCCGTAGGCGTGGATGCTGATGGCATTGATCGGGTCCGGATTGAGGTTTCTCAGCATCTTGCGGAATTGTTGTTCGTCGTCGGGAATCCATGTTCCCTCTTTCTCCATGTGCCACGCGGCCGGCCGCGGCAGGGCGTCGCCGGAAAAAATCAAGCGCGACGGGTCATGCTCTCGCACCGCCTTGGCGAACTCCGCGAAGGCCACACGAAAATGGTCGAAGGTGACGTCATCCCGTTCGCTGCGGCTTTCAGGCGTTCCGCGATCGGTGACGATCCTCGCCCGACGTTCGGCGGCGTTCGGTAGCGAAGCTTGGAGCGAAAATTCATTACCCATCTCCCAGCCCCAGATCGCGGGGGAGTTTCGGTAGCGGCTGACCACCTCGCGCACATAATCGCGCACCCACGCATGGGTTTTGCTTTGCGGATTTCCCCACTGGTTCATGGGTTCGCCGGCCAAATCCGGCACGCAGGCAAAATACCAAAAGAGCGACGGAATGAGGCCGATGCCGTGCTTCTCGGCCGACTCCACCACGGCATCAAGCCGCCGAAAATACTCCTCCCTGTCGCTCTGATACAGCGCCATGTCTTTCGGCCAGAATCCCGTAGCGGCAAACCGCGCAAAAGGAATCCCGAACCCGGCCAGCACTCGAAAACCTTCATCGTAGCTCGTATCCTCGCCGTTCTCAAGCGTGCGCAGGAAGCATGAGAAATAATTGATGCCTATGGCGCGAAAGGGTCTGCCGTCTTTGAGCAACTGGCCATCGGCACTGGCTGTCAACGCGGGGGGCTGGGCATACGCACCGTAGGAGGAAAACAACACGGCGGCGGCGATGACGAAAACACTGCTCATCAGAGATCCACCCCCCAGATTCGTGCGCTTCGGGGGCCTAGCGTAGGAAAGACGGCCACGTCAGCATCCAATGTCAGCCTCTCTCCGCTGAGCCACTCGGTCCATGTGGAGGAAGCGTCCAGGCGGGAGCGGGGAAAGATGATGGTACGGGATTCTTCTGAGAGATTGAACACGCCAACCATGGGCGGGCCATCCAGTGTTTTCAGCACGCAGACGTCGGGATACTCATAATAATCCAGCCAGCGGACAGTCCACGTATGCGGAGGAAAGGCGTGCTGCAGCAACTCCCGACGCTCTACAGAAAGCTCATCCCACACTTCGGACACAATATTCATTCCCCCGGTAAACCAGACGGCACGCGCCCAGAACTCAGCCTCGGTGCGGCTCAGGCCAAAATCGGATTCCGCCACCCCGAGGTGCGGGGCATTCATTCCCACTTTGTGTTTGGAGATCGCCTCGACTTCAAACGAGACGGCCCTGTCGCGAACGATCAGGCAATCCGGATCGTTCTGCCACCAGACGCGGTGCATCCATTGGCGAAACAACGTCGGATAGGCCGCCGCGCGGATACTGCAATTCCCCTGCGGCCAATGCTCCAAATTGATGGGCGTATCCCAACGTCCGCCCACATCGAATCCGATGCGCATGGCGTCGCATAACCCGATGGCGGGCCCGAGCGGGCTGCCGCAATTCAAAATAAATTTCTCGTCGCCCGCGCATTCGCGAATGACTCTCATGCCCTGCCGGAAAGCTTCTGCGGATGTTTTGCCCGAGTCATACCGCTCACCCGGAAGGACGCCGTGAATCAGAAAATCGATCTTTATGTAGTCGAAGCCCCACTCGTTAAACACCCGCTGGAACGTGATGCGCAACCAGTCCAGCACTTCGGGGTGGGTCAGATCCAGTCCGAAGACATGGCCTGGACCCGCCGGATCAAGCAAATCAGTTTCCGCATTTTTCACCATGACCATCCAATCCGGATGGTCAGCCGCCAATTGGCTGCCTCTGTCCACGCTGAAGGGGGCCAGCCAGAGCCCGGCCTGAAATCCCAATCCGTGCAGCTCGTCGGCCACTACGCGCATCCCTTGGGGAAATTTCTTCCCCGGGAACCAATCTCCCCAAACACGGCAATGATCATTGGAGGGACGGTTCCAGCCGTCGTCAATTTGAATGACTTTGAGTTTCCCGTACAAAGGTGACGAGGCAAGGCTGCGTGCGTTGGCGAGAATGTCCCCAGCCGTCTCCTTGCCATAGTAATGATACCAACTGCACCAGCCGGTCATAGTTTCAACCGAATGTCGTGCCGTCATGGCGGAAGCCACCTGCCGTGCATAGTCATCAAGCAAACCGCTGAGACTCTCCCCGCTGCCGATCAACAGGGGCGAAATCGTCAACTCTCCGCCGGGCGATAGGGCGACGTCCTCGCGCAGGCAAATCGGAGAGATGCGGAATTTTCCCGGGGAGGCCGCTACCCGGAATTGATAAAAGGCGTCATCCAGCTTCTCGAATCCCGCCAGCATCGCAACGGTGCCGGCGGAATTCGTCAGTCCCACGCAAGAGTCTGAATCGAAGGGTCCTTCCAAGGCGAAGATGCCGATTTTTCCGGTCATCGTATTGCTCTGGGCGAAAATCCTCTCCCACGGATGTTGGCCAAGCTTCCCCGAAAACACACGCACTTGGCGAAGGGGCAGTGGGCGCGATGTTCCGTTCTTCACGGTGGTGGAAACCCGGAGCCAACCTTCCACCTCGGAAAATTCATGGGCCACCAGCAGACCCTCACCGAAGTCCCAGCGCAGAGTGTTCCCTTCGATCTTTGCCACGGGGGATGTGCACAGGGAGCCATCGGCCAGCTCGATTTCCGCGCTGGCACTCTCCCAAAGAATGGCTCCACGGTGGACGAATCGAATTCCGCTTGGTGCCAGCGAGATTTTCCAAGTGGGCAAGGAAATGTCTGGTTCGAGCCAACTGGGCGTGATCATGGCGTTAACGAATCACCCGCTCGCAGTTCACCTCTTTGATGGCTTCCGTCAGAAACGGGGAGGCTTCCACGGTGTTGTCTGTAACCTTCGCGTCCGACACATTCTCGAGATAGATTCCGTATTGGCCCGCAGTGCCGAGCGTATTCTGGAGGGTCGTTTCAATCCGGTTGCCTGAAATCTCGACACCGTTGGCCGACTGCACCGAGATGGCGCGCTGCTGCCATTGGCTGATCGAGTTGTCGCGGATGGTAATTCCCTGATGCCCGCGCCACTCCGAGGGGATGTCCTTCCACGTCTTACCTTGGTCTTCCGACGACACGCGCCGGATCAGAACATTGATCGAGCCTTTGTCCCTGGCGCTCAAGCTGAAATTGCAGTCCTTGATGATGTTATTCTGAATAAGGATATTTTTACTGTGGAGTCCATTCCGCCAAAAGAAGGGCTCGTTGTGGAGCGTGATCGCGGAATCCGAGTTTTGGATAAACTCATTGTTCTCTACGGCGCCGTCTTCCGCGCGAATGATCACCCCGAAGCGCCGGACTTGTTTCATCACATTGCGCCGGACCATGAACTGATGGTGTTGGGCGGAGCGGTCAAAGACCTGGAAATGTTTCCATCCATCCTTGACCCTTGCCTCGTGTCTTTTCTCGTCATTCTCGTGATTTCCGTCCGATGTTTCGGTGAATTCCGTCACCACATTTCTTGAAAAGCCCGGAGAAAATTCCACCAGCTTGTGGGCCGGAAAGCGGTCGCTCGCTGGCACAACGGTCACGGCCTTGACGGTTAGATTTTCAGCAACCGGGCTTCCGGCCTGCGGATCGAATACCACAAAGGATGAGCCGGGACGAAGGGTGAAGAAGCCCAGGTCCAGCCGGAGCGTCGTCTCGGATGGTTTCTCCAAAATCACAATTCCTTTGCTATAGATGGCCACCGCGTCATCGCCGATCCCCTCGAATGTGCATCCCTCGATCCACGGACCGATTTCGCTCGACCTGACATGCACCCCGTCCGCATTTCCGCCGAACCAACGTCCGGGGCGAATGAGTTCACGGCACCCCAGCACTTTCGCGTCGCTGCAGTAGAGCAGGACATAATGGCTGGCCGGTGACGCAAAGGTAGTGTTGTCGAGGAACACGAGTTCGTTGGAGTTCTCGGCGCTGATCAACTCGCTGACATCCTTGCGTGCGAACTGCACATACTTGTCGCCCGGAGCGAACGCACCCAGTGCGTCCTTGTTACCTAGGGGAACCGTAATCAAATCACCGTCCCGCGTGAGCGCGGAGCCGGCACCCACCACCAGCGCAGAAGAGGTTTTCATCCGTCCGGGCGTTTGGGAGTCCAAGGTCACTCCAAACAACCAGGTCTTGAGAATGTGCGGTGCGTCAAACTCCGCCATGCCGGCGTCGGCTTTCAGCGTAAAGGTTCCGCCGGCCAGATCCACCGTCTGTACAGTTCCCACGGTGAATGGAAGAGGATCATAATCGATGACAAAGTTGCGCATGGTCACCCGGTCGCAGCGGTCCAAATGGATAAAACCAGCCGTCGGATTGGTAATGACGAACGTGGCGCCATTGCCATCGAGTTCAAGGTTGGACACCTTTGAGAGTTGAAAAATGCGCCGCTCGGGCGCGACGCGATACTCCGCTCCTGCGGCGAAGATCACTTTCGCCGGGGCCTGCGCTGCCGCCTCGCCGACAATCCTCCGCATGGTTTCCAAATCGGCGTCGGCTGGCACCGGGAAGATTTTTTGATGTGGCAGCACGGTAAAGGTCGAGGCCTCGGAAAAGGCTCCCGTTTGGTTTCCCCTTACCGCGGCAACAGTCCAGAAATACGTTCCAGGCGCTAACCCTTTCGGCGTGACATAACGCGCGATCGGGGTGCGATCCTCCAGCAGGTCAACTGTGAAGGCATTGTCCTTTGCAACCCGCACCCGGTAATCCTTCACGCCTGCCACGGGAGTCCATCGCAAGGACGGAGCCGGACTGAAGGTCTCCGCTCCTGAGGTCGGGAGAATGAGGACGGCAACGTCTTCGGCCTGTGGTTTGCCATTGCACGCGGGAACGGCCAGGCAAAGAACAGTCGTTAAAATTAAAAGTACGCAGCACCGGGCCAGTTGAAGGAGGGATCTCATGATGTGGAAAACGTGACCAAAGGAAGCCTGATGTTTGCTATTATTGCAATCTTAAAGTGAGCTTAATCCGAGATTCAGCTTTTCAATACTTGGCGTCCAAGGTTGTGGGCGGGAAGTCATCGGTGCGGAACGGGGAAGCGGGAAAGCCGGCCCCGTTGTAGAGATTGCACGTTGGGTTGTCCGCCCAGGCATAGCGCACGGCAACAGGAGCGGGAACCTGTTCCGACCATACGACGACGGTATCCCCTTCAATCCTGGCCTGGGCCCACGCCCATTGTTTGTCTTCTCCACAGACTGCAAATCCCTCCAGTTCGCTGCCCGGGCTATTGCGAACCAGCGGAGCGATTTTTTGTATCTTAGTCGCAACATCGAAGGTTTCCGAGAGAGGTTTCGCGACGAGTCCTCCATCGGAATGTTTAAACTGGAGGATGGCCTTACCGCTTTCGAACTCTACGGACTCATACACCGGACCCGAGAAGGGAATGGCCTTGCCATAGTCTCTGGCCAAAGCGATGGAAGCCAAGCGCTCCCCGGCGTCCTTCTTGTTCCGGGGATGGACGTCTTGGGACTCACCGATGTCAATGAGGACTGCCTGCCCGGTGTTGGACAAAGCAAGGGTCGAGGTCTGGGCCTCGCGCAGTTCTGCCCATGCACTTTCCCCGGGTTTCGGTTGCTTTTCTTTGTAGTTGGCCAATTGACAGAAGTAGAATGGGAAGTCTCCCTGCCCCCACTGTTTGCGCCAATCCGTGATGAGGAGAGGGAACGCCGTGCGGTATTGCCAGGCGCGACCGACGTTGGACTCGCCCTGATACCAAATGACTCCGCTGATCGCATAGGGAATGAGGGGGGCCACCATCCCGTTGTAAAGATAGGATGCCACATCGATAGGACGTTTGGGGTTAACTGGTGGCTGCGGGGCGGCGGCGGTTTTTTCCGGAGCGATTGCGGAATATTCATGCTCCGCTTTGGCCAGCCACTCGCCGGAAACATTGACTATGCCAACCATCAGCGCATCATTGAGCTTCGCCGGACCGACGGGCTGGTGGAGCCGGATGGCGAGAACGTTTTTGCCGGCTTTCAGCTTGGCCGGAGGAATGTCAAACGGTCCGTAGCTGCGGGCAGATCCAGTGCCTGGATAATCTTGATAAGTCGTTTGTTTGATCAGTTCGCCATTCCAGTAGATGCTGTCGAATCCGTCCAAGGGAATACGCAGGTTGTTGTTGACCTTGGCCTGGACCGGGGGGAGATCGATCTCCTTGCGGATCCACACGACACCCGCGTCAGGGAGTTCCAGTGCCTTGACCAGCCCCGGAAGCCTGATGGGAATCCATTCCTCGGTGGAAACCTCCACCCCGGCATAAGCGGAGACGTCGCCCACGGCTTTGTCTTCCCGTCCGGTTTCTTTGACCCACGCATCCATAGCATCCACAAACGCCTGCTTTTTGGCTGGATAGTCCCTTTGTTCAGCCGACAGGCGATCACGGGTGGGTCTGAGATCAGGCACGCTATCAATAGCCTCTGCGCTCATCCATGCTTCCAGGGGAGTTCCGCCCGCCGAAGCGTGGATCAGGCCGACGGGTCTCTGCAACTCGTGCTGGAGTCGCTTGGCAAAGTAATAGCCTGTTCCGCTAAAGCCGCCCGAGGTGGCAGGCGAAGCGGTCACCCAGCGGCCCTTCACTTCCTCGGTCCTCTCGGCGGTGGGGTTTCTAGCGACCAGGAACTGGCGCAGCATCAGATTCTCCGACGTTGCAATTTCTTCTGCGGCTCCAGTCGTGCTTTTGAGGACCCACTCCATATTCGACTGACCCGATGCAACCCAAACCTCCCCAACCACGACATCGGCGACAGTCACTTTGCTTTTTCCTTCGACCGTCAGTTCGAAAGGTCCCGGCGCGGAATCGCTCAAATCCAACGCCGCCGTCCATTTTCCGTTTGGACCGGTGATGGCTCGCACGCTCTGGCCGTCGAGAGTCACGGTCACTTCCTCGCCGGGCTCCGCGCGGCCCCAGATGGGAACCTCGGCGGATTTTTTCAACACCATGTGGTCGGAGAATATCGCGGGGAGCCGAATCTGGGCGTGGGCACCGGTGGTCAGCAGCGCGAAGCAGAACGAGGCCAGTATAGAAAAAGGAAGAACTCCCAAGACGGGAAGATGAAGAGCGGAGCGAGAGGCGTGGGTGGAATGCATGGTGTTGTCTGGGTATTGGATTGGCATGACTACGGTGCCTCGAGGAGATTTATGCGTATTAAGGTGAGACAAAAACTCCAGTGCTGTTCTGCACGTTGATGGAGGGGGGCGTCACCGGCC
>Ga0335394_10005266_pt1 | contig 14651 bp, 10 predicted proteins | sample MAT03_FD_205741 | JGI IMG/M metagenome (GOLD analysis project Ga0335394, IMG submission 205741) | Freshwater microbial communities from Lake Fryxell liftoff mats and glacier meltwater in Antarctica - MAT-03 (spades assembly) (version 2) ...
TATAAACCAAGCGCGATTTAGAATTAACGCTCTCTTTATACCTTATTAATGCTCTTCTCGATTGAAAATCTGTACAATTACTTATAGAAGAAATTTCTTTATAAATACCTTGAGCTGGTAACCAAACTTCAATATCATACGTTTTGGCTGATGCAAAAGAACAATCCTGCGCAGCAAGAAGCATTATTCTATAATGTAATCCCAAAGTCTGTAAAATATTTTCAGCACAGGATAACATTAAATCTTGCTCTTCATTATATTTTTCTGGTTCACATATGGTATATAATTCACATTTTTCAAATTGATGCAATCTAATCAATCCTCTCTCCGCTGCTCCATAACCGCCAGCTTCTCTCCTAAAGCAGCTTGTCCAAGAAGTCATTCTAATAGGCAGTTGCTCAGATTCAAGAATACGATTTTGATACAGATTAGTTAGGTTAACTTCGGCAGTAGGCGTAAGATAAAGACCATCTTTTTCAACAGCGTAAACTTCCTCTTTGAATCGTGGAAAATTGCTTGCAATAGTTAACGCTTTTTCATTCACTAGAGAGGGAGGAAGAATAGGATCAAAACCATAATTTACATTATTATTGAACATGTACATCATTAAAGCGTAGACCAATTTAACAGCCTCACCTTTATATAATGCAAATTGAGATCCTGTCATCGCTGCCGCGGCCTCAAAATCAAACCAGTTATTTAACTTACCAAGTTCAATATGATTTAAAAGCGGAAAATTAAAGATAGGTTTTGAACCCCAGCTTTTGACCTCAAAGTTACTATCTTTGCCACCCGCAGGCAGATCTTTTTCGATAATATTAGGACACCTTAGATAAAGATCTTCGAACTGCGTTTCTATTACCTTTAAGTCCTCTTCTAAATGCTTTAAATCTTGAGAAATTCTACGAGACTTGGTGATGGATTCTTCATTGCGGCTAAGTTTGCTTTGTTCAACTAGCTCGTTTTTTTCATGTCTCAAGTTCTCGGAAATAAGCTTTAAGCGCCGTACTTCTTCATCAAGTTGAGCCAACTTTTCGATATCAAAGCTAGGATCTTTCCTTTTACTAAGCTCAACAATAGAGTTTTTGTCTTTTCTTAATAAAGCCAAATCTATCATAATTTTACACCCAAATTTTTTTATATGCTAATATTAAAAATAGTTTAAAAATTTTAATTTGTCCAAGAAAAACAACGATTAAGTCAAACCATTTTTAATTTGAACAAAATTTACTTATTATAGTTAGATAGGAACTTTAATTATTAGTTATGTTAAAAAAATATTTAGTATCTTCAGCGTTATTTCTATTTCTGTTTTTACCCACTTACTTTATGAAGGGCATGGAAGAAACCATCCTAGATGAACAGTACTCGGATGGATTAGAGTTTAGTCTAACTACGCTTGAGGGAATGCCTCTAGAAATGTTAGATTTAATTATTTCTTGTTTTGATCAAAAAAATTTTTCGGATAATTCCATAGACTCAGCACAGTTACTGTACAATGAAACTAGAGACCTACGATTAACAAGTCATTATTTTAATCAAATTATAGAAAATTTAATTATTAATCGATCCATGAGTAGATTAAAGGATACCATACCCTATACATTAGAGTGTCTTAGGCACTGTCATCCAAACAATTATTTAGGTGCCGCATTAATTTTAATCTCGTTTTTAGGAAGTCCTTATGACTACAAAGAGGATTATAAAATACTAAAACGCTACTTCTTTGCTAAAATCATAATTCCTTCACCGGATAAAATACTACAGTATAATTTTTATAACTGTTCAGCTACAGATGTCAAACTGCTTATAGATGTCCTAAAAAAAATAGAACAGAAAATAAAAAATGATTTAAATTACGCCTCGCCCATTGAAGATTCGATAATTATAGATTGGCTTTTGATTATTGCTTCAGCAATACAAAACAATAATAAAGATGTTCTACAAACATTAGCACCCGAAACAATCTCTTTGTTTTATTCATTGCATAATAGAAAAAGTCATTTACTCGAAACTATAATCAAGGGCGAGAAACCAAACATTCATGATCTTAGTGATCTAACTTTTTTTATAGATCAAAATTATTATAATTGGGGAAATTTAGATGATTCAAATATACTTAACCCATTAAAATGGGCAATTATATTTGATAATACCAAAGCTATTTCATCAATCTTATATTATTTAAGAACCAATTTCGCCGGTAGAAACATCCATGCTGAAATACTCAAAATACTGAATTTTGCAAGTACATTAGGGGCGCCTGAAACTTTGCGTTTTCTGTTATTCTATTGTGGCCGCTATAAAGAACAGATACCTAATAAAGATATATTAGAATATTTTAAGGATTCCACCGTGTCCAATAATCATCCACTTCAGAAAGCTTTTGATGCAGGGAACGAAGAAAATTTTATGGTATTAGTACATCATGACGCCGACTTAAGCAAATTAATACCAAAGGAAACTAAAGCCAACGTCAAATCTGCCTTATTCAAAAAAATTATTGAGGGGAAGAAATTTGCAGTGAATACACAAAAAGCTCTTAAACAAAAGCGTGGTGCTCAAAAAAATATTGCTCCTAAAACAATTATTAACGACAATCCAAAGAAGAAATGGCATAACCAAAAAGTACTGTTTACGCTAGGAGCAGCAGTTATTGGCTTAGCTGCCTATCAAATTTTTAGCAAAAGCCCTAATTACATTAAATTTGCTACATTGTGTAGAGAAAAAATCTAAACTATACCGTCGTATAAATTTTATGAATTTTTTGGTTTTTGTGTGAACTATTATGCAGGATTTTTTGATAATTAAACGAACAAAAAAGCCGCCATTTCAAGCGGCTTAGGTAAAAGCTTTTTTCAGGTTAATATATTTTTTTACCTTAAAGATTTCATATTTTCTTTTAGATGCTTTCCGGATCTAAAAGTTACTATTACACTAGCTGGAAGCTGAATGCGTTCTTTGGTTGAGGGATTTACTCCGGCTCTTGAAGCTCTTCTTTTAACTAAAAAAGTGCCGAATCCTGCCAACTGAACTTTTGTTCCTTTTTTTAATGTTCTTTCCCAAATTCGGATAAGAGATTCCAAAAATTTTGTTGCATCCTTCTTGGAGAATTCTGTCTCTTCCGTTAAACAAGTTATTAAATCAGTTTTGTTCATCAATACTCCTCACGCAATAATATATAAATATAGGTTACTCTGTACTATAGGTTACTTACTAAGTACTATAGCGTAAATTTATTTCTAAGTTTGTCAAATTTATTTATACTTAAAAGCACGATTAATTCTACAAATTGAACACTATAGAGGAAAATTATGTTAGTTGATACACATTGCCATTTAAATACAATAGTAAAAAAAGAGTTCGATATTCCATTAAAACCTGGCGATTTTGACAAAGCTGCAGAAATAATTAACGAAGCTTCCGCCGACTCTGTTACTATACTATTAAACGTGGGAACAAGCCTTGAAGAGAGCTTAAATAGCTATGCACTAGCGCAAAGATTCATCGATGTTTATGCTGCCGTAGGAATTCATCCTACCGATCTTAAAGATGATTGGAAAAAAGAGCTCAATCAGATTACAAATCTTATTACGTGCATACCCGAAAGAGACTCTGATGGTGCAAGCAAAGCTGGAAAACAAAATAAAATAGTAGCAATTGGGGAATGTGGAATTGATCTTTATCATACTCAAAATCTAGCAGAACAAGAAGAAGCTTTTAAGCGGCAAATAGACTTAGCCTTAGAACATGATCTCGGGCTTGTGGTTCACTCAAGAAATGCTCCCGATGAAACTTTAAATGTGTTATCACAAGTTAAAAACAGTAATTTAAGAGGAGTGATTCATTGTTTTTCATACGATCTTACACTTGCAAAAGAATTTATTAAGTTAGGTTTCGTATTGGGAATAGGTGGCACCATTACTTATCCTAAAAATGATGAACTACGCAATGTGGTAACCAGTATCTCTTTGACTGATATAATTTTAGAAACGGATGCCCCATTTTTGCCACCACAGATTATTAGAGGCAAACCAAATCACCCCAAATATATAAAGGTAATTGCTCAATTTATTTCAGGGCTAAAAAACTTAACACTGGATGAAGTTGCAAAACAGACTACCGAAAATGCTTTTAAGATATTTAGGTTTAAAGCATCTTGAATTACACCATCTATTAAAAGATTAACGCTCTTTGGTAGATGCTGGAAAAGATCGCATTAAGGGGAAAGATCTTATTTTTTCAATGAGTTCTTTGTGTCTTAACTTTTCTCTTGCAATCAAATCGTTAGAGTTGAGGAATACCGCTTGTGCTTCTTGCTCAACTTTTTCCAGTGGCATAAGATGTAAAAGTTCCTTGAAAAACTTTTTCTTTATTACCCCGTTAACCGCATCAGCAATAACAGATGCTTTATAATTGAGACGCCTTTCTTCCATATTTAGAAGATCGATTAAGCGATGAAGATCCTGTTTTTTTAGTTTTTCTTTCATCAAAATATTAGACATTTGTTGTCTATTATTTCCTTCATACCAGAGTGCTCTAAATTTTAAAAATTTAGATGGTACTTCTAAAACTGGTTTAAAACTATCTCTCAAATTTTTAACCCGGTCAGGAGCCAAGAATTGATTATCATCTTTAGCAAAACTGAATGCACACAATAAATTTAATAAAAATAATAATTTAAATTTCATAATCTTTTTACATTTTAACTGTTTTTTAATTCCAGACTAGATCACCGAATGTGCGAAAGTCAACAGTATAGCATTAAAAACGGAGGAACATTTTAAGGCGCTATTAAAAGCAAAAAATAGCTAAAAGATTGGAATAGACAATTTTAATTCAATCCTCTACTTGTGACTGCATGAATAGTTTGAGGAAATAAGTAGGTAATTTTGCTAAAAGTTATTTCAACTTTTTTCCTAGATTACAAACTTACGTTAATTAGATTCAGATTTTTTTATCGAATGCTCGGTTTGCAAGATCATCCGCTACAGTATTTTTCTCTCTCCTAATATGCTCAATTTTATAATCTAAGCCGTGCAATAAAGAAATAACATCATCATAAAGTTTCTTTAGATCTTGATTCTTAATTTTATAGATACCTTTCACTTGGCGGACCAGTAGTTCGGAATCCGAATATATCGTGACTTGATCTTTTCCCTGAGGCGCTTGTTCTTTTAAAACCTTAAGACCGCACACTAACGCATAATATTCTGCTTGATTATTGGTCTTGGTTCCTAAAAAATAACTATTTTTAGCGACCACTTCAGCATTTTTGGATAAGAAAATACCTGCACCAGCAAGACCAGGATTACCTCGAGATGCTCCATCGATATAAAGCACCCAATGAGATTTTACTATACGGCAATCATTATTGGAAAAAATAGATAACTGTTTCATACATTTATTCGATTGGCTCTTCAGGATTATAAATAATACGATAACAATTTTTGCATCGGATCAATTTATGTTGCTCTATGGATAATAAATCCTGGCGGGATAACAAATAAAAACATCCGCCGCAACTATCTCGTTTTACTTTTACAACCGGATTTTTTGTAGACTGTTTCATGCTCGTATATTGACCAAGAAGCTCTGAATCAACGAGCTTAACTGACTCATCTTTTCGTTTAACTAAATCACGCAACTGATTTTCAATTGATTTCATTCTACGTCTAAAATTTTCAACTTCCTTAAGTTCAGTCGCTACTGTCAGCTCAAGATTTTTATTAACTTCGGTAAATTCTTTTTCTAAAGTTTCAACTTCTTGCCAGCTATTCAGATATGCTGCTTCAAGCGTTGATTTCTTTTTTATAATTTCTTCTAATTCTTGATGTACAGCAAAAAATTCACGACTGTTGGAAATGCGTTCTAATTTAAGCTTTTTGTCAGATTCCTGACTATTGACCGTTTTAAGATCAAGCTCGAGAGAATGGTAATTTTTGTTTTTGGCACTGAGACGCACGTTGTTATTTGATATTTGAGAAGTATAATGCTGGATTAATGTTTCTGCTTTAGTTATTTCTTTTTCAACTAAAATTTTATCAGATTCCAGTTCATTGATTTCGCTATTGATTTCAACGAATACAAGAAATTTTTTTACTTCAGAATAGTCCATATATTACTAGTTCCTGCATTCTTGTTTTTAAAATTTGGTGGGCCCACCAGGATTTGAACCTGGGACCTCCCGGTTATGAGCCGGTTGCTCTGACCAACTGAGCTATAGGCCCACGCCAACTTTCTTAAATTGTAGACTACTTTTTTAAAATTGTGAAGCACTTGTTTGAAAAAGATAGATTACGTATGTTATAATACCACTCTAAATTTGTTCTAATCTAAAAAGTTTTATTAGCAAAGCAATTTAACTGCGTACTCAATTCTCCAAGAGCTGCAACTTGTTGACTCAAAATCTGCCCGGCAACTCTTTTTTCTGAATCTTTCAGCAAGGCTGTTATTTCAGGATTATTCTGCGCAAATAGCCATGCATCATCGCCATATATATCTTTCAGGTTGGGATTTGCCTCATGCTTTAAAAGAAATTTAATAATGCCTTTATCGTTTTTAAGAATAGCCTTCATTAAAGGAGTTATACCATCTTTTGCTGCCATATTAATATCGGCACCTTTATCAACTAATAACTTAACATAGCTTAAATTTCCATTATATAGAGCGTACAGTAATAGTGAATTGCCTTTGAAATCTATCGCATTTATTATGACACCTTTATGCAACAAGGTAACAACTGATAACCGATAATCAAACTTTGCTTGCAGATAATTTACCAAGGTATAAGTACGAATATATTTATCGATAAGATTTTCGTAGTTATCAAATTTATACTTCGACTTCATAATATCGTTATTAATTAATGCCATTATGTTCTTAATACCACTTTTACTCTCTGCATTACCAAGAGCTTTAACTACTGATTCTATTTTAGCATCTTGCTTTATATACAGCGCAATTGATTGTGCAAAGCTATTAATCATAAGCTCTACAGCAAAACCATTGTTATTTAAACGATCAAACAGAGGTATTAATCCGTCGTATTTTCCAGAACTTACATAGTGATAAACTAATTGCACTACCAGATTAGCCAATATTTCATTAATTGGCTTATTATTGAGTTCAACCAACTGCTTTATATTAATCATGGGATATAATAGTTGCTGGGGAAGATTATCTTTATCTAAAATTTCTAGATCCAGGATTTCTAAACCAAATTTATCAAGAATTTTATAAATAGATACAATACAATTCTTACCGTTAAAGTTCTCAAATAAAGAAATGAACATAAAATTTACAATAATTTTTTTAAGCTGTTCCAATAGTTGTATTATGTTTTTTGGCGCATGATTTGGATATTTCTTAAAATTTACTTTAGCTTGCCCAAATATTTCTTGAAGCATATCACTAAAATTTCGTAGCTTGAAAAAGCTAACCGTTTTTAGGAATTCATCCATAGTTAACGTTGCTTCTTGTTCGCAATATTTAGCAAATTGCTCGCTATATTCTTTAAATAAATTGATCCTTGATACATCTAGCTCAGCTCTAAGAAAAGCCTCTATATCTCTTTTGGATTCATTTAATAATTCTAATAAGATTACCAATAATCTGGTGAATTCTGAATTATCTTTTGATTGATATAAAACATCGAGAGCAACATTTAAAAAATAATTAAAAAAGGTATCCTGAAAAAATTGGTTTATTGCTACAATAAGATCTGAGTCAAACGGTTCTTTGCTTGCCTCACTATACCTTCGTGCTATAACAGTACTCAGATCCCCTTCATCTTTTAAAAAAAGAGCCGCAGCAGCAACTGAAACCTTCTGACATGTTTTCCCCATAGATGATAAAGGCGCCAAACTATCCTCTAAGTTAGCGCTTTTATCATTTCTTTTTATGAGATCCTGGGCATTCTCAAATAAATTTTCATATGCTCTAATTTTTAACAAAAACAACGGAAGATGATCTTTCCTTTTCGCAAGGAATTCATTAACACTATACCCAGCACCCACTAATATAAAACAAATGAGCTTAAAACTAAGATCTTTGGCTTCTGAAAATTTTTCAACTAAACCAGAAAATAATAAATCGCACAGTCCTTCTTGTTTTTTATCATCCATTTTTTTGCTTAATAGAAGTTGATGAAATTGTTTTACAGCAACTACAGCACCCTCTAAATTATTAGTAAGAATACTTTTATTTAAACCTGCTCTTATTGCATTAACGCCCACTTCCATCGCAAACATAGTATCTGGCATACTACAAACAATACTTATCATTAAGAACATATGATAAATGTTATTCATCTCGTGAACTCCATCGCCAATTTCTATCTATCGCATTTTTTATAATTGTCACATAAACAGCCAATAAAAAACAATAAAGGCTTTAGTTTCCATGCTATTTACTCTTAATGTTGGCAATACCCTAAAACCAGCTAGCAACTTCAATAAGAATATCTTTCTTACGCTCTTTTGAGATCTCGGGCATTTCTAAAATCAGATCAATTGTGCTAAAAAGAGAATCTTTTACAAAAGTTTTTAAGTTATCTGGAGCTATTTTCCCTTCAAATAAAATCGCATGACTATCGATTCCCGAACTCAACGCTGAACTACTGTTATTTAAATGAATGAGCTGAATAAAATTTCTGAAAGAGCTCGACTTTAGCATCTCAAGAAAAGATTTTTGCATTTCATTATTATTTAGATCATAACCATACACATAAGCATGAGCCGTATCTAAACAAAATCTAACACGTTCCGGGAAATCTAACCTATTAAAAATAGAATCAAAATGTCGAAAATCACCCCCAATGACACTACCACCAAATGCAGTGTTTTCAAGAATCAACGTTATATCCAACTCATGTTTCATTATTTTATTAACATTTTTGACAATAGAATCGATACCTTGCTCAAGAGTTTGAAAGGCCGGCTTAAATGCACCGGGATGGAGAATCAGATACTTAAAGCCCAATTTTCTAGATAATTCTAGCTCTCTCTTTAAAATATAATGCTCTCTGTCATCCGCCAAATTAATTAAGTACGATCCATGAGCATACAATCTTTTAACATTCTGCGATAACCTTCTAAAAGTTTCTATAACTTGCGGATTAACCTCTACCTGCTTCTTATGAATATAATCAGTAAAAAAGCATTGAAAAATAGGAACCTTTAGTTCAAATGCCTGATCGATAACTTCAGTAATAGTATCTTTAAATCTAAAATGTAATCCGATGTTCTTCATTTCTTTGCCCCTAGACGACTGACCAAACTCTCTAAATCGTGATCTCAGCACTATTTGCGTTACAATACCAGAAATTTTTCTATTTGCTAAATAGCGTTCAAAATTATAAGATAGACTATCAAAAACAAAAATTGTATGCCAATAATTACAACAGGGACTCCTGGTAAATGATACCTCTAAAACTTCAGATCAGAAACTTTATTAGCTATGGTCCGAAATCACAAACTATAGATTTTGAACCGTATAATCTTATTTGTCTCGTCGGAAAAAATGGCCATGGAAAATCAGCCTTACTTGATGCATTAACATGGGCAATTTGGGGCCAAGCCCGAAAGGTTGGTAGCTCAAGCAAAGCAGATGAGGGGCTATTACGGTTAGGCGAAACTAATATGATGGTTTGTTTAGATTTTACCTGCAACAAGATTACCTATCGGATCAGAAGAGAATTTTCATTAATCGGCAGGAAGCCTTACTCACTCTTAGAATTTGGCATACTAGATCAATCGATACCTGGCGATGCTGTTGGGCAACTTAGGCCTCTAACGGATAAAACTATCCGAGCTACCCAGGATAAAATCGATACCCTCATAGGATTAAATTATGAGTCATTCATAAATTCAGCTTTTTTGAGACAGGGTCAATCCAACGAATTTTCCAAAAAGACACCTAAAGAGCGCAAAGACATTTTAGCATCAATACTCGGTCTTGATAAATTTGAAAAACTTAAAAAAATATCACAAGATAAGAACAAGGAAGCATTACAGAAAAAAGAGTACAGTTACCGTACAAAAGAACAGCTCATTAAAAGCTTGGAGCAGAAAAGCACAATACTTTTTCAGCTAAATCAGGTTTGTGAATCTTTGGATATCATCTCTGAAAATTATCTTCTCTTAAAAACAACCTTGCAAACCATAAGAAAAGAACTTTCTGAGATCGGCTTAAAAAAGAATCAGATTGGCCAATTAAATTTTGAGATAACACAGCTAGATACTGCAATTATAGATCTGACATCTCAAGTTTTAGAGAACTTTAAGCAACGGCAAGAAACATTTCGAAAAAAGAAAGAGCTTTCAGACGTTAAAGACGTCGATCAAAAATATAATCTGTTGGTACAAAAACGGAAAGAATTACAAGCCCTGTCAAATGAGAAATTTTTATTAAAAGAGTTCCTCTTAAATAAAAAAGAAGAAGAGCGGATTTGTATTGAACAAATAACTGATACTTTTTCAAAAAGAACAGAAAAGAACAAGCTACTAGACCAAGAATATCAAACGAATCTAAAAAATATTGAGCAAAGAGTAAAAGAACATGAAGAAGTACAGAATAAATTTCAGCAAGAGCATCTTCAGTTAAAAAACATCATAGATAATCAAGTGCGCCAAGAACAAAACTTGTTAACATCAATAAGAAATTACCTAAGCACAAATAATACGTTTATTGGCATTGAAGCTTTTGAAAAACAACTCAATAAAAGAAAAGATCATTATCACAAATATTCTGCTCAAATTAAGGTTATAGAACATGAACTTATAAATTTACTCAATAAACAAAAACTTATAATAACGGATAATGATCCATCATGCCCTTTATGCAAGCAAAGCATTACGGAAGATCACAAAAGTACGCTTATTCATGATTCACAAAAAATACTCACCACCTTAAACCATAAGATCAAACGATTTAAAAATCTTGCGATAGCTCTACATAAAATAATTAAAGAACAAGAGCTCACCATTAATCTCACAAAAAAGAAGATTGAAGAGCAGAATATTTTAACTATTCAACTATATGAACAAAAGAAACAGTTCGGGAAAATAGCACAAAATATTGATGACCGAAAAGCTAAAATTTTGTTGTGCTGTAACGATTCTAAAAATCATCAAAATAATATTAATCATGTTCGTGAAGAAAATGTAACTATCGTAAAAGAGCTTCAAGATACGCTTGATAATTATCCAAACCTCAACGCAATAAAATTAGCCGTTCAACAAGCAAGTATTCAACTAAAAGAAATCGATATAAAACTTCAAGAAGAACCGCAGATTGATAACCAAATTTTAGCACTCGAAGAGCTCAAGCAGAAACATATAGCTGTTCTCAATGCTTTAGCACTCCAAGAACAACGCAAAGCAAATATTAAGCAATTTTGCAGCCAAGCAACAAAATTAAAACAGATCAAAAAAGAAAAAGTGAACGAACTCTCTCAATTGGTTCCCTTAATCAACCATGAATTTAAGTTCTTACAAGAAGAAAACATGATTAATCAAAACTTACAAAAGATTTTGATTGAAAAAGAAACTTATGTGCTAAAAAAAGGATCATTAGAACAGCAACTATCAGTTATCAAACAAAAAGAAGCTGAGCTTATTGATCAAAAAAAATTAATTACCGAACTTGAACAATCATCAGAGGACTATAAAGCAATATCTCTCGCCTTAGGCAAAGATGGGATACAAGCCCTTTTGATTGAGGATGCAATACCAGAAATAGAACATGAAGCTAATGCTCTACTAACCCGACTCACTGATAATCAATCCCATTTAACGATTGAATCAGTACGCGACTTAAAAACTGGTGGTACTAAAGAAACTCTCGATATCAAAATTTCTGATCCTGTTGGCGTAAGAGCATATGAGCTTTTCTCTGGTGGCGAAGCATTTAGAATTGATTTTGCTTTAAGAATCGCTATCTCGAAACTTTTAGCTCGGCGCGCAGGAACATCCTTAGAAACGCTTATTATTGATGAAGGCTTTGGGTCTCAAGATGAAGAAGGCCTTAGCTCAATCATGGAAGTAATCTATAAGATTCAAAATGATTTTGAAAAGGTTATTATTGTTTCTCATTTAACATCGATGAAAGAACAGTTTCCCATTAATTTCTTGGTCCACAAAGGACCACAAGGTAGCCAAATTAAAGTTATTGATCAGGGTTAATACCGCTAAAATTACTTTGTTTGAAAAATTCAACCATTTGTTACATAACCATTTAATATACATAAGAGCTTATACGGAAACTACCGACATCTTGAAAAGAAGAATTGAACAAGCTAAATGGCAAAACGCCAAAAAAGAAGATTGGAGCTTAGCCCAACAAAATTTAATGCCGCGATTCCAATTTAGCCAACCGAAAGTATGCTCGACTACCCATCTATATAGGGGCTTGTATGGTTTTTGATTGGTTTTTGCATTGCGCGTATTTTCGGATGCAAGAAGAATAAAATTCTTAGCATAGCAGATGTTTCTCCAACAATTATTCAAGAACTAAAAACAGGTAAGCGTTCAAACATTACGCTTGAAACTTTCAATAAAGTCTTAAATGCAATCGGATATAAGGTATCTTTTGAGCCGTTAAGAAAAAATTTATGAAATCAATTAGCCTTCATTAAAATCATTTATCAACTTCATCTAGAGTATTTTCGTTAATCGGAAGAAAACCTTACTCCATACTTGAATTTGGTATATTAGATCTACCAATGCCGGGCGACCCCACACCCTAACTGCGATCTTTGAATGATAAAACCCTTAGAGCAACACAGGAAAAAATCGATGCTATTATTGGGCTCAATTATGAATCTTTTGTAAATTCAGCTTTTTTAGGACAAGGTCAATCTAAAGAGTTCTCAAAAAAGACACATAAAAAACGCAAAGATATTTTGGGATCGATCTTGTGTTTAGATACATTTGAAAAACTCAAGAAAATATCTTCAGATAAAAACAATGAAGCGCTCTCTCTAAAGAAGAATATAGTTATCGAACAGAATAACAGGTCATTATAAGCTTAGGGTATTTGACCCCATTTCAATTTTATGAGTCAATTAAATGAGAGGCCAAAAAGTCTCCTATGTTATGAACCAGCACACCCACTAGACAATTTGCAACATATGCATTAATATAATTAATAAAAACCTACAAATAAACTATTTTAGTTAGGATAACAATGAAAAAAATTTTATTATCTTTATTCATATCTTCTACTTTCTTATTTACAAACATTCTATTTCCTGGCAATGAATTTTCGCATGATCCAAACCGGAATTTTATGAACGAAAAACTTTCAAGAGAATTTGATCTCGAACAAATCTGCAAAGAACATTCTAAACAAGCATTAATTGCTTATCAAGCTGCTATAGCAAAATCAGCTGATGTAAAAGACATTGTCCCAGACGAAGTCTTCGAAAAAATTAAGTATTATAAAACATATAGCTTTATCCCTTTAAATCCTCGAGATCTTCAAGTAAGTCTTTATGAAATATGCGCACACAAAGTTGCGAATGTTAATTTAATCGGGTTAAAACAAGAGGAGATAGCTTTAGTTCATACTTTAAGAAGTATTCTATTTTATGCTAGATTTAATAAATCATATAATCATGAACTTGCACAATTACTTATAAGAGTGCATTTAGACAGAAAATATAGACCATCTAAAAAACTTCTTAATAGTTGCTTGTGCGTAGCATCTTATCTAGGTGATGCACTTGCTGTGCAAACATTACTTGCTAAAGGAGCAACGGGAAATTTCATCAATAAAGATGATTTACAGTATACCCCTCTCGCTTATGCAGTAATCAAAGAGCATACCTATAGTAAAATTAATAACAAAACATTTGAGATACAATTAATAATTCGCAATTACGAGCTTATAGCTGAGATGCTCATAAAGGCTGGCGCTGATGCAACACGACCAATAGGATCAAATACTACTTGGGGAAATGACCGCTTTGTTTTTAAACATACAAGTAATGTTAAAATATTTAGTTTATTCGAAGAGCAAGTAGAGGACATAGTTAAACGACATGTAGAGGCTGCAAGTATAAGTAATCCTGGAGCGGTAGCAGACCTAGGACTAGATCTAGTAAAAAACGCTTTTTCAATTGGGGATGCAAAATTTATAAAAAAAATATATGCCAATCCTCTCTACAGAAAGTGCGTATCTGAATCAAATAAATCATTCATGGATTTAGCGGAAGATTATTACAAAGGGTCCGACTTTGAAGAGTTATATAAATTTCTGGTTGAGAATGGCGAAAGACGAAGTGGTAATCCTCAAAATTTAAATTTCTTTAGAACCAAATGTTTATTTAATGCATTGGACAGTCTTGATTATGAATGCTTAAAAAGTTTTAATAATTATGGGGTAAAGCTTAACTCTGTGGTGCACCTGTCAGATAACAGCAACCTCCTTACCGATATTATAAAACGAGCTCAAACTTCTACCAATAAAAATAATTTAATAAAAACCATAGAACTATTCATGAAAATAGGTGTTTGTTTTTACAACCGAGATAAGACTGGCAAAATAGCGCTAGATTATGCGATTGAACCTCTTGGGGGAAAAAAACGCCTTGATAATGATATTATAGAAGCTTTGATTATGACACCTCTAATATTTGCCATAAAAAC
>Ga0335394_10005270_pt1 | contig 14648 bp, 18 predicted proteins | sample MAT03_FD_205741 | JGI IMG/M metagenome (GOLD analysis project Ga0335394, IMG submission 205741) | Freshwater microbial communities from Lake Fryxell liftoff mats and glacier meltwater in Antarctica - MAT-03 (spades assembly) (version 2) ...
GTGGCGCGCCGGCCGGTCTCGATGTGGATGGCCGTCGCCCCCACCATGCCGGAGGGCAAGCGCCCCAGGCGTTCAAACTCCGCCGATAAAGGGTCAATCGCCTGGACGGCCAGCGCGAAAATCAAGAGACTCGTCATTTTTTGGGTGTCCTTTTGAAGTCAGCTTCTAGGAAACGCAGCCCCGTGGGCTTGCCGGTCGCGTCAAGCGTAAAGAGTGCGTCTTCATTTTGCAGCGCGGTACTCGTATTTGCGCGGAAGGTTTCGTAGTGCCAGTGTTCCAGCTTCGCCGTAAAGTCCAACCACTTCAGCAGTAACTGGCCCTGCTCTTCCGCAATCACTACCGTGCCATAGGCCGGCTCAGTGTAAGTGCCCGCATAGTCCAATAACGGCTTGGCGGGCTTCGTGTTTTTCGCCCGCTGCGCGATCTTCTCTACCCGCTTAGCCTCGGCCTCGGACTCCTGCTTCGTCGTTACCGCTTTCAAGTATTTGTCCCAATCCTTGGTGGGTAACTGCAACAGTAAGTCGACCAGTGAATTTGTCACGGACTCCGGTAAGTCCGTCCGTCCCAGATTCGCCAGCACCACAATCCCGCTCTTCGTTTCCGGAATCAGCGTCACCCGGGCGCGGAAGCCATCCAGCACGCCCGCATGGCCCAGAATCCGGTGCCCGCGATAATGCGCAATATTCCAGCCCAGCGCGTACGTGTTTTGGGTTGTATCCGGGTTCAACTCCTGCGAGGCGGACGTCGGGCGAATTACCGTTTGCGGCAAGTAGGTCTCTTCCAGGTTTTTGAGCGACACCAGCCGCCGGCCCTGATACTCGCCGCCATTGGCGTGCAGTAACACCCACTGGGCCAGATCGCGTGCCGAAGAGTTAATCGCCCCAGCCGCGCCTACGTTGTCGAAGTTCACCCAATCGAAGGCCTTCACTTGCTCTTTGTTCTTTCGGTGCGGCACGGCGCGGTCGCTCTGCTTCAGCGCCTCGGCGTACTGAGTGGTCGTCCGGCTCATGCCCAAAGGTGCAAAGATCCGTTGCCGCACGAACTCATCCCAACTCGCCCCGGCCACCTTACCGACTAACTCGCCCGCGGTCAGGAACATGATGTTGTGATACTGATACTCCTGGCGAAATTGCTTGTTCGGCTTAGCCGCACCGATCCGCTCGATGATCTCCGCACGAGAGAGGCTCGTCTTGTACCAAAGCGCGTCATGGCGCGGCAGGCCGGTGCGATGGCAGAGTAAGTCGCGCACCGTCACATTCTCATTGGCCAGCGCATCGAGCAGGCGGAACCCCGGGTAGTGCTTGCGCACCGGATCGTCCCAAGCCAGCTTCCCGTCATCGGCCAACATGGCCACCGTCAGCGCCGTAAAGGCCTTGGTGGTGGAGGCGATCTCAAACAGCGAGTCCGCCGTCACCGGGTCGGGCTTGCCGAGTTCGCGCACGCCGTACCCTTTCACATGCACAATCTTTCCGTTCTCCACAATCGCCACCGCCGCGCCGGGCGAGGCCCAGGTTTTTAGCGAAGCTTCCAATAGCCGGTCCACCGCCGCGGTGTCGATGGCGGGCAAGTGACCGGCGAGAAGTAGAAACGAAAAAACGCGCATGGGGCTATTGTAGCTATCCTGAAGTTTGGGGCCGATCATTCTTTTTGATGGCGCTTGCAACCTCTGCCAGGGGTCGGTGCATTTCGTCATCTCGCATGACCCCGCTGCCCGCTTCCGCTTCGCCTCGCTCCAATCGCCCGCTGGCCAGCTTTTGAGAGCGCAGTACAACGTCACCGTTGACAGCGTCGTGCTAATCGAAGACGGGCGCGCCTACACGGAAAGCGACGCCGCTCTTCGCATCGCTGCCCGCCTGAGTGCCCCGTGGAGTTGGCTCACCATCGCCCGGATCCTGCCTGCGGCGCTGCGTAACATCGCCTACCGTTTCATCGCGCGCCACCGCTACCGCTGGTTCGGTAAACAGGAAGTCTGTTGGTTGCCCACGGCAGACCTGGCGGCGCGGTTTCTGAACTAAGCCCGGAACCGATCATTCGCGAAACGGGGGCGATGAGGCGTCGGCGGCGTGCACCGAGCGCGTGGTCCCACCGCAAATCGACTCACTTCAGTTGGCAAAGATCCCCGCACGCACGCCCGCCACCGTACCTGTTGCTTCACCTTCGCAGCGCGGGCACGAAAATGGCCAAGGTCGCCTCGGGGGAACCCAAGGAACCCAAGAGAGCAAAACGTTTGTTTTGAAAACCTGGGGGTGGCCCGCGAGGATGCTGAAAACGGTTTCGTTGATAAGGGGCCAGAACTCGCGTTCGCCGGGGGAAAGCGCCGGCTTGGGAGTTCCCTCGTCTCCGCGGTGGACAAACTTACTCCGCACGGCCTGATTCCGGCGTAAAATGAAGGGCGCAGGATGCTCACCGACACCACACCCCGGGCTCAGCGCGTTTACGACGCGGCCATCGCCCGATTGACGCCGGCTCAGCGGGTCGAGATGGTGATGGAGATGATCTCCGTTACCGAAGATCTCCTCCGCGCCGGCGTTCGGCTGCGCCATCCCCAGGCCACCGGCGAAGAATTCGAGTACCAAGTGCTGCGGGCCAAGTACGGCCATGAACTCGCGGCGCGGGTCTACGGCCGCTCCGCGTGACCCTGGCGGAGGCCTTTCAGCAGATCCGCAAGGCGCTCGACCGAGCCGGAGCCTCCTACGCGATCGGCGGATCCTGGGCCAGTTCGATCCATGGCGAACCTCGGCACACCAACCACATCGACCTGGTAACCGACCTCACCTCGACCCGCCTCTTCCGGTTTCTCGACGCCCTGGGGCCAGGCTTCTACTTCGACCGGGAGACCGCCCAGGATTCGTTAGAGAGCGGGCGGCCATTCAACGTCATCCACCAAACGCTAGGCTACAAATTCGATTTCTTCCCCGCCATGGATCCCCATGGCCGTGCCGAGGTTGCACGCCGCTTAGTCGTGGCGCTACCTGCCCTCGATACAGAATTGGTGCCAGTCATCTCCGCCGAGGATACCATCCTCGCCAAACTCAGATGGTACCGGGCCGGCGGCGAAGTTTCCGACCGCCAATGGCGCGACATCGCCGGGATCTTCGCCGCCTCCGGCCCCCATCTCGACCAGGATTATCTCCAGCAATGGGCCCGGACTCTGGGGCTTACCGAACTCTATGAACGAGCCGCGCGCGAGTAGGCACCAGCAGCGCGCTGAGGCCGGTCTTGCGTGCCCAACTGGCGGTTGGCGCTGTTGGCCGTCAGCCTCAGGCCGCTGCGCCAGATGAAGATGGCGGCGAACTCCCAACCCCCCGCCAGCGCGTTTTAGCCCCGGTAATTCCCCAGTCTCGGGTCCAGTGGATACATGAGGGCGGCGCCTACGCCGATTCCCAAGAGGCCGGTTCCCAACAGGCCCGTTCCCAACAGGCCCGTTCCCAACAGGCCGGTGGCCAGGGGCGCAGGTCAGGTAAGGTTCCGTTCGGCACGTTGTCTTCATTCATAGGGTGGTTCTCCTTTGGCGTTAACAAAATCGGTCACTCGGGCCGCCTGCGTTCTGCCGGAACGCGGGAGGAGGGGGAACGCTCGCGTTCAATCGAACGGGAGCGTTCTCGTTCGGTTCGGGTTGGTGTGCGTGTTTCCTGCCGGCCATCCGCGGGAATTCGGGGTTGTCGGGTAGGCGCCTCAGGGCGGCCCTCAGGGCGGCCAGCCCCCCGCTCTCCCGGGGAGCGGGGGATCTGGCGCACGCTGGGATCGCGAGTGGGTGTGGGTTGGCGCACGATGGCGGGCGGGCTGTTGCGCGCGGGCGGGCCGTTGACGACACCGCCAGCGGCGCCACCGCGAACGAGCGGCTCCCGGCGTGGATCCACCGGCGGGGCCATCCCGCTGATCTGCGTACGGGATACGTCGGCCGGGGAAGGGACTTGGGCCACCCCACGGAGGGGCCGCCCGCCCACGAAGTCCTCACGCGGCACGGCAGTTACGGCGCCGTTTTCATGGCGATTGCGATAGTTCTGACGATAGGGATCGGACTGATGGATCCGATCCGGGTGAATCACGACGGTATTCGAGATATTGACGTTGGTGACGTAGCGCCGGCTGGCGCGAAAGGGCGGCGTATAGATTTCACGGGGACCCAGCGGAAACCAGGCGACGCCCAGTCCGCTGGCGAGTTGGTAATGATATTGCAACCGGGGCGAGCCTCCGCCCACGAAAACCACCAGGGCGGGCGCGTAGATCGCCCGATGGATGCGAGGGCCGGGGAGCCAGGACCAATTGCCACGCAGGCGCAGCCAGCGTCCGTAATGGAAAGGAGCAAAGCCCCAGGGCGTGTCGTCCACCCAGGTCCACCCCCAGGGTGGCATCCAGATCCAATGGCCGAAGCGATAAGGAGCCCAGAGGGGGGGCACACGCGAAGGCATCCACACGGGGCCCCAGGTGACATCGACGCTCCAGCTTCCGTAGGCATCGAGGTCGCTGTAACCGATCACGCGAGGGGAGACGTATTCGGCCGATCGGGATCGCTCAGCTTCGCGGTCGCGGCTGATACAGAAGGCGTCAAAATCATCCTCGGCGCGCAGGGGTCCGGTGGCGGTGGTGAGGGTTTCGACGCCGGTAAGCGTCAACTCCTCACCGGCGTGGGCCACCGAGGTTTGCTTGAGGCCATGCACCTCGGCGTTGCCGAGATACACTGCGAGCCGGGCGGAGGAGCTAGCGGGCTGAACTTCGAGCCGGTAGTCGCCGGCGCGCAGGAGAGAGATAGCCGCGTTGGGAGTGCTCAACTCAAAGGCATCTTTCTCCTCGAGCGACCTCAGCCTCACGCGCAACGTGCCTAAGGTGAGCTTAATCTGAATTACCTCGTCGCTGAGGTTGAGAAAGGCCATCTGGGTCCCCGCGGCGAGCCGGATGGTGGCCGCGCCGGTTTGCAGCTCCGCACGGCCGTCATTGGCCGTCCAGATCTCATCGCCCACGCTCAGCGGCTGATTCAGATCGGCGTGGCGCCAAGAGGAGGTGCCGGCGGGTTTCCACTCGAGGTCGCCGCGGATAAGACTGACGCGGGCCACCTGACCGGGCGGGTCGCTCTCGGGAGCCTGCGGAGCGCGGGCGCCAACCGTATGCGTACAATTTAAAAGGCAAAGCAGACCACTGAAGGCGATCCATCGGGTGAGCATGCCAATTTACTCAGCATTCTGGGGGCCAATCCGGGGCTGGGAGTCCACCACGACCAGGTAGCGGCCGGGCTGGCCGCAGGGTTGCCGGTCCTTCGCGAGCACCCAGAACCGGCGGCCCCCGGCGATTGCCTCCTCATAATCGGCATCGAGCAGGCCGTAGTGATCGAGAAAACGGATCAGGCTGGCGGGTAGCCGAATGCAACCCTTGGAGAGGGCGGAACCGAGCTTGGGTTCGAGCAGCACGGGGTCGGTGGCATGTACTTGCAGGCGGAGTTGACCTTCGCGGTGGTCTCCCCAGCCGCGGGGCGCGCGGATCCAGCCGAAGTCGAACACGCGCGTGCCCTTCGCGCCGTAGCCACGAATGCCGTGCGCGTTGCGCGTGCCCTGGGCGCGGAAATCCAGGTTGGCCAGTGAGTGGGCAAAGACGCCGGTGGGAGTCTTGAAGTATTCGAAGCTACCCGGATTGCCGGTAGAGGCGGGCGAGGCGCCAATCAGAACCGCCTGACCGGGAGAGTGCAAGTAAAGGATCGCTAACTGGGCTTTGGGATTGCGGTCCACCAGCAAAACGAACTGTGGCGGCGCATCCATCAGGCCGGACGCGGCGAGCGCGTCGGCCAGCAGGCCCGAGTAAAGGCGCCGTCCGTCCTCGTCCAAGTCGCGCCGGAGGTCGACTTCGTTTTGATAGGTCGCGGCCCAGCGCTGCGCCTCTTCGAGCGGGTCGTTCGGCTGGGCGCAGGCAAGGACGGCGAGCAGGGCAAGGCGCATTTACTTCGTATCCTGACCCGCGCGGGCCTGGATGTCGGCGTAGTCGGAGCTCAATTGTTGTAGGTGGCGTCGATAGGCGGCTTGATCGCCGTATTCCACAAACTTCGCATAACGGGAGTGGGGCGCGCGTACGCGCTGGGCATGCTTGATGGGGCACCAGTGTTGTTCGGTCTGGGCGGCGATCTCGCCCAAGTAGGCGAACAGCCCGGTCGCGTAAGAGCAGTAGAGACAGTTGCCGGCTTCGATGGCGTTGAGATATCCAAGGTGGCTGCGATCGTAAATGAAATAGTCAGCGCGGCGCACCAGGGGGATGCCGCAGAGCGGGAAACAGTTGGCCTGATAAAGCGAAACGAACGCATCGGCCAAGGCGAGCGGAATGGCGCAAGCACACAAGAACAGCGCGCTGGCCCAAGCTGCCGGCCTGGCATGCCAGAGATAGCCAAACAACGAGGTAGCGGGACGTGGAGTTGGGGCGGGGAGCGAATCGGCGACAGTTGGCATCAGCGGATGAGAAGCAATCGAGCTGCCAACGCGGATCCGGCCAAATGGAGGCCGATCCGGCGAAGGAATGCGTGCTTTGGCTCAGTGGCAGGGTGAATCCACCCAAAGCCCACCGGGAAAGCGATGCCCATCGGGTTTGGCCCCCCATTTGCTTCATCGCACTGGCATGACCCATCGATTCGAAAATCGCGAACGCGCTGGGCGCCAGCTGGGCGAAGAACTGGCGCGAAAAGGCTTCGGCAGCGGTTGGCTCGTTCTGGGGCTGCCACGCGGCGGCGTACCGGTGGCCGTGCAGGTGGCGAAAAAGCTGGGTGCGCCGCTGGACATGCTGGGCGTGCGCAAGATCGGGGCCCCCGGCAATTCGGAGTTTGCCATTGGCGCCATTGCCGGCGAGGATCCGATGCTGACGCTCGATGACCACTTGGCCCGCCGCTTGGGCGTGAGCCCCGCGCAAATTGAGGAAGTCGTGGCGCAGGAAACGGCGGAGTTGAACCGGCGGGAAACGCTCTACCGCGCGGGACGCCCCATGCCTATCTTGCGGGGCCGCCAAGTGCTGTTGGTGGACGATGGCCTGGCCACCGGGCTTACCATGCTGGCCGCCTGCCGCCTGGCCCGGCGCGCCGGGGCCAGACTCATCGCGGTGGCCGCCCCGGTGGCTTCGACGGAAGCTTGCCACCGCTTGAGCCGGGAAGCGGACGATTGCGTTTACCTAATAACGCCGGACCGGCTCCACGCCGTGGGCGATTGGTACGTCGACTTTGCCCCCGTTACCGATGCGGAAATAATCGCCGCTCTCCTGGTGACCCAGTAAGAAGCCCCGGAGAAGAAACCGGAGAAGCCCCGGAAATTTACGAGTATTCCCAACGGAAGTAGGGGGGTAGGCTTATCGGTATGGAACGTGGCCCCTGGTGACCCCCTTAAATCGTGAACCCATTCTCGCCGGCATGGCCGGCATGGCCAGCTTGGCCGGTATGGTGGGACACAGCCCTCTGCTACGCGATGTCGCGCGGCAGATTGAGCGGGTGGCCCCCTACTTCCGCACCGCTTTGATTACGGGCGAAACGGGAACGGGAAAGGAATTGGCCGCCCAAGCCTTGCATGCGGCGCGGCCAGGCAACCCGGGTCAACTGATCGCGCTCAATTGCTCGGCGGTGGTGGAGACACTATTCGAAAGCGAGTTATTTGGCCACGTGCGCGGCGCGTTCACCGATGCCTGCCGCGACAAAGCCGGCCTCTTTGAAATGGCGCACCAAGGCACCCTGTTTCTGGACGAAATCGGCGACCTGCCCTTGCCCACGCAGGCCAAGCTGCTGCGCGTCGTGCAACAGCAGGAAGTACTGCGCGTGGGGTCGGTCACGCCGCGCAAGGTCGACGTGCGGATTATCGCTGCCACCAACCGCGATCTGCGGCAGGAAGTGCAGGCGAAGCGCTTCCGGGAAGATCTGTACTACCGGCTTTCGATGCTCGAACTCGAAATGCCGCCGCTGCGCCAGCGGATGGACGACGTGCCGGAATTGGCTCGTCATTTTGCGGCCGGCTGGGCCGCGCAGAATGGCCGGCCGGTGAGCGCGATCGCCGGAGAAGTGCTGGGCCGTCTGGAAGGTCACACTTGGCCCGGCAATGTCCGCGAGTTAGAGAATGTGATGGGTTACGCGTGCATGCTGGCCGACGGCGGAACCATCTGGCTGGCAGATTTGCCCAAGTATTTGCGAGAACCCAGCCTCAGCCCCGCATTGCCCGAGTATTTACCTGTGCCCCAGGTGCTCAGCGGCGGCGTCGCGAACGTACTGGAGGAGTACGAGCGGCGGCTGTTGCTCGAAGCGCTGCACCGGAGCGAGCAGAACCAGTCGCGGGCCGCACGCGCGCTCCGAACCAGCCGTGACCGTCTGCGCTACAAGATGAAGAAATATGGGCTGGACCTACCGGCCGGCCCTGCACTTTGTGCCTGAGCTATTGGAAGAGGAAGCCTATGAAGGTAAGCGATCTGATGACGACCGATACTCTGACTTGCGCCCCGTCAACGAACTTGGCCCAAGCCGCCGCCCTGATGTGGGGCGGGGACTGCGGCGTGCTGCCGGTGGTGCGCGATGGCCGGCTTGACGGCATGATCACTGACCGTGACATTTGCATCGCGCTCGGCACGCGCGGAACGCCGGCCGCGGCGGTGCGGGTGGACGACGTGGCTACCCGCGACCTGTTCACCTGCCAGCCACAGCAGCAGATCCACCAAGCCCTAGCGGAGATGCGCCGTGGCAAGGTGCGGCGTCTGCCGGTGGTAAATGAAGCCGGCGAATTGCAAGGGCTGCTCGCCCTCAACGACATCATCCTGGCGGCTGACCGCAAATACGGCGTGCTCGACTGCGAGGACGTGATGAGCACCATCAAAGCCGTCAGCGATCACCGTCGGCTGGCTGCTTTCGGAGGCGTCCCGGAGGCGGTGATGGCGGCGGCGGGGTGAATTGTGATCGATCTGAAATAAGGAGAAACGACGATGTCTGATTTAACTAAAAAGGCAAAACAGCCGCTCAGTTTGCGGTTTGACTCGCCATTGTTCCGGTCGAGTTTATTCTACTTGAATCCCTTCGGCCATGACCGGAATTGAGTTGCCGAGTATGTTGCCGGAGCGGATTGGCGGGCTTGGATTGCCAACGGTTCTATTCAGCGGAAGCGGAGACGAGGAAATGGCCGGACGCGAAATGACCAATGACTGTATTTCCGAAGCCGGCCTCAGCAGAGAGAGTCTGGTTGACGCGCTTCAAAATAAAACGGAACATTTTCAAGTCCGGTTATCACGCCATCGCCGGACAAGCGAGCTACTGCGACGAGAAAATGAAGAGTTGAAAAGGTCGAATGAAGATTTGGAGCGATTCGCCTACGCAGTGTCGCACGACCTGAAATCGCCGATCCGAACCGTCAGTTTATGTGCTCAGCTTTTGACTAAGCAGTGCGGCGATACTGATTCGGAAGCTGGTCAACTTGCGCAAATAATTCAATCTAACGCCCGGCGCGCCGGGGAGTTGATAGAAGATCTGCTAGCCCACGCCCGCGTGGGGTCACCGGATGACACCGCGACTGGGCAGGTTACCCCGCTGGAAGCGGGGGTGAGAAGCGCGATAGAAAGCTTGGATGGTGAGCTGCGTGAAACTGGTGCCGAGATCGTTTACGGATCTCTTCCTTCAGTCGTAGTGTCAAGAACCCATGTGGAACAAGTATTCCAAAACCTCATCGAGAATGCCCTTAAGTACCGGCGGCCAACGCTGGCGCCCCGCATCGAAATTTCCGCGCGAAAACAAGTCGGCCAATGGGTAATCGCCGTGGCGGATAACGGGCAAGGCTTCGAGCCGGAGTATGCCGAAGTGATTTTTCAACCGTTCAAGCGGCTACACGGAACCGAATACGCGGGAAGTGGTATTGGCTTAGCCACCTGCCGAAAGATTGTGGAACGGAACGGCGGGAAGATTTGGGCGAAGTCCACACCGAACTCTGGTTCGACCTTTTACTTCAGCTTGCCAGCGGCCCGCACTTGCGCGACCGAAGGCTAAACGAGTCGGTGGTAACACGGCGCGTCGACCACGAAGAATGTGATGCACTCCATTGAAGCCGTCAGCGATGACGGCGGCGGGGTGAATTTGATCGATCTGAGACAAGGAGAAACGAAGATGACTGAGTTAACCAAAGCGGAAAAACAGCCGCTCGGTTTGGGTTTTGACTCGCCGCTATTCCGGTCGAGCCTGTTCCACCTGAATCCGTTTGGCCTGATGCGGCAATTTGCCGAAGAGATGGACCGTACCTTAGGCGCCCCGGCAAATAGCGGAATGTGGGCGCCCGCCGTGGAGGTGAAAGAGTCCAACGGCAACTTGATCGTGACGGCCGAACTGCCGGGCCTCAAAAAAGAGGAAGTGAAGGTGACGATCACGGGCGATCAATTGTGTCTCGAGGGCGAACGGAAAGAGCAGAAAGAAGAGAAAAAGAACGGCTCCTATCGCTCGGAACGCAGTTACGGCCATTTCTATCGGGCGCTGCCCTTGCCAAAGGGCGCCAAAGCGGATCAAGCCACGGCGCGCTTCACGGATGGTCTGCTCGAGATCACGGTGCCCGTGCCCGCCCTGGACGCGGCGGCGCAAACCGTGCCGATCATCGATTCGCCGAAGGCCAAAGTTTAAGGGCCTTTCTTCACCGCTGCACCTCGTAAAAACGCTAGCTGTACTTTTGCGTTTGCGCACGCGTACAATACCGAGGAGGGTGCGCGCTCCGTGCCCTCGAACGGAAACCGATGTCCCCCAAAGCTCAACCGATTGAGGGCGCGCCGCCAGAGGTCTCGCACGCGCTGCTGGATGCGATTTGTGAAAGCCCCGCGCAAGGCGTGGTGGCCGTTAACGCCGCCGGCATCATCCTGTTTGCTAACCGGATGGTGGAGGAGCAATTCGGTTACACGCGCGGTGAATTGGTGGGAGAGCCCCTGTCCTGTTTGATTCCCGAACGCCTGCGCATTGCCCATACGCAACATTTCGAGGATTACCGGCAGCAGCCTACCATTCGCCGCATGGGCGTCGGCCGCGAGATCACCGGCCTTCGCAAAGACCAAAGCGAAATTCCGGTGGAAGTGGCGATTAGCTATGGCCGGTCTACGAACGGCGATTTCGTGTCTGTCGCCTTCCTCTCCGACATCTCCACCCGCAACGAACAAAACGCCGCCCTGCGCGCCAGCGACGCCCGGCTCGCGCGGATGAGCGCCGCCGGGCAGGACGGCTTCTGGGAGTGGGACCTGGAGCGCCAGGAGATCTACGTTTCCGATCCTTGGCGGATTATGCTGGGCGAACCACCGAAAAGCAGCGTGCCGCCAGAGAAGCTCACCAAGTGGTTGGGTCCGCTGGAGGAAGGCGCCGCCGACCGGGTGTCGTTCGAGGTCTCATACCGGCGCTCCGATGGACGCCTGGTTTGGGTCTGGGCCCGGGCTCAGGTGAGCTTGCGGAATGCCGCCGGGCGGCCGGCCTTAATCAGCGGTGCCCTGACGGACATCACCGATCGCAAGGCGGTGGAACAACTCCTGCACCAGACCGAGGCGCGCCTGCAAATGACGGCCGCAACGGCGCATGTGGGCACCGGCGAGTTGGACCTGGCCACCGGCCAAGTGGTATTGGGCGAAGAGGCCTACCGCATCTTTGGCCGAGCCGAGGGCAGCCTGTCCAAACTGGAACCGTTATTGGCGACGATGGCCACCGCCGATGCGGCGCGCATCGAGGCTCTGATCTTTGGCACCGGGGAAGCCGGTACAACGCCACACGAGGTACGCATTCTGCAGCCCGGCGGCGCCTTGCGTTGGGTCCGGTGGAGCCAGCAGGTAAGGCCCGGCGCAATCGATGACACCCGCAGCCGAGCGCGCGTCATCGTCGCGTTGCAGGATATTACCGAGGCCAAAGCCCTTGAAACCGCGTTCCGCTGGCACGAGGCCCAATTGCGCATCGCCGTGGAGAGCGCCGAGTTGGGTACCTGGAGCGTCGATCTCGAATCCGGCCACATTGAAGCTTCCCCTCAGGCGCGGACGCTGCTGGGTCTGGACGGGGACGCGCCGCTGCACCCGGATGACCTGTGGCGGGTCCTGCACCCGGCCGATCAGGCGGCGGTGCGCCACGCGCTGGTGCGGGAAATGGCCGCCAATTCTCCGCTGGTGCTCGAGTGCCGGGTACTGGGCGCCGAAGCCTCCCCGGGAGCGTTCCGTTGGCTCCGCCTGCAAGGGCGCTTCGTGGGGAACTTGGGGTCGCACCGCGGCCGCATCTTCGGCATTCTGCAGGATGTTACCCCGCACAAACGTTACGAGGAACGTTTGCGCACCCTGGCCGGCCAATTGTTGACCGCCCAGGAAGAGGAGCGGCGGCGGATCGCCCGCGAGATTCACGATGGCATCACCCAGGACTTGGCGCTGGCGGGCATCGAACTCGGCCTGCTGCGGCGGGAATCGGCCGCCGAAAGTGCCCGGCAAAAGATTGCGCAAGTGGAAGAGAAGCTGCTCGCCATCACCGAGGATTTGCGCCTGCTCTCCCACGAGTTTCATCCGGGCCTGTTGGAGCACGCGGGCCTGCGCGTGGCGCTGGAGGCCCACTGCCGGGAATTGAGTTCCTTGTATGGCTTGGAAGTGCGCCTGGAGGCCGGCCCCTTCGCCGACAAGATCCCGCGCGGCCTGGCTCTGCCGCTCTACCGGATCGCCCAGGAATCCTTGCGCAACGTGGTGAAGCATGCCCACGCCTCCCAGGCGCTGGTTTCGCTGCGGGAAATCGAGGACGCCGCCGGCGGCCGGCGCTTACATCTGTCGGTAGTGGACGACGGGATAGGATTCGAGCCAGGCTCACCCGAACAGGGGACCGGGCTCGGTATCATGAGTATCGCCGAACGGGCCCGGCTGATCGGCGGCGAATTGCAAATTCACTCGGTGCCCCAGGCCGGTACCCGCCTACAACTCACGGTGCCCCTACCGGACGCGCCGGAGGTGACGTCATGAACCGCCCTCGGGTGGTGCTGGCTGACGATCACGACATCCTCCTGGAAGGTCTGCGGCTCATCCTGGCCGAGGAAGCCGAGGTATTGGGCACGGCCGGCGACGGCCTCGCCCTGGTGGAATTGGTCCGCCAGTTGCGCCCGGAAGTCGCGGTGGTGGATATCTCCATGCCCAAATTGAATGGGCTCGACGCCTTTCAGCAATCGAAGCCGCTGTGCCCATTCACCAAATTCGTCTTCCTCACTGGAAACCCCGACGTGCAAATGGCGACCCATGCGTTTCGGCTGGGGGCGTCCGGCTACGTGTTGAAGCAATCGGCGGCCGATGAGTTGGTCACCGCGGTCCGCGCCGCCCAGTTAGGGCAAACCTACATCACCCCGCGCATCGCCGGCGAGGTGATGCGGAATTTGCAAAGCGGGGAAACAGGGGTCGGGGCCCATTTGACGGCGCGGGAGCGCCAAGTCTTGCAGTTGCTGGCCGAAGGCAAGTCGCTCAAGGAAAGTGCACACCTGCTGAACGTTTCGGCCCGCACGGTGGAGTTTCATCGCAACAACCTTTCCGACAAAACCGGCCTCCGGACAATGGCGGAATTGGCGCGCTATGCCGTCCGCTTGGGGCTGGTTTCGGAGCCCTAGGCGGTCCCACACCCGTATTTTTCCGGGGATGACACCGGCCGGCTTCTGTGCGCCTATAGGGTTTACAGATGAGAACTGCCGTAAGAAGACTGACCGTGGTAGTCGCCGACGACCATCATGCGGTTCGCGCCATGATTGCGCGCCTGCTGGAGCCGGACTTCGACGTCGTCGCCGCCGTCGGCACCGGCAAGGACCTGCTGGCCGCCATTGCCGCGTCCCAGCCGGACGCGGCGGTGGTGGATATTTTCATGCCGGACATGACCGGAATCGAAGCCGTGCGCCGCCTGCCGCCCTCCCTCCATCCGGCGATCGTCTTTCTCACCACCGTCAACGACCCCGCTTTGGCCGCCGAGGCCCTCTGCCGTGGCGGCCAAGGCTACGTCCTCAAGGGCTCGGCAGCTTTTGACCTGGTGCCCGCCCTGCGCGCCGCCCTCGCCGGCCGGACCTTCATCTCCTCCCCTCTCCACTAGACCTGTGTTTTTCGGGCAGGCTCCTCGTGAAATTCCCAGGTCCGCCCGCCGCGCCAATCCCCTAGTCTGAAGCGAGGGAGGTGACGTGCATGAACCAGGAAGCGCAAAGTGACCATCGCTGGGCACTGATTCTGGCCGGCGGAGAAGGGCTGCGGCTGCGTCCCCTCACCCGTCTGTTGAGGGAAATATGCGTGCCCGGGAAATATGCGTGCCCGGGGAAATATGCGTGCCCGGCACCGCGTAGGAAAGCGGGTCGATGGGGGTGTCGAAAAATGCGATACCCGCACGACGCGCAAACGAGGGCATCGCCACCCCGCGGGCAGTCTGGACCGACGCAAAACTGACAGGTCCGAGGACCCAGGGCACCTTACACGGCTACGGGGCAACACACGATCGGAAACGACATCTAACCGCCCGCCGAGCCCACCCGCTCGCCGTCGTCCGCCGCCCAGCAATCCGCCGGCCGGTTATAAGTCCGCAGCCGCGCCGCATTCAACCGCCGCTCCACCTCCGGACCCACCAAATACTCCGCCCAATCCGCAGCCACCGTCTCCGGCCGCTCAAAGACGTTCTCCCAAACCGCCAGGCAAAGCCGACCCGCCTGCGACTCACCCAAGCAATG
>Ga0335394_10005272_pt1 | contig 14646 bp, 17 predicted proteins | sample MAT03_FD_205741 | JGI IMG/M metagenome (GOLD analysis project Ga0335394, IMG submission 205741) | Freshwater microbial communities from Lake Fryxell liftoff mats and glacier meltwater in Antarctica - MAT-03 (spades assembly) (version 2) ...
CATGTGGTTCGGGTCAAATCCCGTGATGCCAGGTTTGAAAACCGCTCTGCTGGGAAATTAGTTCCCGGCCCCTGAAGCCGGAGAGCTTGCCGCGTAGTTACACCAGGCTATGAAGTCCCAGGTCATCCACCGCAGCAGGACGAAAAACATGCTCCGGCGATTCCCCGGTGCCAAGTGTTCCCTGGAAAATCTGTGCTTCATTTTCGCTCTTTAGGCTGAACTTCCAAGGGCAAAACAAGCGGGAAGCCGCATGAACACTGGGTTCTGCGGCTACTGGCTACGGCATCGTGTGGTTTTTCAAAAGTTGGATAATCTTTGCCTGCTGAGGCGTGGGTTCGGCGTCCTGCTGCCAGCCGGGAGCGCCGACCAGATTGGGGACGATGGTGTTGCGGGTGATGGTGGCCAGGTCTTCGAGCAGAGTCTGGAAGCTGTGAACAGGAAGCCCGTCGGGGCAGCGTTTGGTGCGGGCTTTGCGTTTGGCCGAGGGAGAGGGCTTCTTGGGGGCGACGACATCGGGGCGCTCGGCGCGGGCGGTCTCGTGGTCGTCTTCGTCAAAGAGCACGGTTTTGAGGGCGGCGCGCATGTGCCACTCCACGTAGTAGGCCAGGATGCACAAGAAGACGTGGCATCGGACATGGTCTTCGTCGCGGCGGTGGATGGGACGCACTTTGAGATCCACGGTCTTGATGCTGCGAAGCCAAGCCTCGCGGGAGCGGGGGGAGACAGCTTGTCGCCAGGCAGCCCGCAGGGCGTCTTGTGCCAGGGCGGTACAAGACGGCAACGCGTTTTCCACCAGGCTGAGGTGAGAGTTCGGCGATCTGGCTTGAGCGCAGGGCATTGATCCCGTCCAGGCCCTCCACATCGCGCAGTTCCTGAGCCAAGGTGCTTGCGAGGGTCTCCGGCCCCAGGCCGCGCGAGATGGCGAGCTTGGAGCCCAAGAGATTGGGGATACCCAGCTCGCGCATGGTGGAGAGGACGGCCTCAACGTGCCCGTGGGTCCGGGAGCGGGTGATGCGGAAGGCCGGAGCCGCGGCCGTCGGGTCGCCCAAGCTGCCGGCGGAGGGTCCGGCTTCGCAGAGCCGGCGCAATCCCTCGACGAGGTGGGGCGGCCACTTTTCGGCGGAACATATCGGCGGGGTCTTCGCTTTCATCAAGGAATATCTCGACAGCCACGCGGACCGCACCATCGGTGCCTTCGCCGCCTCGGGCACAGCGGCCAACTTCGATCCCGCGGCGGCTCGGGGCAGCCTGCGCGCGAAAATCTGGCTTCAGCCCTTCGATCAGGGGGTCAGCCAGGATTTTGAGATTGAGGCGAGGCCCTCGGATATCGAAGACGTTGCAGAAATCACCGCTGCGGTGGCCCGCGTCTCCGGCCCGCCCGCAGTCTGGCAGCGCGCCTTGCCAGGTTTCCTGGAGCACATGCGCAAGGAATTCCTCCTCTGGCGCACCCTCCCCGACGACGTTATGGATCATTACCTCAATCGCGCGGAGAAAAACCAAAATGGCATCACCTGATACCGGGGATAAACCCTCCGGTTCGAGAAACCGCCGTCCGGCAGATGGAATTTCCCAGCGTTCGCAGGCCCGGCAAACATCCCGGGAAGCCGTGGAAGAGCGGCCTGCCAGAAATTTCTCCAACGCTGTTTTTGAACAGCGGAATCAGGCAGCCCGGCACCAAGGGTGCTCGGCCGGAGGCAAGGACTCATGAAGATCATCTGCCCCTTGCCCAGCCGGTAGGGAGCCTTGCGTTCTTTTAGTTTTGCAGCGGGGAAGTCTTCTTTAGGAGGGAGGTGAGGGGATCAGGTAGGGGCGGGGGAGTTGGAATGCACGGCCATGGAGAATGGCGGCGGCGGCCGAGCGGCCTATGCTTTGGTAATCGTAGCGCAGGCGGGTGACGGGGGCGTGGATAACTCCCGTTCCCTGGGTGGCGATGAGGCTGCGGGATGAATCGTATCGTTGCGTTTGACAGAGGCCAAAAAGCGCGAGCGCAATGTTGTCCTCCGGGCAAATCAGGCAAATTCTATTTTTACGGCCTGCTTTCCGCATGATTTGAATTTCCTGTTCGGCGGCACGAAAGGGTATCTCCCGCAGGGTCAAGCCGGTGAAGGTTTTTCTTAGTTCCTCCATCGCGGCTTGAACGGCTGGATCGCCCTCGAAGGGTGTGACCAGGACCGCTTCGGTAAATCCCTGTGTAAGGATGTGCCGGTGAACTAATACGGCACCTGCGCGATAATCAGGAGATATCACACGGGCGTGTTGGTTTGTCCCATGGAGAAGCTGGATGCGTTCACCGCCCGGAAATCCTGGAAGAGCCAGAGCGGATTGCTTCCAGAGATGGTCAAGGACAAGGCCTGCGCATCCGCGGGGCACGGCAGTCAACAAGGCGGCCATTTCTTTTTGCTGAATCCGGGGGGTGGAAAATTGAGGGGGGTGGGTGGGGTCCGACTGGCGGACGAGGGAAGGCGCGGAGAGTGTGACAAGCGGGCTGCCATTGGCGGAACACACTTCCGACACGCCTTCGAGTATCTCCTGATATAGACGGCTCCATTGCCACATCTCGCGTCCGATAAAGCAGAGGGGGGCGCCTTTGAGATTTTGCCTGCGCGTGGCAGCGGAAAAAAAGCGTCCGCCCGGGTGCTGCCAGAGGATTCCTTCCGCCGCGAGGTCGCGCAGCATCCGAAACATGGTGGAAGGGTGGAGATCGAATGTTGCTCCCAGCTCGCGCAAGGTCGGCAGAGCCTCGTCGGAGGCCAGGCTGGAAACAAGGGTGATAATCCCCTCCCGCGCCTGCCGGGCCAGGGCCGTGGGTTTGCGCGGCATGGGCAACATGTACCCCGTGTCTTTTGTATTTGCAACATAAAATTGTATTGCTTTTATATCGTTGCCGGACACATTGGAACGCCATGGAGCCAATCATGCCGCACTTCGCCACGCTCGTTCGCGAATTTTGCATCTATGGATCCTGTCTCGAAAGTCGTCCCTATGGCAGCGGCCATATCAATGACACGTATGTGGCGGCCTTCAGCCAGGCAGGCACGCGGGTGCGCTATATCTTTCAGCGCATCAACGAACGGGTCTTCCAGAATCCGGCGGCTTTGATGGACAACGTGCTGCGGGTCACCACCGAGGCCAGACTCCGGTTGGTCCAGGCCGGGGTACCGGATGTTTCGCGCCGGGCCTTGCGGGTGATTCCGGCTGCGGACGGGCGTCCGTTTTTTCAGGATGAAGAGGGTGGTTATTGGCGGTGTTATCCCTTTATCGAGGGGGCGCGGACTTACGACATTATTCAAAATGCCCGCCAGGCTTATGAGGCGGCCCGGGCGTTCGGGGAGTTTCAAAGACTGACGGCTGATCTGCCAGGGCCTCGTCTGCACGAAACCATTCCGAATTTTCACCACACCCGGTCCCGCTTTGACCGGCTGGCCGAAATGGTCGGGACTGATCCGCAGGGGCGGCTGGGTTCCGTCCGTCCGGAATGGGATTTTATTCGCGCGAGAGAAAACTGCGTGGATGTGCTGCTCGATTTGCAAGCCGGGGGAAAAATTCCCGAGCGCATCACGCACAACGACACCAAGCTCAACAACGTGATGATTGATGACGCGACCGAGACCGGAATTTGCGTGATTGATCTGGATACGGTAATGCCTGGACTGGCGCTCTATGATTTCGGAGACATGGTGCGCACCGCCACCAGCCCCGCGGCCGAGGATGAGACCGATCTCTCCAAGGTGCGCATGCAAATGCCGATGTTCGAGGCCCTGGTCCGGGGTTATCTGTCCACGGCGGGGGATTTTATCAATGAGACGGAAAAAGCACAGCTTGCCTTCTCGGGAAAGTTGATTGCCTTGGAAATCGGGATGCGTTTTCTCACCGACCACCTTGAGGGCGATGTGTATTTCAAAATCAAGCGCCCGAATCACAATCTCGACCGTTGCCGCACCCAACTGGCGCTGGTGCGAAGCATCGAAGACCATGAAGACGCGATGCGGAAATTTGTGGAGACGTTCAAATGAAGATCCTGATTACCGGAGGGAGCGGCTTCATCGGAAGCCATGTGGTCGAACACTATCAGGGCCGCGCGGAAGTGGTTGTTTTGGACAATCTGCGCACCGGACATCGGGAGAATCTCGCGGGTCTGGACTGCCGGTTTGTGGAAGGCTCCATTCTTGACCGCGCCTTGCTGAATGAGTTGATGGCGGGAGTGGATTACGTCTTTCACCTGGCCGCGCTGGTCAGTGTGCCCGAATCCATGGCCCGGCCTTGGGAAACCGTGGATCTCAATGTTCATGGTCTGCTCAACGTTTTGGAGGCGGCGCGCCAGCACCGGGTGAAAAAGCTGTGCCTGGCCAGTTCCGCCGCCGTGTATGGCGAAAACCCGATCCAGCCCAAGGTCGAGACCCTGACGCCCGATCCGCGCAGTCCGTATGCCATCACCAAGCTCGATGGAGAATACTATTGCGGGTTGTATGCGCGCGAGGGATGGCTTGAGACGGCCTGCCTGCGGTTTTTCAACGTCTTTGGCCCGAGGCAGGATCCGAAGAGCGCCTATGCGGCCGCAGTTCCCATTTTTTTGCAGCAGGCGCAGGCCAATGAGCCGCTCACAATTTATGGAGACGGCGGGCAAACGCGGGATTTCATTTTCGTGAAGGACATTGTGGGTGCCCTGGCCTTCGCGGCGGAAACTCCCGCTTTGGCCGGTGTTTTTAATGTGGGATATGGCCAGGCAATCACGATCGCGCAGCTTGCCTGCGAAATTGTCGCGCTCACTGGTTCGCGTTCGGAAATCCGACACGAACCCGGGCGTCCCGGAGACATCCGCCATTCCACCTCCGATGCGTCCAAATTGTTGAACGCCGGATGGACGCCGCGCTTTGATGTTCCCTCAGGCTTGCGTCAGCTTATTTGATGGAACGAACCGCTGGCGTTTAGGTGCCGTTTAGGCTGTTAATCGGCGGAATCCCTGATTACATCGAGATCATACCCCGCCATGAAAATCCGCCGATTCCTCAAATTCTCCCTTCTAGTCCTTCTGCTTGCATCCCCGGCCCTCCAGGCGGCGGAGGTTCGCGCCGCCATTGATCCGAAGGCCCTTGCGCCGCTCAAGCGGATGAGTGCAACCCTGGCTGCGGCGAAGGCATTTACTTACCATTCCAAAAGCATTCTGGAAGTTCCTGCGGTCACCGGGCAATTTCTGACGCTGTTCGCCACGGGAGAGATTGCGCTCAAGCGCCCTGACAAACTCCGCGCCCGTCTCGGCGGGGATGCGCCGGCATTTGATTTCTATTACGACGGGGCCACCGTTTCGGCCTTCGCTCCCGGCACCAAGGTTTTTTCGGTGTCGAAGGCTCCGGCGACCATTGACGCCATGCTGTCCGGCCTGCAAGAGGAAACCGGCATTCGTTTCGCTTCGGCGCCTCTGCTTTACAGCAATCCCTACCGCATTCTTACCCGCGGACTCACCAGTGGCGTGGTGGTCGGGCCATCGACGGTTGATGGCACGGCCTGCGAACATCTGGCCTTCCGCTCTCCGGGGGTGGATTGGGAAATCTGGATCGAGACGGCTTCGCGGGCCCTGCCCCGGCGATTGGCGGTGACCTTTACCGACCAGCCAAACTCCCCGCGCACGGTGGTGGAATTTTCGCGCTGGAATCTTCACCCCTGGCTCGGTCAAAGGGATTTTGTTTTCCATAAACCGGACGGGGTTCAGGAAATCCCGTTTGCTTCCGTCGTGAAATCAGCGGGCCGTTAACCTTCGCCAACGAGATTACCTTATGAAAACATCCCTCTCCCTCCTCTGCATGGTGGTTCTTTGCGTCGCTCTTTCTCTCAGCCAGATTGGCTGCGCCGGCGTTTACGCTGTCGGCGACGGACCTGTCTATGGCCCATCGCCGGTTGTTCCCCTGGTGGCGTGGGGTGGAGCTGGTTATTATGGTGGGACATATTACCGCAGCAGCAATTCATACTACGGCAGCCCGTATTATCGGGGTGGCAGTGGATACTATCGCAATTCCGACGGTTGGAATAACAACCGATCAGGCTACGCCACAGGCTGGCGGGGCAACAGTGCCTCTTGGAACCGCGGGTACGGTGGCAGTGCCAGCGGATGGCGGGGCGGGTCGGCCTCCTGGGGTGGCGGCTCGGGATCGTGGAGCGGTGCCCGCGGCGGTTCAGGCTCCTGGCGCCGCTGAGGCGAACTGCCGGGCTGAATCAGCCCGCCGGTTCCAGTTCGACCGGGTTGGTTAATTGCCCGATTTTTTCAATTTCGATGGTGACGTTGTCGCCGGGTTTGAGCCAGCGCGGAGGCTTGGCCGCCATGCCGACGCCGTGGGGCGTGCCGGTGAGAATGACGGTTCCCGGCAGCAGGGTCGTGCTGCCGCTGAGAAATTCAATCAGAGCCGGCACGTCGAAGATCATGTCGTTGGTGTTCCAGTCCTGCACGGTGTCGCCGTTGAGGATGGTTTTGATGCCGAGGGTGTTCGGGTCGGGGATTTCGTCGGCCGTGACCAAGACGGGACCAAGCGGACAGAACGTGTCGAAAAACTTGCCACGGCACCACTGGCCGCCACCTTTTTTGATTTGCCAGTCGCGGGCGCTGACATCGTTGGCGCAGGTGTAGCCGAGTACGTATGTGAGGGCGTCGGCCCGTTTCACGTTTTTGCAGGCTTTGCCGATGACGACGGCGAGTTCGCATTCATAGTCTACTTCTTCGCTGGGCAGGGCGGTGGGAATCTGGATGGGGTCGCCGGGATTTTGCAGAGTGTTGAGACCTTTGACGAACAGGATGGGAATCTCGGGAGACTTTGCCCCGCTTTCGGCCGCGTGCTGTTTGTAGTTCAAGCCGATGCCGAGGATGGTGGTTGGCACGATGGGGGCCAGTAACTTTTTAACCGAGGCGGATTCGCCGGTTGGCTGAGGTTGCGCGAAGAGGTCGCCGGCCAGGCGCTCCACCGTGCCGTCGGGCTTTTGCGCGCCGTAATGAATTTTGCCTTCGGGGTCGAGGTAGCGAACGATTTTCATAAAATAAGTGGGAGCATTGAGCTTATTTCCCAGTGGTCGGGTCAGCGTCAATCAGGAAAGGAGATTTTTGACCGGGAAAACATGGTGGACAAATCCCTCTTGTCATCCCGCCGCCGGTTTGTAGCCTTCCCGCTGGAAATCATGACGTTGGCAAATCTCTTATCGGCGAACCAGATCGTGCCGCAAATGAAGGCTACGGCTCGCTGGGAGGCCATCGGTGAGTTGGTGGATGTTCTGGTCTCGACCGGAAAAATCCGCCCGGACGAGCGGGAACTCGTTTGGGAATCCATCAAACAGCGCGAGCAGACCATGAGCACCGGCATCGGTTTCGGCATCGCCATCCCGCATGCCTCCTCGGAGAAGGTGCATGAGGTCGTGGCTGCGTTCGGACGTTCCACCACCGGGATTGAGTTCGATTCGCTGGACGGTCAGCCGGTGTTTTTCATCGTGCTTTTTGTGGTGCCCAAGGATCAGTTCCAGACTCATCTCCGCACGCTGGCGGCCATTGCCAAGTTTCTGAACGACAAATCCGTGCGGGACGAACTGGCCAAGGCGCAGGACGCGACCCAGATCCTTCACGTCTTCGAGGCCCGTTCGCCGCGCAACTGATGGCCACTCCGCGCGAGATTCTCGCGGAACGTCTCGCCTGCGCCTTGGCTGCGGCGGGATTTTCCGGCACGGCGGCGGATATTGCCCCCGCTTCCGACGCGCGCTTCGGCGACTATCAGGCGAACGCCGCCATGATCCTGGCCAAACAACAGCGGGCCAACCCGCGCCAGATCGCCGCACAGATCATCGAGCATCTGGATATCACCGGCCTGGCGGAGACTCCGGAAATCGCGGGCGCGGGATTTATTAATTTCCGCTTGTTGCCGGAATTTCTTTCCCGCCAGGCTGGACTGCTTGCCACGGACGACCGGCTGGGCAGCACGCCCGCCCCGGAACCGCGCCGGATCATTCTCGATTTCAGCGCGCCCAATGTGGCCAAGCCCATGCATGTCGGACATATCCGCTCGACCATTCTGGGCGACAGCCTGGCCCGCATCGCGCGGTTCCTCGGCCACGAGGTCATTGCCGACAACCATATCGGTGACTGGGGCACGCAATTCGGCAAGGTGATCTACGGCTGGAAACATTTTCTCAACCCGGAGGCTTTGGAAACGGACGCCATTTCCGAACTGGTGCGCCTTTATCGCGAAGTGAATGCGCTGGAGGAAACAGACGAAACGGTGAAAAAAACCGCCCGCGAGGAACTGGTCAAACTCCAGCAGGGCGACCCCGTAAACCACCAGATCTGGCTGCGCGCCGTCGAACTCTCCTGGCAGGAATTTCAGAAACTTTACGACCTCCTCGACATCCATTTTGACGAGAGGCTGGGGGAGAGTTTTTATAATCCCGCCTTGGCACCGCTCTGCGAAAAGCTGGCTGCTGTTGGGCTCGCTGAGGTCAGCGAGGGGGCGCTTTGCCTTTTCTTCCGGGACATTCCCGCCCTGGCCGACAAGCCGGCCATCATCCGCAAGAGCGACGGCGGATTTCTTTACGCGACCACGGATCTTGCCACCATCGAACACCGCGTCCAGCGCTGGGATCCCTCGGACATCTGGTATGTGGTCGGAGCCCCGCAGGCGTTGCATTTTCAACAGATCTTTGCCGCCGCCCGCCTCATGGGGGTGCGGGCCGACCTCCGCCATATCGTTTTTGGCAGCATTCTCGGCGAGGACCGGAAAATCATGCGCACCCGCGCAGGCGAGAATGTCGGCCTGGCGGAAGTACTGACCGAAGCCGTCGGGCGGGCCCGCGTCATCGTCACGGAAAAAAATCCCGATCTTCCCGTGACGGAGAGGGAAGAAATTGCCGGCATCATCGGACTCGGTGCGGTGAAATACGCCGAACTCTCGCAAAACCGGCTGACGGATTACGTCTTTTCCTGGGATAAGATGCTCTCCTTCCAAGGCAACACCGCCCCGTATTTGCAAAACGCCTACGTCCGCATCCGCTCTATTTTTCGCAAACTCGGCGGGGAATTCGACACCAAAGCACCCCTGCAAATCGAAGCACCGGCGGAGCGGGCCCTGACGGTCAAACTTCTGCAATTCGCCGAAACCGTGCCGCTCGTGCTGGAGGATTTCCGTCCAAACCTGCTGGCCAACTATCTCTACGAACTGGCCGACACATTTCACGGATTCTATGAAGCCTGCCCGGTGCTGAAATCCGAGGGTGCCACCCGCGCTTCGCGGCTGCTTTTGTGCGATATCACCGCCCGCACCTTGAGCAAGGGTCTGGCGCTGCTGGGTATTAGCTGCCCGGAGAAAATGTAAGAATCGGCACGGTGCCCGCGATGAAAAAGATTCCGCTGGGCTTTCGGATTGCTACAGTCCGCTCCGGATGAGGAATCACGGCAGGAACTCCGGGGGAAATTGCTTATGAAAGAACTGACACCGGAGGACTTGTTTATCCGGTCGCTCGGCGAACGCACCATTGATTCGCCGCTTGATCCCTATTTTAAGGCATGCGGCTACGCGCACGATTTTTACGGCGATGATGCCCGTGTGCTGGTGGATCACAATCTTGAGAGCATCCGCGAGACGTTCAAGACCGGGAGCGAACCGCTCTGCTTTGAAGCGGCCGGACCCCGCCGGAAAATTTTCTTCGATCCCGCGCAAACCATTTGCGCCGTGGTCACATGCGGTGGTCTTTGCCCCGGCCTCAACGATGTCATTCGTGCCATCGTGATGCAGGCCTATCACCGCTATGGCGTACCGCGAACCCTCGGTATTCCTTATGGTTTCGAGGGGCTCATTCCCGATTACGGCCACAAACTCATCAACCTCACGCCCGGCTTCGTCAGCAATATCCACCAATTCGGCGGCACCGATATCGGCACGTCGCGCGGACCCCAGGACCCCGCCCGCATGGTGGACCGGCTGATGGAGTTGAAGGTGAACATCCTCTTTGTTATTGGCGGCGACGGCACGCAGCGCGGCGGCCATGCCATTGACGAAGAGGCCCGCAGTCGCGGCTATGAACTCGCGGTCGTCGGTGTGCCCAAGACCATTGATAATGACATGATCTACATGGACAAAAGTTTTGGCTATGACACTGCCTGCGCCGCTGCGGTGGAAGCCATCACCGCGGCTCACACCGAGGCCCGCAGCGCGCGGAACGGCATCGGGTTGGTCAAGCTCATGGGCCGTCATTCCGGCTTCATCGCCTGCTCCGCCGCCATCGCCAGCGGCGAGGCCAATTGTGTGCTTATCCCGGAAGTGCCCTTTGCTTTGGAGGGTGACAACGGCTTTCTTGAGGCCACGCGGCAGAGAGTGGTGCAGCGCGGACACACCGTCATCATTGTCGCGGAAGGGGCGGGTCAGAATTATCTGGAAAGCTCTGCGGGAAAGGACGCCTCCGGCAACAAGAAGCTTGGTGACATCGGAGTGTTTCTCAAAGGCCGGCTCGAGACCTATTTCCGTCAATGCAAGACGGATCTGACCCTGAAATACATTGATCCCAGTTACCTGATCCGCAGCGTTCCGGCGTCCACCCAGGATCGCATCTATTGCATGCGCCTCGGCCAGGCAGCCGTGCATGCGGCCATGGCGGGAAAAACCGGCGTGGTGGTGGCACGCTGGCACAGCAGCTACGTGCATGTGCCCGTGGGCGTGGCCTCTTCAGCCCGTCGCACGGTGGATTCCGGGGGCGACCTCTGGCTCTCCGTTCTCGAAACCACCGGCCAGCCGCCGCAGTTTCGGTAGGGGAATAAATTAAGAAGCCTCACGAAAGTGCGCAAAGAGGAAATGGGCGGTCTGAGCGTTTGACTTTGATGCACAGACCATGCATGGTCTGTTTATGGCGACAAAGACAATATCTCTCGAAGTGGATGCCTACGATCTGCTCAAAAGTGAAAAGAGGGACGAACGGGACTCCTTTTCCCAGGTGGTGCGCCGGCTGACTTCGGAGCGTCCGGCACTCACGGCCGGGGAGTTGGAAGAGGTGATGAAACCTTTCATCGGCAAGGGTGCCGGAAAAAAGCGTGCTGCTGCTTGATACGAGTTTTCTGGTGGACTACGAGGCCGAACTGGTGGCAAACCGGATCGGGCCTGCCCGCCGCCTCCTGCGATCACGTCCCGGAGAGCCGGTGGGCATCAGCATTATTAGTCTTGGGGAATTTGCCGAGGGCTTTGAAAATTTCCATGATGTGGAGGCTTTTTTGAGTCGTTTTCGCGTGATTGGGTTGTCGCGTTCAATTGCCTACAAAGTGGCCGCGATGCAATCCCGCCTGCCGCAACGGCTGGGCGAGAACGACGCGTGGATTGCCGCCACAGCGCTGGCCTATCAAGCCGAACTGGCCGGACGTGAACGCGCCTTCGCCCGTGTTCCCCGTTTGAAATACACGGCCATTTGAAGGACGGCACGCCAACCATGACAGCCCCAAACCCATCCGTCCGCGAATCCACAGAAAATCTTGCCGGGCGTGATCATTTGCGCTCTTTTTGATTCATGATGCAATCCGCCATTCTTCGCACCCGGATGAATCCCCGCCGCAAGGCACGGGTCGAAAAGATTCTCGAAGGCTTGGGACTGACTCCCTCGCAGGCGGTGAATTTGTTTTTCGCGCAGATTGAGCGTCGCAAGGCCATCCCATTTGCCCTTGTTTTGGAAGATCAGGCGGACATTCTCCCTCCCATCGAACAGGTTGCCAAAGTTTGGGACGCCCTCGATAACGAGGATTTTTCCCACTTGGACCCGCGCCGGGAACTATGAGCCCGCGGCCCGGCGAGATTTATCTGATTGATCTTGGATTTGTCGGCAAGGTGCGGCCCGCCGTGGTGGTGTCGCGAGAAGACCCGGACAGCGCGCGGGCTATTGCGCTTTGCGCGCCGTTGACTACGCAGGATCGGCAGTCCCCTTACGAAGTTTCGCTGGGCAAGCTGAAATTCCTGGACAAAACATCGTGGGTCAATGTGCAGGGTCTCTCCGCCACCGGCCATGAGAAACTTCTGCGGCGGCTGGGGGCCGTAACTCAATCTCAACTGGCTGAAATCCGCCAGGCTCTTCGGTGCGTCCTGGATTTGGAGTAGGAAATGGGGGGCGTTTTTCCTGCCGGGTCAGCATTTGGCTTTCAGTATAATTCCACTGGCGAGCGCTTGCCGTCCTCGGCACTTCTTTGCGCGGCGGCTTCGGGACCGAGGGTCGCAACGCGGAGGTCCCAGACTTCGGAGTCCACTGCGCGGAAGGCGTCCTCGCTGAACGGTGTGGGCGGCGCGAGGCGGGTTTTGAATTTTGCCATGCGGCCAAGGGCGGGCTCGATCTCGCCAGGTGAAAGCGCTTCGAGCACTATTCTGGCCTGGGCGGCTTGCTCGACTCGATGGCAGATCATGAGCATGTCGTTGCCGGCGGCGATGCCCATGCGCATGGTTTCGTCGAAGCCGTAGTGGTTGAGGATGGCTCCCATGTCGAGATCGTCGGTCATGACGAGGCCGGAAAATTTCATGTCGTCGCGCAGCAGGCCGTTGATCATGGCGGGGGAAAGCGAGGCGGGCGGGCCTCCGGCCTCGAGGCCGGTGATGGTGATGTGGCCGATCATCATGCTGTCCACCTTGTCAGCGAAGTGACGGAAGACGGCGAGTTCGTGTTCCTCCATGGCTTCGCGGGAACGCTCGAGCACGGGAAGTTCGTGATGGGGATCAAGGCCGGCGGAGGAATAACCGGGAAAATGTTTGCCGCAGCTCAAGACCCCAGCGCCGCGCAGGCCGTCGTTGAAGGCGGAGGCTTTTTCAATGACCTCAGCCACGGTGCGTCCGTAACACCGGCCTTTGAGCGAATTGTCCGCCTCGTCGTCGAAGGAAATATCGAGCACGGGGCAGAGATCGAGATTAAAGCCGAAAAGCCGGAGCAGGCGCGCGGTGATATCGCCATGCCGTCGGATCAGGGAAAGGTCGTGGCGGTCGCGAAGCTGCTGCGCGTTGGGTGGTTCGTTGCCGATGAGTTTGAGGCGGGAGACGCGGCCGCCTTCCTGGTCAATCGTGATGATGGGTTCGACATCGCTCAGGTCGCGCAGATCATCAATCAACTTGCGCAATTGGATGGGGGTTTTGATGTTTCGCCCGAAAAGGATGAAGCCGCCGGGCTGGAGTTTTTTGAAGAAGGCGGCGTCGGCCGCGCTGAGTTCTACGCCGGGAACGCCGGTGAGCAAGAGTTGACCCGCATCGCTGGATGACATAAGTGCGTGAATACACAACCCCGTGTCGAAACCCAACAAAAAGATCGGCCTCTATGGCGGCAGCTTCGATCCCATTCACAATGGACACCTCATCCTGGCTCGTGATGCCATGGAGCGGTTGGAACTGGACCGGGTGATTTTTTTGCCCGCCCGGATTTCCCCGCACAAACTGAGCCGTCCGCCCGCGCCACCGGAGGCCCGCTGTCAAATGCTCGAGGCGGCACTCGCGGAGGAGCCGAACTTCGCCTTCGATGATTGTGAGATTCAGCGCGAAGGGCCGTCCTTCACGATTGATACCGTGCGGCTGTACCGCGAGCGGTTTCCCGAGGCGAAACTCCACTATTTCATCGGTGACGACAACCTGCCCGAGCTGGAAACCTGGAAGGATATTTCGCAATTGCGCGAGATGGTGCAATTCGTCGTGCTCTCGCGCGCCGGGGTGCCGTTTCTCAACGGACTTCCCACCATCACGCGGCACATCGAGATTTCTTCGACCGAGATCCGTAATCGCATTGCCCGCGGACTTTCCGTGCGGTATATGATGCCAAACCCTGTTTTTGATTTGATCAACAAACTCCGACTCTACCGCAATGACTGACGGCGAAACGCTGGCGCGGGCCTGTGCAAACGCCGCGGCTGACAAAAAAGCCGACGATCTTGTGGTGCTCGACATGCAGGGCGTCTCCACCGTCACGGATTTCTTCGTGATCTGTTCGGCCTCGTCCGAGCCGCAGCTCAAGGCAATTGCGAATTCCATTCGCCGGCAAGTGCTGGAGGAGTCCGGCCGCAAACCGTTTGCTGCCGAGGGTTCTCCTGTCAGCCAGTGGATCGTGCTGGATTACGGTGAGGTCATCGTCCATCTCTTTCACTCCGAAAAGCGCGGCCATTACGGCTTGGAAAATCTCTGGAGCGACGCCAGGCGGCTGGAGCTCAAGGGTAGTGGGTCAGTTTGAATCCATGCATGGAGGTGATAGCTGCCCTCAACGGTGATTGTATCTTGGAATACCCTTGGCTGGCATCCTTCGTGGCAACCACCAGAAGCGGAGATCAATTGGAACAATCCCCAAGTTACTCACGACAAAATTTTCATCACGGTGTCACCGATTCCCGCTTGAAAAAGGTTTGTAAGCTTTTGGCTTTTCCACCAAAAGCATTCTTGCCTCCACGGGATCATTCCATTTGAGGCAAGGTAATTATCCGCCTGAGCCTGAGTCGGTGGCTTGCCTTTGATGAACTTTCGATTGGTTACAATACGGCCATCGTTCGTCAGACCCATTGCCGTAGGGGCGTTTCCGAAAAGATTTCTGGCGGCGCAATTTTCTCTCTGTAAAAGTTACGAGTTAGTTTAGGGGCAGGTCAGCAGGGTTCATTTTGAGGTAGATTTTTCCGGTGAGCCACTCGTTGCTGATCTC
>Ga0335394_10005274_pt1 | contig 14645 bp, 10 predicted proteins | sample MAT03_FD_205741 | JGI IMG/M metagenome (GOLD analysis project Ga0335394, IMG submission 205741) | Freshwater microbial communities from Lake Fryxell liftoff mats and glacier meltwater in Antarctica - MAT-03 (spades assembly) (version 2) ...
GCTTGTATCGGTTATAACACCATCGCCAATAACAGCACCCAGACTTATTCCATTTTCATCCAGCAAGGCTTTTACATCTGCATAGCGCATCCCGGTTAATTCAGGCACCGGCAGCTGTTTATCTTCAAGACCTCCGGCAACAACCAGGTCAATACGGCTGCCCCACTGAATTTTTGATTTTTCCGGAATAGGCACTCCATTATACAGTTGCTCCAGTACAGAGCCCATGGCAAAATCGGTACGGTAAGTTGTGTCGCCCAGTTTTAAATGATAACGTTCAAGCGTCTTTATTGCAAAAGCAAGATTTAATCCTTCCAGTTTTGGCATATCGAGCATAGGAGGTACAAACCTGTTTACTGTAATAAATACTGTTCGGTTTACTTTTACGGTGGCATTGGGATCGGGTAATTGTTTTAAAACGGTTCCACGTTTGGCAGTATCTGTAAAAACCGAATCCTGTATGTACACATCAAAACCTTGCTTTTCCAGTAACGCAATCGCTTCGTTGGTTTTCATACCGGTAACAGCAGGTACTTTTAAATAAGCGCCATGTTTTGTTATCCACCCCAGTGTTTTTAAAACCAGAAATATGATCAGTATTGCCAAAACAATAGCCGCCAGTAGATTTACCCAAAAGGGTTTATTGGTAAGAGATTTAAACACGCTGTTAATTTAATATTTTTATTTGTTTATGGCTTATTTATTTAAGAAACACTCATCCAGCAAAGCTGAATAAAACTGTTGTAAGGTCCACCCCATGGCAACAACCTGTTGCGGTACCAGGCTTGCTTCGCTTTGGCCAGGTACCGTATTTATCTCCAGCATAAACGGATTGCCCGAAACCTCATCATAAATAAAATCAATCCGCACCAATCCGTTGCAATTAAAAACAGCATAGGCTTTTTTAGCTTCGGTCCTTATTTTTTCTGCTATACTTTCATCGCATTTTGCCGGTGTAATCTCTTCACTGGCACCCTCGTATTTGGCCTGGTAATCAAAAAATTCATTTTTTGCAATGATCTCCGTTATAGGCAAAGCAATCACTTCTCCCTTGCTTTTAAAAACACCAATCGTAAGTTCTCTTCCTTTAATAAACTCTTCAACCAGTACCTGATCATCTTCAGCAAAAGCTTTGTCCAGTGCAGCCTGCAGCTCTCCTGCTTCCTTTACCTTGCTCATTCCAATACTGCTGCCACCATTATTTGGTTTTACAAAAACGGGTAATTTTAAGGTTGCTAAAATACTGTCTGTTGTAACCGGTATATGTTTAAAAAGGTGAACAGATTTAGCAACATGAATGCCGGCAAAAGCTGCCACTGCAACGGTATAACGTTTATTAAAAGTAAGTGCAGATGTTGCTGTGTCGCAACTGGTGTAAGGAATATTCATGGTATCAAAATAACCCTGCAGTTTTCCATCTTCGCCGGGTGTACCATGCAGGCCAACTAAAACCGCATCAAAATTTATTTTTTGCCCGGCAACAGTAATACTGAAATCGTTTTTATCCACGGGTATTTTCTCTCCTCCGGGGGCAAGATAATTCCAGCCTGCAGGATTGATATCGATCATATAGGTTTCCCACTTATCAGCATCCAGGTGTTTTTCAATATTGGCGGCACTCTTGTAAGATATAACTGCTTCGCCGGAATAGCCACCGGTTATCAATGCTATTTTTTTTTTCATCTGGATTGCTAAAGGTTGTTTTACAAAGAAACGAAATATAGATTACGGATTACAAATTTTAGTTGCAGGCATGTTTTTTTTAAATGATTTAACATTTTCTAAACCTAAGCATCATTATTGCTCAGGTATATTATCTCCAAGGCCCTCGTTACCACTGTCCAGCACATATTTCCAGGTGCCTCCTTTTTCTTTTTTCCAGATGCTTACATAAGTTCCGTAAATAACGGTATCCTTTGCAGATGGCCTCAGCGCATAAACACCATAGGTGTAACCCAGTTCGCCAGATTTGGCTATCACGCCGTTTTTGGGTTCCCAGGTCATGGTATAATCTGCATCATTTTGCTGTATCAAAAAATCAACTGCATCGGCGCCGGCAATGGGCAGGCGGTTTGGCCTCAGCAACACACCGTTGCTGTCAAGGTATTCAATAAAAGCAGTCTTCATACCTTTTTCTTCACACATTTTAGAAAACTCCCTGTCAGCCTCCATCATTTCCATTTTGGCAAATGCATCAGCTTTGTTATCCTTAACACGTTCGTTTTTACAGGCCGAAAAAATCAGGAGCACAGCAATTGGAAATACAATCTTATTCATACTACAAATTAGTGAAAACGTATCAAACAAAAAAGGCGAAAGTATTTTACAATACCCTCGCCATGATGCAGGAAGTATCACCTGCCTGTAATAGGCCTTTAAGCCTTAAAATATTTATCGTCAGTCGTGAGTGGTCAGTAATGAGTAGCTCACGTCTCACCACTCACTATTCACGGCTCACGCCTCAAATATGCATTCTGTCTTTCTTAGCCAATAACTCATCCACTGTTTCAACATACATTTCATCAGGCACGCAACAATCTACCGGGCAAACGGCAGCACATTGTGGTTCTTCATGAAAACCCTGGCACTCGGTACACTTGTTGGGCGTAATGTAATAAATATCCATACTTACCGGTGCCTGGCGTTGGTCGGCATCTACCTGGGTTCCGTCCATAAGGGTAAACGATCCCTTAATGCTTGTACCATCAGATACGGCCCATTCAACACCACCCTCGTAAATAGCATTATTAGGACATTCGGGCTCGCAGGCACCGCAGTTTATACATTCATCTGTTATCTTTATAGCCATCTATCGTAATTTTGGTTTTTAAACTCCCTTATGGAAGCAAGTGCAATTTAATAATAACAACATGAATTTACAAAAACGAATTGAAATATTACAGAACCTTCAAAAATATTTATTAAGAAACGAGGAGGAATGGCAGCAGGTTAAAACAAAAGCATCTTTTCACAACGGCTGGTTTACCGAAGATTTTATTGATCTGGCCGAACAAAATATCTGTACACAGTTTCTGCCTAAAGAAAAACTGGAGCAATGGGCAACACATTATCACCTGGATGATAATATAGGTGGGAAAAATATCGGCATTGTAATGGCCGGCAATATACCGTTTGTCGGCTTTCACGATTTTTTATGTGTGTTCATGAGCGGCCACAGGCAAACCATTAAATTATCTTCAAAAGATGATATATTGCTTAGGCACCTGGTTGAAAAAATGACAACATGGGAACCATCTTTTGCATCGTGTGTAAGTTTTGCAGACATGCTTAAAGGCTGCGATGCGTATATTGCTACCGGCAGCAATAATTCGGCAAGATATTTTGATCAGTACTTCTCAAAATACCCTAATATCATTCGCCGAAACCGTACAGCAGTAGCTGTTTTAGATGGAAATGAAACAACAGAAGATTTGGAACTTTTATCGGATGATGTACACCAGTATTTTGGACTGGGCTGCAGAAATGTCACCAAATTATTTGTGCCTGCAGGCTACGATTTTGTGCCGCTGCTGCGTGCCTTTGATAAGTATAAATATTTTGCAGATCATCATAAATTTAAAAATAACTACGATTACCAGCTTTCCATAGCCCTGCTTAATAATATTTTTTACATGACAAACGGCAGTGCATTACTGCTGCAAAATGATGCCATATTTTCAACCATTAGTCAGCTTAATTATAGTTTTTATGAAGATGAAAATAAAGTACTGGAATCGCTGAAAGGCAATGAGGATATTCAATGTATTTGCGGTCATTTGGGAATTCCATTTGGGCAGGCGCAATGCCCAACACTTATAGATTATGCAGATGGAGCGGATACCATGCAATTTTTGTTAACTTTATAATGTTCCCGCAAATTGCGCTGCAATACGCAGATCCGGAACTTACGCTCTGCGATATCAGCGGGAAAACCATCTACGAAGCTCTTACTAATTAATTGTTAAACATGGCAGTTGGTAAATAGCAATTTGTCATTGCTTCGTTAATTTGCAGTAGCAGGCACCGGAGTTGATGTAAATTCGTGTTGTGTAAAACAAAAACATTATAAAAATTGTTGAACAAATAAAACCTAAGAAAAATGAAATTCAAACAGATTTTGTTTACAGTTGCAATCAGTGCAGTAACAGCCCTTGCTGTTATTTGGGGTTATGGAACCTATTTTAAAAACAGCAATACCTATGCAGGGCAACAGGCCGGCGTGATGCCTGCCAATTATAAACATGCAGGATTATTTGATGGCAACACGGCTCCTCCGGGCGCTGCCATAGATTTTACTATACCTGCCGAGGCGGCCACACCAGCTGTGGTGCACATCAAAACAAAAACAAATGCCAAACAGGTAAGTAACAGTTTACCCAAAAAACAGCCCAACAATCCATTCAGCGACCTTTTTGATGATGATATGTTTAACCAGTTGTTTGGTGGTCGCGGCGGACGTGGTGTTATACCCGAACAAAGGGCAAGCGGCTCTGGTGTTATCATCAGCGAAGATGGATACATTGTAACCAATAACCACGTTGTTGAAAATGCAGATGTAATTGATGTTACTTTGGCCAATAAAAAAACCTACAAGGCAAAAGTAATTGGTAACGATCCCTCTTACGATCTGGCAGTAATTAAAGTAGAAGCTGCAGGTTTACCATTTTTATTGTATGGCAATTCAGATGATGTAAAAATCGGGCAATGGGTGTTGGCTATTGGCTATCCTCTAAATTTAGAAACAACAGTAACAGCCGGTATCATCAGCGCCAAAGCCAGGTCGCTGGGATTAAACAAAGATAAAAGTGGGGATACCCGGTCAGGTGTTGAATCATTTATACAAACAGATGCTGCGGTAAACATGGGCAACAGCGGTGGTGCTTTAATAAATACCGATGGAAGGCTGATTGGAATCAATTCGGCCATTGCCTCTCCTACCGGTTATTATTCAGGATATTCTTATGCAATACCGGTTAACATTGTTAAAAAAGTGATTGACGATCTGATAAAATTCGGCACCGTACAAAGAGGCTTTTTAGGCGTAAGCTATGTAAATGCCAGTGATATGTCGGACGAAGATAAAACCAAACAGGGTATTCCTACCAGTGCCGAAGGGATATATGTTTCAGATGTGCCCAAAGATGGTGGCGCATTTGAAGCCGGCATCCGTAAAGGAGACATCATTAAAAAAATTAACGGCGTAGAAATAAGCAATGGCGGCGAGATGCAGGGCGTTATCAGCAGGCAAAAACCGGGCGATAAATTACCGGTAACATATATCAGGAACGGAAAAGAAGTTACCGCTATTGTAACCTTAAAAAATAAAGCAGGCAATTTCGACATCGTAAAAGCCGATGCAGTTTTAGAAACATTAGGTGCCGAGTTTACGACGCTGGATGCCAGAAAAGCAAAAGAGTTTGGCGTTGCCGGTGGTGTTATTGTAAAAAAAATAAATGATGGTGCTTTAAATGATCAGACCCGCATGAAAGATGGCTTTATTATTTTAAAAGTAAATGATAAAGAAGTGAAGAGTGTTGATGAGATGAAAGCTGCAGTAGGTACTAACAAAAGCATTACCATTAGCGGGTTTTACCCCGGCTACGATGGGGTGTATGAATATCCGATTTCACTGGATACAAACTAAAAAAGCAGAGAACTCAAATAAAAAAAGGGCAACGATATGTTGTCCTTTTTTTATTTTTAGAGTCTTCCCGAAAATTGGTAACGCACACTGGGCCTATATTTGGTGATAAATAATACAAAAGTGAATTTCATTTTAAGCCCCTTCCGACCGGGCCATCCGGGCGGCCAATGTAGCCAAGCTGAAATTCAAGCCAGGCTTTTGTGCGGCGGGTATTTGGTAAATACCAATTGCAGTGACTACAAAGTCATATCGGTATAAATATCAAAAAACGAAGGCATAAAATATGCACAAAGTGGGGCAGCATTAATATTTATTTCAATCACAAATTTATTTCCGAATCGTCCTTACGGTAGTTACCTACACTTGTGCAGATTTGTTACATAGTCAATCTGGTGACTTTTCCGTTAAGTATTCACTACACAATCAAATTAATAATTAACCATAGCGGGGTCAATTGTGCTTTCCATATCTGCCCTAAGATAAAACCAGCGGATTAAAAAAAGAAAGAAAAGTAAAAAGAAGAAATTTTGAAAAATAACCTTTTCATACAAGTGGCTCTTATCAAAAAGAAGCTCAACTTTATATTGCTTTCCGTTTACTAACTGGAAACTTCCATTTACTAAATACTTCATTGAACCGGATGGCTAATGTTGATATTTGTCGTATCTTAAACACTTGTTAATTTTAAACAAAAAATAACAGTACAATTAAACAGCCTTTTTATGAAAAAAATCAGTTTATTTTTCATTCTTTGTATCGCAGCATTTACTGTTAAAGCGCAGTTATTCATTAACAATGCCACGTTCCAGATCCAGACCGGCGCCACAGTTATCGTACAGGGTGATGTAACCAGTAATGTGGATATTCTGGGACCCGGTAAAGTACTCTTAGGCGGATCTGCAAACCAGAATATTACCATGAATGGTTTTACCATTCCCAACCTGGAGATAAATAATGCGGCCAATGCTACTTTGCTGAGCAATGCCAGAATTGGTACCAATCTTAATTTTGTAAATGGTAAAATCATACTTGGAAATTTCAATATGAAATTTGCCTCCGCTTCAACCGGAACTGGTGGTGGAACCAGCAAATTCCTTGAAACAACCGGAACCGGTCAGGCCCAACTCGAAGTTGCAGCCGATATCCCCGGTGGGTCTCCGTTTACTTTCCCTGTGGGTGCAGGTACAGATTACTTGCCTTTATCGGTTTCCAATACCGGCGCTGCATATGCCAGTGCTGTAATTGGGGTACAAAATAAAGGGATCGCTGATGTAAACAAACATCCCCGCACTGAATCTTATTTAACCACCTACTGGCCGGTGACAAAAACAGGCATCACGGGTGGTACTACCACAGCAACAGGAACGTATATTGACCCTACAAGAGTTATTGGTACCGAAGCCGATCTTAATGGAATCTACTGGGATGGCGCCAACTGGAGCATGGCTGGAACTACAATCAACACGATTTCAAATACAGCCGGGGCTACCGTGACTACAAATAGCGGAGATGTTTATGCCATGAATAAATTCGTTCTGGCTAAAATGAAAGCATTCTTACAGGCACCTTACAACACGGGTACAAGTTTTATGGACGATAAGCTCAGAAACAGCGGAGCATATGTTGCCGGAACTTTACCTGTTTCAAATTTATTGCCTCTCACGGATCCCTACAGGACAGGAACCTATTCCACAAGTTTTTCGCATGTTTCTAATGCAACTGCTGAAGCTATTGCATCAAGTGTTTTAAATGACCAGGTAACGGCAAGTAAAAATGTGGTAGACTGGGTGTTTCTTGAGTTAAGGAATACATCAGCAGCTCCCACTACCGTTCAGCAAACCCGGTCTGCTTTGCTTTTAAGAGACGGTAGCATTGTAGATGTGGACGGGGTGAGCCCTGTTTATTTCAAAAATGTAGACGCAGGAACTTTTAATGTAGCTGTGAGGCATAGAAACCACCTGGGATTAAGGACCATTGCTACTGTATCCCTGGCGTTATTGTCAGCACCTGCCACTGTAGATTTAACCAATAATACCAATACATTATCAAATTTTGGAGCTTTATTAACGGCCGGTGTTTATGGAATGTATGCCGGAAATGTAAACTTGAATACTAATGTTCGTATTTCAGGTGCCTCACCTGCACTTAGTGATTTTGAGCAATTAAAAACCATATTGAGTGCTTCGGCCTTTATAAATAATATTTATTCTGCAGGAGATGTGAATATGAACAGAACAGTGAGAATTTCCGGTGCATCACCAGCACTTAGTGATTTTGAATACATAAAATCTGTTTTAGGAGCTCTTCCGTTTATAACTCAGCCCGTTCATTAATTTAAACCCTGTTAAATTTCAATTTATGAAAAAATATTTATTTGCTTCCTTATTTGTTCTGTCGCTTGTTGTAACTATGCAGGCCCAACCCGGAGTGGCCGGACAATATTTTCAAGGTCAGATCAAGCAATCAGGCAGTGTTTTACAATTTTTCATCAGGCCTAACCCTGTTTCAAATGGGGGTAGCAATATTGCCAATTTTAAATTTGATAATTTTGATTTCTTTATACGCTATCCCAATGCAGACCCCCTCGCAACCTTTGGCGCACCGGTAGTGAATATAGTAGATTTTCCAGGCCTGACAATTGCACAGGATATTTTTGGACCTGACCCATATGGGTCTGACCCCGGTTTTAGGTTAGTAGAATGGACTTCCCCGTTTGGAAATTCTACAAATACACCGTTGACTTACAATGCCGGACAGGAGTATTTAGTCTTTTCTGTAACGGTTACTAATTTTTCTGCCAATTTTCAATTTTCGGGTGATAATATAAATGGGGCTCCCTATTTTTTGACTATAACAAGGAATACAGCAGGCATTGGAGGATTAGGAGACTATACGTCCCAGGGTGGATATGGAAATCCTACAAACCAGTTATTTTATGGCCCTGCTGGAAATTTATCTTTTATTCCGCCTTTCGCTTATTATCAAAAAGTAACGAATCCGTCATCAGCTACCGATTATTTCCGTTCTATAACATCGGGTAACTGGAATTCACCTGCAACGTGGGAAAGTTCGCCTGTTGCGAATTTTTCATCTGGACTTATTAGCCCTGCAACACTTTCGCCAGATTTTAATGCCAATGATATCAATATCAGAGCCGGCCATACCGTAACCGTTACCGCCAATGTTACCACAGATCAAACCTTTGTTAATGCCGGTGCCACTTTAGTGGCAACAGGCAGCACATTAACTATCAATGGTACCGGAGGCCTGACTGTTCAATCTTCTTCTGCAAGTTCCGGCAGAATTGGAAATTCAACCGGAACCATTACCGGAAGTGTAAACGTAGAGCGCTATATCAATTCGGATGTGGTAGGCCGCAAATGGCATCTGCTTAGTGGTATTGCTACAACTACAGCACAAACAATACGTGCCAGTTGGCAGGAAGGTGGCGGAGCACCTGCAACTCCCAATATAGGTACATGGCTAACAGCCCCGGGTACACCTGCTGGTTATGATGGTTCATCTATAGGTTATTCAATATTAACACATGATCCTACCGGCCCGAGCTGGGTTAATTTAGCAGCTACCAATGCCGGCAGTATCAATGCCCAGCGTGGTTATATGCTGTTTGTTCGTGGTGACCGCTTTGCGCAACCACCCCCAAATGTTTTGCAGGCACCAACAGTATTAAGAACAACCGGTTCTTTAAACCAGGGTACGCAGCCTGCGGTAACGGTAATAAATGCAAGTCCTGGTTACACCATCATGGGTAATCCTTTTGCATCACCAATTGACCTGGAGAATGTATTAACTACCGCCAACCTTGGACAGTTCTTCTATGTATGGGATGCCAGCATTGCGGGTAATTTCGGTGTTGGTAAATTCAGGCTGGTGCAAAAGACCGGACCAGGAACTTATACGGCAACACCATCAACAGGTAGCGATAATACTACGCGTTATATTCATTCGGGCCAGGGCTTCTTCCTGAAAGCCAGTGGCGCAGATGCCAGTGTGGTGTTAAATGAAAGCCATAAAACGAATTTACTTTCTGTTGTAAATCCTATTGTTAATACAGCAGGCAATCAGCAGATATATACCGAACTATCGATAGCAGATCAGGGAAGTAAAGAATATGTAACTGATGCTGTACGGGTATGGTTCAATGCATCTTATTCGGCTGGTATTAAGGATGACATTTTAAAAATGGGTAATTTCTCTGATAATCTTTCTTCCTACCGCGATGGTAAAAAATGGATCGTAGAAAACCGTCCGATGATTGTTAGTAATGATACTATCTTTCTACGCATGTCAGGTATCAGTACTCATAATTACCGTTTACGGATAAATACTATAGATTTTGTACAAACCAATGTAACAGCCTTTTTACAGGATAACTGGTTAAATACCAACACTCCGATAAGCATAGATGGTAGTGTAACCAATGTTGATTTCAGCGTTACAGCAGATCCTGCTTCCGCTAATCAGGATCGTTTCAGGATTGTGTTTGGCGTTAAGAAAACAGATATTCCTGTTGTAGTAGTTGCCGGAGCTAAGGGTGTAGTTATTTATCCCAACCCTGTCAGCGGCAGGATGGTAAATATTAAATTCACTGACATGGAGAAAGGTATTTACCAGTTGCGTTTGATTAGTACCGGAGGCCAGTTGGTAATGTTGCAGCAGGTAAACCATGGTGGTGGCAGCACTATACTAAGAATGGGATTGGATAAGATGATAGCCAATGGCAATTACCAATTGGAGATCATTAAGCCTGATAACAGCAGGATAATGAAATCGTTGATAATAGTGAATTAATAAGATTTACGGGTTTAAAGGTTAAAGGGTTAGGAAGTACTTTTTTGGATAGTAATAATAACACGAGGGGCGTTAACCATAAAACGATAATAAACAATAAATAAAAAAACTAACCAGATGAAAAATAAAATTCCGTCAATCACCGCATTGATGGTGATAGCAGTTACTTTACTTCCTTTTTTTGCCATGGCACAAGATCCCGGATGTGGGCCGGATTGCCCGATTGACGGTGGGTTAAGTTTATTAATAGCTGCAGGTGTGGGATATGGAGTAAAAAAATACAGGGACAAAAAAAAATCGGTTGAAACTAAATAATCGGTCAAGGCATTGCGGGAGCAATGCTTTTTCTTATTTCAACAACACTTAGGCCGCTTATAATTTCAACTGAGACTTTCTTTCAAAAACCAAGTAATCCCAGGGCTGCATTTTTATAAACGTATTGGGCTGCAAATAATTTTCCGACCTGTCAAAAACATCGGTATAAAAATTATTGATGAGTTGGTCTTTAATAATAAAGCTGCTTACTTCGTTGCTTAAATTTAAAAATACCAGTACTTCATAAAAATCATTTTTGCGCAGAAAGGCCATGATGTTTTTTCCACCTTCGGTGATAATATGAAAAGTAGTAACAGCCGCATCGGCTGAGCGTAATGCAGGATTATTTTTGCGCAGGTTTAATAAGGTTTTGTAAAAATCATGAAGCTGATATACGCCTGTCCATGCAATAGTATCTTTCTCAAAAAACTGTAGCCTTTTAAGGTTTGGCATTTCTTCTCCGCTGTATATCATGGGTATCCCGTTCCAGGTACAACTGAATACAGCCAGGCATTTCAACATCCTTCCATACTTTTCAATCCCGGTTCCATTCCAGGTATTTTCATCATGGTTGCTGGTAAAATACATGCGGTGAGCAGTTTCCGGAAATGCCGTTTCATACCTGGCTAACACATCATACAAACCAGCTAAATTACTGTTGCCTTTATAAAAGCTTTCGGTACGGTGCATCCATTCCCAGGTAAACGTGGCGTCAAAAACTTCATGGTAATTTATCTCTTCCGATTCGGCCAGCCAGAACAAATTGGGTTTTAAAGGTTCAATGGCAGTTCTTGCTTTTTTCCAAAATGCAAGTGGTGTAAGGTGCGCCAGATCGGCCCGAAAACCGTCAATATCAAAATCGGTTACCCAATACTGCATAGCAGCAATCATCGCATCCTGTTCAGCAGTATTGCTATGGTCAATTTGCATTACATCTGTCCAGTCGTAAGGTGTTTTAAAATTACCTGCTTCATCTTTTACAAAATATTCGGGATGATCAATTGTCCATACGTTATCCCAGGATGCATGATTGGCAATCCAGTCCATGATCACTTTCATACCCATTTCGTGCGCCAATTTTACCAGGTTCTTAAAATCTGCAGCTGTTCCAAACTCGGGGTTTATAGCTTTAAAATCAGCTATTGAATAATAGCTTCCCAATGCCCCCTTCCGGTTTATTTTGCCAATAGGATGCATGGGCATAAACCAAAGTACTTCCACTCCCATATCTTTCAGCCGGGGTAAGGATGTTGCGAAAGCGTTAAAACTGCCTTCTGCACTGTATTGGCGGATATTTACCTCGTAAATATTGGTATTGGCTATCCAATCGGCTCTTTTATAAGGGGCATTGTACATTGCTGAGTCTGGTTAAATTTTATAATCAAATGTAACACAGGATATTGAATTTGCTTAACTCCTTGTTTTCACTATCAACAATGTACCTTTGTATTTGTTATAAATTATCATGAAAAAATTCGATGTTCCAATCATATATCGCAGCCCCTTAATAGCTGCCATAAAAAACAAACGTAAGGATCTGGATAAAATGAAAAAAGATTTTAGCCCTACCCTGCTTGATTATGGGCCACTTAAGATCTATCTTGCCCGGCACTTTGGGTTTTGTTATGGGGTGGAGAATGCCATTGAAATTGCATTCCGCACGATAGATGAAAACCCCGCAAAGCGCATCTTTTTATTAAGTGAAATGATTCACAACCCCCAGGTAAATGCCGACCTGCTTGCAAAAGGCGTTCAATTTTTACAGGATACTTATGGCAAACAGGTAATACCATTTGAAACCTTAACCAAAGATGATGTTGTAATTATACCCGCTTTTGGCACCACCTTGGATATTGAAAAAAAACTTACGGCTATTGGTATTGAAACTTATAAATACAACACTACCTGTCCCTTTGTAGAAAAAGTATGGAACCGCAGCGAACAGATAGCAAAAAAAAATTACACCGTAATTGTGCATGGTAAACCCACACATGAAGAAACCAGGGCTACATTTTCGCATGCATCTGCCAATACGCCCACAATTATTGTGAATGATATTCACGATGCAATCAAACTTGGTAAATATATTAGTGGCCAAAAAGACATAGCATTGTTTAACCTCGATTTTAAAGAAAAATACTCTGCTGGTTTTGATATAAATAAAGACCTGGAACGGATTGGTGTTGTAAATCAAACAACCATGCTGGCCAGCGACACTCAGGAAATTTCTGACTATTTGAAACAGGTTATGGCATCAGCCTTCAATCTGAATGATAAAAATATTGAAGAACGTTTTGCAGATACCAGGGACACCTTATGTTATGCAACCAACGACAACCAATCGGCTGTTTATGGGTTACTGGAAAAGAAAGCTGACATGGCAATAGTAGTTGGTGGATACAACAGCAGTAACACCACACACCTGGTAGAGCTTTGTGAAGTTAAACTGCCAACATATTTTATCAGCAGTGAAGAAAAAATAGTATCCAATAATTCAATACTCCATTATGATATTCACAGTAAATCAGAGCAATTAACTGAAACCTTTTTGACAGTTAATAAACCTGTTACTATTTTAATGACAAGTGGTGCCAGTTGTCCCGATGCAATGGTAGAAGGCATTATCAATAAACTAAAAATTATTTTTAAAGTTGATAAACCATCTGATGAACTTTTGAAAACACTGGAGCTGTATAAATAAAAGAAACCTTGCACCAGGCAAGGTTTCAGGGTAATTATTAGAGGTAAGAAAATGGTTAATTAAGTTTCATTACTTTGGTCTTTAAACTGCGGGTACTGCTTACCACTTCAATGTAATAGATGCCGCCCGGCAAAGCATCTACTTTATTTATATTAATATTGTTATCTCCCACCTGTGTTTGTGCATCCTGCCTGCTCATTAAAACACCATTATTGTTAATGATATTTATGACCACCTTTTCTGCTTTATCAGCATTAACACGTATCTGCACCCTTTTACTAAATGGGTTTGGATATACGATCATTACGCTGATACCTTTAATATCAACATTTACCATAATTGTTTTGCTGTAAGTATAATTACCGTTGTTATCAACCATGGCAAGCCTGTAATAATTGATACCACGTTGAGCTGTTATATCGAGGTAATTATAATTTGCATTACTGTTCAATTGTCCGCTGGCTGCATTGATCTTACCAATTTGCCTGAAATTATTTCCATCTGTGCTCCTTTCAATATCAAAGTGATCTATATTAATTTCTGAATAGGTGCCCCAGCCTAACTGAATAATACCATCAGAATAACTGCCATTAAACTGGTTAACAATTAACGGCAGTACAACGCCTGGAGCATTTTTGATTCCACCGTCTATATTTTTCCTTATTTCTCCAGCCAGCAATACAAAAGGTTTTGTTCGCCCTGATATGGTATCAGATTTACTGTTAACGTATTGCATGATGCTGTCTGTTATCAGGTTGGTATAAGTATAATTAGGAGGGATATTACTGAATCCCACAACAAATGTTTTTGAACCTCCTTCAGGTACTTCAATTTTATTGAAGTGGTAATATCCTGAGTCATCGGTATATTTAGAATCAAGTACATTCAACAATGAATCATACAAAACCACTTCAACATTAGGCAGGCCGGGTTCTCCGGCATCCTGAATACCATTGATGTTATTATCAATCCATACAAAATCACCAAGAGTCGAAAATTTATTTACATTCGTTGAATCATTCAGCAGTATAGAAGAATTTATAATCTTATTTACAAAAGATTCTGAAGTTTTTATTTCATTTTGAGAAATTACTGGCTGGGCGTGCATGGTGCAATAATTAAAAAACAAGAGTAAGTTAACTAATACAATCTGGGGCAGTTTGTTTTTGAAGT
>Ga0335394_10005277_pt1 | contig 14644 bp, 8 predicted proteins | sample MAT03_FD_205741 | JGI IMG/M metagenome (GOLD analysis project Ga0335394, IMG submission 205741) | Freshwater microbial communities from Lake Fryxell liftoff mats and glacier meltwater in Antarctica - MAT-03 (spades assembly) (version 2) ...
AGCGCTGCAACCGCCGCTCGAGCGCGAGGTTGCGATCCTTGAGCCGGCGATGCTCAACCGCTTTGCGCGTGGTGAGCACCACTTCTTCGCTGGAGCGAAACGGCTTGGTCAAAAAGTGATGGGCTCCAGCGTGCATCGCCTGGACGGCCACATCGACGTCGCCGTGAGCCGTCATGATGATCACGTAGACGTCGATTGCGCGATTTTTGATTTCGCCGAGGATGTCGAGGCCGCTGAGACCCGGCATCTGCAAATCGACCAACGCCACGTCGATGGCCTCACGCTGCAAGATTTCGAGCGCCTCTTGGCCCGAAGCCGCGGTGAGCACGCTCATGCCCTGAGCCGAAAGCAGGCGCGCCAAGGTGCGGCGCATCTCCGGTTCGTCGTCCACCACCAGGACGCGCGCCGGAAACTCCCACATCTCGAAATCACTTCCCCCCGCGTTCATCCGGCTCTTGCTCCCTCTGACCCGTTTCGCCTGCTTGCGCTCGGGCCCCCCGTCCCCTCACGAAAGCCCGAACTTCGATACTACCCCAGCGGCCCACCGCCGAGCGAGCCGAATTCAGCCGTCCGACATTTCCTTCGCTGCTTTCGCCTTCCGGTGCGGGTCGCTAAGGTCGAGGGCATGCCCTCGACCCCCGCCCCCGAGCCCTCCTCCTGGGCGCCTCGCTCGCTCGGAGCTCCGGCGGGGGACGCGATCGAGTCCGAACTGCATGCCATTCTCGGCGAGGGGACGGCGCTCACGGGCCGCTTTTCGTTCGCGGGTCGTGCTCGCGTCGAAGGCCAGGTCGAAGGCGAGTTGCTAGGCGGCGAGCTGCTGGTGATTGCCGGCAGCGCGCGCGTTCGGGGAAGTGTCAGCGCCGAGCGCGTGCTGGTGCTGGGCGGCGAAGTCCACGCCGACATCACGGCCAAAAGTTCGATCGAACTGCGGGTGCCCGCCATCGTCACCGGCGATCTCCGCGCGCCGGAAATTTTCCTCGAACGCGGCGTTTCTTTCACCGGCAAATGCACCATGGGTCCGGCCGTCGAGTGAAGCGGCTTCACTCGGCCCGGGCTTCCAGCGTGCGCCGGATCAGCTCCTGGTAGCGCGCGTCGGCGCGCAGAGGCACGAACTCCGATTGCGTGCGCGAGCGCACGATCCAATCTTGGGTCGAGCGATGCGTGCGCAGGAAGCGTGGTCGATCGAGGCGTTCAGCGCCCTTCAGGGCTGCTTCGAGTTCACCTAGGCAGCGCTCGAGCTGTTCGCCCAGCGCGCTTCCACTTTGATTCTGAGCTCGCGCACACGCGACGCGCGCTTCGTTGTACGGAACCTCGGCGCTCGTCGGGAATTCACGGGCAGCCTGCTCGAGCGCAGCCTCGGCGTGCGCGAGTTCGGCTTCGTCGTAGCCCGCTTCGAGCTTGGCCAGGCGCAATGCACCGTACGCTTCGCCCATGAGCAGGTAGTAGAGCGGCCGGCGTTGTAGCTTACAGCCGCTCTCGTGCAGCTTGCGCGCGTCCTGGTAAAACGGTCGCGCGAGTCGGGCGGCGTCGCGATCCTCTTTGTCCTTGTCGAACATCACTGCGTCGCCCTCCCAGGCACGGGCTGCGGCACTCCCCGGAAACTGACGCGCTAAATCGCCGAAAATCCGCTGCGATTCGGCATAGTCTCTGGCCTCGAAAGCGCGAATGCCGGGCTCCTGCTTCGAGCGCGGGGGGTCTTCGGACAAGCCCGTGGGACAGAGAGGCGGCAGGACGACGATTTCGGCCGTCGGCGCCGCTTGCTTGTCGCCCGAGCAGGCCGTGCTCGACCCGACGGCGGCTAGGCCCGACAGGATAGCGGGCAGCCAGAAGGAGGCTCTGATGCCGCCTCGATTTCGTGCGCGCTTCAATTTCGATCTCCGTGCGCTCATCAGCCCGAAACTCTCCGTAAAAAGCACCGAACTAACGCTGCCGCCACTTGCAGGTAGATCATTTCCGTGGCCCAATTCCTAGCCCAATCAGGCAGGCGACTTCACTACCCCTGTGGGACCCCCTTTTAGCGCCTATCTCTACAGGAGGGCTTCCAGGAGGCCCTTTTCGCCACGACCCCGAATTCTTGCTGGCGCGTCCGCGCCGCCACTGAGTGCGCTCCTCACTCGGCGAAGCACTCGCCCCCCAATCACGCTGACTTCCCGCGCCAATCAGGAACATCCCGATGAGCCTACCTCCCCCCACCGGTCTGTACGATCCCCGCTACGAACACGATGCCTGCGGCATCGGTCTCGTCGCCAACATCCAGGGTGTCGCCTCCCACGACATCGTCCGCAAGGGCGTGGACATTTTGATCAATTTGGAGCACCGCGGCGCGTGCGGTTGCGATCCTCTGACCGGTGATGGCGCCGGCATCTTGACTCAAATGCCCGATGCTTTCATGCGTCGGGAGGCCAAGAAGCTGGGCTTCGAGTTGCCGAAGAGCGGCCACTACGGCGTGGGCCTCGTGTTCTTGCCGCCGCTCCCGAGCGAGCGCGATCACTGTCGACAGATTCTCGAGGACAAGATCTTCGCCACTGGCCAGCGCCTACTTGGCTGGCGCGAGGTGCCCGTCGATCACTCAGCGCCGGGCCCGCTCGCTCAAGAAACCGCGCCGCACATCGCGCAGGTGTTCATCGGCTCGACCTGCAACGACCGCTTCATGTTCGAGCGCAAGCTGTTCGTGATCCGCAAATGGGCCGAACGCACGGTGCGCGACAGCAAGCTGACGCAGAAGGGTTTCTTTTACCTGCCCAGCCTGTCGGCCAGCACGATCGTCTACAAGGGGCTGCTGCTCCCGGACCAGTTGACGCGCTTCTTCTCGGATCTCGAGGATCCTGATTTCACCAGCGCCATGGCCATGGTGCATCAGCGCTTCTCGACCAACACCTTCCCCACCTGGGAACTGGCGCAGCCGTTCCGCGTGCTCTGTCACAATGGTGAAATCAACACCGTCCGTGGCAATCAGGCCTGGATGAATGCGCGCGAGCAGCTGTTCGACGGCCAGGTCTTCGGCGAAGACATCAAGCACATCCTGCCGACGATCGCTCCCGGCATGAGCGACTCGGCGCGGCTCGACATGGTCGCCGAGCTCCTGGTTCAGGCCGGGCGTTCGCTTCCACACGTCATGATGATGCTGGTGCCCGAGGCCTGGCAGAACGACGAGACCATGCCCGCCCACAAGCGGGACTTCTACGAGTATCACGCCTGTTTGATGGAGCCGTGGGACGGACCCTCCGCCCTTGCCTTCACCAACGGTCGTCAGGTCGGCGGCATCCTGGACCGCAACGGTCTACGCCCTGCCCGTTACACCATCACCAAGGATGGCTTGGTCGTGCTCGGCTCCGAGGCAGGTGTACTGCCGATCGAGCCGTCGAACGTCGAGCGTCATGGTCGGCTCGAGCCCGGCAAGATGTTCTTGCTGGACCTCGAGAAGGGTCGGCTCATGCAGGACGAGGAGGTCAAAGACCTCATCTGCCGCCAGAAGCCCTACGGCAAGTGGGTCAAAGAGAACAAGATCTCGCTCGACGATGTCGATGCGCCGGCCGCACCCTCGCGCCGCGATCTAGAGCCGCTGCTCAAGCGTCAGCAGATGTTCGGCTACACGCAGGAGACCACGCGTTTCCTCATGCCGCCCATGGCCAAGACGGGCGAGGAGCCGGTGGGTTCGATGGGTACCGACACGCCGCTGGCCATCCTGAGCGACAAGCCGCAGCTTTTGTACAGCTACTTCAAGCAGCATTTCGCGCAGGTCACCAACCCCGCGATCGATCCGATCCGTGAGGCGATGGTGATGAGCCTCAAGAGCTACGTCGGCGGAGAAGGCAACGTCTTGTTCGAGCTGCCGGACCAGGCGCAGCTGCTCGAGATCGAGAGCCCCATCCTGACCAACGAGCAAATGGCCAAGCTCCGGCATGGTCACTTCTCGGCTGGCCATCGGATGCCGCCCACCTTGCCGATGCTTTACCGCGTCAAGGACGGCACACAGGGTCTCAAGGCGGCGCTCGACGAGCTCTGTCGTCAGGCCTCGCACGCCGTGCTCAACGGTCACAGCATGCTGATCCTCAGCGATCGCGGCGCGAACCAGGAGCTAGGGCCCTTGCCAGCGCTACTTGCCACGGCCGCGGTTCATCATCACCTGATGCGCAACGGCACGCGCATGAAGGTCGGCATCGTGGTCGAAACGGGTGAAGCCCGCGAAGTGCACCACTTCTGCTTGTTGACCGGCTATGGCGCAGGCGCCGTGAACCCCTACTTGGCGTTCGAAACCATCGAGCAGATGGTGACGTCCGGCACCCACGAAGGGCTCTACGACGTCCAAAAGGCGCAGGGCAATTTCGTCAAATCGCTGAACAAAGGCTTGCTCAAGGTGATGAGCAAGATGGGCATCAGCACGCTGCAGAGCTACCACGGCGCGCAGATCTTCGAGGCCATTGGCCTGTCCGACGAGATGATCGACCGCTACTTCACCGGCACCTCGAGCCGCATCAAGGGCATCGATCTGGACGTCATCGCCATCGAGTGTCGCTTGCGACACGAGACCGCGTATCCGCGTTCGTCCGCCGAAAAGGATCAGCTCGACGTCGGCGGCGAATACCACTTCCGCGCGCAGGGCGAGCGCCACCTGTGGAGCCCGAGCATCATCTCGAACCTGCAGCGTGCCGTGCGTCTGGGCGAGGTGAAGTCTTACAAAGACTACGCCAAGCTGATCGACGAGCAGCCCGGTGGACCGATCACCCTTCGCAGCCTTTTTGAGCTGATTCCAGCCGAAACTCCCATCCCGATCGACGAAGTCGAACCGGTCAAGGAGATCGTCAAGCGCTTTGCGTCCGGCGCGATGAGCTACGGCTCGATCAGCGCCGAGGCGCACGAGAACCTGGCCATCGCCATGAACCGCATCGGCGGGCGCAGCAACACCGGTGAAGGCGGCGAAGAGTCGCGGCGCTTCTTGCCAGATGCCAACGGCGATCTGCGTCGCAGCTCGATCAAGCAGGTAGCCTCCGGCCGCTTTGGTGTGACCACGCACTATCTGGTCAACGCCGACGAACTGCAGATCAAGGTTTCGCAGGGCGCCAAGCCCGGCGAAGGCGGGCAGCTGCCCGGTCACAAGGTCGACGAGATCATCGCCCGCACACGTCACTCGACGCCGGGTGTCACGCTGATTTCTCCTCCTCCGCACCACGACATCTACTCGATCGAGGACTTGGCTCAGCTGATCTTCGACTTGAAGATGGTGAACCCCAAGGCGCGCATCAGCGTAAAGCTCGTGGCCGAGGCCGGGGTCGGCACGGTGGCGGCCGGCGTCGCCAAGGCGCATGCCGACGTGATCCTGATCTCAGGCCACGACGGCGGGACTGGCGCTTCTCCGCTCACTTCCATCAAGCACGCGGGCATCCCATGGGAGATGGGCTTGGCAGAGACGCACCACACGCTGGTCATGAATGATCTGCGCAGCCGCGTCTTCTTGCAGACCGATGGTCAGATGCGCACGGGACGCGACGTCGTGATCGCGGCGTTGCTCGGCGCCGAGGAGTTCGGGTTCGCAACCGCGCCGCTCGTGGCCTCTGGCTGCATCATGATGCGCAAGTGCCATCTCAACACTTGTCCGGTGGGCATCGCGACCCAGGATCCGGTACTGCGCGCCAAATTCGAGGGTAAGCCCGAGCACGTGATCAACTTCATGTTCTACGTGGCGGAGGAGGTGCGCGAGCACATGGCACACATGGGGTTCCGGACCATCCAAGAGATGGTCGGTCACTCCGAGCGGATCGGCGTCAAGAAGAACCTGCACTGGAAGGCCAGTCGGCTCGATTTCCGTGACATCCTCACTCCGGCCGCGGCGCGACCTGGCGTGGGCGTTTCCAAGCTCCACGAGCAGGATCATGGCCTCGAGGCAACGCTCGACATGCAGCTCATCGAGCTGTGCAAGCCGGCACTCGAAAACCGCACGCGGGTGCGCCACGAGCTGCCGATTCGCAGCCTGAACCGCACCGTCGGCACGATGCTCGCTGGCGAGGTCGCACGCCGTCACGGCGCTGCTGGTTTGGCCGACGACACTATCGAGCTGCACTTCACCGGGACTGCCGGCCAGAGTTTCGGCGCCTTCGTCAACCAGGGCATCAGCCTGCACTTAGCTGGCGTCGGCAACGACTACACCGGCAAGGGCATGTCGGGTGGCACGATCAGCGTACGTCCGGGACCGGGAGCCACCTTCGAGGCGGCCGACAACATCATCATCGGTAACACGACGATGTACGGCGCCACTAGCGGCAAGGCGTTTTTCAACGGCAAGGCCGGCGAGCGCTTCGCGGTACGCAACAGCGGCGCCACCGCGGTCGTCGAAGGTGTGGGCGACCACGGCTGCGAGTACATGACCGGCGGTCGCGTGGTCGTGCTGGGTCGCACCGGTCGCAACTTCGCAGCTGGCATGAGCGGCGGCTTCGCCTACGTGCTGGACGACGACGACACGTTCGCCATCCGTTGCAACATGGGCATGGTCGAGCTCGAAGCCTTGAGCACCGACGACGCCGTCTTCATGGCGCAGATTCTCGAAGAGCACGTGAAGTACACGGGCAGCAAGCGCGCGCGGTCGTTATTGGAGAACTGGGAAACGACACTCTCCAAGTTCGTCAAGGTCGTTCCGTCCGAGTACCGCCGCGTCATGGAAGAAGCCGCCAAGCGCGCGCCCCGCATCGAGGCGCACCGAGACAGTTTGAAGGTCCTGCAGCCAAACAATCCGCTCGGCGGCGAGGCCCCCAACTGAACTCCCAAGTCGGCCAGAGTCGGCGATTCGGTCGACAGTGGGTCGGCTGGATCGCCGGGCGCACATACTCACAGGGAATCTCGGTCGAGACCCTACCCTCCGCATCCACCCGCAGAACGATTAGAAAAAAGACAGATGGGCAAGACCTCTGGTTTTCTCGAGTACCAACGCAAAGCTCCCGAGAAGCTCGGCAAGAGCGACCGCGTCAAAAACTACCGCGAGTTCGAACTCCCCGTCATTCAGGAAACGCTGAAGGAGCAGGGTGCGCGCTGCATGGATTGCGGTGTGCCGTTCTGCAACACCGGCTGTCCGCTCGGCAACCTGATCCCCGATTGGAACGACCACACTTATCGGGGCCTGTCGCGTGAGGCCATCGAGTCGCTGCATGCGACCAACAACTTCCCGGAGATGACGGGCCGTGTATGCCCGGCACCTTGCGAAGCTGCCTGCGTGCTGGGCATCAACGACGATCCGGTGGCGATCAAATTGATCGAACGCGCCATCGCCGATCGCGCCTTCGACGAGGGTTGGGTCGTTCCCCTGCCCGCGACCGAAAAGACCGGCAAGAACGTGGCCGTAGTCGGTTCGGGGCCTGCTGGCATGGCAGCGGCCCAACAGCTCGCGAGGGCGGGTCACGACGTAACGGTCTTCGAGCGCGACGATCGCATCGGCGGTCTGCTCACCTACGGCATCCCCGACTTCAAGATGGAGAAGGAGCTGGTCGATCGCCGCGTGGCGCAGATGCAGGCCGAGGGCGTCGTCTTCAAGACCAGCGTGGCCGTCGGCATCGACATCACCACCGAGCAACTCAAGCAGGACTTCGACGCCGTGTGCGTCGCCATCGGCTCGCGCGTGCCGCGCGACCTGCGCGTGCCCGGCCGCGAGCTCGGTGGCATTCACTACGCCATGGATTTCTTGATGCAGCAGAACCGTCGCGTAGCCGGCAAGGACGTGCCCGACCAAGGCGCCATCCTGGCGACGGGTAAGCGCGTCATCGTCATCGGCGGCGGCGACACCGGCAGCGACTGCATCGGCACGTCGCACCGTCAAGGCGCGGTCAGCGTCATGAACTTCGAGATCATGCCCGAGCCTCCGGAAGCTCGCGCCACCTCGACCCCGTGGCCGCTGTGGCCGCTCATGCTGCGCACATCGAGCTCCCACGAAGAGGGCGGCAATCGGCGATTCAGCGTCACCACCACCCATTTCGAGGGCAACGACGGCCAGGTGACGCGCATCGGCTGCACCGAGGTCGAGATGGAGAACGGTCGCTTGGCCAACGTGCCCGGCACCGAGTTCTTCCTAGACGCCGATCTAGTGCTGCTCGCGATGGGTTTCATCCATCCCGAGAAGCCCGGCTTGCTCGAGCAGCTCGGCGTGGCCATCGACGGACGCGGCAACATCAGCGTCCATCCCGAGACCTTCGCCACAAGCGTGCCGGGCGTGTACGCGGCTGGCGACTGCCAACGCGGTCAATCGTTGGTCGTCTGGGGCATCGCCGACGGTCGAAAGGCAGCCCGCGGCATCGATGCGTACCTCATGGGTCGCACGTCTCTGCCGCTCGGCAACCACGCTGATCCGCGTTTTTCGGCTTGAGCACCTTGCTCGCCCCGGAGTTTCGGGGCGAGCAAGGCCCTGTGATACACTGGTGCGGTGAGCAAAGCGCGCCCGCCCGGCCCTCCCAGTAGCCCTCCGCCGGTGGTGTCGTTTCGCGAGGAGCCGGCAGGGCGTGATACGCTCGACGCCATATCGCGCGATCGGCACGTGCGAGAACCGCGCTCGACGAAACATTACGGCGACCGCATTTCCAATGCGCCTGGTGCCGTTTCCCCTCGCATCGCCCGAGCACTCGATACCCATCCAGAGATCGCCGTCACTATCGAGCCCGCCGGGCGCGCCACCTACGCGGCCATCGAACGCGAACTCCGGTCCGACGGACCAACCATCGAGATTAACGATCCAGCCGTCGACTCGAGCAGCGTCATGGCGTTCGCCATCGAGCGCATGTGCACGTTCGTGATCAAGGCGCCTCTCGAAGCCCTCGAGAGTCCCATCGCGCAGAGCGACTTGGTACGGGACCGGCTGCTGCCCTTCCTGCCCATAGAAAATCCGCGCGACGTGACCCGCGTCGAGGTGCGCCCCTGGCACGACACCGGCAGCTTGCTGGTCCGGGTGTGGTGCCGCGTGCCGTGACCGGCCGATGGCTCGACCGGCGCTTGCGATGGCGCACCGATTCGAGCAACAAGGGCGCGTAGTCTTTCGTCGAGTCCTCATCTTACCTTTCGAAGACCCCGATTCATGCTCGTTCGCTGTTCTGCTTGCTCCGCCAAATTCAACGTCCCCGACGAGAAGGTCGCGGGCAAACGCGCGCGCATGAAGTGCAAGAAGTGCGACGCCGTCATTCTGATCGACGGCACCCAACTGGCAGTAAACGGCAACGACGCAGTGATCCCGGCCTCAGAAAGGCTGCCGTCTTCACCGTCTGCGCTCGCCTCGCCTCTGTTGGCTGCTCGGGCGCCCACTCCCCTCGCCGCTCCGGCGGCTGCTCCGAGCCCGGCTCCGCGCCCGCTACCCGCCGTCATTTGGGAAGTCGCCGAACCGTCAGGCACCCGCCACCAGCTGAGCCTTTCGGAGCTGACGCGGCGACACACCGAGCAGTCGTTCGAACCTGGCACCTTGGTGCGCGTGCCTTCGACGACAAACTGGCTCCCACCCTACGACATTCCCGAGCTCGCAGAGTTCGAACTCAAGCCGCGCCCCACCTCCACACGCCCTCCTTCCGCGCGCCCGCAGCTCCTGACTTTCAGCGACGAGACCGTAGCGCTCGGTGTGGCAGAATCGAACGCGCTCAGTCGCCAGGCGTTCGCGGCGGTGGGTGAAACCGAGAACGTCGCCGGGCGGACGGAGCAACCGAGCAAGCCCGAGCCAAGCCGTCCTGCCCTCGTGTTCAGCCCCGAGGCCGCCAAACTCCAGGACGCCAGGGGCTTCGAGGATGACGAAGTGGCGACGGTCGTGCGCTCGCTCGACCATTTGAAGGAGTTGACGCAATCGCCATCCAAACAACCGACCCTCAAACCCGTGCACAGCCCGTTGCCCGACATGGCGCGCCGTTCGGCCGAGTCGCAGCGTTCGCCGCGTTGGCCGCTGCCCGCCGCTCCAGACGTGCCGCACTCCGCCGCACGCCCGCACTCCGCCGCACGGCCGCACTCCGCCGCACGGCCGCACTCCGCCGCACAGCCGCACTCCGCCGTACGGCCGCACTCCGCCGCACAGCCGCACTCCGCCGCACAGCCGCACTCCGCCGTACGGCCACCGCCTTACGCGCCGCCGCTCGTGCTGCCGCAACAGACGACGGCGGAGCCGCTGCGCGCCGCCCCCGCAAGGCGGCACAATCCGACCTTGCTTGGCGTAGCCGCGCCGGCAATCGCCAGCGCGCCCGGTGCTTCGGGGGGGGCGCCCCGGGCGGCCCCGTTGCCGTCCGCCGTGCATGACGCGGGAGCACTCGCCGAACGCCCCACCGAGGCAGCGCCGGTTCCGGCCATGCTGAGCCCGGAGTGGGTGAACTCGTCGCGCATGCCAGTGCTGTCCACACCTGGCCTGCCCTCGATCGACGAAGAGTCCATCCTGCCGCCGTCCGCACACCCGCTGTCGCTCCCCGCACCTCTGTCGCGATCGGGGATCCCAACAAAAGCTCCACCGCCACTGGCGCTTACGGCGGTGAGCGGGACCATGCTGCGCGCTCCGGGCCTCAGCGCGCCCAGCGCCGAAGCCTTCACCTTCAAAGTGCCGGAGGCGCGAAGCGGCCTGGGCTGGATCGTGTTCCTGTCGCTTGTCGTGATTTTGGGCGCTGCGCTGACCGGGCTCTACTACTTCCGACCGGCGATTTTCTTCAAGGGTAAGGCGCGCCTCGAAGAGCTGTTTCACGAGGGCACGATCATCGTCGGCTTGGCTCAGCCCGATCCGGTGCTACCCGCGGGGCCATCCTTCGACACCCCAAGTGCCGGCGTCGTGCTCGAGCGAGCGGCCGGGCGCGCAGTGAGCTGCCAAGAGCCTGCCGGACCCAGCGGCCGTGGTCGGGTCAAAGTGCTGTACCAGCCAAACGGACACGCTTCGAGCGCCCTCGTATCTGAGCCCTTCCACGACACATCCGTAGGACGCTGCTTGGTCGGATTGTTCATGGCCACGCAAGTGCCGCCGTTCGGTGGCGATCCAGTGATCGTGTCCAAGACCTTCACCGTCCGCTGAGCTGAGCCGTGCGCTGAGCTGAGCCGTGCGCTGAGCCGTGCGCTGAGCTGAGCTGTGCTCAGAGCGCGCTCGAACGAAACACGATCATTCGTTCGGCCGTCATGTCGCGCATCGATTGATCGATGCCGCCGAGACCGAGACCCGAGCGACCGCGACCGCCAAACGGCATCCAATCGGTCCGAAATGCCGTATGCTCGTTGATGAGCACGGTCGTGCCGCGCAGACGCCGCGCGCCGCTCAGGGCAACGTCGAGATCGCTCGTGAAGAGCGCTGCCTGGAAGCACGAATCGACGGCGTTGGCGCGCTCGATAGCGTCGTCCCACGAGTCGAACGGGTAGATGCACACCACGGGACCGAACACCTCTTCGCACGACACGTGCGCTTCGCTGGGCGGATCGAGCAGCAGCGTCGGTTCGTAGCTCGTTTCGCCGAGAGGCTTTCCACCGCAGAGCAGCTGGGCGCCCGCGGCCACGGCTTCGTCGACCCAACTCGCTACACGCGCAACCTCGCGCTCGTTGATCAAGGGTCCGACCTCCGTGCGTTCGTCGAGCGGATCGCCGACGCGTAGCGCGCGTACGGCGGGCACCAGCCGGTCGAGCAATGCTTGGAGTTGGCTTCGCGGCACGTAGACGCGCTGCACCGACACGCACACTTGGCCCGCGTGGTAGAATCCACCCTTGACGATGCCGCGGGCGGCGGCGTCGAGATCCGCGGTCTCGTGCAAAAGCAGCGGCGCCACGCCGCCGTGCTCGAGCGCGCAGGTGACGCCCGGCGCGAGCAGTTTTTTCAACTTCCAACCGACGGCCGCCGAACCGATGAACGACAAGAAGCCAAGGCGCGAGTCGCCGGCGAACTTCTCCGACAAATCGGCCGGCAAGAGCGTCATCTCGGCCTGCTCTTCTGGCAGCCCGGCTTCGCGCAGGATGCCCAACAGCGCGCGGCACGAGAGCGGCGTACTGCTGGCAGGTTTGATCAACACCGGGCAGCCCGTCGCCACTGCGGGCACCAGCTGGTGCACGGCCAAGTTGAACGGATGGTTGAAGGCGCTAATCGCGCCCACCACGCCCACCGGCTCGTGGTGCGTGTGCGCGAAGCGTCCAGTCGAGGCGGGCGTCAGGCCCATCGGCACTTCGTGGCCGCGGTCTTGGCGAAGAGCCGCGCAAGCGGCACGCAAACCGTCGGCGGCGCGCACGATCTCGACGCGTGAATCGAGCAAGGGCTTGCCGCCCTCGCTGGCCGCGAGCCGCGCCAAGCTTTCTGTGCGCTGTTCGATCAGCGCGGTGGCCCGCTCCAGAATGCTGTAGCGCTCGAATTTGGGGAGCCAGGCGCGGCGCGTCATGACGGACCCCAGGCGCGCGAGCTTGCTTTCGAGCGCTGGTGCGTCGTCGAGTTCGAGCGTTTCCAGGTGGGCGCCGTCGTACGGCGAGTGAATGCAAAGCTCGGTCATTAGGGGTGAATATGAATGAGGGTGCCGGGACCCATGGCGTCGCCGGCCGATGCGCCGTGCCAATCGGCGGGTACGTCGGGCGTCACCCAGTCGAAGATGTAGCGCGCATCGACGGGCGAGAGATTGACGCAACCGTGCGAGCGCGGGCGACCGAAGTCGTCGTGCCAGTAGGCGCCGTGGAGGGCGTAGCCGTTGTGGAAGTACATGACCCACGGCACGTCCCGTAGCTCGTACTCGCTCTCGGCCACGTCGGAATCCATCGTGGTCGTCACGTGCTTTTGGTAGATGCGGAACGTGCCGGTCGGCGTGCTCAGCGTCTTGCCGGGCTCACCCAGGCCATCTTTGCCGCTCGAAATCAGCGTCAAGTACAGCGGCGTCGTGCCCTCGTAGAGAATCAGTGTCTGGCTGAACAGCGAGATGTCGATCCAGCGCACGCCGCGCTTGGCGAACCACGGCAACGCCGAAGGCGCCGAAGCGGTCTTCAAGTCGGCCGAACGAAGCCAGCTGCCATCCTTGGCTTCGACGTAGCGTTCCTCACGGTAATTCTTCACTTTGCCGGTGAGTTCGAGCAGCGTGCGGTGCGCCAGCGCGTCACCTTTGCTGGGCGAGCCACCTTGGAATTTCCAAGCGCGCGCGCCTTCTCGAAAGGAAAAAGCGAGCGGTAGGTTGCGCCCCTCGAGCTCGACGCCATGAAAGGTCGAACCCGACTCGGCCTTCAACTTGTCGGCGGGCACCAAACGACCGTCGACGGCCACGGCGAAGCGACGCCCAAACGACTCGTCACCCGAAACGAAGCTATCGACCAGCGCGATGCCCGCGTGGCGCTTCACGCGTCCCGCGATGACGGCGTATGGCGGCGCCTGGAAGCTGGAGATGTTGGGAATGCGGCGCTCGCCTTGGAGCCACCAAGGCACGGCGTCGTCGCCGCGTCCGCCGTAGCGCTCGTTCATGCCAGGTGCATTCGCGTCCTTGGGCAATGGGCCCAGCGCCGCGCCACTCGGTAGCAGCGGTAGCTGATTGGCGCCTGGCGCCAGCGTATCCCAGCTCTTGCTGAGCTTGTGGTAGCTGCGCAGGTGGCGGTCGAGGTGCATCTCGTACTTCTCCTGCTCACTCTTGGTCGGCACCTTGAGGTAGTTGGGCACGACGGAGCGCACGAACGCATAGCGGTAAGGCAGCGGGCGCTCGCGATCGGGACCATCGGGGAAGGCACGTACGAGCGGGTGATCGAGCTTGAGTGTGGTTTTGTCGTCCTGGCACACGAAACCCAACGGACGCACGGCGTACCAGCCACCAGCGCAGCCCTCTTTGGAGACGGGTTCGTTCGACCGCGAGACGGGTGAGCCGAGCCGCAAGTAGCCGATGGGCTGCGCGCCTCCGCCGGGCTTGTCGACGACTGGCGCGATGAGCGCGACCGGAGCCAACTTCGGGGCGTCTTCGGGCGGTACGGGCACGTGCATCCAACGCGACTGGGCCACACCGAAGGCTGCACTGGCCGAGCGCGCGTGCAGGAGGGCCGGGGCCAAGGTCGGGGTATCGCCCGACGCTGAGCATGCCGAAACGCCGAGCAAGCCGAACGCACCCAAAACGATCTGGAAAAGAACGCCCGAATCGCGCTGCGACTTCGGGGGAGCGGGGTGTTCGAGGCCCATACCCGAGGGGTCGCACGGCGGGAGCGAACTGGCCCACTTATCTGAGAGTTTTCGAGCGTCCCTGGGGTTGCCAGCCCCGTCGCGACGGGGGACAACCCTCGCGATGTCGAAGGAATCCCTGACTGTCACAGACAATCGCACTGGCAAGATCTACGAACTCCCGATCGAGGACGGCACCGTCCGCTCGATGGACCTCCGTCAGATCAAAACGGACGCCGAAGACTTCGGCCTCATGGGTTACGACCCGGCCTTCATGAACACGGCCAGCTGTCGCTCCGCGGTCACGTACATCGACGGCGACAAGGGCATCCTGCGCTACCGCGGCTACCCCGTGGACCAACTGGCCGAGTCCGCGTCGTTTCTCGAAGTCGCCTACCTGCTGATCAACGGTGAGCTGCCGGACCCCGGCCAGCTCGCCAAGTGGGAAGACGACATCACCCACCACACCTTCGTCCACGAGAACATCCGCAGCTTCGTGAACGGCTTCCGCTACGACGCGCATCCCATGGGCATGCTGGTCGCCACCGTCGGCGCCCTCTCCACGTTCTACCCGAA
>Ga0335394_10005279_pt1 | contig 14638 bp, 10 predicted proteins | sample MAT03_FD_205741 | JGI IMG/M metagenome (GOLD analysis project Ga0335394, IMG submission 205741) | Freshwater microbial communities from Lake Fryxell liftoff mats and glacier meltwater in Antarctica - MAT-03 (spades assembly) (version 2) ...
AAGGAAGGCGACGTCGATGTCGCGGCCACCGGCGTTGACGAGTCCTCGCGCATCGACATCAACGCCGCACCGGACGCATTGCTGAAGGGATTGATCGAGCAGGTGGGCGGCGCCGATCCTGAAACTGCGGCGCGCATCGTCGACGGCATCCTCGACTGGCGCGACGCCGACGAAACGAAGCGTCCCAATGGCGCGGAGGAACCCGACTATCGCGTGGCCGGGTTGCCGCAACGCCCGCCCAATGCCCCGTTCGAAACCGTCAGCGAAGCTGCGCGCATCCTCGGCATGACGCCGGCCATCTATGCGCGGATCGCCGACAGCCTTACCGTCTATTCCCGCCAGCCCGGCATCAATCCGCTCACGGCGTCGCGCGACGTGCTGCTGGCGCTGCCCAATGCCACGCCGGCCATCGTCGACCAGTATTTGCAGCAACGGGCCGAGGCGCTGGCGTCGAAGCTGCCGGCGCCGCCCTTTCCGCCGGCCACGCCTTTCGCGGCCGGCGCCGTGCCGGTCTGGCGGATTCGCGCGCAGGCCACGGCGGCCGATGGTGTAACCTTCGCCCGGGATGCGGTGGTCCGCCCGTCCGGCGAAGCACGCCGGCCGCTGATCACGTTGACGTGGGCCGATGGCGTGACCCAGGCTGCACCCGTGGCCGTCACGCCCGAGCACGACGCCCCAACCCGCACAGGAAAATGACCGGATGGCCAACCGCGAACTGACCCTGCCCTCAGTGGCACCACGCATGCACGAGCTTGCTCGGGGGCTGGGGCTTGCCGGCTTCTGGGCCTGGTGGACTGCGCAGCTCGATTCGCTGGTGCCGAAGGCGCCGCGCGCCGCGCTGGCCCGCCGCCGGATGCGGACGTTGATTGCATTCGAAGGCGACTATGCCACTGTCTGGCGACCGGTGCTCGAAAATGGCCGCGCGCTGATGAAGGCGGGCACGACCATCCCGCTGACCGGTGACGCCGCGGCTATCCAGGCCGCCGGCCGCGCCGCCGTTGCTTCGCTGGCGCCGAGGGTCTACGGCGGCAGTTCCGCGATGCAACGCGTGGTCGTTGCGGTGCCGGCACGCGAAGTGTTGCGGAAGTCGATCGAATTGCCCGCCGCAGTCGAGGAAGACCTGCGCCAGGCCCTCACGTACGACCTCGACCGGCACACGCCCTTCAAGGCCGACGAGCTCTATTTCGACGCGGTGGTGGCACGGCGCGATGTGGCGCGTGGCATCGTGCACGTCGACTTGGCCGCGGTGCGGCGTGCCGCAGTCGACCCGGCGTTGAAGCTCGTCGCCGCGTGGGGTGCGGATGTCACCGCCGTCGTGCCGGCCTCCACTGACATGGCCGCACCTTCGCGCGTCAACCTGCTGCCGCACGCCATGCGGCCGTCGCGATCGTTGTGGCGGCGATGGCAGTTCTGGGTCCCGCTGGCGCTCGTCGCGCTGCTGATCCTCGCGGCCATCCTGATTCCGTTGTGGCAGAAGCGCGATTACGCCATCCAGTTGAACAGCCTCGCCGACCAGGCGCGCGCGCAGGCGGCGATCTCCGAAACGCTGCGCCTCGAACTCGATGGCAAGGTCGCCGATTTCAACACTGCGCTCGAACGCAAATACGCGTACCCCGGCGCACTGCAGACGCTTGACTATGTCAGCAAGCTGCTGCCCGACGACACATGGCTCACGCAATTCGAGTTGAAGGGCGTGACCAAAGGCAAGGAGCTGCAGCGCGAAGTCCTGGTGCGCGGCGAGACACTCAATGCCGGGCGGCTCGTGCAGCTCTTCGAAGATTCACAGCACTTTGCGCAGGCGGCACCGCGCGCGCCGACCACCAAGATCCAGCCCGGCCCCGGCGAGATTTTCGACCTGGGTGCGCAGTTGAAACCTCGTGCGGTCCCCGGACGAGTCGCGCTGCTGGTCCGTGATGGCGCGCCCGAGGTTGCCGCTCCAGACACCGCAACACCCGGTACTCCCGCCGCCGCCGCGACACCCGGTACTCCCGCCGCTGCCGGGGCACCCAGTGCCGCCATAGTGCCTGGCGGGACCGCCGCCACCCCTTCGGCTGCCCCCCCTGTTGCGCCTGCCGCACCTGGGTCCGCCGCACCTGCAACCGCCGCACCGGCCGGCGCAGGCAGCCGCAGCGCTGCGCCCGCCGCCCCTGCCGGCAGCGCAACGCCCGCAACCCAGCCCTCCGGCGCGCCCAAGGATGGGGCTAAAGCTCCGGACCCTGCCTCAGTACGCAAGCCATGACGCCCGCCTTCGTTGCCCGCCTGTCCCCGCCGCAGCAGCGCTCGGCCGCGATCGCGCTGCTGGTGCTGGCCATGGTGCTGGTTCTGCTGGTCGCGGTAGGCCCGTTGCTGTTGCTGCACCGGCATTACGACGGCGTGATCGCGGACCTGTCCGACCGCCTCGAGCGCTATCGCCGGGTCTCGGCGCAGGCCCCGGAATTGCGCCGCGCGCTCGACGTGATGAAGGAAAAGGACGGCCGCCGCTTCTTCCTCAAGAACACCGCGCCGAACCTTGCCGGGGCCGAGTTGTCTGATCTCGTGCGCGGCGCCATCGAGAACAACGGCGGCCGCATCACCACCAGCCAGAATCCCAGTCCTCGTGACGAGGGGCGTTTCAGGCAGCTGTTGGTCTCGGTGCAGTTTTTTGCAACAACGCCGGCTCTTGCCAAGGTTCTGCAGGCGCTGGATACACAATTGCCCTACCTGACGGTCGATAATCTGTCCATTCGGCCGCTGTCCGCGTTCCGGGGGTTCAGACCCGGGCCGGGACAGGAGCCCGAGAACAACGTGCAACTCGAGGTCTCGGCGCTGGCCTACCCCGAGGCGGCCAAGCCGGCGCCCGCGAAATGACGGAGAGGTTCCGATGAACAGGATGCAGACCACGCTGCGGAGTTGGGCCTTCTGGCTCCTGCCGATCGTACTGCTCGTCCTGTTGATCGGTTGGCAGATCGACTGGGGCGGCGAGCTCACGCGCGTGCCGCCTCCTGCGGCCTCGGCCGTTCCCCCGCCCGTCACGGTGGCCGTGTTGCCGATCTACGAGCCCGACGCCACCACGGCCACAAGCCGCGACACGATCGATCGGACGCTCTTCAACCCGACGCGGCGGCCGGCGCCGGTCGCCGTAGCGGAGGCCGCCAAGCCACGGATGCAGCGCGGGCAATTCGCGCTGACCGGCACGCTCATCGCGGATGGCAAATCGACGGCGTTCCTGCGCGACGTCAGCGGGGGCAAGGCGCGCCGCGTGATGCAGGGCGAGACGGTCAACGGCCTGCTCGTCGCCGAGGTCAATGCTGACCGTGTCCGCCTGACGCTGGGCGACGAAGTCGAAGAACTTGCGTTGAAACTTGCGGTAGGACCCAGGACGACCATCCAGCCGGTGGTGGCGGGGCCCAGGGCGGCTGCCGCTGCGGCCGTGGCCGCAGGATTGTCGCCTGCCGAAGCCGCGCGACTGGCGCCGCAAGTCCGCGATGTCGCCGATGTGCTGGCCGAGCGCCGCCGGATGGCGCGCGACGCCGAAGCCGCCGCAGCAGGCCGTCCGCCCGGCGCCCCGATGGTGCCGCCCACAGCTGCCGCACCTCCCCCCGGTCCGGCGCAGCCCGCCGGCGCCGCGGCCGCGTCAACCGACCCTGCGTGGTCGTCGGTGTATCAACGTTATCAACAACCACGGCGATAAGGCCGTCCTGCGTACCAACCCTCAACGACCAATGCCGGTCGGCGCGTGATCGCTACTCCCGACGCCGTCCAGGACACAACAACAATGCGCAATCCCTCCTTGGTCCGAATCCTGACCTGCTGCACGCTGGCGCTGCTGGTCGCATCCTGCGCGGCCCCCGGCACCGCGCCGGAAACGCCTTCGCTCGCGCGCTCGGCGCTGAATCGCAACGGCTCCGCCATGTCGCCGGCGCTGGCGGATGCCGCCGTACGCGCGCAGACGCCCACCACCCAACAGACACCTGCCTCCGACAAGGCCAGCCTGTTTCGCGGGACCGGGGTCGTGGTGAAGGGCCTGCAGCCCGGAGGTGCGCTGCCTCCGGGACCGGTGATGCAGCCGCCCGGTGGCGGCGTGGTCCTGAATTTCGAGGGCGCGGACCTGCGCGAAGTGGTGCGCAACATCCTGAGCGACGTCCTCAACGAGAACTACACGATCGATCCGTCGGTCGGCGGTACCGTCACCATCCGCACGTCCACCGGCATTCCGCGCGACGCGCTGCCGGCCACGCTCGAGACGTTGCTGCGGCAGAACGGCGCGACGATGATCAAGAGCGGCGGGCTCTACGTGATCGCGCCGCAGGCGGCCGCCGTGCGCGGGAACATCACGCCGCAGCTCGGCAACTCGACGCGCGCGCTGCCGCCGGGGTTCTCCGTGCAGATCGTGCCGCTCCGCTTTGTCGGCGTCCGCGAGATGTTGCGATTGCTCGAGCCCTTTGCGAAGGACGCGCAGGCGGTGCGCCCCGACGAGCTGCGCAACCTGCTGGTGCTGGCCGGAACTGAACGCGAATTGCGCCACCTGATGGACACCATCGACATGTTCGACATCGACTGGATGTCCGGTATGTCGGCGGGTGTGTTCACGCTCAAGAATTCCGACGTGAAGTCGGTGATGACCGAACTTGAGAAGGTGCTCGGGGACCGCAACTTGAGTCCTCTGACCGGCATACTGCGCATTGTTCCCATCGAACGCATGAATGCATTGCTGGTGATCACGCCTCAGCCCGCATACCTCGAAGAGGTCAAGAAGTGGGTGGAACGCCTCGACCGCAGCAGCGAAACGGGCGGGGGCCTGCAGTTCTACGTGTTCCACCTGCAGAACACCCGCGCCGAACGGCTGGCACCGCTGCTGCAGCAGGCGTTCACCGGCCGCGTGACGCAACCCGCCCCGGCGGCAGCGCCCACGCTCGCGCCGGGAACGCCCGCAGGACAGATCGTCAATCCGCCGCAGTTCCAGGCGCAGCCGGCCGTGCCGGTGGCCAACCCCGGTGGCGTGACGCCGGGTGCTGTGGCCGGCGCCGTGGCGGCCGGCGTGGCAGCCGGACGCACGGCAGCGGGCGGCCCTGCGGATGGCACCGGCGTCGTGCGCAACCTGCAGGTGGTCGCCGACAAAGACAACAATACGTTGCTGATCATCGCCACCCCGTCCGAATACTCGGTGATCGAGGCGGCGCTGAAGAAGCTGGACATTCCGCAGCGGCAGGTACTGATCGAGGTCACGATCGCCGAAGTGTCGCTGACCGACAAGTTGCAGTTCGGCGTCGAATGGCTCTTCAAGGGCGGTGCGCCGTCCGGGCGGGGTGCCGGCGGCATGATCCTGCCGCCCGTCAGCGCCAGCGGCGGCAGTTCGGGGGGCTTCAATCCCGGCGCGCCGCAGGCGCCTGGCGTGGGCCTGACGCTTGCCCGCGGCTTTTCCTACATCCTGCAGAATGCCGCATTTCCGGGTGGCATTCAGGCCGTGTTGAGCCTGCTCGACACCTACGGCAGCACCAAGGTGATCGCCAACCCGCACATCGCGGCGCTGGACAACCAGAAGGCCACGATCAAGGCCGGCAACCGGATCCCGGTCAGCCAGCAGACGTTGGTCGGCGGTACCACCAACGCTGTCACTACGACGTCGCAGTACATCGACACGGGCGTGCTGCTGCAGGTCACGCCGCACATCAATGCCGGCGGCCTCGTCACCCTCGACGTTCAGGCCGAGGTCTCCAATCCCGGCACGCCTGCAGCGGTCGGCGACGCGCCCCCCATCAACACCCGTTCCGTGCAGACCTCCGTGGGCGTCCAGAGCGGCCAGACCATGGTGATGGGCGGTCTCATCGGCGAGAACCGCGCCAACAGCTCGGAAGGTCTGCCATGGTTGTCCCGCATCCCGATCATCGGCGGCCTCTTCGGCAACCAGGAACTGCAGAACGACCGGACCGAGCTGGTTCTGTTCATCACGCCCCGGGTCGTCGAGACCGACAAGGACATCCGCGGCGCCATCGAGGACCTGCGGAAGAAGATGGACAACCTGGACCGCCTGTTCCCGTACGTCAAACCTTTCCCGGATCTCGTGTTCCCGCCCGCCCCCGCACCGGCGCCGGATCGGATCCCCCTCATCCCGGCCAACTGAAAGAAGAATGATGTTTTTGGATCGATTTTCAGGTTTTCGTAGTTTTCCGCGAGTTTCCGTCGCTGTTTCCCGACATGCCTGTCGGGCATTGGCGACATTGGCCGTGGCCGCTTTGGGTGCCTGCGCCAGCCCTGCCCCTGCTCCGGTGGCGCCCCCGGCCAACACGCCGGAGGCCCGCCAGGCGTATGTAGCAGAGCGCGTCAAGGCCCGCTGGGCAGCCCTGATCAAGGACGACATGGACGCCGCCTACGCCTATATGAGCCCCGGTTCGCGCGAGGTGACGAGCCTCGAGAAGTTCAAGGCCTCCACTCGGCGCGGGGCGTTCCGGCAGGTCGTCGTCGAGACGGTGGTCTGCGACGGTGATGCCTGCAAGGTGCGGTTGATGTTAACCTACGACCATCGGCTGATGAAGGGCATTGTGACGCCGGTGAATGAAGCCTGGATTTTCGAGAGGGGGCAGGCTTGGCACGTGAACTGAATTGTATGTTTTGCCGGGCAGTGTCGTCACTTTGAGACGTTGTAGAAAATCCACATGTCAGCCTCTGGGCAAGCGGCTTTGTTTGTCAAAAGAGGCTGGCTGTAATAACATTCGCGTGCTGTCGGTTCTAAAGTGATCACTTTAAACAGCACTCAATAAAGAAGGAGTCTTCACCCACTATGAATACGTTCAAACAGAAATCCGTCTACGCCGTCCTGGCTGGCCTGAGCGCGGTTGGCGCGACCGGCGTCGCCGAAGCGGTGTCAGTCAACCACAATGGTCTGGGCCAAGCCCTGATCTATCCGTACTACACGGTGCGTGAGCCGAAGGCGCTCTCCCCGTACAACTCGTTGCTGTCGGTCGTTAACTCGACTGGTTCCGCGAAGGCCGTCAAGGTCCGCTTCCTTGAAGGCAAGAACAGCCGCGAAGTACTTGACTTTAACTTGTACCTGTCGGCCAAGGACGTCTGGACTGCCGCCATCATCCCGACCGCGGATGGCGCTGGCATCTTCACGACGGACAAGTCCTGCACGACGCCGGTGGTGTCGTCCAGCTCGGCCGCCCCGTCCGGATTCGTCAACTTCGCCTACACGGGTGGCAACGACGACAAGGCCGGCACTACGCTCGACCGTACCCGTGAGGGCTACGTCGAAATCATCGAAATGGGCAACGTCGTGGGCGCAACTGCCGCCGCCGTGACCCACTCGGCTGGTGTCCCGTCCTGCTCGCCGCTGTCTGGCGCGTCGGCGGATACGGTCGCCGGCAATGGCGGCCTGTTCGGCTCCATTACGCTGATCAACGTGCTTCAAGGTACAGACTTCGCACTCGACGCAGTGGCGCTGGACGGCTTCTCGTCCACCCCGCTGTGGAACGCTGCCGGTTCAATCCTCCCGAACCTCGCCAACGTCAACCCGAAGACCTCGGTTGTTGTCGCTGCCTCGACGGTGTTCATCACCGACTGGTCCGCTTCGACGAACCCGGTCGATCCGGTCTCGGCCGTGCTGATGCACAGCAACGTGTACAACGAATTCGTTCTGGACGCCAACACCAAGTCGGGTACCGACTGGGTCGTACTGTTCCCGACGAAGGCGTTCTACTACTCGGGCCTGACGGTCACCAAGCTGTTCCAAAGCAACTTCGGCGCCACGGGCGCGTGCGACGATGTCGTGGTCACGCAGTACGACCGCGAAGAGCGCACGCTTATCTCGCAGACGTCGTTCTCGCCGCCGCCGCCCACGCAGACAGATTCGCTCTGCTGGGAAGCCAACGTGATCACGTTGAACAACACCAACGTGCTCGGCTCGAAGAACGTTTCGAACATCCCGTCGTCGTTCTCGAACGGCTGGATCGCTCTGAACTTCAACGGCCCGTCGGTTCCGGCTGGCAGGCATCAACTGATTGGCGGCGCGTCGCAGACGTTCAACACGCAGACCGGCGCCACGATCGGCCTTCTGTCGACGACGTTCAACGGCCTGCCGGTTGTCGGCTTCGCCGCGATCACGTTCGAAAACGGAACGTTGCCGGGCACCACGGGTCCGATCCAATCGAACTACGGTGGCAACCTGAACCACAAGGTAACTACCAACGTCCAGTAAGATTCGGCGTTTCAGTCGTATCGGGGCGAGGAGCAATCCTCGCCCCTTTTTTCTTCCTGAGGGGCGCGGCACGAGCTGCCCGCCAAGGCACGATGAAAACTGCATTGTTCCCCCATTTCGCGGCAGTCCTGGTGATGGCCGCAGCGCTGGCACTGGGTCCGGGACGCGCGCTTGCGCAGTCCGACAACCCCGACACGGTGCTGATCAGCAACAGCGTGGCCAAGGTCACGCGCGCCGACTACGACACGGAACTGTTGCGCTTGCCCATCGAGACGCGCGCAGGCTTCGCCAATAACGCCCGTCGCGTCAATGACCTGCTGGCGCGCATGCTGGTCCAGAAGAGTTTGGCCGTACAAGCGCGCAACGCGAAGGTCGACACGGTGCCCGAGAATGCGTCGCGCATCCGGATGGAAGTGGATCGGCTGTTGGGACAGTTGTATATCGAACGCATCGAGACCGAGGCTGGCGCCGAGTTCGACGCGGCCAAGTCGCGCTACGAAGCGCGGGCGCGCGAGCTCTACCTCGTCGATCGCGCCCGCTTCGAGCGCCCGGAACAACTGGTAGTCACGCATATCCTGTTCGATCCCAAGAAGCGCGGTGCCGACGCCGCGAAGAGTCTGGCCGTCGAAACCCGCGCCAGGATACTTGCGGGCGCGGACATGGGTGCACTAGCCAAGGCACAGTCCGATGACCCCTCGGCGCAGACCAACAATGGCCGCATTGACTGGTTCGGCCGCAAGGAAATGGACACCGCGTTTGCCGACGCCGCCTTTGCGTTGAAGACCTCCGGCGACATTACAGAGCCGGTCCAGTCCCAGTTCGGCTGGCATGTCATCCGCCTCGAGGCGAGGCGCGCGCCCGAAGTGCCGCCGTTCGACCAGGTGCGGGAAGTGTTGTTGCAGGAGCAGCGCAAGCGCTTTGTCGACGAGCGGCGCGAAGCTGTCATCGCCAGCATACGGCGCGACGCGCAGACCCAGGTCAACCGCGAAGTCGTGGATGCACTGACGCCCCGAGTGGACATCGAGGCTGCCAAGCGCGCGCTGGGCATGACGCCCGAGGCGCCCGCCACTGCGGCACCACCCGCAGTACCTGCGCCCCGGTAGCGGGGCATCGTTGACGCAACCGCGGGCGCCGCGCGCATGAACTCGCCGTCACCCTCCGCCGGCCACGCCGTCGTGCCCGCGCCGACCGCGGCGGCGCGCGATCGCGCACTCTTCGTCAATTTCTTCAAGCGCGAACTCAATACCCGCTATCTCGGCAGCGTGTCCGGCTTTGCGTGGGCCTTCGTCCATCCGCTGGTGCTGCTGGTCGTCTATCACTTCGTGTTCACGACTATTTTCCGCACTACCGGGTTCGGTGGTCAGAGCTTCCTCGCGTTCGTTGCCGTGGCGTTGTGGCCATGGCTGGCGGCGCAGGAAGGCATCCAGCGCTCCGCCACCAGCCTCGCCGGTTATGCCGGCCTTATCCGCAAGGTCGCGTTTCCGCACGAACTCGTGATCTACGCCTCGGTCACGGCCACGCTGGCGCTGCAACTTGCAGGCTACCTCGTCGTGCTGCTGGCGCTGGTGGCCTTTGGCGAACCGATCCACCTTGAGGGACTGCTGTTGGCCTTGCCGCTATGGGGCGTGATGGCCATCGGCATCATCGGCGTCGCGCTGTTCTTCGCGGCGTTGCAGGTCTTCATCCGCGATGTCGAGCATGTGCTGATGCCCGGACTCATGATCCTCATGTATCTGACGCCGATCCTCTATCCGCTGACGCTGGTGCCGGAAGTGATGCGGCCGTGGGTGGCACTCAATCCGTTCAGCTGGCTGGTCAGCCGGCTGCGCGATGCGTTGCTCGATGGCAAGCTGGCGCTCGAATGGGGCGATGCGGTCGCGGTCCTGGTGGCAATGGCGATCTTCTTCGCCGGCCGCTGGATTTTTCGCCGGCTGTCGCCCTATTTCGAGGACTTTGTATGAGGAACGAAGCGACAGGCGCCCCGCTTCTTTCGCTCGAAGGCGTGGGCAAGGACTACGCGAAGGTGGAATCGCGCGGTGGGCAAGTGCGCCTCGTCTGGGATCTGTTGCGGGGCCACGGTGCTGCCAACGTGTTTCGGGCGCTCGACGACGTCGGCTTCACGCTCGAGCGAGGTCAATCCCTTGGCATCGTCGGCGAGAACGGCGCCGGCAAGTCGACGCTGCTGAAGGTCGTGGCTGGTGTGATCGCGCCCACGCGCGGCCGCGTGCAGGTCAACGGGCGCGTCGGCGCGCTGCTGGAGCTGGGCTCGGGCTTTCATCCGGACTACACGGGCCTCGCCAACATCGAACTGTCCGCCGCGTTGCTCGGGCTGTCACCCCGGGAGATTGCGTCGAAGCGCGAGGAGATCGTCGCCTTCGCCGACATCGGCGACCACATCAACGAACCGATCAAACACTACTCGTCCGGCATGGTCGTGCGCCTTGGCTTTGCCGTGGCCACCGCATTGCGCCCCGACATCCTCATCACCGACGAAGTTCTGGCGGTCGGCGACGAATCGTTCCAGAAGAAGTGCATCGCGTGGATCGAAGATTACCTGGCCGAGGGCGGCACGCTGCTCTTGTGTTCGCACAGCATGTATCACATCCAGAAGCTCTGCCGCCATGCGCTGTGGTTGCGCGATGGTCGCGTCGTGCGCGAAGGCGCCGCCATGGACGTGACCCAGGCCTACCTCGCGTTCCACGAGGAAAAGTCCGCGCAGGCGCGGCGTCCGATGGCGGCCGCCGTGGCGCATGCGGCGGGCGTGTATGCGGTGCAGAGCCTCGCCATCGCGCCGGAAGGTTCGCTGACGCAGGGCGAAACGCTGTCGATCCGCGGCGAGATTTTCTCGCCGGACGGGCGGGCGCCGGTGGTGCTGCTGGGTGTCGTGCGTGCCGATGGCACGCCGGTCTATGGTGTCGCCAGCGACATGGAGGGCGTGGCGCTGCGTCCGGTCGGCGACAACCGCTTCGCGTTCGGACTGACGTTGCCCGGGCTGGCGCTGTTACCCGGCAAGTACGTGGTGCGGGCGCACGCGATGGATCCCGAGGGCGTGCGCCTCTTCGACAATGTGGAGCGCGCCTTCGTCGTGACCGGGGTCTCGCGCGAAATGGGCTTCGTGCGTCTGCCGCACACATGGCACGACCCGGACTGACCCTGGCGGCGAAGGCATTGCGCGGCGCTGGAACGCCCTTCAGCTAAGATTGCAACTTGCGCGAAGTTGCACCCGCAACCGCGCAGGTCACCATGCAGAAATCCCTCGAATTCACCGGCGAACGTTTCGTCCCGGGCCTGCCCGGCGAGATCGCGCACGAGCATTGGCATCGCTACGCCTTCGCCCGACGTTTCGTCGCCGGCAAGCGGGTGCTGGATGTAGCCAGCGGCGAAGGCTACGGCAGTGCGCTGCTGGCTGCGGTCGCGGGCAGCGTCGTCGGCGTCGATGTCGATCCGGCGGCCATCGAGCATGCGCGCACCACGTACGCCGGACGTTCCAACCTGCGTTTCGAGGCCGGATCGGCTGCAGCATTGCCATTGCTGGATGCAGGCGTGGATGTCGTCGTCTCGTTCGAGACGATCGAACACCTGCCGCGCGAGATGCAGGCGCCGATGCTGGCCGAGATCGCGCGAGTGCTGGCACCCGACGGCATGCTGGTGCTGTCCGCCCCCAACCCCGTCCAGTACTCGGACGCGCGCGACTACCGCAATCCGTTCCACCTGCACGAGCCGCCGCGCGAGGAACTCGATGCGCTGCTGGCCGTGGCATTTCCATTGCGCCGCTGGTTCCGGCAACGGCGATACTTCGGCTCTGCCATCTGGACCGAGGCCGCGGTCGCAGGTGTGGAGACATTCGCCGGCGACGACGCGCACATCACGGGGGTGGAAACCTTCGCCGGCGACGACGCGCATATTGCCGCTGCCGTGCCACCAGAGGCCATGTACTTCATCGTGGTGGCAGCGCGATCGGCCACCGCAACGATTCCCGATGTGCCCGGCTTGTCGCTCTTTTCCGATCCGGCTGAGCTTGAATTGGCGCGACTCGACGGGCGGGCTGCCGACGTGCTGCGTCTCGACGGCCTGCTGCACGATCGCGATGCCGCGCTCGACCGGCAAACCGCGCACGTCCAGCATCTCGAGACCCTGATTGCGGAGCGTGAACGCATCATCGTCGAACGGGATGGTCAGCTCGACGCGGCGAATGCGGCGCAACAGGTGCGGATCGCCGAGCGCGAGCAGGCAGCGCACCAGCGCGACATCCTGGCGCTCGAGCGCGATGCCTTGGCGGCGGAACGTGCCACGGCGTTGCGCGCCCGCGACACCGCGTCCGAAGCGCTGGGCTCCACGCGCCAGGTCGCGGAGGCGCTGGGCGAAGAGCGCGACCGGCTCGAACGCGCGCTGGCCGCACAGGAGCGCCTCATTGCCTATCGGCAGAGCATGCGTGGTTGGCTGACGCTGCCGTGGATGCACGCCAGGCTCTGGTGGCGGCGCCGGCGCGGAACATGACGCCGCGCGAACCGCATTTCGTGATCGACGTGGTCGTGCCGGTGTACAACGCACCGCAGGACCTGCGTTTGTGCGTGGCCAGCGTGCTCGCCAACTTGCGGCCGGACGTGCGCGTGGTGCTGATCGACGATGCCTCGCCCAACCCCGGCGTCGCGACGTTCTTCGAAGAACTGCGCATGCAGGCGCATCCGCAGGTGGTGCTGTTGCGCAACGAGGTCAACCTGGGCTTCACGGGGACGGCCAACCGCGGCATGGGCCTGTCCCGCGCCGACGTGATCCTTCTCAATTCCGACACGATCGTCACGGGCGGCTGGCTCGATGCGCTGATGCATGGCGCTGCGACGGATCCGCGCATCGGCACGATCACGCCGTTTTCCAACAACGCCGAGATCTGTTCGTTCCCGGAATTCTGCGTGGCCAATGCATGGCCCACCACGGAGAATCCCGATCCGGTGGCGGCAGCCATGCTGGCCGCGGCGGTCCCCACCTATCCCGATCTTCCGACCGGTGTCGGCTTCTGCCTGTTCGTCCGTCGCGCGTTGCTCGATGCCATTGGCGAATTCGATCCCGTGTTCGGCTTGGGCTATGGTGAGGAGAACGACTTCTGCCTGCGCGCCGCCGCGGCCGGCTGGCGCAACGTGCTGGCCGACAATGCCTTCGTCGTGCATACGGGCGGGCGCTCCTTCGAGGGCCAGAAGGCGTGGCTCGGCCCGCGCAACATGGTGTTGCTGCTCGAACGCCATCCGCATTACCTCGAGATGGTGCAGGCCTACATCGCCGCCGATCCGCTGCGGCCGTTGCGGCAGGCCGCGGCACTTCAACTTGCGGTGGCCACTTCGCCTGACCGCGGGGTACTGCATGTCATCCACCACCACGGTGGTGGCACCGAGACCCATGTGCGCGCATTGATCGGGGCGTCGCGCGACCGCTGGCGCCACTATCTCGCCATCGCCGTCGGCGCTGACTGGCAGATCGAGGAGCATCGCGCCGATGGCTCGGTGGTCACGTTCGACTTCCAGCGTGGCGGGCATGAACGGTGGCGCGACTTCGTGGAGGGCCTCTGCGCCACCTTCGGCGTCACGCTCATCCACCTGCACAATATCTCCGCATGCCGCGACGGCATCCTGACCGCACTCGAGGATCCGCCGGTGCCGTTCGGCTACACCGTGCATGACCTCAACTTCGCCTGTCCGACGATCACGTTCCTCGGTCCCGACGGGCGCTATTGCGGCGCGCAGACCGATCCCGCAGTCTGCCACCGTTGCCTCGCGGCGCAGCCGCTCTTCGTCGACGTGGATATCGTGGCGTGGCGTGCGCGGCACCATGCGTTGCTCGCGCGCGCGGCGTTTCGCATTGCGCCGTCGCAATGGGTAGCGGCCACGCTGCCCCACTATTTTCCGGATTGCCCGGCGACCGTCATTGCGCATGGCGCAGTCTCGCCTGCCCTGACGCCGCTGGCCGCGACCCCGATGTTGAGCGTGCCGGATGACGGGATACCGACGGTAGCCTTGCTCGGCGCGATCGGCCCCGACAAGGGTGCGCGCCGGATCGAACGTCTGCTCGAACGGGCACGGGTGCACGATGCGCCGGTGCGCTTCGTGCTGATCGGCTACATGGATGTCGAGCACGGGCCGATGCAGACACCCGATGCCCGCTTCACCGTGCACGGCCGCTATGTGGCGGCGGATCTTCCCGCCTTGCTGCAGCACTATCGCGCGGCGCTGGTGCTGTTCCCGTCGGCGGGTCCTGAAACATTCAGCTATACGTTGACCGAAGCGTGGATCGCCGGCGTTCCGGCCGTCGTCCCGCCGATCGGCGCGCTGGCCGAGCGCATGCAGGCCGTCGGCGCCGGCATCGTGCTCACCGACGACGAGTGGCGCGACGACGCGAAGATGTTCGCGCGCGTGATGGAGCTGCTGGGCGACGACGCACGCGTCGAACGGACCGCAATGGGCGTGCGCGCGCTCG
>Ga0335394_10005280_pt1 | contig 14634 bp, 9 predicted proteins | sample MAT03_FD_205741 | JGI IMG/M metagenome (GOLD analysis project Ga0335394, IMG submission 205741) | Freshwater microbial communities from Lake Fryxell liftoff mats and glacier meltwater in Antarctica - MAT-03 (spades assembly) (version 2) ...
TCTTGGCCTACCAACCCATCCGGGAAGCCGATATTTTGTGGGAAAAACGCCTGTGGCGCATCATCGACGTGCGGGAAAAAATGAACCACCCATTTATTGCGCCTGAATCGCCGCTGTTCACTATTTTATCGACTGCTGCCTTAGCCGGCGATCTACCCGTGTATAGCACCGAAGACGACCGCTTTACCAAACGCCTCCGGCCTGATGAAGTCAGCGCCCAATTGTATAAAATCGACACGATTGTCAGGTACGATGTGGTGACCGGGGAGGAGGAGATCAAAATCGTACGAAACGAAGTGGACTGGGAAAACGTGAAACGCTTCCGGATCAAGGAATCCTGGTTTTTCGATGCGCTGACCGGTTCCCTGCGCGTCCGTATCCTCGGGATCGCGCCACTCATCGACATCCTCGACGAGAACGGCGATTTCCGCATGGAGCAGCCGATGTTCTGGGTGTATTACCCCGGCGCCCGCGAATTACTGGCGAAACACAAGGTCGTCACACCCGGCGGAAACTATGCTACAACCCTAAGCTGGGAGGACTGGCTCGAAATGCGTCATTTCGCCTCAATAGTCATGAAGGAAAACAATGTGCTCGATCTCAGGCTGGAACATATGTTATCCGGCCGCGATCTCGTGTTGCAGGCCGAACGCATTGAAGACGAACTTTTTAACCGAGAGCACGATTTGTGGAGCTGGTAGTTTTAGTGGTTTAGAAAGGTTTAGACCTTTCTAAACCTTTCTAAACCCTCTAAACCTTTTTCCCATCCTTAAACCTCCACAAATACCGGCAGGCTACCGTGCGATATGGCCGCCAGGTTTCTGAGATTTCCAGCATTTGTTTTTTCAATTCTTTCCCGCTTGTTTCCAGGCCGTAAAGGCGTTGCATCGCCTGCTGAATGCCCAGATCATCGATGGGCATCACGTCGAGTCGTCCAAGGGTGAACATCAGCAACATTTGCACCGTCCATTTGCCCACACCCTTGATCTGGGATAAAAATTCAATAATTTCTTCGTCGCTCATGCTATGCCAATGATGGTTTTCCAGATCGTTTTGCTGGGAAAACGCCGCCACATTGCGCAGGTATCCGGCTTTCTGATTAGACAACCCAACACTGCGCAGCAGCTCCGGTTCAAAACCGATAAGCTGCTCCGGATGAGGATATTGGTCAGGGAATAAAGCCAGAAAACGCTTAAAAATGACAGTCGCAACTTTTACGCTAAGTTGTTGGGAGACAATAGAATCCAACAAATCATAGTATATTTTTCCCGATGGCGTAAAGTCTGGAACTTCTATGGATGTTATCAAACCTCCGATAGCCGGATCTTGTTGCAAGTACAAAATAGCGTTCGCCTGATTCATGAGGCAAAGTAAATTGATTTGCGATGATTTACGCTATAAAAAAGGCAGAGCGGCTCGCCCCAAACGAAGCCGCCCGCCCAGTACGCTGAGATGCGTACCGAAAATGCTGTTTACTGAAACAGATTTCCCTCCCTATAAAAAACGCCTGTTTGGCGATTGTCTTCCGTATATTATTCACTGCTGCCGTATAGCATATCCTTCAGCTTCGAACCTTGCACTTCCGGCATCCGGTAAGCAGTATTAAATTTTTCAATAGTGCCCTCGATGTTTGTTTTCAATTGCCGGAATTGCCCCGGTAATACCGCTGAACAGGTTTCTTCGGTTTCATAAGGCCGGATGATATTGGAAAACTTTTTGTAGTATTCATTTCCCTGGTTTACGACATCCCCGTAGCGATTGATAAAATACAGCAGTCGGTCGATTGAAAACCGGAGGTTCGTTTCAATTTGAAGGGCCAGTTTGGTGTCCGGCAGTGTATTCGAGCTTGCATTTTCTTCCATTGAACGGGCAACCAATGCATCGAGCTGGGTATAGAGCCGCTCCCAATCGTCGGTGTTCCGGCAAACGTCGAGGGGTATGGTATATCCAACCTGCCGGGCACATTCTGCAAAGAGCAATTCGCAGTCCCGTTTGAGGGTAAGGTTGGCTTCCAGCAAATAGCCCGTCTCGAAATAGATGATATTCAGGTCGTTGTGGATGCGTACGGTGAAATCCAGGATGCAGGTGATGCGACCGAGATCGGCCTTTTTAATTTTGGCATCGCCGCCGCTGATGACCAATCCGATCAGTGAAAATGCAGCGGCCAAATACGGGTTCTGTTGAAACGCCGCGCCGAGCGAAAGCCCGTAGCGCTTATTCATTTTTGCATCCAGCAGCGCGCTTGTCTCCTTGAATTCGGGATAATTATGTGGATTAGAAATATTTAGAATGTCCTGCTGGGCTTGCAAACCGCTGAAATGATGCTCCATGCTCAGGATCTTTTCATACAACATTTTGAGGATTTCGATGCCTTTTCGATAGCGGAGCTTGGTTCGTTTTAATTCATGTTCCGCTTCGAGAAGTTCGAGGGTATCTTCCAACTGCAGACGTTCCCGAAGGAGGAGAAAGCCTGTCTCCGCTTTACCGGCCGCAGGTTGGCGCATTGCCTGTTTCACGTCTGTCAGCCTGGAACGAATAGGCGTTGTCAGGCCGGTATACCACCGTTCCAATTGCTGAAAATCCGATGTTGCGTCGAATAACCACGGCTCCAGCCAGTTGGCCGTTGTATCGACATGCCTGCTTTCTTCCGCTAAAGCCAGGAAGGGGCATAGCAAAAGCCAGGCGATCAGCAGCCTCGTGTGGCGGAAGAGCGGACGGGTTTTCATCGGTTGGGATGATAAAGGATGAGCGATTAAAGGCGTAGATGTGGGCCAGAGATGGTTTATCTGAACTCAAAATCCGGCATTTGGTCTTCGGTAATGCCCCACAATTGATGAAAATCGACATTGATTTTCAGCACCCTTATTTTCAGGCCTTGTTGTTTTGCCTTTGCAGCCAGTGTTTCCCATTCGAATACTTTGTGTTTGTTTACTTTCCCCATGAATTTGGCCCAATACATGACCAGATAGAGGTCATATTCCTTTGACTCAAGTTGGAAGGGTCTCATATCTTTTGCGTATGCCAAGCTGGAGGTAAAATTATCCAGTATAAGAACAGGATCGGGCGACAAATAGTTAATGCTATCCATTTTTTCCATAAAAACGGCAACATGTCCATTACAATCACTGGGTTTATCCCGGTAATCCACTAATTGTTTTTGCCGGTTAAAAAAACGGGCTTCGGGTATACCAATGTGCTGACCATAAAATCGGTACAATGCCAGAGTGTCTTGAAAACATAGCATTTCAGACGTATCAATTTGTTGCCGGATCAAAAATTTCGTCAGGCGGTCAGGCGTTTCCAATGCCGGCTTTTTAACGCCTTCATAAATAAGGGCGAGTTTAGTACAAGAAAAGCAGACGCAAGCTGCTAAAGAAATGATAAAAATCTTCATAAGAATAAAGTTTAAAACGAGGCTGTTGCATAAGTTGGGTTTAGAGCATTTAGAAAAGTTTAGAGGGTTTAGAGCATTATTCCAAGATCATTTATTTTCAATGAAATGAGAATTTTCTTCTAAACCCCCTCAACTTTTCTAAACCTACTTATGAGACAAGCTCATAATTGATGAATCAAAATGTTACAGTTAAAGTAGAGCCTTCTGTATTTGCCGAACCTGCATACTTGCCAGCTACAATAGTATAACCCCGCACACCCATTGCAGTGGCCATTTCTTCCGGCAATTCGAAATCTTCCTCCATCGTAAATCGACCGTTCGGGAAATAGGTATTGTAAACGTCGTTGGACATAGACGAGCGATTAAATTCGATGAAAAGGTTTCCGTTTTCAATCCAGCCAGTTCCGGATGCGTCATTGCCAACAGACCTGAATTTGTCAGTTTCTATTTCGGCTTCGAAGATTATATCGCAGATTCCGAATTTTGTACAGTTCACTTTTCTCCTTCCAAATTTTACATGGAATTTGACTTTGATGGTTGATTCGCCGTTATCTGGTTTTACAATAGTTCCAACCGGCGTTCCCGTAACCGGTTCCGTGTTAAAGGCTTCCAGCTGACTGCCGCACAGGCAAAGGAATACCATGATAAAAGCGTGCATGATGATTTTCATGACCTATTCGTATTAAAATTTCAGCGCCTACTCTCTGCGCTTTTCGGCCTCCGCGCCCGTACTCTGTTGAGGATTTTCCAGGTACCTCCTCCCTGCGGCCGCTGCCTTTGGCGCCTTAGGGCAGCTTTCGCAAGTGTTTGTTTGCCTACTCTCTGCGCTTTTCGGCCGTCGCGCCCGTACTCTTGGGTGGATTTTCCGGGGGACTCCAGTTTTCACCCAGCCGCCAGGGTAATCGGCAAAGGGGGATTAAAATGAAAGCCGGCATAAACCGGGCGAACTGTTTTTGGAGCCCATCCAGGCGGTGAGAAACGACACGACGCAGGTATACAGCGGAGTTTTCATGGTGATAAAGGAGTAAATGAAACGTGAAGTGGATTAAAACGTGTTTTGATTGACAAGACAAATGTAGGCGCCTTTTTCATGGCTGGTTTCGACAACAGCACCTGATTCCGGAGGGTTATTTTTGTGGGAATACGTGCTTTAATTTTACTTAATCAATTGATATATAAGGAGTTATTTGAAATTAAATTGGTCGCGGCCATTTCATTTATTTCAGATCGAAATGATCCCCCTTTGGCCCGGCAGATCATTTTGCCATAGTTGCCAACGCGACGCCGATAACGTCAAGTGAAAAAAATCAGGCGACACAGGGCACATTTTCCGGGGTCAAAACACATACTGTCATATTCAACACCGCACCATTTTTCACACAAATCCATCTTCAATATCATGACAATGATCAAAAATTTCTTTTCCACACTGTTCCTCCTTGGCATCGCCACCGTTTTCACCACCAATCCCGTTTTGGCGCAATCTTCAGGCGGCACCGCCAATGATACCCAAGATTTTGTGGCTGGCGCCAAAGAAACCCATATCCTGATCGGCATGTTGCTGCCCGCAGTGCAAAAGGTGCGGGAGGCAGCAAGTCGCAGTAACAACCTGCAAGAGTTGGAATCCTTTACCAAACTTCAGAAAAGCCTGGATAAACTGGATGTACTGGCGGGAAAAGTAATCGCAGCAGGCCCGGGTATGAGCACAACGCAGCAGGCGGGTTTCCAAAGCCAACTGGACCGGATTTCAATAGATATGGGCACGGAAGGACCGGGCCGCGATTATGCAGAATGCACTAAAAATTGTAATAGGGCGGGGAAAGACACCTGGTGGGCAAAGGTATGTGACCTCGGTTGCGTGAAAGCACTACTGCCAAAATAGGGAGACTGACGGTGCGTTATTCCGTGGTTATCGGCAGGGCGCCTACCGTAATTTCCTGCCAGTTATTTTGCACAAAAAAGACCGCCCAGCGCATTCAGCGCGGGCGGTCAGGCATTTCCAGGGCAATTTAGCGCCGGCTACAACAGGATGTCGCCAGTGATGATGCTCCGCTTGCCGGGAGTGCCGGACGGAATTGAAAGGGGGATTAGGGATTGTGAAAGCATGGTTTGGTAAGTTATACAGGTGAAGTGAGTTGACCGGACAAAAGTGGGGGCGTTTTTCCGGCTGCTTATCGACAGAAAGCGCTGTTTTCGATAGGTATTTTTTAAAAATATATTAATTTATTATTTTTATAAATACTTAATAATCAATTATTTATATACGTATTATAAAAAATATTGCAGTCGCCAAGCAGGTTTTATGCTTCTTTAAATGCCTTGGGTCGGGCGGAATCATATTGAAAATCTGTAGTAAAAAGTAGTTTCTTCAATTTATAATGTAAGTAGCTGATAACCAATAAATTAATATAATATCATACTTACAGAGACGGTGAATGCGCTGGAGCCTGGCTGGGCATTTAAATTCTTTATCCGGCAAAACTTCCAAATAAAAGTGTTATATTTTATACTACGCAAATACCCCCATTTTTGATCTGTAATGTATTTGTTAACCAAAATAAAGCACGGCTATATGGTCAAGGAACTCAATGAATTGGTTTGGTATGTAGATAACTCCCTATGGCGCGAAGAAGCGCTGTTGGCCTTTCTTAGCCGCGACAAAAAGGAGCCCCGCGTTATTTATGCCTCGTTGCGCAAACACAATTTTCGTACCGATGCAGAGGCAGCCAATGGCATCGGTATCGGCCTGAGTTCCTTTAAAAAATACGGTAAAGTGTTGAAAAACTGCCTGCTTGATATGGTGCTTTTTTTCAATGATGAAAAGGCAAAAGCCGATTACCGGGTCAAGCACACCATTGGCAGTTACAAAAACAGCGCGATCGCCAAAACCCTCTTATCGCTCGGCTACCGTGCTGCGGGCCGGGAAGTTGCCGAACAACTACTCCGAAAAGGCCTCGAATTCGACTGTCCGGAATTTGTCGTCGAAGCCGCGCTCCTGCTAAAGGAATGTACCGCTCGTACGAACGGCAGTGCCGCTGATTTTGAACGCTGCGCGCACCTGCACCGGCAATACAAAGATTGGCTGGACCTGGAACACAGGGCCTTGGAGTACTACCAGCGCATTACACTTTTCAGCCAGAAAAAAGTGGGCGTGAGCGGGCATTCGCCGGACCGTACGGAATGCTACATCCGGGAATTAAAACCGTACGCGTTTAAAGTACCGTCATTCAAATTTCACCTGTGTTATTTTCTTATCCTGAACCATTATTGCCTGGAAACATTTGATTATCAAGGTCTTCTACAACGTTGCACCGAAGCGATCCTGTTTTTTCAAACAAAAAAATACCCGGTTTCCAACCCGCTTTCCATTTTTCAATATATGAAGGTGGTGGCCTGTACGTACCTGGGCCGTTATGAAGAAGGTCGTGTAGCGGCGGAGGCAAGTCTGCGTTTAGCAAGCGAGGGCGCCCCCAGCTATTTTAAGGCATTGGAGGCCTATCTATATTTAGCCGTGCATACCCGCAACTACGTTAAAGCATTCGAATTACACCAAATGGCGGTTACCCACAAACGGCTTCATGCGGTACCGGAAGCTCAGCAGGAGATATGGCGCATCCTCGGCGCGTATTGCTATATCCTCCATCGGCTCAGCGGAACGCCCTTGCCGGAAGGGTTTCCACTGTTCAAAAGCAGCCGTTTTTGTAATGAGGTTCCGCAAAGCGCCCAGGACAAAGACGGCCTGAACATCGCTGTGCTGATTGCGCACGTGTTGTTGCAGCTGATCGAAGGCAAGGATTTGGCATTGTGGGATCGCCTCTCAGCCCTGAGCAAATACCGGGAGCGGTACCTGCGCGACGACGCGTACCTGGCCCGTTCACAGGTTTTTATCAAAATTCTGCTCGTCATCGGCAAAGAAGGCTACCGGCGTGATGTTTTTCTACAAAAGGTGTCCGGACTGCTGGAAACACTGCGCAACTTGCCCTTACAAAGCACGAACCAGGCCCACGAGTTGGAAATTATTCCATTCGAACACTTAGTAGCGCTGATCGCGGGGCAGTTCGACAAACGCGGGCGCGGGCTGCGGGAAAATTCGGCTTCGTTTGCCGTGTTCTCGCCGATATAGAAGCACTGCTCACCCAACTTGATAACAATGGGCCCATTGTTATCAAGTTGGGGCAAAACGAATCAAGCCGCCCAACCTTTTCCCCTCAGCCTGCGTATTGAAAGTATTACCGCGTAGACCCAGCTCCAGCGGAGCGATCATGTTGGTAGCGATATGTCGGTAATAAAATAAATACAAGGTCAAGCAGCAAGATGCCCAGTGTGCGTATCTTTCGGCTGCCTACGAATTATTTCAAAACCATTACCAAACTTTATCATGCGTAAATTAGTACTTGCTTTCACAGCGCTCCTGGCAGGCGCCAACCTGCATGCCCAGTTGTTTATCGACAACAACTACACCATTGACCAGATGATCCACGGTTTTTTCGACAATTCCGGGGTCGCTATTTCCAACGTTACCTATACCGGCATCCCTTTGTCGCTCGGCTTTTTTGAAGGAAGCCAGTCGAACATCGGCATGAACGCCGGGTTGCTCATCACGTCCGGAGAAGCGACCAATGCCATCGGCCCGAACGACAGCGAAAGCATGGGTACTGCCATGAACATCGGCGGCTCTCCCTGGCTGGATGCCCTCATCCCCGGCTATGTAACCTTCGACGCGGCGGTCATTGAAATGGACGTGGTGCCCAATTCAGACACGCTTCTTTTCCGCTATGTATTCGGCTCGGAAGAGTATTTGGAGTTCGTCAACACCAATTTCAACGACCTGTTTGCCTTTCTGGTGGAAGGTCCGGGGCTTCCTCAGGGCGATTCCATTTGGGTGCAACCAGATACGACGATTTACCAGAACTGGGATTCCTGCTATGTCTGCATCGATACGATGATCGTCAATTCTGGCGTCAATTGTTATTACGATTCACTGAACATGCTGGATACCTGCATCGCCTGGTCGGATACCGCCTGGCAATGGTGCTATTTTGATCAAAACTGCACTCCGGGCGGCGATACGGTCACTTACCCCGGCTACTGGTATTACTCGCCCGGCGGCGTCAACATCGCTATGGTTCCCGGGACCAATTTACCCGTGGCGATCAATACGCTGAACCAATTCGTTAATACCCAGTATTTTATCGAAAACCCCGGCGGAACAAGCGTCCAATACGATGCCTTTACAACGCCGCTTTGGGCAAGTGTGCCCGTGCAGGCCGGTCAAACATACCATATTCGAATCGCCGTAGCCGACGCAGGCGATCCCGTTTTCGATTCCGGCGTGTTCCTCGGCATTGAAAGTATGGGCGCCGATTCCCTGTTGCCGGCCGTACCCGATTTCCTGGTCCAGGCGCCTAACGGTTCCACCACAGTTTCTTTCCAGAATACTTCCTTATGGGCCACCAAATACCATTGGGATTTCGGGGATGGTATCACAAGCGACGAGAAAAACCCGACCCACGACTATGCGCTGGCAGGCGTTTACAATGTGTCCCTCACCGTGCAGAATTGGTGTTCCACCAAAACCTACACCCAAGAAGTGCTCGCAGGCGTAAGCAGCACCACGGCAACGGCTTCCGATATCTTCCGGGTGCTGCCAAACCCCACGAACGGCGTATTCCGACTCGACCTGAAAAATGACGAGCGCGCGCAAACCCGCTTGTTCAGCCTCGACGGTCGTTTATTGCTGGATGATGAGCTGAACGACGGTGCCCGGGTAGATTTGAATACCTTCGGCAAAGGCATTTATTTGTTGCAGGTCGTCTCAAACGGACAAGTGTATTCGAGCAAAATTGTCAATCAATAAGAATAGAACAAGTTGAGTATTAGAACGCCGTGACCCTTAGTTGGTCGCGGCGTTTTTTTATGAAAGGAAAAAAGGAAGCAGGAAAAAGGTTCAGGATTTAATAATTCTTTCGTCCTTTATTCCTTCATCCTTTTTCATCCTTTCTCTTTTTATGATCCGTATTTTATTTGGCCTTCTTCTGCTCTTTATTTTCCAAACGGTTACGGCGCAGCGCAGCCTATTTTTTCCCCGAAACCTGAAGCCCGCCTACGAAAAAGGTACGCGCAGCATGGACGGCAAACCGGGCCCGAATTATTGGCAAAACCGGGCTTCTTACCGCATAAATGCTTCGCTGGAGCCCAAAACACGCCTGCTCAGCGGCGAAGAGACCGTCACCTATTTCAATAATAGTCCGGATACGCTGAAAATTATCCGTTTCAAACTTGCCCACGACCGCTACCGCAAAGGCGCCTCCCGCATGGGCGACGTGACGCCCTCGGATGTGAGTGATGAAGGCGTCGTAATACACAGCCTTACCTATAACAGCCAGGCCGTTGCGGAAAACAACCGACGCAAAGTCAATACCTTTCTCGACGTACGCCTCGGCGCGACACCCTTGTTACCAAAAACAACGGCAACCCTGACCGTCAAATGGTCGTACGTGCTGCCGGCCGGCGAAGACGCCGCCCGCGAATGCGTCTGCGATTCTTCCACGTTTTTCGTGCCATACTGGTACCCGCAAATTGCCGTGTACGACGACCTCGGGGGCTGGGCCAACGCGCCTTACACCGGCTTGCAGGAATTCTACCACGAATTTGCCGACTACGACGTAACCTTCACGTTGCCAGAAGGTTACATGGTTTGGGCCTCCGGTGAACTGCAAAATGCCGCAGATTTGTTTACCACTCCCGTTCTGGACAAATGGAACAAAGCCCATAGCTCCGCCGAAGTGATTTCCATCTGGACGGAATCGGATCTGAAAAAAGGCGGGGTGTTTAAACCAGCCGTCCAACAGGTATTCCACTTTAAATCGACCGATGTACCCGACTTTGCCTTTGCGGCCGGCGACCACTACAACTGGGACGCATCTTCGGTAGTCGTAGACGACAAAACCGGGCGGCGAAGCTTTGTCAGCGCGGCATACCATACGGATTCGAAGGACTATTACAAGGTAGCGCGCATTGCCGCCGACGGTATTCGCCTGATGAGTACCTGGCAGCCGGGATACCCATACCCGTACCCAAGTATGACCGTGTTCAACGGCAATGATGGAATGGAATACCCAATGATGTGCAACGACGCCAGCACAGGCGACCGGGACCCGACGAGTTTGACGGTACACGAGATTTCGCATACTTATTTCCCGTTTATGATGGGTATTAATGAGCAGGACTATGCGTGGATGGACGAAGGCTGGGCTTCTTTTTTCGATTATGTGCTCACGGATTCGCTCTCGGGTCGCAAATCGGGCAGTGTGCGCGGTTATGGTAATATTGCCGGAACCGACAACGACGTGCCGCCCATGGTGCGCTCGCGCAACCTGACGACAGCGTACCGGAATGCTTCCTACCAGCGCCCTCAGGCAGCTTATCTGATGTTGCTGGATCAACTGGGCTACGAAACATTCCATACCTGCATGACCGAATACATGAACCGCTGGAAAGGCAAACACCCTGCGCCTTTTGATTTTTTCAACACCTGGAATCAGGTGTCGGGCCAAAACCTGGATTGGTTCTGGAAACCCTGGTTTTTTGATTGGGGATACCCCGATCTGGGGATTCAGGGCGTACTGCGCGATGAAGCCGCCAATTGCCCGGTAGTGGTCGTGGAGCGCAACGGCAATCAGCCCGTGCCGATACACCTGGAACTGGAGTATTCGGATGGCGCAAAACAAACGTTCCATCAATCAGCCGACATCTGGCGCGACGGCAAAACCAGCGTCCGGATTAATTGCGCAGCCGGGAAAAAACTGAACAGTGTACTGCTCGGCAACAAGATCATTCCCGATACTGACCGGAAAAACAACGAGTGGAAAAATTAACCCTTAGGTCATACCTTTACCCCACCTAACCCGTTCATTCTGACCTATTAACCTTTCACAATAAAAATCAGTACGACATGCGAACGAATAATTTGCTGACCTATTTATTATATGCCCTTTTGTTAGGGCTCATCGCAGCAGCCGGTTTCAAAGCCTGCCAGATGAAAAAAGAAAAACAATTGTTAGCCGCAAAACAGGAAACGGAACTGCAACAAACACTTCGCGATATGGGGTATAAAACGGAGGATTCCACGGCTGCTGCAGGTAGTACATATGCCGGTGGCGACCCTGCGGTAAAAACAAATACGCCTGCTACCGAGACCAGTAAAGATGGAATCGAAGACGAGCCCGACGCCAGTAAGCCAGTGAGTAGTAGCAGTAAAACAACTGCCGCTACTACGCCTAAAACGGATGCTGTCACTACGCCTAAAACGACTGCAAAGACGGTGGAAAAGCCCGTGGTGACTGCTCCATCGACGGCCGTACGCGATTTAGATACCAACCCGCGCTCGGGCCGCTACCGGGTACAAGCCGGTTCATTTACCAAAATGGAAGGCGCGCGTCGCCAGTTGGAAACCGTCATAAAAATGGGTTATCGCGATGCAGAAATCGGCAAAACGAACCGGGGTAAATACGCTGTTGTCGTGGTCATGCGTACCGATAACAAAGGCGAAGCCATCCAGATAGCCGACAAATTAGAAGCGGCGGGCCTGGATGCGGCGGTGATTGATAACCGGAGAAAAAATTGACGAGACGCACTCAAAAAGTAATATGAGTCATCCCTAATTTTTGCAGGTGACCTACTTTTTTTGGCAAAAGATTGATCGTGATCGAAATAACTTCCTACATACACCCGTAGCGTGATGGGCACGCCGATGACACGGACAACGCGGATTTACGCGGATTTTTGAAATTTCAGGTAGCAATACGTTTACTAAACTTTCAAAGTTTAGTAAACGTGGCCTCTCTCCATGCACAAAACATGGCGGTGCGAAGTATAACAATACAAGTTATCGCAAAGCAAATCCGTGTCATCCGCGTGCCGATTGTTGTCAAGTGCGCGTACCACGTACAATCGTTCGAATACTTTTCAAAATTCGGGATGACTCATGTTATTTCAATCTCCCACCACAATTTTCCCCCAACCCGCCTGCTCGCCGTTTCTTTCTATTTTAAATACATAAACGCCGCAGCTCAGGCCTTCCCGCTCCAAACGGAATTGCGGCCGGTCATTGGGAATCGTTTTGATTAAATTTCCTGTGATCTTATACAGGGATAGTACGTAGCGATCATTCGGCGGCGCGCCGCTCAGGGTGATCCAGCTATAAGATCGAAACGGGTTCGGCGCAATTTGAACCTGATATTCAGGCTCTTGCGGGTACCAGGCGCCGACGATAACAAAATTCTCCCCGATCCGGTGCCTCGTGGTATTCGTGATGATCGGCTCATTGAAATCGAAATAAATGGCCGCACTGTTGAAGATATCGCTGTTCAAAGGCACGTCGCTACGGGGCGCAATGCGGAACTTGACGAACCCGTGAGAGGCTGCTTCGTTGTGGTTACTATCGGGTAAAATAATGTTTTGAAAATCAAAGGCCAGCACGCCGGGCCCATTGAACAAAAGTTCGTACGGATGGCTGCTCGCTCCGGGTCGAATGGTGACGGGATCGAACCAGGCAGATAGCGTATCGAGGATCACCACGTGAAAAGCAGTGTCTGTGCCGGTATTTTGAAAACGGATCAGGTATTCGATTTCAAGGCCAGGTTTTATGTAATGATTGATGCCGTAACCGATTGGGAAACCCTGTTTGTCATTCGGATCATACGAACCGGTCACTGTCGTACATTCCACATCTACCCACTGATCGGCGTCGTTTACAGGGAATTGCGGTAGGAAACCGGTACTAAAGACCCCGGTGTTCGGGCACCCTTCCACCGATAAAACGGGTACGGATTGCCCCGGGAAATACAGCTCCTGATTAGCTTCCAGGCGCCAGGTGCTGCCGTTGGCCGGCACCACCACCTCCATAGAATCGCCGGACAACAAGGGCGGGACTGTTCCTGAGCGGCCCATAATACCGTCCTCGATGACGATATAGTCTAGCGCGGTCGTCATAGTACCGAAGCCGGTATTTTTCAATATAAAATGCAGGGAGTCGGCGTCACAATTGGCGTTCAATTCCACCTTGGCGCCCGACCACAGCGGGTTTACCGGCACACAAAGCGTATCCGGATAAATATGGACTTCGGAACACAAACTTTGCCCCAGCGTGGTCTGACACGATACGTAGACTAAGATGTTGAAATCGGAGCATACGAACGCCCCGACCGTTCCCAGGTTGAAACGATAAAGGTTGTTTCCCAAGGAGTTATAGGGAACGACGGCTGATAACAAAACAATGTTCGGGTCTAATTGAAGGTCGATATAGGCATCCGTAGCGGCCACCGGGCCCGTGTTGCAATAATGGACGTAATAATAATTGTTGCTCAGGCAACGCCGCAAAACGGGCGCCGTCAGGTCCACCGTCATGGCCGGGCATTCGGGAAGATCCTGTACGGCAAAATCGGCGGTGGCTTCATCGCCGTTCAAAGGAAGCGACACGCCAATCTCATCCTGGCAAATGAAAACCGGCATATTTGCGGGCGGCACTGCGGAAACGGCGTAATCGCCCGGCTTAACCCGTATCTCGTATGTGCCCGCCGTATCGGTAATGCCATAGTAGGTTTCCGCCCCAATTGCCCGGACCAACCAGCCGACAAGACTCGTTTCAGAATCCTCCGCTACACAATCTTCATTCAAGTCGAATTTTACCTTGCCGGTAATTTTGGTACAGGGTATGGGTATGGGCGGTACGTACACGTCCTGAATGCTGGTGCAGCCCTGAGTATCCGTGACTGTTATGCTGTAATTACCGGGCGTTAAGGTCGCCAATGGCCCGGCCGCCCCATTGCTCCAGGCGAATTGAAAAGGCGAAGACCCTCCCGTAGCCTGAACGCCCACCTCCCAATCGCAAAATACCGGAGACGTAATAACAATGGCCGCCGGAGCGGTCAAAATAACCGTTGAAACGGCCGAGCAGCCTTCGGAATCGGTAACCGTAATGGTATAAGCCCCCGCACTTAAATCAACCGGATTCTGGCTGGTAGAAGTAAAGCCGTTCGGCCCGCTCCAGGCAAGTAAAAAAGGAACGGTCGCGCCGAAAATATCTAACGAAATAGCCCCGGTATTTCCGCCGAAACAGGTAACGTTGGTTTGTGTAAAGGAAAGCACAATGGCAGGCGGTTGGGTTACGGTTGCACTGCTTGTTATCGTACAACCGGCTGCATCCGTCACGATGACAGTATATACGCCCGCTGCAAGGC
>Ga0335394_10005283_pt1 | contig 14626 bp, 5 predicted proteins | sample MAT03_FD_205741 | JGI IMG/M metagenome (GOLD analysis project Ga0335394, IMG submission 205741) | Freshwater microbial communities from Lake Fryxell liftoff mats and glacier meltwater in Antarctica - MAT-03 (spades assembly) (version 2) ...
ATTAAGGAATTAACAGGTAGTTGTCAATAACCATAGTTTGTAATTTTCGAAGATCAATTATTATGCCGATAGGTATCGGAAACAGGAAATTCACGACCTTGATGGCAGTTTAACGGCAAAGGAACCGTAATTAGTATGAAAATGTAAGAAAAGTATGCAAATAGATATAAAACACAAAGCCGGATCACATCTTTTAGAACGCAAATCCGGCTTGGTGCAGTTGATGTTTATCTTGCCATTTTGGTTAACACAATTTCCATAGTTTGATATTCTTTACCACCAATAGGAGTCATGAACATTTTCATTTTTTGAGTACCATCTTCCATAAAAGTTAATTCTTCCCGAACATCCATATCTTTTCCTGTTACGGGATCCACCTGTTTCCCATGCATATGCATAATTTTTCCCTTTTCAACCGGTTTACCTTCCATTATCAATATGCCTGTACCCATATTGTCAATCCAGGTGCTAATGAATATATTTTTAGCATTGTCGTAGGCAAGTGTGCTGATACCTTCAAATGTCATGCCTTCGATATTTCCATAATGATTTGATTGCTGATAGCGTCCACCTAAAATCATGGTAGTAGATACTTTAGCTGTACTTTTTACAGGTTCAGCTCCAGGTGTCATCCACATCGTAATTTCTTCCTTCCAATTCCCTTCATCATTTGCCAGAACCTTATGCACCTCTCCCGGAGTAGCATATACCTCATAAGCTTTTTCTGTTTTTTTTGCCTCCTCATTTGGCGCAGACATTACATAAGTATTTTCTGTTTGTGCAAATGCCATTTGTGTGAATAAGAGTGTTGCAAAGGTGATTGATACTTTTTTCATAATACTTTTAAGATTAGTTTGAGATCAAATATATGAAAATATTCATTAAAAAAAATCAATTTGATGTTCTTTTACTAATTGATTATTAATATTTTACATCTCGAATTTGAATTTGACCGAACTTTATGACATCATTTTTGCCAACCTATCTTTATAAAGAAATTATAAGAGTAGGTTTTTGCTTCCTATTTTTTTAATACATTTGTGTTCAGTAGTTGGATTTGTATTTTCATAACATAAAATTTTCATTGTATGTATCAACATTTTTTATAAAAAAAAGCGAGTGGGTTAGTAGGTTAGTAGTCCTTCCTTAGCAGGCAGGCGAGTGGCTATGCCCTTAGCAAAGCGCCATATTTGACATCTCATGAGCAATTGTGCGAACGGGATTTATCAACCTATTTCAGGCTAAGACAGCCTTCCACTTGTCACTTGCCACTTTTATACTTGTCACTTTTAACTTAAAATAAAATCATGCTCATCAAAACTTTTGGAAGTGCCGTCTTTGGCATCAATGCAACAACCATCACTGTTGAAGTAAATTGTGATGCGGGAACGAAATTTTATCTGGTAGGTTTGCCCGATAATGCAATCAAGGAAAGTCAGCAACGACTCATGGCTGCATTTAAAAATGTGGGTTACCGAATGCCGGGAATGAAGATTGTGGTAAATATGGCACCTGCCGATATCCGCAAAGAAGGCAGCGCATACGATCTAACAATTGGTATGGGAATACTGGCAGCATCCGGACAAATTCCCAGCGAGGGAATTGGCGATTACATCATCATGGGCGAACTTTCGCTCGATGGCAATGTACTTCCTATCAAAGGTGCATTGCCGATTGCCATTCAAGCAGCGAACGAAAATTTCAAGGGTTTTTTCCTGCCAAAAGAAAATGCCCGTGAAGCAGCAATTGTATCCGGACTAGAAGTTTATGGTGTGCAAAATATCAAAGAAGTGATTGATTTTTTCAGTGGTGATTCAATTCCAGAACGAGTTACTGTGAATATTCTAGAAGAATTCGAAAAAGTGCAGAGCCATATGGAGTTTGATTTTAGCGATGTTAAAGGTCAGGAAAATATTAAACGTGCCCTTGAAATTGCCGCTGCAGGTGGACATAATGTGATCCTTATTGGTCCGCCCGGCGCAGGGAAAACGATGTTAGCAAAACGATTACCAACAATTCTTCCGCCGCTAACAGTTGAGGAAGCACTAGAGACAACAAAAATACATTCTGTAGCTGGTAAAGTAGGTAAAAACACTTCACTAATCAGCACCCGTCCGTTTCGCTCTCCTCATCATACTATCAGCGATGTGGCCTTGGTAGGAGGAGGAGGGTACCCGCAGCCGGGAGAGATTTCACTGGCACATAACGGAGTTTTATTTTTAGATGAGTTGCCTGAATTTAAAAGAACGGTTTTGGAAGTCATGCGACAGCCGCTTGAAGAACGTAAAGTGACTATTTCGCGTGCTAAAATGTCGGTCGAATTTCCTGCCAGCTTCATGTTGGTGTCGAGCATGAATCCATGTCCCTGTGGCTTTTATAACCATCCCGAAAAAGATTGTGTATGTGGGCCGGGAATTGTGCAGCGTTATTTAAATAAAATCTCCGGCCCACTTCTCGACCGCATCGATATTCACGTAGAAGTCACACCTGTGCCATTCAGTGAATTGTCGATGGATAGAATTTCGGAAAAGAGTGAAGTTGTGAGAGCACGTGTTGTAAAAGCACGACAAATTCAAGCAGCACGATACATTGGAGATGAAGGAGTGTATTGCAACTCGCAGATGAGCGCAAAGCAACTGCGCACCATCTGTTCGCTCACACCCGAATGTAACCAACTGCTAAAAATTGCAGTGGAACGAATTGGTCTATCCGCTCGTGCCTATGACAGAATACTCAAAGTTGCCCGAACAATAGCCGATCTCGGAGGATGCGAGAGTATTTTGCCGGAACATGTAGCGGAGGCGATACAGTACCGAAACCTTGATCGCGAAGGATGGGCAGGGTGAAAACGGGAATGTAAAATCACGAAGTTGCAATGTTCAATGAAAAATTGGTTCACTTTGGAAATTGGATATTGGAAATGGATATTGGACAATTGAAATTGGATATTCGCATAAAAACATCCTGTGTACTAAAATGCAATTGTTTAAAATGAGCATATTTATGCATTCCGAAATAGAGTTTTGGTTCTGACTACATGCAAAAAGTCCACAACTTTGAAAAAGCTGTTCGACTCAAAAGGCCATCTCTTATACTTTGATACAGCAACATTTAAAACAAATGTAAATTAAATTTCGAAGATTTTATGCCCTTAAGACCCAGTAATTCATAGATACTTGCATGAAATGAGTGCAGTGCCAATCAGGCAATTACATTTTTCATCCTAAATAAACGTTTTATAATAATCTCCAAATATTACGTTTCTGTATAACATTACACTGATTTCGAACTGCTTATAAAAATACCGGGCTATGACCGCGTCGTTCAACTCAATTTTATCCGCAATTTGCAAACTACTGTTTTATATTGTATTTTTCAGGAATAATTATGCATAAAATCTGTAGAAGTTATTATCCACTCTAGAACCACATTCCTAAATTGAATCTGATTTTAAGAAATGAACATGCAAAACCCATATGTTGAAAAGCAATTTGTAGATAGGTTTACTAAACCGACAGATGCTGTTAAATATATTTCTGAACTTGAATCACTTGATCTATCGAAAATAACTGAAGTACAATTAGGCGTGTTGTTAGACAAATATTTTCCAATTTTCCCGTTCACAAGTGGACATATTCAAAAAGGGGAAGAAGTATTTCGTGCAAGAATCAACATCAACAATAAACCATTTACGAATGTCAAAGAGATATATGTTCGTGACAAGGAGTTCATTACCAGCTATGGAAGAGCTCACAGACCTAAAGAGCAGATTTTTTATTGTTCTTCTAATTATTTATTAGCTGCATTTGAAGTAATACATGACCTAAAAAATAGTTTGTATCCAAATCGAGTTGTTGCTTACCTCACCGTTGGTATTTGGAAAGCAGAAAGAAATTTGCATATATCTAACATAATTCATAGTAAAAAACTTCACGCTTTGCGAAAAGACATGTTTCAAGCATATCATTCAAATCAAGATCTGCTAAATACCGGACGACTAAAAGGTGAAACAATAGATGCAAGTAATTTGCTGTTGCAATTCTTTTCTGACCAATTTACAAAATCCATTATTAAGAGCGATAATGATTATAAAATAAGTGCGTTTTATGCTAGTCGACTAATGCAAGCGAATGAGTTAATTGCACGGCCTTATCATTTGGAAAGATTTGACGGAATAAATTATCCGAGTGTTGCCATGAAATACCAAGGTGACAACCAAGCTATTTTTACCAACGACTTTGAAAATAAATTCAAGTTGGTTAACGCAATTCAGGTTGTTTGTGAAAACGTAAATTTTGACACAGGCGACTTTCTTCCAGTAGTTTTGCAAGAAGCAGAATCTATCAAGGAAGGAATTATTACATGGAAGACAAAAATGCATCATGCCAAATCAGAAAAAATACAACCAATAATATAATATTGTTAACAACCTATAGCAAAGTATAAACTTATGATTGACGAACTTCGGACACATCGAAGAGTTATCTATAACAGCACAATTGAAACAGACTGAATCTCGAATTATTGATTTTAATGAAAGAATCATCAGAAAACAGCAACAACAACTTCCTCAAAACAGATGGGGGTAAAACTAAATCAAATGCTATTGAGGTGCCTTCTATTTCTTTGCCTAAAGGTGGAGGTGCAATAAAAGGAATTGATGAGAAGTTTTCTGTAAATGCAGTCAATGGCACTGCTTCTTTTTCGATCCCGCTTCCTTTTTCTCCGGCTCGTGGCGCCTCTCCGTCATTAAGCCTTACATATAATTCCGGTGCAGGTAACGGTATCTTTGGATTAGGCTGGAATATGGGCTTATCATCTATTAAGAGGAAAACGGATAAAAGCTTACCACAATACATAGATACAGAAGATTCCGATACCTTTCTATTTTCAGAGGCTGAAGATCTCGTCCCTGAATTTAAAAAGGATGTTGGCGGAACGTTTTCACTAGTTGACGGTGAGTATGTCATTCATGAAAAAGAAACCACTGAATTTAATATTAGGTTTTACAAGCCTCGAATAGAAGGTCTATTTGCCAGAATTGAACGATGGACAGCAAAAAAGACCAGTGAAATAAGATGGAAAATTACCACCAGAGATAATACAACAAGTCTTTTCGGCTGGTCTGCTAATGCCAGAATTGCCAATCCTGAAAACGAAAATCAAATTTTTGAATGGCTGCCAGAGTTTGTATTTGATGATAAAGGCAATTGTGCTCAATACATTTATAAGCATGAAGATGAATTAGGTTTGGACCATTCGTTTTTGCACAATCGAAATCGAATAAAAAATGGTCAGATAACTTATACAAATACCTATATAGAGAAAGTTTTATACGGAAATACAACCCCTTATAAGAATTTTGGCGATGCTTATCTCCCGGCAAGCGACTACTTTTTTTCAACAGTTTTTGATTACGGAAATTTGCTCCCTACTGATTCTCCCGATACTGTAAATAATTGGGATTTTAGACCCGATGCCTTCTCAGATTATAAAGCGGGTTTTGAAATAAGAACCACTCGGCTCTGCAAAAGAGTTTTGCTCTTCCATCATTTTAAAAGTGCTAATGAATATGATGGTTTGGTAAAATCTATCAATTATGAATATGACACCAATGTTGAAGAAGATTTCACTTTTCTAAAAAAAATACATGCACAAGGCTATATAAAAAAGGCAGATGGAACCTATTCTGAAAAGCGACTTCCTCCTATGGAATTTGAATATCAATCGCATCAGTGGAATAAAGAAGTACAAACAATAGCAACAAAAGATTTGGTTCATGCACCATCAGGTTTAGATGAACAGCAATATCAATTTACCGATTTATACAACGAAGGCTTAAATGGGATTCTAACCGAGCAAGCAAACGGATGGTATTACAAACATAACCTTGGTGGCGGGAAATTTGAGCGAGCCAAATTAGTAACGCCTAAACCATCATTTGTTGGCTTAGGTTCTGCTATGCAGTTGGCAGATTTGGATGGCGATGGTGGGAAACAATTGGTAAGTTTCAGCAATGTGCCAACAGGTTATTTTGAGTTAGATGATGAAAATGAATGGCAAGTATTCCGTTCGTTTAAAGCCATGCCCAATATAGATTTTGGCGATAAGAATACACGGATGTTAGACTTAAATGGAGATGGCAAACCAGATGTAGTCATTTCAGAAGACAATGTTTTCACCTGGTATCCATCAGAAGGCCGAGAAGGTTTTGCTCAAGCGCAAAAAACAGTAAAGCCTTTTGATGAAGAGGCTGGCCCCGCGGTTCTATTTGCTGACCAAAAACAGACTATCTTCCTTGCCGATATGTCAGGAAGTGGGCTTTCTGATATTGTAAGAATAAGAAATGGTGAAGTTTGTTATTGGCCCAATTTAGGCTATGGCAAATTTGGGATGAAAGTGGGTATGGACAATGGACCTATTTTCGATTTTCCAGATGCTTTCAATCCCTCCTATATTAAATTGGCGGATATTGATGGTTCAGGTACTACGGATATTGTATATCTGGGTAAAAACAAATTTACGTGTTGGAAAAACTTAAGTGGAAACCGCTTTGGAATAACCCCATTCGAAATTAATTCTTTTCCAGAAATTCATTCAGAGGCTAAAGTTACACTTACTGATTTATTGGGCAATGGAGTTGCCTGTATTGTTTGGTCAAGTACATTGGCAAAAGATGCAAATGCCCCATTAAAATACATTGACCTGATGAACAGCAAGAAACCGCACATCATGGTTTCTTATAAAAACAACATGGGTAAGGAAGTGAGTCTGGAATACTTGCCTTCCACAATATTTTATTTAGAAGACAAGAAAGCCGGTAAACCCTGGGCAACCAAATTGCATTTCCCGGTGCATTGCATTTCAAAAACAATTACCGAAGATAAAATTTCAGGTTATAAATTTATTAGCAAATATAAATATCGTCACGGCTATTATGATCACCCCGAAAGAGAATTCCGTGGATTTGGTATGGTAGAACAAACTGATGCCGAAACCTTTGAGCATTGGGTTAAAAGTGGAGCATCGAACATTACAGATGCAGCATTGCATCAAGAGCCAGTTATTTCTAGAAGCTGGAATCATACAGGAGCTTTTTTGAGAAATGATATAATCCTTGATCAGTTCGAAGAAGATTATTGGTATAAGGAAATGAAGAGGCAGTTGATTATTAAGGTGATACATAAGGAAACGAAACTTCCTAACGCTAAAATAATACTCGCTCCGGGAATTGATGCATCAGTTTTAGATAATCTTTCAAGTCAGGAGCATCGCGAAGCTTTGAGAGCTTGTAAAGGAATGAGTCTGCGCTCAGAAATTTTTGCAAGAGATGCCATTAAATATGAAAATGCGGATGAAGCTTTGAAAAAAGAACTCATACCGTTTTCTGTAGGCACACATAATTGCGTTATTGAATTGCTTCAGCCCAAAGGCAAAAACAAACACGCTGTATTTGTTGTGAAAGAAAGTGAAGCCATTACCTACAATTATGAGCGAAATATAGACGACCCAAGAATTGCTCACAATCTAAATATTAAGTTGGATAAGTACGGTAATGTTTTGGAATCAGCTTCTGTCGTTTATCCCAAGGTAATTCATGATGGGCCGCTGCCTACAGAAACCCAACAAGAGCAAAGCAAAACCGTCATTGTCTATTCTGAGAATATCTTTACCAAAGACGTCATTAATGATAATTCTTACCGCTTGCGTTTACCTTCTGAAGTAAAAACTTATGAGATAAAAGGTAAGAAATTTGAAAACCCTACAGGTATATTTAAAATTACAGATTTTGATAATCTAAAAACTTCCTATAATATTCTCCTTGATTCAACTGATATTCCTTATAGCGAATTCAATAACCCATCTGCAAACGGGACTCAAAAAAGATTAATAGAGCATGTAAGATCTACTTATTATAATGATGATTTAAAAACTGCTTTGCCTCTAGGCGAATTAGCTTCACATGCAATTCCTTATGAAAGTTATCAATTGGCATACACGCCTGAATTGATAGCGGATATTTTCGGGACCGACGGAACAAAAGTAAATACCGCATTGCTAACTGAGGGAAAATTTACTAATCACGATGGCGATAACAATTGGTGGATACGCTCCGGCACTACCCAATTTATAGAGGGCGAAGAAAACAAACTAACAGCTCAAAATAGATTCTATGTCCCTATATCCTATACCGATCCTTATGGTGCAAAAACAAAGGTTGAATATTACGGCTCCTATTTTCTTTTTGTTGAAGAAACAGAAGATGCCTTAGGAAATAAATCGGGTGTTGATGTTTTTAATTTCCGCACCCTTTCGCCTCAACGCATGAGAGACATCAATAACAATTTATCAGAAGCCATCAGTGATGAATTGGGATTGGTTAAAGCGGTTGCTGTGATGGGCAATGGCAAACAGGCAGATGAAATTAATGGGTTAACTGAACTTACCGAACCCGCGGAAATGGCTTTGATTCAAAGTTTTTTCAATACCCCCGATTCGGTGCAACTTACCGCTTTCGGAAAAGAGCTCTTGCAGCATGCATCTTCCCGTTTTGTTTACGATTTTGAGGCATACTTCAATCATGGCAAACCAGCCGTTGTGGCGGCCATCACCAGGGAAACACATTTTCGGAAACTGGACGAAACTCCTAATCCTGGAAGCAAAGTTCAAATAGCTTTTGAATATTCCAACGGAATTGGAGAAGTGGTAATGAAAAAAGTGCAGGCGGAGCCAGGCATAGCGAAGGAGGTTGTTGTCAATGATGATAATACCATTGTCATAAAAGAAATAGATACCACACCACAACTCCGTTGGATTGGCAATGGCAGAACCATAAAGAACAACAAGGGCAATGCTGTAAAACAATACGAACCTTATTTTTCTGTAACCTGGCAATACGAAGACTATAAAGAACTAGTAGAAACAGGCGTAACACCAATCATGTATTATGATGCAGCCGGACGACTTATAAAAACTGAAATGCCTGATGGCACTTTTTCTAAGGTAACATTTGATTCCTGGAAACAGGCCGTGCATGATGCCAATGATACCGTAAAGGATAGTGATTGGTACTTAAAGCGAACTGACAATACAAGACCCGATTTTATCTCAGATGTAAAGGAACAACAGGCAGCGGCCAAAGCTGTCAAACATTTCGACACACCAGGCATGATGCATTTTGATACTTTGGGGCGGCCAATTTTATCAATAGACCACAATAAAAATATAACTACAGATAAGGATGAATTTTATTCTACGAAAGTTCAGTTAGATGTAGAAGGCAATTTGCGTACTGTGACGGATGCCCGTGAGATTCCCGAAAATGGAATGAAAGGAAATGTGGTTATGCAATACAAATATGATATGCTGGGCAATAAGGTATATCAGAATAGCATGGATGCCGGACAGCGTTGGTTACTCGCCAATATTCTGGGTAATCCATTGCGTACCTGGGATGAACGCGATCATGAGTTTCAATATTCTTATGACATAGCCCACAGACCAACGCACAATAAAGTTTTAGGTGGTGATGGAACCACTACCCTCAACAACATTTTCGACAAAACAATTTATGGAGAAAGTCTTTTGTTGCCCGACAGAAGCAATGAAGCAATTCTTCAAAGTAAAAATATTTTAGGGCAGGTAATAAGGCATTTTGATACAGGCGGTCTAATTGATACTACTGAATATGATTTTAAAGGGAAACCACTATCAACTACCAGAAAGTTATTCAGTGATTATAAAGCCGTGTGTAACTGGACCGCGAATGATTTATCTACTCTGGATATGGATACAATTCCAGGACTTGAACAGCAAAAATTCGTATTCACTACCGAAACAGATGCCCTTGGCAGAATAACAAAACAAATTGCCCCTGATAAAAGTGAAATCACTCCTTCTTATAACGAAGCAGGGTTATTAGATAGTGAAAAGGTTTTGCATAAAAATATTGACGGCACTACAACAGAAACAACCTATATCAAAGCCATTGACTACAACGAAAAAAGTCAGCGCAATAAAATTATTTATGGCAACGATGTAACCACAAAGTTTCATTACGACCAAGAAACGTTTCGCCTTAGCAGATTGGTGACAAACAGAAAAAATGAAAACAAAGCATTGCAGGATTTAAATTATACTTTTGACCCTGTAGGTAATATTACAACCATTGAAGATAAAGCTATCCCAATAAGTTTTTTTGCCAATTCAAGCATAGAACCAAAAAGCGAATTTACCTATGACGCGCTTTATCGACTGAAAGAAGCAACCGGCAGGGAAAATAGTGATGCATTGGATTTTGGAGCTTCCGATAATTGGAATGACAAGCCTTTTATGCATTTAATGAATCCCGGCAATCCGATGGCGGTAAGGCGCTATACCCAATCGTATAATTACGATCCAGTGGGCAATATTGAAAAAATGACGCACATTGCGGATGGGGGCAATTGGACAAGAAACTATCACTACGAAACAACCAACAACCGCTTACTGAACACCACAATTGGCAGCCAGACGCCTTACCAATATCCCCACCATCCGCAGCATGGTTTTATTACGGCTATGCCCCACCTTGTGGAAATGGGATGGAACTTTAAGGAAGAACTGTTAAAAACCATCCGGCAAAGACTGACCAATGGTGGCACAACGGAAACCACCTATTACCAATACGATGGCAGTGGGCAGCGCATCCGAAAAATAACCGAAAATCAGGCAGCAGCCGGAGCCATACCTATAAAAAAAGAAGAACGCATTTACGTTTCAGGCTACGAATTGTATAAAAAACATAGCGGGACTCATTCCGGATTGGAAAGGGTAAGCCTGAGTTTAATGGATGAAGGTCATCGCTTTGTAATGGTAGAAACTCGAAATGACATAAACGATGGCACAGAAAAACGTTTGATTCGCTACCAGTTGCACAACCATCTTGGATCTGCTGCATTAGAACTAGATGGGACATTGAATGCGAAAGTAATTTCTTATGAAGAATACCACCCTTTTGGCACCACTGCTTACCAGGCTATAAACAAAGACTTAAAAGCTGCCGCCAAACGCTACCGATATACAGGTATGGAACGAGATGAAGAAACAGGATTGGAATACCATAGTGCGAGGTATTATTTGCCGTGGCTGGGAAGGTGGTTGAGTTCGGATCCTATTGGGATTGGGGATGGAGTGAATGTGTATACATATGTAAATAACAATCCTAGTAAATTTTTAGATCTGACAGGCACAGAGACAGAGTATGAGTCAGAGGCAGAGTTACAAAGCAGGGATGACGGCGAAGTAGTTACAACACAACGGAAGGTAAGAATAACAAAAAGAACTCCGGTGGAAACAAAGATGCCTACCGGGGATGATTTGTCCTCAAGCGTCATGACACCTGCCCCAAAATCACGCCTTCAACTCGGGATGGAAAAAGATAAAATTGAGGGGCCAGTTGTTAAAGAATATAAGGGACCACCATTTCATGAGCGTGAAATTTATACTGATTTTGGAGAACATACTACGATGACAGGTACAGATGAACAACTGGATAATTTACAAGAACAGTATAATCTTGATAAAAGTTATAAATATTCAGTTAATGCTCTTTATGCATTGAAAGGAATGGGTGAAGCAAAAGCTGCAAATGCAAGCTTAGCGCAAATCCCGAAATCCCAAGCAAGATTAGGTGACAAATCAGTAACACCAACTCCTAATGGAAACGCATCACCTTCAGAATCAAAACAACCACGTAAATCTGCTGCCGGTGCACCCGCCGCAGCACCTCCTTCATTAGCAACACCCAATAAGGGTCCGAACCGACTGATACCACGTTATGAACTTGTAAGGATAACCGGTACAACCTCGGGACGTGGGGTTAACGCCACTAATAGGAAGGCTCTCCGTGACAAAGCTGTAGCTCTTGGTTATAAGGGGGATCCCAAAAAGCTCGATGCCGCACATCAAACGCCTGCTTCGCAGATGCCTTTAGGCCATGCCCCGCGTCTGTTTGCCCAACATCAGTCCGTTAACAGGGCAGAAGGCAGGGAAATTGCAAAAGCAAAAAAAATGCGAATCCAATGGAATTTATTGAATCCAGGCGGACTGCAACTTCATGTCCGTTGAAGGTGATATTAAATCCTAACGTCGCAACAAGTGTAATAAAAATGAAGTAAAAATCGATCAGCATATTCAGAAATGAATTAATCCTTAAAATAATTTTACAATGGCAAAGGGTTTAAGCATTAAGTTGTACTTCTTTCAAAATGCTCTAAGCAAAGATGAAAAATTACTGTCAATGTTCAATAAGCATTCTGCCGAACTGGAGGGAAACTGGGAAGCCAGTCAACAAAATCTAAGTTCAGAAGAACGGTTTTGATGATGAGGAAGCGATGCTTAATCTCCAGTTTACGCACGAGCTTGCTTTATGGAACAACGATGATCCTAAACTGGTAGAGTTGTTTCAGAAAGATGAGAAGACTTCTTCTATGAGGCACATTGCTTTGAATTATGATATCAAGGCCATTAAAAAGTTCTCTACTGTAAATAAATACGCTCCAAAACATTAAAAAATAAAACCATGGCAAAGTCAATCAATATCCAAAAAACCACCAAAGCCGTCTTTTTTGAAAATGCTTTAAACAAAAATAAAAAACTTGTCAATGCTTTCGAAAAACTAAATATAGAACACGCCGGAAATTGGCAAATAATAAAAGAAAAACTAACCCCTGAATTAGGGTTCACCAAAAAGCAGGTACATAATCTCCAGTTTACCCATGAGCTTGCTTTATGGAGCAACGATGATCCTAAACTGGTTGAGCTTTTTCAGAAAGACGAGAAGACATTTTCCATGCGGGACATTGCTTTGAACTATGATACAAAGGCCATCAAAAAATTATTGACAGCTAAAAAAATAGATCTCCCGAAAGGTACTGAAGCTGGTATTCATGCCCGTAAGCTGCATCAAAAACTTTTTGAAGCTGAGCCTTCTGCTGTGTTGCAGCGCATGCTATCGAAAAGCGTTGATAGTCCCATTTCAAATAAAGCCGTTAGTAGTAGCGTTGCCACTTTTTTAAATAACATCCCTGATTTTAATATCCGTACCACGTCCGTTTATGAAGCAGTAAAACATACAGACGCTTTTAAAGGAATTGAGAATGATAAAGAAACTGTTATTACCCACCTAAAAACAATACAACGAATAGCTGCAGTTAGTCCCGTAGCGGAGGCTGTACCAATACTGATGAAAGCAAACCTGCAAACGGCTTTCGGGATTAGTGAAATGCCGCAAGCCCAATTTGTAAAAAGTTTTTCTGCACAGTTTGGAGAAGATGGCGAAACCATTGCTTTGCAGATTCATCAAAATGCCGTGAACAGCCGTATTCAAAATGAGCAGGCGCTCATCGCTTTAAGAGAAGTTGCCAAAGGAACAGGCATTGATTTTATAGACAAAAGTCTGAATGCAAGAAAAAAGCAGGAAGATGATAAGAATGGTAGATCTAAGGAAGAAGATGTCAAGTTTGGCAGAGGTCAGGAAAAAGATGACAAGTCTGGTAGAGGTCAGGAAAAAGCCAACAAGTCTGGTCGATCTAAGGAATTGCTTGGAACGATGGTTACTGTCAAGCTTGCAAAAAATAATTTAAGCTGGGATCTGCTTTTTGCTGATGCAGATTTATGTGAATGCGGTGAGTGTACTTCGGTTTACAGTGCAGCAGCCTATTTTGTTGACTTGCTTCAATATTTGCGGAATAATAACCTGGATGAAACCCGAACGGGAGCCTTGGACATTCGCACAAACCCGAAAGATATCAGCGGCACCATATTGCAAAAGTTTTTTGACAGAAGGCCCGATCTGGCTTGCCTGGAGCTTACCTGTAAGAATACAAACACAGTGTTGCCTTATATCGACCTTGTAAATGAGGTAATGGAAAACTTCGTAGTTTATCAGACTACTAAGCCGGTTTTTAATGTAACCGATGAAACCACCGGTGAATTGCTGGCACAGCCGCAGCATATAAATTATGAAGCATATAAAATTTTACAGAAAGCGGTTTATCCTTTTACGCTTCCTTATAATCAGCCAGTAGATGCCACGAGAGTTTTCCTGGAACATCTTGAAACAAGCCGCCATGATTTAATGAACGTTTACAGGTCACAGCGAGAGCCTTTGCTCCTGCCGGAAAGTACAGATGAGGCGACTGCACTTGATGCAATGCACATCATTTACCTGCAAAGAGCTTATGAAGCGGAATATCTTGGTTTCACCGAAGAGGAGTATGTTATCCTTACTAAAGAGGCTTTCAGAACAAAGATGTATTGGGATAAAGAGTACAAAATTATTCATACACCTGTAGCCTACCGGCAGGACATAGGTTTAAAACAAGTTCATGAATATTACGGCTACTCAACCAGCCCGCTCATGCTTAACCAGAGCGAGACCACACAGCAAGGTCTCAGTTTCGTTAAAAAGCAATTTCTCAAAAGGACGGGTGTAAGCTATTCAGAACTGGTGGAGCTTTTGAAAACCCAATATTTAAATCCCATGATGCCCAATGGCAAAGCCCGTGGTATTATGGAGAAGTTGAACTTTAGTTATCGCTATTTGCAAACCTTGGTTGATAATGATCCGTTGCACAAGCAAGAG
>Ga0335394_10005284_pt1 | contig 14626 bp, 14 predicted proteins | sample MAT03_FD_205741 | JGI IMG/M metagenome (GOLD analysis project Ga0335394, IMG submission 205741) | Freshwater microbial communities from Lake Fryxell liftoff mats and glacier meltwater in Antarctica - MAT-03 (spades assembly) (version 2) ...
GCGCAGCGAGACGTTCTCGTCGGGAACCACAAGGCCTGGGTCGATGGCGCGCTGGCTGCCCAGCCCGTCGCAGGCCGGGCAGGCGCCGAACGGGTTGTTGAAGGAGAACAGACGCGGCTCGATCTCGGGGATGGTGAAGCCCGACACCGGGCAGGCGAATTTTTCCGAGAAAAGAATGCGCTCGTGCGTTTCGTTGGCCGACTTGTTGACGGCCTCGGCACCGGTCTGGCTGGCGTCGAGCGGCTTGTCTGCGAACTCGGCGACGGCGATGCCCTCGGCGAGCTTCAGCGCGGTTTCCATGGAGTCGGCGAGCCGCGTGGCGAGGTCGGGGCGCACCACGATGCGGTCGACCACGACGTCGATGTCGTGCTTGTACTTCTTGTCCAGCGCCGGCACGTCCGACATCTCGTAGAAAACGCCGTCGACCTTGACGCGCTGGAAGCCCTTCTTCTGAAGTTCGGCGAGTTCCTTGCGGTACTCGCCCTTACGGCCGCGCACGATGGGCGCCAGGATGAACAGGCGCGTGCCCTCGTCGAGATCAAGCACGCGGTCGACCATCTGGCTCACCGTCTGGCTCTCGATGGGCAGGCCGGTGGCCGGCGAATAGGGCACGCCGGCGCGCGCGAACAAGAGGCGCATGTAGTCGTAGATCTCGGTGACGGTGCCGACGGTCGAGCGCGGGTTGCGCGAGGTGGTCTTCTGCTCGATGGAGATGGCGGGCGACAGGCCGTCGATCTGGTCGACATCCGGCTTCTGCATCATCTCGAGGAACTGGCGCGCATAGGCCGACAGGCTCTCGACGTAGCGGCGCTGGCCCTCGGCGTAGATCGTGTCGAAGGCGAGCGACGACTTGCCGGAGCCCGACAGGCCGGTCATCACGATCAGCGAGTCCCGGGGGAGGTCGAGATCGATGTTCTTGAGGTTGTGTTCGCGCGCGCCGCGAATGGAAAGGTATTTGTGGTCGGCCATGGCCGGTCCGCCGCCTCGTCTCAGCTAGAGCGGCGCATGCGCCGCTCTAATCTCTCTGGTTTACGCATCGGATCCGTCCAAAAACCGCTTCGCACTTTTCGCTCGCGCGGTCCTTCGGTTCGGTCCGATGCCTGCAATGTCGGGATGGCGGGGTGCTACCGGCCAGCCCCATATCTAGGTGTTTTTTGCGCCACGTCGAGGGGCCGTCTATTCCAACGCCCAAGGTCTAGCCTTGGGGGGCGCCAAAGGGCAAGCGCAAAGAACAAAGACCGAACAGCCTCCTGACATCCGAGCCGGCGGCAACGGACGTCTTCCACGCGAGCCTAGCGCAGATAGTCGCGGTTCTCGACGATCAGCCAGCGGCCCTGAACCTTGCGCGTGGAATATGTTTCGCGCTCGCTTTCCCGCACCACCTTTCCGTTCTTGAAATAGAAGGCCATGTCGTAGGACGCGTCGAAGGAAGCGACGCCGTTTTCGAAGCCACGATACCAGACCTGGTAGCGCTCCACCTCGACGCCGGCCAGCCGCGGGAAAAGTTTCGCCCGGCGCGCCAAGATTTCCGCGAAGCCGCGTGTCTTGCCGGCGACATGCTGAACGGCGCTCGCCGACCATTGCGCGGCATAGGCGTCCAAATCCAAGGCCTCCCACGCGGCATAGAGCCCATGGATCGGCTGCTGCATGGCTTCGAAGTCCATGGCGATGTCGCGCAGCTGCGCGGTCTCCGTCGCGGACGCCTTCGGCGGGTTCAACGCAGCGATGCCGAATTCGAGCTGTTGCGGCCGTGGTTTCTCGATTGACGCGTCGAAGACGTATTCGCCGAAGGCATGCCCCGGCAGCGCGCCGGAGGTCGGCGTTTGGGTTGCATTGCTGGCGCGCGGCAAAAGGTAGGCCTGCACTTCCGGAAAGGTGACAATACTGTCGCCGTCGAGATCGGCGGCCCCGTCCTCCACAGCTTCGAGGAAGTAATGGGTGAACCAGCTCAGACCGTTGGGGCCGCCATCGAGAACCTGCTGTTCGGGCCCGCCGGCGGCCATGAACTGGCGTGCCTGTCGCTGCGTGATCTGGTCCAGATAATCCGACCGGTCTCGCTGGATCATCGGGATGGCGCCGCGCAGCGTGCCGATCGTGCCGCCATAGCAGGAATTGAGTATGAAGAGCTGATGCCGGACATTGTTCATCAAGCCCGACATGTTGCGGACTTCTTCCATTCCGACCATGCCGCCGATGCCGGACGAACCGAACGGGACGAGATACCCCTGCTCGCTATTGCCCAAGCGGTCGGTATAGCCATGACCCCCGAAGTAAAACAGGAAGCGGTCCTTTTCACCGAGCGTCCCCGCGGCCTGGCGAAAGGCTCCCAGAATGGACTCGCGGGTGGCGCCGGCGTCGATCAGCAGGATGACGCTATAACCTTGAGCTTCAAGGAAACCAGCGACCCGCCGCGCGTCGGCCACTGCATAGCGAAGCGCCGGCCACTCGCCTTCATAGTCGTCGATGCCGACGACCACGGCGTAGTTTTCAGCGAACGAAGCGGCCCTGGCGCCGAATGCCGCGAAAAGCAGGCACAGCGCCATCGAGACAGCGACGGCAAGGCGATGCATCGTGCGAGCGCCTCCACTTGAGTTGTTCGCTTTACGCTGCGCCAGCCGGGAAAATTTGTCCAGCCACGGACAGGAGCCGGCCGTAATCCGGGATCGCCGCCGTCTCATTCCAGCGATCACGTTTCGTTGCAGGCTGCCGTTCCCGGTTGACGCGGCCAGGTGTCGGGTCCAGATTCAAGGGCGTCTCACGGAGCCGGATGCCCGAGGGTATCATTTGCCGCCCCATGTGGGGTTTGCGAAACGCCGCGAACCAGCGAAAAGGCTTACGGCGAGACGAACGGAAACTGACGAAGGAGCGAGGCATGACTCCACCGGACAGTCCCGACTGGCTTCGCTGAAGGCAGCGGAGCCGCGGCAGCAAGGCGCCTGAACCCGTTCGGGAGGCAACTGCCGATCAAGCCCCAGATACCAGAGACCATTGTCGGATCGTCGGTTTGACCGCGCAGCATCCGAATAAAAGCCGGTGATGAATCCCCGGCATGATCGGGCAAGGACCCGAACAAACAAGGCCCTGTTCTCCCGATGGAGACAGGGCCGCTTCGTACATGGTCTGCGATGGTTGGCGATCGCCCATCCCTGCCTTGCATCGAAAATGAAGCTTGCCAACCGCCATTGCCTATGTATAGAACAAACAGCGAACGTTGTCATGCGGCGGCACGCATTAGGTGTGGATATGGCGGCTGTGACGCCGTTTCGGCGGGCCGTGCCGGGGCCGATCCTGTAGGATGCGCCCTTGAATTCAGCGATGTGGTTTCGGACCGTGGTTCGAAAAAGCGTGGAGAAGCGGGATGGCAGGCAGCGTCAACAAGGTCACCCTGATCGGCAATCTGGGCGCTGATCCCGAAATCCGCCGGCTCAACTCCGGCGATCCGGTCGTCAACCTGCGCATTGCAACCTCGGAAACCTGGCGCGACAAGAATAGCGGCGAGCGCAAGGAAAAGACCGAGTGGCACCAGGTCGTGATCTTCAACGACCAGATCGCCAAGGTGGCCGAGCAGTATCTGAAGAAGGGCATGAAGGTCTATATCGAGGGCCAGTTGCAGACCCGCAAATGGGAAAAGGACGGCGTCGAGCGCTACTCAACCGAAATCGTGCTCCAGAAGTATCGCGGCGAGCTGCAGATGCTGGATTCGCGCGGGCAGGGCGAGGGTGGCCAGGTCAGCCAGTCGGGCGGCGGGCGGAATTCGGATTTCGGCCAGTCGAGCCCAAATGAAGGCTACGGCAACCGTGGCGGCGGCGGCGGGGGCGGTGGACGCAGTGGCGGCGGCGCTTCGCGCGAGCTGGACGACGAGATCCCGTTCTGAGCCTTAGAGCGTTTCCGTTTTTCCTCGAATCACGGAAACGCTCTAACCTTTGTTTTTCCGCAATTCCGCACGGAAAACCGGTTCCCACTTTTCCTGGAATTGCCCTAGTGATCTGCCTTTGATCGCATCGAGGATCGGGATCTTTGAAAGCACGTGTGAAATGGATCGAGGACCGGACGTTCGTCGGTGCGACGGAGTCCGGCCACAAGGTGGTGTTCGGCACGGCATCCGGGCCTGACGGGAGCACGCCGAAGCCCGGACCGAGCCCGATGGAACTGGTGCTGATCGGCGCGGGCGGCTGTTCGGCCTACGACGTCGTGCATATCCTGGAGAAGGGCCGCGAAGCCGTCGAGGACTGCGTGGTGGAGATGGATGCCGATCGCGCCGAGACCGAGCCGAAGGTTTTCACCCGCATCCACATGCACTTCATCGTCAAGGGGCGCGCGCTGTCGGAAGCCAAGGTCAAGCGGGCGATCGACCTGTCGATCGAGAAATACTGCTCGGCGACCGCCATGCTGTCGAAGACCGCGACAGTGACGCACGACTTCGAGGTGGTCGATACGGCGAAATGAGCGTCTGGCCGGCGGGCCACCGTGCGGTCGTCGCCTTGATGCCATCGGCGACGAACTGGACAGCATACTCCGCGAGCGGAATGCCGAGCAGTCGGGCGACTTGAGCCAGTGCAATTGGACAATGTGAACGAAGCGTCACGATCCTTCAGCGTCTCGCCACGCATCAGGCCTGTGGCATCAAGCGTCGGGTTGTCCCGAACGACACGCCTCAGCCGCGTTTTCGCCCGACGCGCGACAGGAGCTGGATGCCGCGAAACGTCTTGCGGCGCAGGTGGGATGTCCCTCCGGCGCTGCTGGTCGCGTTGTGGATTGCCGCGGGCGATATCAGCCGTTTCGACAGGGCGCTGAACGCTCCCGATGAAAAGCGCTCGGCCATTTCAAGAGTGCGTCGGTCGTCGAAGATCCGTCCCGCCAGATTGAGGGAGACGGCCAGTTCAAGTTCGGCTCCGATCGTGCGGGCGGCCCGTTCGAGCATCGGCAGGTCCCGATCGGGAAGGGAGCGGGCAGCCTGCACGATGTCGACCGCGAACTGGAGACGGTGGAACTTGTGGCCGCAAGCGGCGTGGATGACGGCGGTCATCAGCAACGCCGCCGGCGCCCTCGGATCGCCATCACCGGCTAGTAGCAGGTCGTCATAGGAATAGGACAGGAGCCGGCGGAACGATGCGTAGTGCACGAGGTTGCCGTGCAGTTCGATCAGGATGTTGGGGTTGTCTTTCCTTCCCCATTTGTATTCCTGATTGCTGTCCGACTTGTCCCACACGGTCTTGGTCAGTGCGACGAAACCGATCGCCGGAAGCGCGGCATTCGCGGCGGCGAGATTCTTGGGGGAAGTCAGCAGATCGATGTCCGTGAAGGGACGGTCGGCGGGAAATTTGTAGAGGCGTTCGGCAAAGACAGGCCCCTTGACGACGGCCGCGGATATGCCTGCGCGTTTGAATGAGGCTTCTGTGGTGCGCGCATGATGACGCAACAGAAGCGATTGTCCCGCCATGAGCGCGACGCTGTCTGCCGCCTGCGCCATCGCCTCCGCGAACGCGTCGCCAGCAACGGTTGCCGAGCGCAATTTGCGCCAGACGATCGGCAGCACGCCGTGCTGCCGCGCAACCGAGAGCATGCGCAGCCCAACGCTCTCGCTGGCCAAGCAGCCGTCTTCCACCGGCCGCTCGGGGTCGGCCAAACGGGCGAGAAGCGCCTGTTCGGCGGCGGACAGGGGAGAGTGCCGTTCCTCGTCCACGCGTCCTCCCGTCACGCCGATGCCTGATGTCGCTGGTAGATCAGGACCACATCCACAAATGAACTGATGCCGGCGATTTCCTCCGGAAGAAGCGGCCTGCCAAGATCGCCCTCGACCTCAAGGATGATGTTGACATGCCCAATGCTGTCCCATTGTGCAAGCGTCTCGACGCTTGCATCGGCGTCGACCGCGCCGGGAGCGCATTTCAGCGCCTTCGCGATGGCGTTTCTTGCCTTGAGTTCCGCAGTGTCAGTCATTCCGGCTTGGCTTCCTCTGCTTCTCCCAGTCGGGACGCAAGAGCTCGAACACCAACGTGTCGAACAGCTCGCCGCTGACCGGATCGCACTGCGCCTGATGCAGCGTGCCGACATGCTTGAAGCCGAGCTTCTTGTAGTTGAACACGGAGGCCGTGTTGCGCGCCTGGACCGTGCAGCAGATGCGGTCGAGGACCTGCTTTTCGAAGGCGTGGTCGATGATCGCACGGCGAACCTCGGCCACCACCTTGCGGCCCCACCACTGCCTGTCGTGCACGGCGACGACCAGCACAGCGCTGCGGTGCTTCTGGAGGGTGATGCCGTGAATGCCGATCGCGTCGCCGCCCTCCTTCGGAACGATGGCGTGCGAGAACTTGGACTTGCCGTTGACCCAGACCATCTTCTTCAGCCACCGCCAGGGGTCGAGGGGCCTTGGCGAATGGATCAGGTTGCGCATGATCTCCGGATCATGGTTCCAGTTGGCGCGGCCGATCTGGTAGGCCTCGATGCGGCCGAGCGGCTTGAGGATGAAGCGCTCGGTCTCCAGGCGGTCGAGCATCGGGTTGGGCTTCGCCATCAGCGGCCAGCCATGCCGATCGCCGGGCCAGCCGCCAGGGCGGCTTCGCGCACCACGCCGCGGACGATCTTGCCGCGCTCGTTGCGGGGTATTTCGTCGAGCCTGAACAATTGGGACGGCACCGCCTCCGCCCTGATGCGCGCGCGGCACCATTCCTTTATCGCCTCGTCGGTCGATTGGGCGTCGGCACGCATAACGATCGCCACCGCGACCGCCTCGCCGGACACCGGGTCGGGCAGAGCGAAGGCGCATGCCTCGACGATGTCGGGGTGGCGCTCCAGCAGCATGTCGATCTCTTCGGCCGGCACCTTGATGCCGCCCCGGTTGATCTCGTTCTTGATGCGCCCGACAAGGAAGAGGCGGCCATCGGGATCGATCTCGCCGATATCGCCGGTCCTGAACCAGGCACCGTGAAAGACTTCCGCCGTCTTGTCGGCCATGTCGTGGAAGCCGAGCATGATCGACGGCGAATTCAGGACGACCTCGCCGGAGCCGATCTGGCTGACATCGCCGTCCTCGCCAAGCACGCCGAAGGATCCGCCCCACGCCTCGCCGACGAGGCCGTCGCCGGCAGCTACGTCTTCAAGCGAAGCGCCGCCGATCCAGTTCGCCGTCTCCGTCATGCCGTACATGTTGAAGACGCGCCGGGTCCCGGTCCAGCGGCTGATCTCGGTCCAGAGTTCCAGCGACAGCGGCGCCGAGCCGACGTGGACGCGGGCGAGGGGCTTTTTCGGCTGGCCGGACATCCGCATGGCGATCTTCCAGAAGGAAGGCACCGAACTCATGAAGGTGATGTTCTCACGGTCGAGCAGGTCCGCGAAACCGCGCAGTTCGGTCACGTCCGGCCCGGTCCAGACGTGCAGCGCGCCGCCCGCGGCAAGAGGCGTCAAACAATTGCCGATGAGGCCGTGGCCGAAGAATGCCGGCAGGACGTTGAGGGTGCGGGCGAGGTCGGCGCGGCCGATGGCGTCGATGTTCAGCGCCAGCCTGGCGGCAAGGGATCGCAGGCTGTGAACGACGCCCTTGGGCGTGCCTGTCGTGCCCGAGGTCATCAGCATCAGCGCCGGCACATCCAGCCCAAGCGCCCTGCCGGCCAGCGATGCGGGATCGGGCCGCGCTTCGCGGGTGGTTTCATCAATTCGCAGAGGGGTTTCGCAGGCGATCGGGCCGAGCCACAGCTTCGCGCCTGTCGACGCAAGCACGCGTGTCTGTTCGTCCGGCGTCAATCTCGGATTGACCGCGACCGCGACCGCACCGGCCGTCCACGACGCGAACACGTCAAGGATGAAAAGGACGCCATCGGGCTGGCCGACGACGACGGTGTCTCCGCGCGCAACGCCGCTGGCAACGATGGCAGCCGCGCGGGAGCAGACCGCCTGCCAGATTTCGTCGCGCGCGAGGCGTTTGCCGGACCTCGCATCGACAAGGGTGGCGGTCTCCGGGATGCCCGCGACGATCGCGGGAAGCAGGCTTGCGTACGAAATCTGTGTCAATGCGCGGTCCGGTTGCTGAGCGGGCTGACTGGCTTGCCGCAGATTGGCGCCGACCGCAAGAGCATGAAGGCCGGAGCCACCGCGCCGCGGACGACATGCTACATCGTGGCGCCGATCTGCCATGGCACGAATTCGTTGTCGCCGTAGCCGAGTTCCTCGGACTTGGTTTTCTTGCCGGACGCGACGGCGAGGATTTCCCTGAAGATTTCCTCGCCCTTTTCCTGGAGCGTGACGCCGTCGAGAATGTCGCCGCAGTTGATGTCCATGTCGTCGATCATGCGCTCGTACACCGGCGTGTTGGTCGCAAGCTTCATGGACGGCGTCGGCTTGCAGCCATAGGCCGAGCCGCGGCCGGTGGTGAAGGCGAGAATGTTGGCGCCGCCAGCCACCTGGCCGGTCGCGGCGACCGGATCGTAGCCGGGGGTGTCCATGAAGACGAAGCCCTTCTCGGTGACCGGATCGGCATAGTGATAGACGGCGTTGAGCGTGGTGGACCCGCCCTTGGCCGCCGCGCCGAGCGACTTTTCGAGAATGGTCGTCAACCCGCCGAGCTTGTTGCCAGGGGAGGGGTTGTTGTTCATCTCCATGTTGTTGCGGGCGGTGTAGTCTTCCCACCAGTGGATGATCTCGATCAGCTTCTCGCCGACCTCCTTGTTCTTGGCGCGGCGCGTCAACAGGTGTTCGGCGCCATAGATTTCGGGCGTCTCGGAGAGGATGGCGGTGCCGCCGTTCCTGACCAGGATGTCGGCCGCAATGCCGAGCGCCGGGTTGGCGGTGATGCCTGAATAGCCGTCGGAGCCGCCGCACTGCAGCGCCAGGATGAGCTCGGACGCGGGCAGCGTCTCGCGCCGCGCGGCATTAACCGTAGGCAGCATCGCCCGGACGGCCTCGACGCCGGCCTCGACCGTCTTCCTGGTGCCGCCGACTTCCTGGATCGTCATGGTGCGGAAGGTCTCGCTTTCCTGGACACCGTACGCTTCCTTGAACCGCGGAATCTGGAAACCCTCGCAGCCCAGCCCGACCATGACGACGCCGCCCATGTTGGGGTTGGTGGCGTAGCCCCATGTGGTCTTCTTCAGCGTATCGAAGATGACGCCGCGATAGTCGACGACGCAGCCGTTCGCCTGCTTGAGGGCGACGATGCCGTCGATGTTGGGGTAGTCGTCGAGCACGCCTGACCGCTCGATGTCCCGGGCGATGAAGCCGGCGACCGTCGTCGAGCAGTTCACTGAGGTGAGGATGCCGACATAGTTTCGGGTGCCGGCCTTGCCGTTGGCGCGGCGAAATCCCTGGAATGTCGCCTGTTCCTCGACCGGCAGGATGTTCTCGGGGCGCGCACCCTGCGCGATCTGGTAGTCGCGTTCGAAAGCGCCGTGCTCTGGCCCCATGTCGCAATTGTGTTCGTGCACCCAGTCGCCGGGCACGATGGGCTGGCTGGCGAAGCCGATGATCTGGGCGAACTTGCGGACGGGTTCGCCCTTGGCGATCGGAAGGATCGCAACCTTGTGCCCGAAGGGGATACGCTGGCGCGCCGCTATCCCCGAAGCGATCACGGAACCTTGCTCGGTCCGTTCGGTGGCGACGACGACGTTGTCCTCGTCGCTCAGCCGCAGCGTCCTGGCTACCTTGTCTAGCATTTTTGGTCGTTCCAGATTGATGGCTCGGAGTGATGCCCAATCCCTTACAACAGCGCGGATGGCAGCGCTATCGTTCGTTCAGGTCCTGACCCTAGCTGGTGGGCGCGTCCTCGCGCATCAAGCCCTCGGCCTTGAGATCGCGCCACAGGTCAGCCGGGATTTTGGCGTCGAGGATCCTGCGGTTGCTCTTCACTTCCTCCGGCCGCTGTCCGCCGGGGATCAGCGCCACGACAGAGGGGTGCATGGCGGGGAAACGCAGCGCCGCCTCGATGAGCGAAACGCCGTTTCGCTTGCAGACCGCCTCGATCCTGGCGACGCGTTCGAGGATTTCGGGCGGCGCCTCGAAATAATTGTAGAAGGCGCCGGGTTTCGGCCCGGTGGCGAGAATGCCGGAGTTGTAGGGACCGCCGAGCACGACGCCGATGCCGCGCTCTTCGCAGAGCGGCAGGAACGAGCGCAGCGCTTCCTGCTCGAGCAGCGTGTAGCGGCCGGCCAGCAGGAACAGGTCGAAATCGCCGCGCCCGGCGAGCGTCTGGCAGACCTCCCATTCGTTGACGCCGGCGCCGAACGCCTTGATGACGCCCTGGTCGCGCAACGACAGCATGGCGTAGTAGCCCGAGCGCATGAATTCATCGACACGGGCGTCCGAAGCCTCCTTGGAACCGTGCGTATAGATGTCGACGTCGTGGGCGAAGAGGATGTCGATGCGGTCAATGCCAAGCCGTTCGAGCGACGCCGCAACAGAGCGCATGACGCCGTCGTAGCTGTAGTCGTAACGCTCGCGCCGGTTGGGCACGTCGAAGAACTTGCCGATGCCGGTGCGCTGGTCGGGCGGGCAGACCTCGAGCAGTCGCCCGGCCTTGGTGGACAGGACGTATTCGTCGCGATTCTTGCCGCGCAGGAACTGGTTGAGCCGGGTTTCCGAAAGCCCGAGGCCATAGAGCGGCGCGGTGTCGAAATAGCGGACGCCGGCGTCCCATGCGGCGTCAAGCGTGGCCTGGGCGTCGCCGTCGGATACGGCGCGGTAGAGGTTGCCGAGCGGCGCGGTGCCGAAGCCGAGCTCGGTGAAGGCAATACCGCCGTTGCCGATGCGGTCCCAATGCCTGGTCTTCATGTATTGTCCTCCGAAACGCGCGCTGGCCTGACGATGCGGGCGCGATGATGCAAATTCGTTCGCCGCGGTCCAGCAAATTCGCGTGCGGTGTTGCCAGAGTGGGGCAAAAGCGGTGTATCGTGCCCCAACTTTCAAGGGGAGGATCGAGTGAAATGCTGAAGGGGATAAGCCCGCTGCTCAATGCCGACGTGCTGCAGGCGCTGTGCGCCATGGGCCACGGCGACGACCTGGTGATCGTCGACACCAACTTTCCGGCCGACTCGGTGGCGCGCCAGACGCGCCTCGGCAGGCTGTTGCGGATCGACAACGCGACGTGCGCCGAAGCGGCGGCGGCGATCCTTTCGGTCTATCCGCTCGACAGCTTCGTCGATGACGCCGCCGGGCGCATGGAGATGGTGGACAAGCCAAAGGAAATCCCTCCGGTGCAGAAGGAAGTGCAAAAAGAAATCGACAGGGCCGAGGGCAAGAAATGGCCGATGATCCCCATCGAGCGCTATGCCTTCTACGAGCGCGCCAAGAAGGCGTATTGCGTGATCCAGACCGGCGAGCGGCGCTTCTACGGCTGCGTGGCGTTCCGCAAGGGCGTAATTCCGCCGGACGGCGGCTGAGGACCAAGTGGCGACGGACGGCGATAGCGGGATCGAGGGCGTACGGGCGCTGCTGAAATCGCTGCCGCGCCCGACGACCTGGGCGGAGCGGCGCGAGCGCATCGATACGGTGGCGTCCGCCTATGGCGTGGCGGCCGACATCGTGTTCGAACAGGTCAGCATCGGCTCCTGCGACGCGGAGTGGTCGCGGGCTCCCGATAGCGCCGGGGACCGCGTGCTGCTCTATTTCCACGGCGGCGGATATTGCTCGGGTTCGATCCGCAGCCACCGGGGCATGGTCTCCGAGGCGGGCCGCGCCGCCAGGGCGCGCACGCTCGCGCTCGCCTACCGGCTTGCCCCCGAGCATCCGTTTCCCGCTGCCTTGGATGACGCGGTGGCGGCCTATGAATTCCTGCTTGGCGAGGGTTATGCGGCCGACAGGATCGCGGTCGGCGGCGACAGCGCGGGCGGTGGGCTGACGCTGGCCATGCTGGTCAGGCTGCGGGAGGCGGGCAAGCCGCTTCCCGCCTGCGCATGGCTGGTTTCGCCGTGGGTCGACCTGGAGATGACGGGCGCAAGCATGGACAGCAAGGACGCCGACGACCCGCTGATCCACCGCGCCTATCTGGAAGACCTGGCCAATGCCTATCGCGGCGCGGTGGATGCGAAAAACCCGGAGATTTCGCCGGTCCATGCTGATCTCGGCGGCCTGCCGCCTGTTCTGGTGCAGGTCGGGTCGGCCGAGACCCTGCTCGACGATGCCGTGGCCATCGTCGAGCGGCTGGGCGAGGCGGACCGCCGCGTGACGCTCGAAATCTGGCCACGCATGATCCACGCGTGGCATTTGTGGTCGCCGCGCCTCGCCGAAGGGCGCGACGCGCTTGCCACGGCGGGCCGCTTCATCGACGGCAATCTTGCCTAGATTGCCAGCGCTCTGCCGCTATTTCGGCATGTTGGCTTCGACGACGGTCTTGCATTCAGGCGAAAGCGCGTCGAGCTGCTTGCTGAGACACTGGAGCGGACGACCGCCGCCAGGCTGCACGCCAGGGCAGAGCTTCTCGAAATCGGCCTTGCAGGCCTGCCTTTCGGCAGCCGTCTGCGCGAGCGCAGCGCCGCCGGACAGCACAAGAACCAGAGCGGAGAGGGAGAGCAACGATTTCATGACGAACCTCCTCGGTTTTGCGGGATGATAGCCGAGTCCCGCCGAGGCAATAAGGGGTAAAGCAAGGAAACAGGTTCAGGGTGCCGGCGCTGGCGTTTGGTCCTGCAAAGAAATACAAAGATGGCGTCATGCCGACGGAACCATGGGAGCACACATCTTGAAGAACAGTTTCACACAATGGACCGTTTTCGTTGTGGTGGCCTCGGCCATCTGCTTCGACGCGGCAGTCGCAGTGGCGGCGCCGACACAAGCGCAGCAGGACGCCATCCGGTCGTCCTGCCAGAGCGACTATCGCACCTATTGTTCCAGCGTGCCGACCGGCGGCTCGGCTGCGCTGCAATGCCTCGAAAAGAACGTCGCCAGCCTGTCGTCATCCTGCCAGCAGGCGGTGCGCGCCGCAAGCGGCGGCAACTCCACGACCACGACCGTCCCAGCGGCAACTGCGGAGCCTGCCGCGCCAGCAACGAATGAACCGGCAGCCACTGCGGCGCCCGCCAGCCCGCCACCGCCCGTAGCCATGCAGCCGAAACAGGAAATAGCGCTGATGCGCCAGGCATGCGGACACGACTACAGGACCTATTGCGCGGGCGTGCGCATCATCGGCGGCGGCGCGGTGAGCTGCCTCCTGTCGCACGCGGCGTCGCTGTCGCAGTCATGCAAGAGCGCACTGGGCAGTCTCGGGCAGAGGTTTTAGCGACAACACGGTGCGAGTCGCGCTGGCAGGATCACAAAATGGCGACGGCGGCATTTACGTCCGCCGCGTCGCCATCCTCGCCTGTGCGAAGTGGAGAACGATCATGCCAGCCAGCATGGCGCCGGCGAGTGCTGGCGCCTGCCAGTCGCTGCTCACCAGCCTGACGGAAATCAACACGACACAGATGATGGCGCCCAGCGCGGGCACCCAGCGCGGGACCTCGAACTTTCCCTTCGCCTCGCCGGGTCGGGCCTGGAGCGCCAGCAGCGCGCCGTTGACGATGGCGAATACGACCAGCAACATCAGCACGGAGGCCGATGCGAGTTGCGCGATGCTGCCGAAAAACGCCAGCGGAACGAGCAGCAGAAGCAGGGCGAGTGTTGCCAGATACGGAGTCTGGGTTCGCAGGTTGATCTTGCCCAGCGCCGCAGGCAACAGGCCCTGGCGTGACATGCCGTAGACCATGCGCGAACTGGTCACGTAGTTGACCAGCGCCGTATTGGCGACTGCAAAGAGGGTGATGCCGGCAAACACCGCGACAGGGATGGCAGGGGCGGCCCTTCGCATGACCTCGGTCAAGGGACCTGGCGCCGCAGCGAGCTCCTGCCAAGGCACGACCGATATGGCCGAGATGGCGACCGCCACATAGATGGATGCGCCCACCACCATGGCCGTGACGAGAGCCACCGGAATCGTCCGCTGCGGGTCGTGGCATTCCTCGGCGACATTGAGGACGTCCTCGAAACCTATGAAGGCGAAGAACGTAAGCACCGCGCCCTGGAAAACCAGCACGATCAGCATGTCGTTGCCCGGTAGCCCTGGCGTTTCAAGCAGATCGACGGAGCCCCAATAGGGAATGCCGACCGCGATTACCAGCAGCAGCCCGGTAGCCTCGACCAGCGTGCAGGCGACATTCACCCACATGGCTTCCCTGATGCCGCGCAGGACCAGTCCGGTCAGAATGAGCAGGAAGCCGATGGCGATGGCCCATACCGGCAGCACCGGTATTCTGACAACCGAAGCGAGATTGACCGCAAAGACCTGCGACTGCGTGGCGATCGACGTGAGCCCCGAGGCTACGACGGAAAGTCCGACGATGAAGCTCAGGAGCGGCATGCCGAACGCGCGCTCGGCGACGAAGGCGGCACCGCCCGCTCGCGGATAACGCGACCCGAGCGAAGCATATGACAGCGCGGTCAGCAGCGCAGCCATCATCGCCACGACAAAGGCAAGCCACACGGCATTGCCCGCCAGACCGGCAGCTTGTCCGATGAGGCCGTAGATGCCGGAGCCCAGCATGCTGCCGAGGCCATAAAGCGTAAGCTGAAACGGCCCTATGGACCGTCGCAGCTTCGCTTCCTGGAGCTTTGGAGTGAGGCTGTCCTCGATCACCGATGCCGCCTGCTTTGGTAAAAGCTAGCCGCC
>Ga0335394_10005285_pt1 | contig 14625 bp, 12 predicted proteins | sample MAT03_FD_205741 | JGI IMG/M metagenome (GOLD analysis project Ga0335394, IMG submission 205741) | Freshwater microbial communities from Lake Fryxell liftoff mats and glacier meltwater in Antarctica - MAT-03 (spades assembly) (version 2) ...
TGGGTGCGGAGGCCCGGACGCGGGCGACCGTCCGCTACCACCAGGCCCGGAACGCCGCCGCCCACCGGTCCCGGCTCAGACATCGGAAGCAGAGAACGAAAGAGTTAATTGCGCTGTAGTGCTAGGCCGCACCTGCCCCGGTGGTGAGGAGAACCCGAGTGATGGCCGACTTCACTCCGACCCAGGGTCGGTATCTGGTGTTCATTCACGCCTACATCAAACTGCACGGCTATCCTGTCCGGAGAACTCCCCGGTTCGAGTGACCACTCCCCACCCGCTCGCGCCGGCTCGAACATGCTGTCACTTCAGGCGGTGGCCACGAATCACCAGTGCGTCCTCTGGGCGGAACGCACCATCCTCCCGACCGACGCCACCCCCAGCCGGTCGAAGGGTCGGCCCCCCGCTCACCCGTTCGCAGCGACACCCGACGAACTGGCGTCGGTCTTGGGTGCCCTGATCCCCGGCGCGGCTGAAGCCGTCAAGTCGGACGCGGCCACGGTCTGGCTCCCCACCGCCGCCCGCCGCCCGGTGCCGTCGTCGCCGCTCCTCGGCGACTCGCCCGACGGAGACCCGGAGGTCCTCGCCTGGACCGTCCCCGCCTGTCGGCCCGGCACCGCCCTCGTTCTCGATCTGCTCGCGGGCGTCGGCGAGGGCCCGACGCTGGCCGCGGGTGTCGGGGTTGGTGTCACACTGCGGTACTGGGCCGCGGCCGTGCGGTTCGCCGCGGCACTCGTGACCCGGCAGCAGTTCCTCCCCGATTTGATTCACCAGCCGGACGGGTGGTTCGCCCGCTGGACGCCGGTCATCGCGGGCGGTGACGTGGCCCACTTCGACCGACTGGCGAAGGCGATGCCGCCGGCGGCACGGTCCGCCGGTGCCGTGATGCCGGACCGCCCCGCGGCCGAGGTTCTCCGCGAGTTCGTCGAATCGGTCGTGGACGAGTTGGTTCGCGGGCGGGAGCGCGAACGCGCCCGCAAAGAGTTCCCCAGCACTCACGACCGCTGGCTGCACGCCCTCCGTTCCGCCGGCGGCGCGTTCGGGGGCACGGGCGCCGAAGCGGTTCAACTGAACGAGCAGGTGAGGGAGTGGCGGCGGCCGATCGCCGCGGCCGAGTCCGCCCCGTTCCGCCTCTGCTTTCGCCTGGACGAACCGGACGAAGAGGCTCGCACGCAGACGTGGCAGGTGCGGTACCTGCTCCAGGCCCGCGATGACCTCAGCCTGTACGTGCCGGCCGCGGACGCGTGGGCGGGGAAAGCCAGGGGCGTCCGCACCGACCCGAAGCCAATCCTGCTCGCCGGGCTGGGACAGGCGGCCCGACTCAGCCCCGACATCGACGCCACCCTGAAGTCCGCCGCCCCGACGGGGTTCGCCGTCACCGCCGAAGGGGCACACCGGTTCCTCACCGAAACCGCCTGGCTGCTCGAAGAAGCGGGGTTCGGCGTGCTCCTGCCGGCGTGGTGGACGGGGCACGCCACGAAGCAATCGATCCAGGTGACGGCGAAGGTGAAAAGCCCGCCGATGTCCGGCGGCGGCGGGCTGACGCTCGAAGCCCTGGTGGAGTTCCGGTGGGCGGTCGCCGTCGGCGACGAGGAGTTGACGCTCAAGGAGTTGCAGGAGCTGGCGAGGCAGAAGGCACCGCTCGTCCGACTGCGGGGCAAGTGGGTGCAGGTGAACGCCGACGACATCCGGGCCGCCATCGAACTGCTCAAGAAGAAGCCCACGCGACTCGCCGCCGGCGAGGTGATGAAACTCGCCCTGGGGGTCACGCCGGACGGCACGCCGTTGCCCGTTCGGGGGGCGGTCGCGTCCGGCTGGGTCGAGACGTTCCTGCGACAACTGACCGCGGCGGAGTTCGCGGAGTTGCCGCCCCCCGCCGGACTGAACGCCACGCTGCGGCCGTACCAACTTCGCGGGTACTCGTGGCTCGCCTTCCTCCGCCGCTGGGGGTTGGGGGCGTGTCTGGCCGACGACATGGGGCTGGGCAAGACGCTCCAGACGCTCGCGCTGCTGGTGCGCGACCGCGAAGCCGGCGTGAAGCAACCGGTGCTGCTCGTCTGCCCGATGTCGGTCGTCGGCAACTGGTCGCGGGAGGCCGCCCGGTTCGCCCCGCAGTTGCCGCTGCTCATCCACCACGGGCCGACTCGCGCGAAAACGAAAGCCGCCCTCAAGAAGGCCGCCGCGGGAACGGCGGTCGTGCTCACCAGCTACGGGCTGCTGACCCGCGACCGCGAACTGTTCGAACCGCTCGCGTGGTCCGGCGTGATCCTCGACGAAGCCCAGACGATCAAGAACCCGAACACGAAGACCGCCCAGGCCGCGCGGGCCGTGGCCGCGGAGTACCGCATCGCCCTGACCGGCACCCCGGTCGAGAACCACGTCGGCGACCTGTGGGCGCTCGGGCAGTTCTTGAACCCCGGCCTGCTCGGCTCCGCGGCGGCGTTCCGTCGAGAGTTCTTCACCCCCATTCAGCGGCACGGCGACCAGGCGGCTGCCGGGCGGCTGAAGAAGCTGACCGGGCCGTTCCTGCTGCGGCGGCTGAAGACCGACCCGACCGTCATCCGCGACCTGCCGGCGAAGATCGAGACGACGGCGTTCTGCACCCTCACCCGCGAACAGGCCACGCTGTACGCCGCCGTCGTCAACGAACTGGACGACGCGATCTCCGGCGCGGAAGGCATTCAGCGGAAGGGCCTCGTGCTCGCCACGCTGTCGAAGTTGAAGCAGGTGTGCAACCACCCGGCGCAATTCCTCGGCGACCGCTCGGCGATTCCCAACCGCTCGGGAAAACTCACCCGCCTCACGCAGATGCTGGAGGAGCTGCTGGCCGCGGGCGACAAGGCGCTGGTGTTCACCCAGTTCACCGAGATGGGGGACATCATCCGCCGCCACCTGCACGAGACGTTCGGCCGCGAGGTGCTGTTCCTGCACGGCGGGACCAGCCGCAAGCAGCGGGACGCGATGGTCGAACGCTTCCAGTCCGCCGCCGGCCCGCCGGTCTTCCTGCTCTCGCTCAAGGCCGGGGGCACCGGGCTGAACCTGACCGCGGCCACCCACGTGTTCCACTTCGACCGCTGGTGGAACCCGGCCGTCGAGGCGCAGGCCACCGACCGGGCGTTCCGCATCGGCCAGCGGCGGACGGTTCAGGTTCACCCGTTCGTCTGTTCGGGTACACTCGAGGAGAAGATCGACGAGATGCTGGCGCGCAAGCGGGAGGTCGCCGCGGCGGTGGTCGGCACCGGCGAGGCGTGGTTGACCGGGCTGGGCGACGCGCAGTTGCGCGAGGTGCTGACCCTGAGACCCGACGCGATCGAGGACTGACCATGTGGTACGGCGAGTTCTACCCCAAGTCGAAGCCGCGGGCCGTCGCCGGGGGCATCAAGGCGCAGTCGAAGACCGGCGCGTTCGGCACGACGTGGTGGGCGAAGAAGTGGATCGGCGTGCTGGAGAGTTTCGACATCGGTGCCCGCCTCGGCCGCGGCCGGTCCTACGCCCGCATGGGCCAGGTCACGACCATCGGCGTCGCACCGGGGAAGGTGACCGCGAAGGTTCAGGGGTCGCGGCCGCAACCGTACTCGGTGGTGATCGAGGTCGAGAAACTCGCGGCCCAGGACTGGGACAAACTGGTCGGCGAACTGAACACCCAGGCGGCGTTCGCCGCCAAGCTGCTGGCCGGGGAGATGCCGCAGGACATCGAGACGGCGTTCGCCAAGGTCGGGCTGTCGCTGTTCCCGAGGTCGTTGAACGAGATCAAGACGGAGTGCTCGTGCCCGGACTGGTCGAACCCGTGCAAGCACATCGCGGCGGTGTACTACCTGATCGGCGAGGAATTCGACCGCGACCCGTTCCTGTTGTTCCGGTTACGCGGCACCGAACGCGAGGCCATCTGCGGGCGGCTCTCCGCCGGGTCCGGACCGAAAGCGGCAGACGCCGATCCGCCCGCGCCACCCGAACCGGTCCCATCGGACGCCGCGACCTTTTGGGCGAGCGGCCCGCTGCCGACGGAGTTGTACGGCGACGTGCGGCTGCCGCCGGTCGACGCCGCCGGCCCGAAGCGCCTCGGCGGGTTCCCGTTCTGGCGCGGCACCGACCGATTTCTGGACACCCTCGTCCCGACCTATTCCGCCGCCGCTCGGCGTGGACTGACCGTGTTCGAAGCGGACACACGGACTCTGAAACGGGTCTAGCCGGTCGCAGTTCCCACCCACCCACCGGCGGTCACCAGCGGACCCCGGCCGGGGACACCCGGAACAGCGGCAGCGGGCCGCCGCCCTTCGGCAGTTGCTCCACCCCGACGAAGTCGCAGACGAACCGCCCCGGGGCGTGGACCGCCAGCTGGGCGGCGAACTGCTCGCTCGCGTACGCACACCCCGGCGTCGTTACCGCCTCGATCCGCGCGGCCCGGTTGACGTGCCGGCCGAACACGTTTCGCCCCTTCAACACCGGGTCGTCCGGCCGCTCGAACACCGGGCCGGCGTGCAACCCCACCCGCAGCGGGTTCGGGTCGGGGAACTTCATCGCGCGCCACTCCGCGGCCTCGGCCCCGAACCGGGTCAGCAGGTCGGACGCGAACTCCGCCGCCGCCACCGCACCGGGGAACACGGCGAAGAACCCGTCGCCCCACGAGTTGGCCAGTAGCACCGCCGGGCCGGCGGCATGAAGGGCGGTGGCGAGGAGGTCCGAAAAGCGGGTGAAGAACGCCGGCGCGTACTCCTCGTCGAGTTGGCTGAACCGGGCCACGTCGGCGAACAGCATGGCCCGGATCGGTCGCGGCAGTGCCGCCCGCGGCGGCTCCCACCCGGCGGCCGACCAGCCCGGGTGCGCCGCCTCGACCGCGTACCCGCGCTCCACCTCCAGCTTGATCGTCCGCGCCGGCCGGTCGGCCGCCGTCCACAGGTTGAGGAAGTGCCGCACCCCGCCGGGGGTGGCTTCCGCCGCCTCGTCCAGCAGCACCACCGCCTGCGGCGGGAAGCCGAACTGCGCCGCCCGGACCAGGGCCATCCCCTGGATCACCTCGTTCGTGTACGCGAACAACTGGTCGGACCCGAGGTAGCGCTCCTCGGTCGCGTAGTGGACCTGGTCCGGCCGCAGCCGGGCGCGCACCTCGGCCGCGAGGTCGGCCCAGTGCCGCAGCTCCGGCCGGCCGTAGTCCACGCTGGTGCGGCGGAAGTCGTCGGCGGCGCACGGCAGCACCACCTGCACGTCGGCCCCGCGGTCCAAGAGTTCTTCCACGAACAGCACGTCCGCCCCGCCGGCCAGCGACCCGAACGCGAACTTCGCGTTCACGGCTTTGAGCTCCGCCCGGATGGTCGCCCGCACCTTCTCCACGAGCGCGGCGTCGTCCGGGAAGCGGGCCGGCGCGCCGGGCGGGTCGATGCGGTGACCGGAGTAGACGACGACGTTGCCGAGCTGTTCGTTTATCCAACCGAAGTCGAACCCGACGCCGGCGCCCGCGAGGAGCCGGAGGTTGCCGATGAACGACGCGAGCGAGCCGAAGTCGCCGGCCGCGATCATCCGCACGACGGCGGCGTGGATGTGCGGGGAGGCGGCCTTCGGCCGGCCGGCGACCAGTTCCGCCTCGCCGGCCGTGGCCCGCGCCCAGTAGTCGTCGGCCGCGGGCGGGCCGGTGGCGCACACCGCGTCGGCGTGGCGGCGCGCGGCCGCGGCGTCGCCCGCGAGGAGGCGCATCGTCGCCGCGTTAACCAGCGGGAAGGTCGGGTCGGGGGCGCGGGCCGCGGCCGCTTCGTACTGGAGGGCGCTGTCCAACGCCAGCGCCGGGCGCCGCGCCGGGTCGGGTTCCTGGCGGAACCGGTCTTTGTACAGCCGGCCGCGGAGGGCGACGACTTCGGACGTGAGATGGTCGATGCCGGGCGGGCCGGCGAGGCGGTCGCGGAGGAGCGGTTCGAGGGCGTGCTCGGCCGAGTCGACGTTCCCGCCGCGGGCGAACGCCAGGGCCACGAGGTAGCGGAGCTGCGGGTCGCCGGGGTAGACCGCGACGCCGCGGCGGGCCAGCGACAGCCCCTGCGCCGGGTGGCCGGATTTGACGAGCCGCTCGGCGAACTTGCGGTAGAGCCGAGGCCCGGCGGGGTCGTCGTCCCACGCCGCGGGGAAGCGGTCCGGGTGGGCCACGGTCAGCCGGTTCAGTACGGGGCCGGCGGCGACCTCGGCAAGCAGGTCTTCGAGCGTCACGGGGGTGCCTCCGCGAGGGCGGCCGCGAACGCCGCGACGAGGCATCCCGCCTCGCCGCCGTCCGGTAGCCGCACGACGTACACGCGGTTCGACGGGCGGATGTCGGCGGCCAGCGGTCGAATCCTCACCCGCGACCCGAGCCCGACCGCGACCGAGCACGGCAACAGCCCCACCCCGAACGCGGCGGCGACGTACCCGGCCAGCACCCGCCACCCGCCGACCTCGACGGCCACGACCGGCGCGGCCGCCGGGACGCGGCGGAGGAGGAGTTCGTCCCACCGCCGGCGGACGGCCGAATCCGCCTCCGGCAGGACGAGCGGCCAGCCGAGCGCCTCCGCGGCGGTCACCGGCCGGGCGGCGTCGAACGCGGCCGCCCACGCCGACCGGGCGGCGCACGCGGCGACCAGTTCGTCCTCGGCCAGCGGCTCGACCACGACCGGCCGGCGGGCGGTCTCGCGCACCGCCGCCGGCGTGTCGGTCACCAGCGCCAGGTCGAACCGGCCGGACGCCACGCCCTCGACCCGCGCCCGCCCGCGGGCGACGGCCACGCGCACGGCCGCGGCGGGGTGGTCGCGGCGGAACCGGGCCGCGGCCGCGAGCACCACCCCGCCGGCCGCCTCGTGGCCGCACGCGACCGTCACCCCGGCCGCGCGGTCGGCGGCGGCGAGGGCGGCGAACCGGCCCCACCCGGCGGCCGCCTCGGTCGCGGCCGGCAGCATCCGCCGCCCCTCGTCGGTCGGTACGAACCGCTTGCCGCGCTTCGCCAGCCACGGCCGCGGCACGGCCGGCGGGCAGCCGCGCGCCAGCGGCCGCAGCCGCTTCGACACGCTCGCCTCGTTCAGCCCGAGCTCGCGGGCCGTGGCCGTGACCGACCCGTCGAGCCGGACCAGGGCCACGAACGTCCGGCACAGCTCCGGCGTCAGCACGTTCCGCACCGGTCCCACCGGCCCCTCCGGTTCTTGCCCGATGGTGCTTGAAATCCCGCCCCCGGTGCAATCATCGGGTTTTCGGCTTCGACCGGCCAGCTCGTCCGGTATCATCGAGCGAGACCGACACCCGCCCCCAGGAGCCTCGCCGTGGCCGACCCGTTCCCGCTCGTCGATGTCGCCGTCGTCCTCATCGCCGACCCGCGCGGGGAGCGGATGCTGGCCGACTACAACCCCGGCTGGGGCAGCTTCACCCTGCCGATGACGAAGGTCGGCGAGCTGCCGCCGGCGGCGCCCGGCGGGGCGGCCGCCGCCGAGGTGCTCGGCCGGCCGGTCGCCGCGGCCGCGCTGGTGCGGCTCGACGTGGACGTGCCGCCGTACCAGCAGAGCGGCCGCGACGGGGCGTGGAAGCGCTACCGCTACCACCTGTTCGCCACCCGCCTCGAGATCGACCCGCACCCGCTGCCGGGGCACGCCGCCGTCTGGCTCACGCCGGCCGAGTGGGCCACCCACGAACCCGTGGCCCCGACCGCCCGACACGTCCTCGCCGTGGCGTCGCTCGCGGACGTGCTCGCCGCCGTCGGCGGGTGATACCCCATCAGGTTGATCCGTGTCCCGTCGGCACTTACGACTCGCGGCAACGAATCGACCGATTCGAGGCGGCATTCCCGGGAGACTCGCGCCGATGCGGACCTCGCAGGCGGGCCTCGCCCTCGTCCGGCGGACGCGGCCGGACGGCGCGACCGAGTACCTGACCCAGTGGAGCGACACCTGGAAGCGACTCGCCCTGGTCGGCGGCCACGTCGAGCCGGGGGAATCGTTCCGGGCCTGCTGCGTCCGCGAGGTGGGTGAAGAACTCGGCCTCGCCGACGGGACCGACTTCCGCGTTGCCGAGGGGTCGGTCACACCGACCTGTGAGTACCGGGCGGTGTCCGGGTCGGCCGGGGTCGAAACGCTCTACCGGGTCGAACTGTACCTCACCGAGCTCCTCACCCCCCGGGCGGCGGCGGCGGTCGATGCCGACCCGGCGAACCGGTGGCTGACGGAGGCGGAGGTCCGCCGCGAGGCGGCGGCCGACGGGCAGCCGGTGTCGGCGCAGGTGGAAACCGTCTTCCGACTCGCCGGCGTGATCCCCGATCTCCGAGGTTCGACCGTGCCGACCGTCGTCTGGACGCACCGGGGTGAGCGCCGGCTCCAGGAGCACCTGATCCGCGCCGCGGGCTCCCCCGCCGGCCGGGCCGCGGCCGTCGCCGACTGCGACGACCGACTCGCCGCCGCCTTCCCGGGCGCGACCGCGGTGGTCGTGCTGGACCTGTACGCCGGGTTCCGCCCCCAGCCCGACGAGTTCATCCTCCGGGTGGACGTCCGCGACCCGGGCCGGCCGGGCACCTGCGTCGTGAAGCTGTACCCGGACGACGAGCTGCGGCAGGAGCTGGCCGCGTGGACCGAGTGCCAGCCGTCCGGGTTCCTCGGCGACGCCGTGTTCATGGCCCTGGAAGCCCGCTACCGGCCGGCCGCGCCCGGGCGGTTCGCCGCGCTCGTCTACCAGGACGCCGGGCCGCACATCGGGGCGGACGAGGTGATCCCGCTCGAGACGGCCGTGCTCCGGGCGGTCCGGTTCGGGTCGCCGGAACCGGGGTCGGTGCTCGCCGCGCTCGACAAGCTCTTCGCGCAACTCGGCCGGGTGCTGTACACGGCGAACCGGCCGGAGGACCCGAACGGCGGCGGGGTAACGCTCAACCCCGACCGCGGCGGGCCGCGCCGGCGGCTGGCCACCGCCCTCGCCGACTGGCGGACGACGGACTACGCGGTCGACGCCCGCAAGCAGGTCGGTGCGGCGTTCCCGAAGGAGTTCGACGGGTACCTCGACCCGGTCGACTACGCCCAGTTCCTGGAGGCCGAACACGCCGCCCGCCCCGCCGCCCGGGTGCTGCCGCGCACCCTCCGCGGCCGCGCCCACGGCGACCTGCACGGGCGGAACGTGCTCGTCGGGGTGGAGGACAACCGGGCCGACTCGCCGGCACTGTTCGACTACGAGCACATGTCGTGCGACAACCTGGTGGGGTGGGACTTCGTGAAGCTGGAGACCGAGCTGAAGGTTCGGGCCGTCGCCGCCCTCCACCCGACCGGCCGGGTCGCGGAACTGGCCGCCGCCGCGGAGGCGTTCGAGACGCGCCTCGCGGCCGCCACCCTCGCCGCCCACGAAACGAAGGAGTGGCCCCCCGCGGACCCCGCCGGGGACGGGTGGGACCGGCTGGCGGCGGTCGTACTCGCCGTCCGCCGGCACGCCGCCGTCCACCTCGGCGAGCGGCCCAACCGCGTCCACGAGTGGCTGCGGGAGTACCACTTCCTGCTGATGTGCTACGGCCTGTCCACCGTCGGGTTCGGGAACCCGACGCCGCGCGAGCGGGCCGCGGTTCTGGTGTCGGCCGGGGTGGCGGCGGTCCGGTACGAACAGACCCGGCCGGGGGGATCACGTGACCGACCCTGTGGACGACCTGCTGGCGCGCCGGTTCCCGAGCCACAAGGAGCTGCTCCGGGTCGCCCGGCGGTGGAACCGCAGCGGCGACCCGGACGACCTCGACCGGGCCGGGCGACTCCTGGCCGCGCTCACTGCCCCCGACCGGTACCCGACGGCCCTCCACCTGTGGTACGAGCGGGCGTTCAACCTCGGCCGCCGCCGCCGCCCCGACGAGGCCGAGGCGCTGCTGGGCGAGGTGGACCGGCTGTTCGGCGGCCAGCTCGACGAGGACGCGTACGGCCTGTGGGGCCGGCTGTACAAGGACCGGGGCCACGCCCACCTCGACGCCGGGCTCGCCCAGCCGCCCGGGGCCACCGGCCGGAAGCTCGAGTTCGAACAGGCCTACCAGGAGTACGCGAAGGCCGCCGGCCGCTACCGCCGGGCGTGCGACCTGACCGACACCGGCTTCCCGGAGGTGAACGTGGCGTTCCTCGTGTTCGTCCGGGCCGGGCTGGCGACCGCCCTGGGACTGGGCGCGGAGGCCGCGGCGCTGGAGGCCGCGGCGCGGGACCAGGCGGCCGCCCTCCTCCGGCCCGACCGGCGGTGGGAGCGGCGGCAGCCGGACGACCACGTCTGGCAGCTGGCCACCCGCGGCGAGGCGGCGGCGATCCTCGGCCGGTGGGACGACGCCGTCGCCCACTACCTCGCCGCCGCCACCCACGCGGACGCCCAGCCGTACTTCCCGCAGAGCATGGGCGACCAGCTCCGGCGGGTGACCCAGGGCCACGACCTGCTCGGCCGCCCCGCCCCGCCCGAACTGGCCGACAACCTCCCCCCGCTCCGCCCGTACCTCCGACCCGCGACCGGAACATGACCTACACCCCGCGGCCCGTGGACACGTCGGCGGTCGAACTGACCCCGGACCTGCTGGGCCTGACCGAGCGGCTCGCCGAGCACGCCCACGACGTGTGGGCGCTCGGCCGGCTGGCCCAGGGCTGGCGGTACGGCCCCGCCCGCGACGACGCGGCCAAGACGCACCCGTGCCTGGTCCCGTACGCCGACCTGCCGGAGGGCGAGAAGGAGTTCGACCGCCGCGCCGCGCTCGGCACGCTGACGGCCGTCGTCGCCCTGGGGTACGCCGTCGTCCCCCGGGGGTAGGGGGCGGGGTTTCGGCTCCGCCCGGGCGATGCTCGTCGGCCGCGGGCGGATTATTATATCGGCGTTTAATCTTGTCGCGGGGGTCGTCATGCGGCGGAGCAGTTGCACGGTCGTACTGCTCGCCGCGCTGGCGGCCGCCGGGCCGCTCGCGGCCGACGACTGGCCCCACTGGCGCGGGCCGACCCGCGACGGCCACACCGCCGAGGGGTCCGGCTGGACCGGCGGCGAGTGGCTGTCGGCCGACCCGGCGTGGGCGAAGGAGGTCGGCGCCGGGGCCAGTTCGCCGCTCGTCTTCCGCGGCCGCGTCTACGTCCACGGGTACGAGCCGAAGGAGGACGTCGTCCGCTGCCTGGCGCTGGCCGACGGCCGCGAGGAGTGGGCGCGGCGCACCCCGGCGCCGCGGCACGGCCGGTTCCACAAGGGCGAGGAGCACATGTACGGCGGCCCCAGCGCCACCCCCGAACTCGACACCGACACCGGCCTCCTCTACACCCTCGGCATCGACGGCGACCTCCGCTGCTGGGACCCCGCCGACCGCGGCCGGCCGGTGTGGGCGGTGAACCTCACCGACGCCTACGGCGTGACCCAGCGGCCGATGCTCACCAAGGTCTACCACCGCGACTACGGGTACACCGCCGCCCCCTCGTCCACTGCGACTGGGTCGTCGTCGAGGTCAGCTCCGCGAGCAAGGGCACCTACGTCGCGTTCGACAAGATGACCGGCCGGGAGGCGTGGCGGTCCGAGCTGAAGGACGAGGGCGGGCACACCGGCGGGCTGACCCCCGTCACCGTCGGGGGGTGCCCTGCCTCGCCGGCCTGACCCAGCGGAACCTTGCCGTCGTGCGGCTCGACCCGCCGCGCGCCGGCGCGACCGTGGCCGTCACCCCGTGGGTGACGGAGGGCGACTGCAACATCGCCTCCCCGGTGGTCGTCGGCAGCTCGGTGCTCGTCACGTCCGGGTACAACCAGAACGCCGTCGCCCGGTTCGACGTGACCCTGGGCGGGATGACGGAGGCGTGGCGGACCAAGTTCTCGTCGAAGGTGTGCACCCCGGTCTACCACGACGGGGCGGTCTACTACTCGTGGATGAAGGTGAGCTGCCTCGACTGGGCGACCGGGAAGAAGCGGTGGGACGGCGGGTCGTTCGCCGACGCCGGGTCGTGCGTGGTGACGGCCGACGGGCGGCTGGTGGTGTACGGGTACAACGGCAAGGTCGGGCTGGTCGAGGGGGCGGGGCGGTCGCAGGCGGAGTACCGGGAGTTGGCGGTGCGCGACAAGATCTTCAAGGCCGCGGCGTGGCCGCACGTCGCGGTCGGCGGCGGGCGGGTGGTGTGCCGGGACAAGGACGGCAACCTGGCGTGCTTCACCACCCCCGGGGCCGGGCGATGACGGACGACGCGCCGCTGCCGGAGCGGATCGGCCGGTACCGCGTCACCGCCCGGCTCGGGCGCGGCGGGTTCGGGGTCGTGTACCTGGCCACCGACGACGAGCTGCGGCGGAAGGTCGCGGTCAAGGTGCCGAGCCGGGCCGGGCTGACGCCCGAGGCCGCGCAGGCGTACGTCCGCGAGACCCGGGTGGTGGCCGGGCTCAAGCACCCGGGTCTCGTCCAGGTCCACGACATCGGCTCGGACGGCGACTTCCCTTGCTACATCGTCACCGAGTACGTCGAGGGGACCGACCTGGCGACCCGCCAGGCGGAGGCCCGGCCGTCGTACCCGGAGGCGGCCCTGCTGGTCGCCCGGGTGGCGGAGGCGCTGCACCACGCCCACGAGCAGGGGGTGGTCCACCGGGACGTGAAGCCGGCGAACGTCCTGATCGACCGGGCCGGGGTGCCGCACGTCCTCGACTTCGGCCTGGCCCTGCGGGAGGAGGACTACGGGCTCGGGTCGGCCAGCGCCGGCACGCCGGCGTACATGAGCCCGGAGCAGGCCCGGGGCGAGGGGCACCGGGTGGACGGCCGGAGCGACGTGTTCAGCCTCGGGGTGGTCCTATACGAGCTGCTCACCGGCCGCCGGCCGTTCGACGGCGCGACCACCGCCGAGGTGCTCGACCGGATCGCCAACGACGAGGCCCGCCCGCCGCGGCTGCTGGACGACCGGGTGCCGAAGGAGCTGGACCGCATCTGCCTGCGGGCGCTCGCCCGGCGGGCGTCCGACCGGTACTCGACCGCGGCCGACTTCGCCGAAGACCTGCGGCACTGGCTCAACCCGCTCAGCGGCGACGCGGCCGAGCCGACCGCCGCGGGGCCGCCGCGCCCGGACCAGCCGCCGGACGCGTTCATCAGCTACGCCAAGCCGGACCGGGCGGCGGCCCGGCAACTGGTCGCGCTGCTGGAGGAGCACGGGGTGCGGTGCTGGCTCGCCCCGGACAGCAACCCCGCCGGCGAGGACTTCGGGTCGGCCATCATCCGGGCGATCGAGGCGTGCCGGGTGGTGCTCCTGGTCCTGTCGGGGCAGGCCAACCAGTCGCGGTGGGTGGCGCGGGAGATCGAGCGGGCGACGAGCAAGCAGAAGCTGGTCGTCCCGGTCCGGATCGAGGACGTGCTCCCCGGCCCGAACCTGGAGTTGCACGTCGCGGCGGCCCAGTGGGTGGACGCCTGGGACGTCTCGCCCCGCCAGCTGGCGCGGCGGCTGGTGGCGGTGTTCCACGGCCCGCCCGCCGCCCCGCGGGACCCGTCGCTGCCGTCCGTCCCGGTCGTCGCCCCGGCGTCGTCGGCCGACGACGACCAGGCGCTGATCGCGCCGAAGGGGCCGCGGGCGTTCGACGAGAGCGACTCGGCCTACTTCCTCCGCCTCCTCCCCGGCCCGCGCGACCGGAACGGGCTGCCGGACGGCGCCCGGTTCTGGAAGGACCGGATCGACAGCCGCGACCCGGCCCTCGCGTTCCCGGTCGGGCTGGTGAACGGCCCGTCCGGGTGCGGGAAGTCGTCGCGGGTGAAGGCGGCGCTGCTCCGCCGGCTGGCCCGGACGGTCATCCCGGTGTACCTGGAGGCGTCGCCGGGGGAGACCGATGCGCGGTTCCTGCGGGAGCTGCGCCGTCGGCTCCCGGCCCTGCCGCCCGAGCTCGACCTGGTCGCGGCGGCCGCCGCGGTCGGGCGCGGCCAATACGTCCCCGAGGGGTGCAAGGTCGCGGTCTTCCTCGACCAGTTCGAGCAGTACCTCCACTCCACCCCGGTCGACGACAACGCCGCCCTGGTGAAGGCGCTGCGGAAGTGCGACGGGGTCCGCCTCCGGTGCGTGCTCATGGTCCGGCACGACTTCTGGGTGGCCGTCACCCGGTTCATGCAGGCGCTGGAGGTGCGGATCGTCGAGGGGGTGAACGCCCGGATGATCGACCTGTTCGACCCGCCGCACGCCCGGGAGGTGCTGGTCATGTTCGGCCAGGCGATGGGGGCGCTGCCGCCGGCCAAGGCCGACCTCACCCGGGAGCAGAACGCGTTCCTCGACCTGGCGGTGAAGGGGCTGGCGAAGGACGGGAAGGTGGTGTGCGTGCGGCTGTCGCTGTTCGCCGAGATGGTGCGGGGCAAGGCGTGGGTGCCGGCGACGATCAAGGCGGTGGGCGGGATCGACTGGATCGCCGGGACGTACCTGGAGGAGAAGTTCAACTCCCCGAACGCCAGCCCGCAGTACCGCCAGCACCAGGACGCCGCCCCGCGCGTCCTCCAGCGGCTCCTCCCGACCGAGGGGTCGGAGATCAAGGGGCACATGCGGCCGGAGGCGGAACTGCGGGAGGCGTCCGGGTACGCGGACGACCCGGCCGGGTTCGAGGAGCTGCTCCGCATCCTCGACGGCGAGCTCCGGTTCATCACCCCGGCCGACCCGGAGGCGATCAAGGGCGTGGCCGGCGGCCCGGGCCGGTACTACCAGCTCACCTACGACTACCTGGTGCCGTCCCT
>Ga0335394_10005289_pt1 | contig 14621 bp, 13 predicted proteins | sample MAT03_FD_205741 | JGI IMG/M metagenome (GOLD analysis project Ga0335394, IMG submission 205741) | Freshwater microbial communities from Lake Fryxell liftoff mats and glacier meltwater in Antarctica - MAT-03 (spades assembly) (version 2) ...
TCGGCGGTGGCGGCGTCGCTGGTGGTCACCAGCCCGCCGTCGCCGAAGGCGCCGAGGTTCTTGGTGGGATAGAACGAGAAACAGCCGATGCGGCCGAAGCCGCCCACGGCCCGCCCGCCCTGGCGCGCGCCGATGGCCTGCGCGGCGTCTTCCACGATCGGCACGCCGTGCTGCTCGGACACCGCCACCAGCGCCCCCATATCGGCGGCTTGCCCGTAGAGGTGCACCGGCATGAGCACCTTCGTGCGCGGCGTGATCGCGCGGGCCACGGCCTCGGGGTCGAGGTTGAACGTGAGCGGGTCGATGTCGACGAAGACCGGAGTGGCGCCGAGCCGCGACACCGCGCCGGCCGAGGCGAAGAAGGAGAACGTCGGCGTCACCACTTCATCGCCCGGACCGACGCCGAGCGCCATCAGCGCGGCGATGAGCGCGTCGGTGCCCGACGACATGCCCACGGCGTGCGCCACGCCCAGGTAGTCGGCCAGTTCGCGTTCGAGGGCCACCACTTCGTCGCCGAGGATGCAGCGCTGGCTGTCACACACCCGCGTGACGGCGGCCAGCAGGTCGTCGCGCAGCGGACGGTACTGCGCCTGCAGGTCGAGCAACGGCACCGGCGACGGCGAGGGCGTGGCGGACATGGGCGGCACAGCGCGCGCGGCCTCGAGAGACCGGCCGGCTCTATCCCTGCAGCAGCACGCCCGGGCGCTCGGTGTGCCGCTGGATGTCGGCGTCCACCATCATGCCCACCAGCTGCTCGAAGCCCACTTCCGGCTCCCAGCCGAGTTCGCGGCGCGCCTTCGACGGGTTGCCGATGAGGTGATCCACTTCGGCGGGGCGCATGAAGCGCTGGTCGAACTTCACGTACTCACGCCAGTCCAGACCCGCGTGCCTGAACGAGAGCTCCACCAGGCGCTGCACCGAGTGGCTTTCGCCGGTCGCCACCACGTAGTCGTCGGGCTGGTCCTGCTGCAGCATCAGCCACATGGCCCGCACGTAGTCACCGGCAAAGCCCCAGTCGCGCTGCGCGTCGAGTTTGCCCAGGGTGAGTTCCTTCGTGAGACCCACCTTGATGCGGGCCACGCCGTCGGTGACCTTGCGGGTCACGAACTCGAGGCCACGGCGCGGCGACTCGTGGTTGAACAGGATGCCGGCACAGGCGAAGAGGTCGTAGCTCTCGCGGTAGTTGACGGTGATGTAGTGGCCGAACACCTTCGACACGCCGTAGGGGCTGCGCGGATAGAACGGCGTCAACTCGGTCTGCGGCACTTCCCGCACCTTGCCGTACATCTCGCTCGACGACGCCTGGTAGAACTTGATCTTCGGGTTCACCTGCCGCACGGCTTCGAGCATGCGGGTCACGCCCTGGGCGTTGAACTCGCCGGTCAGCATCGGCTGATCCCACGAGGCGGGCACGAACGACATCGCCGCCAGGTTGTAGACCTCGTCGGGCTGCGCTTCGTCGATCACCTTGATGAGCGAGAGCTGGTCGAGCAGATCGGCCGGCCGCAGGGTGATCTGGTCCTGCAGGTGGGCAATCCGCCATTGGTTGGGCGCGCTCAGCCGGCGCACCGCGCCGACCACCCGGTAGCCCTTCGCGAGCAGCAGCTCGGCGAGGTACGACCCGTCTTGACCCGTGATGCCGGTGATGAGCGCCGTCTTTGCCATGTCGCTGTGAAGCTCGCTACGGAGCGGACCAGATGTGGACCGCTGAACCGCGCTAGCGTACCACCCCGGCCGCCAGCACGACAAGCGGCAGCGCCCGTCCTAGTGCCGGACGATGCCCGAGCCCGGCGCCTCGCGAAACTGCAACGACGCCACGAGCGTGCGCACGCCCGCCTCGGCGCACAGCCGCGTGAGGGTCGCGAGCCGCTCGGGGGGCACCGCCGTGGTCGCCACCACTACTTGGGCCACGCCGCCCGAGGCGATCAGCGCGGCCACCTGATCGAGGCTGCCGAGCACCGGCACGCCGTGCACGTTGGTGCGGAACTTCTGGCGATCGTCGTCGATGAAGCCAATCACGACCCAATCGAGTTCGTCGTTCGAGCGCGCCTCGCGCAGCACCATCACCCCACCGGCGCCGGCGCCGTAGATCACCGTGCGCGGCCCCTCCGGCCGTTCGGTCCGCAGCAGCTCGCCGAGGGCGCGGAAGAGCACACGGCTGCCGCACAGGAAGCCCATGACGAGCAGCCAGTGAATCGCGAACACCGCCCGCGAGTAGCCCTCGAAGCGGAAACGCACGAGCACCGCGAGCACGGACGCGGCCGTGCCGGCGGCCCCGGCCATGGCCAGATAGCCGAGGTCGCGAAGGCCGGCGTGGCGCCACGAGTCCTGATACACGCCGAAGGCGCCGAGCATGACCGCGTGCAGGGCGAGCACCGTCAGGATCGAGGCCGAGAACACCGGCAGCTCGGCCTCGAGCGCGCCTTCGAACCGCAGCAGGTAGGCGGAGTAGTAGGCCAGCGCCACGAGCGCCGTGTCGAGCACGATGGTGGCGATCTGCGTCTTGTACTGGAAGTCGGCCAGCACCCGGACGACGCCCGTGGTGCCGACGCCCGTGGTGCCGACGCGCTGGGGGTAGACGCGCTGGAGCCCGAGCTTCACGGCCAGCACCGCCAGCCCGGCCACGAGCAGGCCCACGAGCGTGGCCGTGTAGGGCAGGCCGTAGCGGTACGACAACACGGCGACCAGGCCTGAGCCACACGCCATCGCCCACAGCGACAGTACCGCGCCGCGCTCGGACAGCCCCAGGGCCACGAGCCGGTGCGAGGTATGGTCGCGACCGCCCTGCGCCACCGACCGGCCGGCCAGCGTTCTGGCCACGGTGACGAAGGCGGTGTCGAAGAGCGGCACGAGCAGCAGCAAGACCGGCAGCAGCAGCACCGCCACGGTGCCGCGGCTGTAGGGAAATGGGCCCATCACGTTCAGCCCGCCCACCAACATGCCGATGAAGAGACTGCCGGTGTCGCCCATGAAGATCGAGGCCGGCTGGAAGTTGAAGAGCAGGAAGCCGGCCAGTGCGCCACAGAGCGTGGCCGCGAGCAACGCCCCTTCGGTGTTGCCGTCGACCAGGAAGAAGTAGCACCGGAACCCGGCGGCGATGAAGCCAATGCCGGCCGACAGGCCGTCCATGTTGTCGAGCAGATTGAAGGCGTTGGTGACCCCCACCAGCCACACGAGCGTGATCAACTGATCGAGCGCCGACACGCCGGTGACGGTGAGCTGCACGCCCCCGGCTACGACCACGGTCGTCACCACGAGCTGAGTGAGGAACTTCACCTGCGGGCGCAGCGGCCGGAAGTCGTCGAGCAGGCCCACCGCGGCCAGCACCGCGGCGCCGCCAATCAACATCCAGGCGCGCCAACTCAGCGAGGGCAGGAGCGGCACGACCGCGAGGAAGGCGCCGGCGATCGCGAGACCGCCCATCAGCGGAATCGTGCCGCGGTGCCAGCGGTCTTCTTTCGGGGTCGCCACCGCGCCCACCATCGTGGCGAGCGGGCGCACGGCGTAGGTGAGCAGCACCGCGAGCAGAAACGCCGCCATTGGCGGCCACCAGAAATCGGTCATCGGTCGGCGTGGGTGTCGGAGGAAGATGATACATGCCTTCGCCCACCCCTTCCCGCGTGCTCATCACGGGCGCCGGCGCGCAACTGGCCAGCGCCTTGCGTGAGCGCTTCGCGCCAGGCGCCGCCGTGACGGCACTTGCGCGCGCCGACCTGGATGTCACGCGTGCCGCCGATGTGGCGCGCGTGTTCCGCGAGTTCCAGCCGCAGACCGTGCTCAACTGCGCCGCCTTCAACGACGTCGATGGCGCCGAACACCAGGCCGAGGCCGCCCTGGCCGTGAACGGCCTGGCGGTGGCGGTGCTGGCGCAAGCCGCGGCCGCAGCCGGCGCCACGCTGGTGCACTACAGCACCGACTTCGTGTTCGATCCGATCGACGACCCGGGGCCGCTGCCGGAATCCGCGCCGGTGCGGCCGCGCAGCGTCTACGCGCAGTCGAAGCTGCTCGGCGAGATCTATGCGCGCCAGGCGCCGCGGCACTACGTGCTGCGGGTGGAGAGCCTGTTTGGCGGCACCCCGGCCAAGAGCAGCCTCGACCGCATGGCCGCCACCCTGCGCAGCGGCGGTGTGGTGCGCGCCTTCGCCGACCGCACCGTCTCGCCGTCGTACGTGCACGACGTCGCCGAGGCCACGTTCTGCATGATTGCGACCGGCGTGCCGCACGGGCTGTATCACTGCGTCAACAGCGGACACGGCACCTGGGCCGACGTGGCCACGGTACTGGCCGGGGCGCTCGGCGTGGACGCGGCCACGGCGGTCGAGGCCGTGCCGCTGGCGTCGGTGTCCTTCGCGGCTCCGCGGCCGAAGTTCGCCGCGCTCTCGAATGCGGCGCTCGCCGCCCACGGCGTGCCGATGCCCCACTGGCGCGATGCCGTGGGTCGCTACGCCGCCGTCGTCGGTCCGGCTCGCGGCCGAGCCTAGCCGCCCACCCGGAAGCTGGTCACGGCCTCGATCACGCGCGCCTGATCCGCCGCGCCCAGGTCGAGGTAGAGGGGCAGCCGCACGAGGCGGTCGGAGACGTCCTCGGTGACCGGACACTGGCCGGGACGGCCGCCGTATTCGCGTCCCTTGTCGGAGAGATGCAGCGGCTGGTAGTGAAACACCGCCAGCACCATGCGCGCGCGCAGGTGGGCAATGAAGCGGGTGCGCGCGGCCAGCGACGGCATCAGCAGGTAGTACATGTGCGCGGGGTGGGTGCAGTGAGGCGGCGTGAACGGCCGGCCCACGCCCGCGGCGGCCGCCCAGGCCGCGAGGGCCTCGTCGTAGCGCCGCCAGATCGCGTGCCGGGTCGCCTGGATCTCGTCGCGCGACTCGAGCTGCGCGCACAGATACGCCGCCAGTAGATCCGACGGCAGATAGCTCGAGCCAACGTCGACCCAGGTGTACTTGTCCACCTGGCCGCGGAAGAAACGGCTGCGATTGGTGCCCTTCTCACGCAGAATCTCGGCCCGCGCCACGAGCGCGGGGTCGTTGACGACGAGCGCGCCGCCTTCGCCGCAGGTGAGATTCTTGGTCTCGTGGAAGCTGAGCGCCGAGGTGGCGCCGTAGCTGCCGAGCGCGCGCCCGTCGTAGGTCGCAAACAGGCCGTGCGCGTTGTCCTCGATCACGTGCAGCCCGTGCCGCGCGGCCACCGTCATGAGCGCGGGCATCTCGCAGCCGACGCCGGCATAGTGCACAGCCATCAGCGCGCGCGTGCGCGGCGTGACCGCGGCTTCGACCAGGCGCTCGTCGAGGTTCAAGGTATCGGGCCGGATGTCGACGAACACCGGCCGGGCACCGCGCAGCACGAACGCGTTCACCGACGACACGAACGTGAAGGCCGGGCAGATCACCTCGTCGCCGGGCCCGAGGTCGGCGAGCAGCGCCGCCATCTCGAGCGCATGCGTGCACGACGTGGTGAGCAGCACCTTCGGCGCGCCCGTGAGGGCCTCGAGCATGGCGTGGCACCGGGCCGTGAAGGCGCCATCGCCCGAGAGATGCCCGGAGGCCAGCGCCTGCTGCAAATACGGCAGCTCGCGGCCGGTCACGCCGGGGCGGTTGAAGACCACGGGCGGCAGCGACGCGGCGCTCATTTGCGGGCGCGCTCCTTCACCGCCGCGCGCGTCTCGCGATCGACCTCGCGCTTGCGGATGGTCTCGCGCTTGTCGTGCAGCTGCTTGCCCTTCACCAGGCTGATGGCCACCTTCACGCGACCCTTCTTGAAGTACATCCGCAGGGGCACGAGCGTGAGCCCCTTCTCGGTGGTCTTGCCGATCAGCTTGCGGATCTCCTGCGCGTGCAGCAGCAGCTTGCGGCGGCGCTTGGGGTCGTGGTCGACATACCCGCGATGGCTATAGGGGTTGATGTGCACGTTGTAGAGCCACACCTCGCCCTTCTCCACCCGAGCGAAGCTGTCGCGCAGATTGGCCTTGCCCTCGCGGATGCCCTTGACTTCAGTGCCAAGCAGCATGATGCCGGCCTCGAAGGTCTCGAGCAGATGGTACTCGTGGAACGCCTTGCGGTTCTCGGCGATGAGCACATCGTCGTCACCGCGCGGGCGATCGCCGGGACGCGTCTCGGACGCGCGCGTGCTCACGACCTGGTGCCCATGCGCGTGGCCAGGTCGGCGGAGAGCAGCACGGCTTCGACCATGCTGCCGTGGTCGGCGATGCCCCGTCCGGCGATGTCGAAGGCGGTGCCGTGGTCGACCGACGTGCGGATGATGGGCAGGCCGAGCGTGACGTTCACGGCCGTGCCGAAGGCCAGCAGCTTCACCGGGATCAGCCCCTGGTCGTGATAACACGCGAGCACGCAGTCGAACTCGCCGCGCGCCGCCCGTCCGAAGACCGTGTCGGCCGGATGCGGACCGCTCACGTCGATGCCCAGCTCGCGCGCCTCGCGCACCGCCGGCGTGAGCACCTCGTCGTCCTCGAACCCCATCAGCCCGCCTTCGCCGGCATGGGGGTTGAGCGCCGCCACCGCCAGACGCGGCTTGGCCACGCCGAAGAACGGCAGCTCGTCGGCCGTGAGCCGCAGGGTCTCGCGAATCAGCTCGCGGGTGATGAGCCGCGAGACGTCGCGCAGGGGCACGTGCACGGTGGCCAGCACCACCCGCAACGTCGGCGCCTGGAACATCATGGCCACCCGCCCCACGCTGCACAGGTGCGCCAGCAGATCGGTGTGGCCCTTCCACCCGAGACCGGCGGCGGCAAAGGCGGCCTTGTTCACCGGCGCCGTCGCCATGCCCTGCACCTTGCCGGCCCGCGCGTCATCGACCGCGCGCACGACCGCGTCGAACGCGGCCCGGCCGGCGACGGCACTCACCTCGCCCACGGCAAATGGGCCGCGAGGCGTGGCGGCATAGATCACCGGCTCGCACGCTGCGCGCACACGCGGGTCGGCCGCGGCCTTGGCGGCGATCTCGGGACCGATACCCGCGGGATCGCCCTCGGTAATCGCAATACGAGGCTTCATGGACACAGTCAGGATAGATCAAGAGACGAGGGCGGCAGGCGATCCGGTGAGTGCGTGATCGATCCTTAGATCTCAGCCGCCACCCACTCGGTCACCAACTTGACCCCGGCATTGCGCTCGAGGGCCGAGAGCGCGCGGTCGACGGTGGCGAACGCCTTGCGCGCGGCCGGCGCGGGCAGGGTGCGGGCCAGCCGGTCGAGACGCTCGCCCAGGTCGCCATTGGCCAGCAGACGGCGGTCCGACCCGGCGTGCAACAACGACAAATCGCGCACCAGCGACGAGGCGAGTTGCAGCACGGCCGTCAGCTCCTGGCGCGTGCGCTCGTCCTTCTTCTCACCGACCACGGCCTTGGCCACGGCCAGGCGGCCGGCCAGGTCGCGCTCGGCGGCCGCGCCCAGCAACTGCAACGCCGCCTCGCGGGTCTCGGCCACGTCGCTCGAACCGAGCGCCAGCGCCGTGCCCACGCTGCCGTCGGACAGTCCGGCCAGGCGCCGCGCCTCCGCCGGCTCGCACTGGTGATCGCGCACCAGCAGGTGCGCGACCTCGTCGATGGTCAGGCGGCCGAAGGTGAGACGCATCGTGCGCGACCGCACCGTGCGCAACAAGGCGTCCGGCGCCGCTGACGTGAGTACGAACACCGTGGCCGGTTGCGGCTCTTCGAGCGACTTCAGCAGCGCGTTCTGGGCTTCCTCGCGCGCCGCGTCGGCATCGCGGATGAGCACCACGCGGCGCCTACCCTCGAACGGGCGGTAGTCGCAGCTCTCGAGCATCTTGCGCACGACCTCGATCTTGATGGCGCCGGTGTCGTCGGCCACGACCGGCACGACGTCGACGTGCACGCCGCGCGCGATGCGGTCGCACGACCGGCAGACGCCGCAGGCGTCACCGTCCATGCGCGCCTGGCAATTGAGCGCCTGGGCGATGGCGAGTGCGACGCGCCACTTGCCGACGCCGCCCGGACCGGCGAGCAGCAGCGTGGGCGGCACCGATTCCCGGGCCACGGCCCGCGCCAGCAGGGCGGTCAGCCGCGTGTGGCCGATGATGTCGCGAAACGGCATGCAGCGGTTACCGGGGGCGAGACGGCGTCTTCTTCGGCTCGGGCTTGTCCGGCTCGTTGCGATCGCGGCGGCCGAAGATGCGTCCCCAGAAGCCGCGCTTCTTCTCTGGCTCAGCCGGCTGCGCGACCACGGCGTCTTGCCGCGCGGGCGACACGGGCGCCACACTCGGCGCCGGTTCAGCGGCGTCGGCGCTCTCGCCGCCGCGCTGCTGCGTCTGGCTCGCCGGCGCGCTGAACCAGCCGGCAAAGCGGCCGAGCAGCGAGCGGCCCACGTGCAGGTGGCAGGTGTCGTCTGGCTCGGTGCCCGCCGCGAAGAACTCGGTGGCGATCATCGAGCGATCCTCGTGCCCGCCGCCTTCGAGCGACACCGGCACGGCGTCGCAGCCGCCCGCCGGGCGCTTGCCCGACAGCCGGCAGATCTGCACCCCCACGATGCCGCGCGGCCGGGCGAAGGGCTCGGCCTTGTCGTGTGCAGTGGCGGCCTTCATGAACGCGGTCCACAGCGGCACGGCGACATCGGCGGCGTAGGCGCTGCCCGGCAGAATCTGCTTGGGCGCGTCGTAGCCCACCCATACGCCGGCCGTGAGCGTGGGCGTGTAGCCGACGAACCACGCGTCGCGGTAGTCGTTGGTCGTGCCGGTCTTGCCGGCGGCCGGCAGCCGGAAGCCGAGCTGACGCGCCTTCCAGGCCGTGCCCGAATCAATCACATCGGCCAGCATCGAGGTCATGAGAAAGGCGGTGTCGGGCTTGATCGCCGCCACGTCGCTCTCGTCGGCCGTGAAGAGCACCTGGCCGTCCAGATCCTCGACCCGGCGGATGAGCACCGGCTTGCGCCACCGCCCCTCGTTGGCGAACACCCCGTAGGCCGAGGTCATGTCGAAGAGCGTCACTTCGCCCGAGCCGAGCGCGAGCGACGGCACGGCCGGCACCGCGCCCAAGCCGAGCTTCCCGGCGTAGTCCACGACCGACTTCACGCCGACCATCTCGAGCATCCGGACGGCGGCGCGGTTGCTCGAGGTCTTGAGGGCCGTGCGCATGGTGAGTTCGGACGCGTTGGAGTGCCCGTCTTCGGGCACCCAGGCGCCCTGCAACGTGTCGATCGGCTGGTCGAGCCGGTCGATGAGCGTGGCCGGCGTGTAACCCGATTCGAGCGCCGCAGCGTAGACAAACGGCTTGAACGCCGAGCCGGGCTGGCGCTTTCCCTGCGTCGCGCGATTGAAGCGGCTCTCGCCGAAGCTGCGGCCGCCGACGAGCGCGCGCACATGGCCGGTCGCCGGGTCGAGCGCCACGAGCGACGCCTGCAGGGGCGCCTCGTCGGCCGGGATGGCTTGCTTGCGCGCGCGCAGGACCTTCAGCCGGCGCGCGTCGAGATCGTCGAGCGACTTGGCCACCGCGGCCTCGGCCGCCTTCTGCATCTCCACGTCGATGGTGGTGTAGACGCGCAGCCCGCTCTGATAGACGCGCTCGCGGCCGAAGCGCTCCACGAGTTCCAGACGCACCTGTTCCTTGAAGTAGCGGCCGAACGGTTCATCGGTGCGGAGCGCATCGCGTAGCGTGACCGTCGAGGCCTTGGCCGTCTGGAGGCCGGCGTCGTCGAGAGCGCCGTTGTCGCGCATCGCCTGCAGCACCACGTTGCGGCGCGCCACGGCCCGCTCCATGTTCACGGTGGGCGCCCAGGTGGACGGCGACTTCACGAGACCGGCCAGCAGGGCGGCCTCGGCCACGGTGAGCTCGCGCGCGTGCTTGCCGAAGTAGCCCATCGCAGCGGCCTCAGCGCCGTAGAGCCCGGCGCCGAAGTACATCTTGTTCAAGTAGAGCTGCAGGATCTCGTCTTTGGAGTACTGGTGCTCGATGCGCAGGGCCAGCAGCACCTCCTGCACCTTGCGGGCGTAGGTCTTGTCGAGCGTGAGGAAGCTCTGACGCGCCAGTTGCTGCGTGATCGTGCTGCCGCCCTGGGCGAGTCGCCCTTCCTTCACGTTGGCGACCATCGCGCCGACGATGCGCACGACGTCGATGCCCGCGTGCGAGCGGAAGCGCTGATCCTCGATGGCCAGAATCGCGTCGATCAGGTGGGGCGAGACGTCGGCCAGGGCCACCTCGAAGCGCCGCTCGTCGAAGATCGTGAAGGCCGGCACGTCGACGGCATCGTAGAAGACGGTGGCTTGCGCCATCTCGCCCATGGCCTTGACGTCGCTGATGCTCGGCAGGTCGGAGAGCAGGGTGTGCATCGCCCACTGCGAGCCGGCAATCACGCCGGTCTGCGCCACGACCACGATCGCCGCCAGCACGGCGCCGACAGGTCGGTAGCGCGTGGCCAGCGGCCGGAGCCAAGACCCCAGGTGGCGAGCCAGCGGACGAGCGAGCAGGGCGTCGAGTCTCACGTGGTTGCGTCCGGCGTGGCAAGGGCCCACGCTCGTCTCACGGTACTACTACGGACGGCCGCGTACACAGAAAACGCCTTGACCCTTTCGGGTCAAGGCGTCACCACGTTCGAGAATGGCGGGGTCGACGGGACTCGAACCCGCGGCCTCCGGCGTGACAGGCCGGCGTTCTAACCAACTGAACTACGACCCCGAACGTATTCGATTGCCCAAGCGGCACGTTCCCGCTCGCTTCGAGTCCTTTCGCCCGGCGCGAATGCTGGTGGGCGGTACAGGGCTCGAACCTGTGACAGCCGGCGTGTAAAGCCGGTGCTCTACCAACTGAGCTAACCGCCCGGCTCATCTACCGACGAAACCGTGACTATACCAGACCTCGAGGGCAAGTAGCGAGAAGCCGGCCACAAGGCCAGCCAGCGCATGGTGCTCGCGATTGCGCCACGCCCGTTCCCAACTGAAGGCCCGCGTGCTCACCGGCGCCTGCTGCGACGCGTATTGGTCGTAGGCGTCCCCGAACTTCTCGCGCAGATGCGCTTCTTCGGCGCGCATGGCCGCGGTGAGCGTGGCCGCCAGATACGTCACGATCGCGAGCCCCAGCCAGAGATGCCCGGCCGCCACGGCTACGCCGAGGCCGATGATGGTCGAGCCGAGATACAGCGGATGCCGGATGAAGCGATACGGTCCGCTCGACGTGACCTCGCGGCTCTTCTCCACGTGGCCGGCCGCCCACAGCCGGAGCGCCGCGCCAGCGCAGGCAACTACCGCGCCGCTCACCAGACTGGCCCGCGACGGCCGCGCCAGCCACAGCGTGACGAGCGCCATCACCGATCCCAGCGCCACGCGGTAGCGGGCGAGCACGCGCACCACGGTCACGACGCGGCTCCCGTCTGCAGGCGGTGCGCGCACGCGGCAAACACTTCCTCCACCGCGATGTCCTCGATGCAGGCACGACCGCGCAGGCACTGCCGCTTGTGGAAACACTCGCAGGTTGCGGCGCGTGACACCGACAGATCGTCGGCGCGCCACGGCCCGTTGCGTTCGGGACGCGTCGGGCCGAACAGGCCCACGATGGGCGCGCCCACCGACGCGGCCAGGTGCAGCGGCCCGGTGTCGCCCGACACGACCAGGCGCGCGGCCCGCGCCAGCGCCAGCAGATCGGGCAGCGCCGTCGGCGGCGACGCCACGGCGTGGCCGCGTGATGCGGCCACCACCTCTTCGGCGCGGGCCCGCTCACCTGGTCCCCAGGTCACTACGCTCGGCAGCGCCAGCCGCTCTCCGAGCCGCGCGGCCAGAGCGCCGAAGCGCGCCGGTGGCCAGCGCTTGTTCTCCCACGCCGCGCCGGGATTCACGAGCGCGAACCCACCAGCCCGCACGACCGGCTCACTCGCCAGCACGGCGGCCGCCACGTCAGAGGTCACGGGGCGCCAGGGAAACATGAGGCCGGCCGAGGGCACACCCAGCGCCGGCAACATCGCCAGGTTCTTCTCCACCACGTGTCCGCCGGCCGGGCCCGTGACGCGCTCGCCGTAGAGCCAGCCCGCCGCCGGCTCGCGCAGCTGCGAGCGCACGAAGCCGATCACCCGGCGCGCGCCCGACAGCCGCGCGAATGCCGCCGACTTGATCAGCCCCTGCAGGTCGAGGGCCGCCTCGTAGCCTTGCGCCCGCAGATGGGCGATCGCCGACGCCATGCCGGTCACACCCGCAAAGCGCACTTCCTCCGGCGTGACGCCCGCACTCGCGGCCCGCACGACGACGCGACGGCGCAGGCCGTCGACGAGCGCGAGCACGCCGGCGTAGCGGGCATCCACGAGCCAGTCCACGACCACATCCGGGCGATGGGTCCGCAACGCCGCGAGCAACGGCAGCGCATGCACGATGTCGCCGAGCGCGCCCATGCGCACCACCAGCACACGCGCCCCTTCTGCCAGCGCCACGCCCGGCGCGCTCATGATGCCGTCTCGCGGATGGCGCGCAGCAGGTCGCGCGTCGAGTGGTCCTTGGGATCGCCGACGATGGCGGTGCGGCCGCCGTAGGCGCGCACCGTCTCGCGCTCGGGAACCGTGTCCACCGTGTAGTCAGTGCCCTTGCAGTGCACGTCGGGCCGCAGCAGCTCGAGCAGCGGCGTCACGGTGGGTTCCGGAAAGACCACGACGGCGTGCACGCAGCGCAGCGCCGCCACGAGTTCGGCCCGATCCGCGGCCGGCAGCACGGGGCGATCGCGGCCTTTGAGCGCGCGCACACAGGCGTCGTCGTTCACCGCCACCACCAGCACGTCGGCTTCGCGGCGCGCCCCTTCGAGGTAGCGCACGTGGCCCACGTGGAGGAGATCGAAGACGCCATTGGCCAAGGCGATCGTGCGCCCCGCCCGCCGCTCGGCGGTCACGCGCGCCACCAGCGCCTCCCGCGACAGCACCTCGCCCATCGCGCTACCGACCAGCCGCGTCGGCCGACACCGCGCGCGCCAGTTCCCGCGCCGACACGGTGGCAGTGCCGCGCTTCATCACCACGAGGCCGCCGGCGTAGTTGGCGAGCCGCGCGGCCGCGCGCATCGACGCGCCTGCCGCCAGCGCCAGCGTCAGGGTGGCCATCACGGTGTCGCCCGCGCCGGTGACGTCGGCAATCTCGTCCGAGCCGTGAATCGGGATGTGCACGGTGGGCGCGCCCGGCTCGAACAGCGCCATGCCGCGGCTGCCGCGGGTGACGAGCACCGCGTCCATGTGCGTGCGCGCGAGAATGGCGCGCCCAGCCCGTTCGAGCGCGCGCGGCTGATCGCCAATCGTGACGCCGAGGGCCTGCTCCACTTCCGACTGGTTCGGCGTGCAGGCGGTGAGCCCGCGGAAGCGCAGGAGGTCGTAGCGCGAGTCCACGAGCACGGGGATGCGGCGGGTGCCGGATCGCAGCGGCGCCACCAGCCGGCCGATCACGGCCGGCGACAGCAGGCCCGACCCGTAGTCGGACACGAGCACCGCGTCGGCGTCGCGCAGCGCGCGGGTGGCGGCCGTGAGCCAGGCCTCGCGCCAGGCCTCTCTGATGGGCTCGCGCGTGCGTCGATCGATGCGCACCACCTGCTGTTTGGCGGAATGCACGCCGCCGGCCAGGATGCGCGTCTTCACCGGCGTGTGATAGCCGGCGGGCCGCACCACGGCGCGCGTGTCGACCCGGCTCGGGCACGCCGCCAGCACGCGCCGGCCTGCGTCGTCGCGTCCGGCCAGCGCCACGAGCAAGGCGATGCCACCGAGCGCCGCCACGTTGGCGGCGGCGTTGCCCGCGCCACCTGGCAGGATCTCGGTGGAGTCGTATTCCAGGATGAGCACGGGCGCTTCGCGCGACACGCGCGCGATGCGGCCCGACACGAACTCGTCGGCGATGAGGTCGCCGAGCACGACCACGCGCCGGCCGCGGGCCGCGTCGAGCAGCGCGCGCAGGCGCGACGGCGTGTCGGCCTCGGAAGATGTCGGCACCATACGGCGGCTACAGACTACCCTAGCCTCGTGTCCCGTGGTCGCGCTCGAGGACCAGCGCCACGGCATCGGCGAGCGTGTCGCACACTGCCTCGACGACCTGCCCTGGCGGCCGCACGGCCTCCTCGATCCCGCCCCATCCGGTGCGCACCAAGAGCGCGCGTCCGCCCATCCGCACGCCCAGCTGCACGTCGATCCACTTGTCGCCGACGACCCACGAGCGCGTGCGGTCGATGCCGAGATCGCGCGCGGCGTCGTCGACCATGCCGGTGGCGGGCTTGCGGCACCGGCACTCGGCGCGCAGCTCGTCGATGAGCGCCTCGGGGTGATGGGGACAGAAATACCAGCCGTCCACGTGCGCGCCGGCGGCGGCGAGCCGGCGATCGATCTCGGCGTGCAATTCGGCCACGAACGCCGGCTGAATCATCTTGCGGCCGATCCCGCCCTGGTTGGTCACAATCACCACGAGATAGCCGGCGCGGTTCAGCAGACGCACCGCATCGATCGCCCACGGGTACAACGTCAGTTCCGACATCCGCGAGAGGTAGCCGACGTCTTCGTTGATGGTGCCGTCGCGATCGAGGAAGACGGCCGGACGCAGAGCTGCGGTCATGGGATCAGGGATGCGACGTGCTCGGGCGAGATGCCGCGCATGCACATGTGCCCGAGCGGGCACTCGCTCAGCATACACGGACGGCACCACACGTGATGG
>Ga0335394_10005290_pt1 | contig 14621 bp, 10 predicted proteins | sample MAT03_FD_205741 | JGI IMG/M metagenome (GOLD analysis project Ga0335394, IMG submission 205741) | Freshwater microbial communities from Lake Fryxell liftoff mats and glacier meltwater in Antarctica - MAT-03 (spades assembly) (version 2) ...
GGAGACGACGTGGTCGCTGCCGCCCACGCAACGCTCGGGGACCAAGCTGCGTCTTGTGTCACGGTGTCTGCTCGGGGCAAACCTCACGTGAACCTGTGGCGCAGCAACACCTTGATTTTAGAGGCTGCCGGTTTGCGACCCGAGGCCATCGACGCACTGGGGTGCTGCACGATGTGCGATCCAACGCGATTTTTCTCGTACCGTCGACAGGGGCGTGCGACCGGACAACACCTGGGTTTTATTGGCCGGCCATCAAGCTGACGCCGTAGCGATCCAGCAGATCGCCTGTGACCGCTTGAACCTGGATTTCAGCCAGCATCAGATCGACAGTCGCCCGGACGATCTGGCTTTCGGCAACGTTGAGTTCCTGCTGGCGCAACAACACGTCATTGTTGGTCACGTTGCCTGCGGCGAACTTTGCTTCTTCGGCCGTGAGGCTTTGTTGGGCGAAGCCCACGGCTTGTCGCGCCAGCGCAAGCCGCTTTGCAGCGGTATCGATCTGAGTTGAAAACCGTATGACAGAATCCCGAATGTCGAGCTCGAGCGCTCCCGCGTCCAGCCAGCTCCGGTCGCGCGTTGCCCGGGCGACATCGTTTTGTCCGCGCGCGGAGCGATTCTGCAATGGCATTGAAAAGTTAAGACCGACCAGCCAGGTCAAATTGTCCGTACCGGCGACCTGTGTCAGGGCATCGTCGAAGTTCAGACTGCGCCCACGGTTGCCAATCTGGGCAAAGGCATCCAGCTGCGGCTTCAAAAGGTTTCGAGCGGTCAAGATGTCAATCTCGGATAACTCCAGCCCCGCCTTCATCGATCGCAGCTGCGGATTGTGGTCGAGCGAGCGCGACAAATAGGCCGCGGCATCCGAGGCAAGCGGATCGGCATTGGGCAATTCGGCTGCGACATAGCGCGCCATGTTGACTTCAAGTGGCTGGCCAGCCAGACGCCGCAAAACGAGTCCACGTAAAAATAGGTTTTGTTCGGCATTGACGACTTCTTGCTGGCGGTCGGCGATGGCGCGCTCGACTGCGGCTCGGTCGATCGGGGCCAATCGCCCGACCTGAATCTGTGCGTTGGTTGCCTCCAGTTGCTTCTGCGCAAGTTCCACCGCTGATCGTCGGATCTCGAGATCGCGACTGGCAAACGCGAGCTCCCAGTAGGCGCCAGCGACATCTCGCAACACGGTTGAAACACGTGCCTCGCGGTTCAGTTGGGCGACGTTCATTTCGATGCGACGGCGGCGCAAAAGGGACAGGGCGATTTCGGAGCCGAAGTCGCGCAGCAAGGGCTGATCAAAACGCAACGACACACCCGCATCGTAGACAATGCACTTCTGGTTGTCGCACGAGAACTGGTTGGTGGTTTGATCACCGTTGCCGGAGAAGTTGACCGACAGTCGACCGCCCGTTTCAAGCTGTCGGAGCAGACCGATGCCCAGATCAAGTCGGCTGGAAATTCCGGACGCAATGTCCCTTACTGCGACTGAAGGCGTCGTGCGTTGCGAAAACGTCGTGTTGCCGGTCAGGGTCAGATCGAAGCGACCGTAGGCGGCCAGGAGATTCGCATCCGCAATCTGAATGGCGACCTTTTCTTTCTTGAGATCCACGTTGCCTTCGATCGCCAGGGATATGGCGTCGCGGATCCCGAGCGACTTGTCTTCGGCGTGTGCCGCGGGTGTGCCGAGCAAGAGTCCGGCGAACAGGGGGAGGGCGGAGAGAATTTTCATTTTCATGGTTTGGAGGTTCAGGCGGTACGGAGAATGGCTCCAACGAAGGCAGGGCGAAGGTAAAAACCCATCTTGCCCAGTGCGACACGCTGACCGACGGCATTGTAAGCTGCGCGCATGTCGCGGTTGTTTTGGGCCTTGGGGCGCACCTGCAGGACCGCGCCGACGTGTCCGGTCAGCTCGGCACCACGTCCGACGCGAAAATAGTCGCGTACAATATGCTCGAAGTCGGCTTGCAGACGCCCGACTTCTTCGCGTGACGGGGACCACAGGCAAACCTGTGTCACTGTACGATCACCCACAGAGGGTACGCCCTTCACTTCGGGTACCTCGAGCGCCACGAAGAGGATGCGTTGAAGTTTTTTGCGCACGGTGCTCGATTCCCAGGACTCGCCCGCTATTACAACCGGATCAATCATGCAGACGGCCGTGGATTCAAGGGGCGATCCGTCTTGGTCGACGGGCACTGTTTTCAGTTCAATGCCGAGTTCCGGAAAATCGGGCCCGCGTGCGCTGCCGTGCCCACTTTCTTCCGTTGTTCCAAGTTCGCGCTCTATGATTTGGCCGGACCACCCCTTGCTTCGCAACCCTCCCGCCGGAACCGGCAAGCCCAGTCCATCCGCGATATCGGCAAGCCGTGCCCCGACCAGGGCGGTTGCATGTTCCAGCAACCGTTGCACGCGTGCATCGGTATTCATTGCCTCGCTACTATATCCGTTCGTGGTGCTTGTCACGCTCTGGGGTGGCGTTGGGTGCGGATCTTCGCAGGCGGTTCGGGGGTCGCACCCGGACGGGGTTCATCCGGGCCTACGGCAACGGGGCAAGGCCAGTTTCTATTCCAGTTCGCTTGCGGGCCGGCCAACAGCCTCCGGTGAACCGTACCGCCCCGAAAAGAGGACGGCAGCCCATCTTGAGCTGCCGCTTGGAACGGTGGTCAGGGTTTACCGCCTGTCAAAAGATGGGGTCGCGACTGGTCAATCGGTTGAGGTGAGGATCAACGACCGCGGACCCTACGGTCCCGGTCGCATTTTGGATCTGTCCCTTGCCGCAGCCCGCGCGCTCGATATGGTCCGAACGGGCGTGGTGTTGGTCGAGGTCGAAGTACTGTCGGTCCCCGAAAAACGGCGAAAACGCGGCGAACGCCAGCGGCGGTAGGCCTACTCTGCCGCCTGCGTTCCAACCCAGACACCGTTCAGCACATGGTCCCCGGATCGCGTTCGCAAGAGGCCGTCCCAGAGGCCCGGGGGCAATCCGCCTGCAACCAGGCTTCCGAGTCGATCCACGATGAAGTCTGCATTCGTATCGTCGGTTTTGGCGTAGCCGTCCATTGTGAGGTCCGGACCCTCGCCGTCAAGCGCCAGGAAGCCATCTGAAAGCGTTGCAGACCAGGCCTGTAAACCACGAGTGCAGGCATCTTGCAGACATCCTGGCGCTTTGGTCAGCTCGCCACACAGCAGGCGATCCAGTGCCTCGCAACCCGTCGTGCCTCGCGACTGCAGACCCGCTGCGATGCGAGCGGTCAGATTGTCGATGCTGTCGGCAACATTCGCCTGGCGGAGTGCCCGTGATACAAATGCGTAGCGCAAGGTGGTGCCAAGCCGAACCGAAAACCCGTGGGTGTTGAATGTCACGCGGTCCGCCGTTCGGGTCGTCGGGATTTGGCGGGATTCCAGTGCAGGCAATCCCAGCAAATTCAGGTTCACCCGTTCGAGGTCAGCCCCGACCGCAACTTCGGCGCTGACGAGGCGATGATGGGTCCGTGCTGCTCTAGCCTGCGGGCCATCGGACAGGATCTCCATGACCGACGTGAAGCGCACCCGGTCAAACATATGTTCCACCTTGTCTGCTAGCCCAGGCAACGTCGCGACCAGGGATTTGGCAATGGCGTTCGACTGTAAGGTGTCGAACACCAGCGCTTCGAGCGACGGTTGTTCGTTTTTGTCTCGTCGCCCCGCGCAGCCTGGCGCCGTACCTGTGGTGCCCCGTCGGGCCTGCAACGCCAGGCCAATCGCACCCTCGTCGCTTCCGGGCCGGCAGTCCAGCGGATCGTCGATGCTGTCCGACAGCGCATCGATGGTGCAGTCTAGCCAAAGGTCGGAGGGCCCGAGCGGACACGCCGATTGAGCTCGCCACGCTTCAGCGATGTCGGTGACCGCATTCGGCAGCGGCGCGAATTCCCATTCCGACGAAAGGGCATAATTGCCTGTGGCCATCGGGTAAAACGCGGTGAGTGGCAGATACACCCGCACCGGTGTTGCGGCCGACAGTTGGTTGCCGGAAATGTCCACGCAACCGATCGCACGCGGGACCCCGTCCTGACGCCGCCCGACCGCAACGGCCGAATGCGCCTCGTCCGTGCGCAACGCTGTGAAGGTGTGTGCTGCGGTTTGTGCCGACAGCGATTGGATGGGTCGCACCGGTAGCGGCAACGTGAAGGGTGGTTCCAGTTTTAATGAGGCGCACCCTTGTCCGTCGTAAAGCGACAGCGTCAACGCAGCCAGCGGTGGCGCCGTCGGATCCACGACCGGAACGATTACCACGTCCGCGATCGTCGCTGTCTGTACGGCGATCGGCAATCGGACGGGATCCGCGCGCGACGTGGTGGCCTCGACAAGAAAGCTCGCGGCGACACCGGCCTGTAGCGCGAGTGAGACTGAACCGGTCGTGTCGGTTACCGCTTCGGAAACGTTGAGCGTGGCGCCCATGCCTGGATTGTCACCTGCTCCGGTAATTCGAAAGCGAACCAGTTGGCCAGATGCGGGTACTTCTCGTGCGTCTTTCAGCACGAACACAACCGTGGCTCTTTCGCCCAGACCCAGCACTCGGCTCTCGGGTTGCGGTCGCAGAAACAGTTGGCCGCTCGGGCCCGGTACGGACTCGTCGCGATCAACGCAGGAAGCCATTGAAGCAAGTGCGAACCACAGGAGACACGCGTAAAATCGCACTCCATTCCGACCGCTCAAAAGTTGTCCACAGGTTTGCAGCACGTGTGCGCGCCCCTGGCGCCTCGCCCGGCATTATACGCCATTGTTCCGCATTGGCTCGTTGACCGGTACCGTCGCAAATGTTACCCCAACAGGGAGTCCGCACCATGGCTGAGTTTACCCACCTGCATTTGCACACGCAGTACAGTCTTCTCGACGGTGCGATCCGGGTTGACGATCTCTTTCCGGCCATCCTCGAACGGGGCATGAAGTCCGCGGCCATCACCGACCACGGCAACCTTTTCGGCGCGATTCACTTTTACGAAAAAGCCAAGGCCCACGGGGTCAAACCCATCTTCGGTTGTGAAACCTACGTTGCGCCCGATCGCCTCGACAAGACGCAGCGCCGCAGCCACCACCTCATCTTGCTCGCGAAGAATAACGTGGGCTGGCGCAACCTCTCTTATCTCAACTCAATGGGTTTTCTCGAGGGGTTTTACTACAACCCGCGCATCGACAAGAAGTTGTTGCGCGAACACTCGGAAGGGCTGATTGGGCTTTCGGCGTGTTTGGGCGGCGAGATGGCGCAAAGTCTGATGCGCCGGGGCGAAAGTGCCGCCATCGACGTCGCCCGCGAATACGAATCGATCTTCGGCAAGGGCAATTTCTTCATGGAAATCCAGCCCAACGGACTGGAGGAGCAAGAAACGGTCAACGGTCAGCTCATCGAGATCTCGAAGAAAACTGAAATTCCGCTCATTGCCACCAACGATTGCCACTACCTGAACCGGAAAGATGCACGACCGCACGAGATCCTGATGTGTGTGCAACAAAAGCGCACCATCAACGACGAAGACCGCATGCATCACCGAACCGATGCGTACTACGTAAAATCTCCGTCGGAAATGAACGCCTATTTCACCCAGATTCCGCAGGCGATGGAGAATGCGGCGCGGATTGGCGATCTCTGCAATGTTGAACTGGATCTCGGCAAGAATCTGTTGCCGCGATTCAAGGTCCCAAACGATGCGGATCCCCACAGCTACTTGCGTGCACTCGCCGAACGCGGCCTAAAAGAACGCCTCGAAGCGGCCGTTCGGCGTGGCAAGAAAGTGGATGGCGAACAATACCTTCACCGCCTCGAACTCGAGCTTGGCGTCATTGCGAAGATGGATTTCTCGGGTTACTTCCTCATCGTCTGGGACTTTATCAATTTCGCGAAGAAGAATTCCATCCCCGTTGGCCCGGGCCGCGGCTCGGGTGCCGGATCGCTCGTCGCCTATACGTTGCGTATCACGGATATTGATCCCATCGAGAACAAGCTCTTGTTTGAGCGCTTTTTGAACCCCGAGCGCGTTTCGATGCCGGACTTCGACATCGACTTCTGCATGAACCGTCGCGACGAGGTGATTCACTACGTTTCGGACAAGTACGGCAAGGACAACGTTGGGCAGATCGTGACGATGCACCAGCTGAAGGCCCGTAGCTGCATCCGCGACGTGGCCCGTGCCCTCGGTTTGCCCGTGGCCGAGGCCAACAAGGTTGCGAGCATGGTGCCCGAGCCCGTGCAGGGCAAGTCCCCGCCGATAGCGGAGGCGATCGAACAGGAGCCGCGCCTGAAAGAAGCCTATGAGGGCGAATACCGCGAGTTGCTGGAAACCGCGATGGTGCTCGAAGGTTTGAATCGGCACGCCGGAAAACATGCCGCGGGCGTCGTCATCGCTGAACTGCCGCTTTGGAATTACGTTCCCTGTTTCAAGCCGGCCAACGAAGAAGGCATCGTCACACAGTTCAACATGACGGACGTCGAGAAGGTCGGCCTCGTCAAGTTCGACTTCCTCGGCCTGAAGACGCTGACCGTTATTCAAACGGCGCTGGATCTCGTCAATCGCGAGAAACAGTTGATGGGGCACGAGCCCGTCGACATCAGTTCGATTCCGCTCGAGGATGCGGCCGTTTACGGGATGATTTCGCGGGCGGATGTGACGGGTGTGTTCCAGCTCGAATCGTCGGGCTTTCGTGAGCTGCTCAAGAAACTAAAGCCCGACTGCTTCGAGGACATCGTGGCCGCAGGTGCTTTGTATCGTCCAGGTCCGCTTGAGGGCGGCATGGTGGACGACTTCATCGAGTGCAAACATGGGCGTCGCAAGGTCGAATATGCCCATCCGTCGCTTGAGCCGATCCTGAAAGACACCTATGGCGTCATCGTCTATCAGGAGCAGGTCATGCAAATTGCGTCTGCCATGGCCGGTTACTCACTCGGCGGCGCCGATCTATTGCGTCGAGCGATGGGCAAGAAAAAGCACGAGGTCATGGTCAAGGAGAAGGAAAAGTTCCTGACCGGCGCCAAGGCACGTGAGGTCGATGCCGTGATCGCTGAGGGTGTTTTCGATCTGATGGCCAAGTTTGCGGGGTACGGTTTCAATCGAAGTCACTCGGCGGCCTATGGACTGTTGACGTATCAAACCGCTTACCTGAAACACTATTTCCCGGTCGAGTTCTTCGCCGCGCTGATGACCTGCGACAAGGACTCTACCGAAAACGTCGTGAAGTTCATCTCCGAAGCGCGCGAGCAGGGGATCGTGGTGGAACGACCGGACGTGAGCGAATCCGACGCCAACTTCACGGTTGTGGAACTCACGGCCGCTGAAGGAGAAAAAGCCGGGCCCTCGCGAAAATCCAAGAGCGGTCAAACGCACAAGACGACCACCGGCGGGCGCAAGGGAATTCGTTTTGGACTGGCGGCGGTCAAGGGTGTCGGCGAAGGTGCGGTCGAGATCATTCAGCAGGTTCGCGATGCGGGAAAACCGTTCGAGTCCGTGTATGACTTTTGCAATCGCGTTGACCAGCGCAAGGTGAACCGCAAGGTCATCGAGGCCCTGGTCAAGTCGGGCGCCTTCGATGGGATCGCCGAAAGACGCGGCGTTGCGCGTTCCATGATTTTCCGGGCTATCACACCGGCACTCGAACGTGCCGCCTCGTCGCAACGGGAACGGGACAGCGGGCAAACCAGTTTGTTGGCGCTGTTGAGCGGCGCATCAGGTGGTACGGTTGGCGTCGAGCCTGTCGATGATTCGTATGCCGAAGGCGGGGACTGGAAACCACTCGAGCTGCTCGCATTTGAAAAGGAGAGTCTGGGCTTTTACATCAGCGGTCACCCGCTCGATGGTTACAAGAACGAGGTTCGACGCTTCTGCAATGCGTTGACGACGAATGCAACTGCTCGCGGCCCGCGTTCAGAAGTCACCATCGCGGGGGTCGTTCTCGATTTTCAAGAGCGGCAGGCCAAAAGCGGTGGAAAGTTCGCCTTCTTCAAGCTGGAAGATCAGCACGGGCAGATTGAGTTCATCGTTCGCACGGCCAAGCTCACGGACTATCGCGAAGTGTTGCAAAATGGCGAGCCATTGATGGTACGCGGGACGGTGGATACGCCGTTTGGTGACGGCGCCGAAGTCAGGCAGCGACTGCTATTCAACGATGCACGCCCGCTCGCGTCGATCCGTCTCGAAAAAAGCAAGCTGGTCGAAATCCGCGTCGATGCCAGTGCCGTGAGTGAAACCGCGCTGCAGTCCCTCGAAGTGTTGCTGCGCCAGCACCAAGGCCCGTGTCGAACGCGCATCGTGCTTGAAATCCCCGAGCGCAGCCGCACGTTGCTCGAGCTTGGCTCGGAATACAGCGTCAACGCCAACGACGATCTCCTGTCCGGAATCGAACAACTCTTCGGTACCCAGTCGGCCGTTCTGCACTGAAAGGGTAAAAAAAAATCCGGTCGGGCAACGGCGGGTTGCGCGACCGGATCTGGATGCGCAACCACCTGGTTGCGCCTTGAAGGTTTCGTATTACAGAAACTTCGTCTTGCCAGGGATTGGCACAGGCCCCACCGGTAACTTGCCGAAGGCGAGCTCGGCCGGCATCAGGGACTCTTGCGAGTTCAAGGCCTGATCCCACGTGACCCGCTGGCCTGTGTAGGTGGCCATGCGTCCCATGATGGCGGTCAGGTTGCTCTCTGCGCCGCGACGCAGTTCGTTGTAGGGCTTGCCTGAGCGGATGGCTGCGATTAGGTCGGCGTGTTCTTGCTCGTACGGATTGGCTTCACCGTCGAACTTCCACTTCTTCTTGCCCGTGATCTCGAACAGCTTGTTGTCGGCGTGGGCCTGACCTGTTGCGCCCTGGAAGTGCTCTGAAACCGAGTTCACACATCCCAGCATCTGTCGACACATCGACAGCGCGTGGATATCGCCCGGGTACTCAAAGTCGATCGCAAAGTGATCGTAGATGTGGCCGAACGCGGGATCGACGCGCTGCTGGCGTCCGCCCATGCCGACCGCGGCCACGGGATTTTTTCCCAAAACCCAATTCACTACGTCGATGTTGTGGATGTGTTGTTCGTTGATGTGGTCACCGGACAACCAGTTGAAATAAAGCCAGTTGCGCAGCTGCCATTCCATGTCGGACCAGGATTTCTCGCGTGGCTTCATCCAGAGTGCGCCCTGGTTCCAGTAGGATCGTGCGCCAACGATTTGGCCGATGGCGCCCCCCTTGAGCCGCTTGACCATCTCGATGTATCCGGGATGGTGACGGCGTTGCAACCCCACGCCGATTGACAACTTCTTCTTGTCTGCCTCGTCGGCAACCTCGAAGAGGGTTCGGATCCCCGGCCCGTCGACGGCCATCGGCTTCTCGGTGAAGACATGTTTTCCAGCGGCGATGGCAGCCTTCAGCTGCATCGGACGAAAGCCGGGAGGGGTCGCGAGGATGACGTAATCGATATCCGTCTTGAGCACCTTTTCGAAGCAGTCCCAACCCGAGTACGCGTGGTCGTCCGTCACTGTCAGACGATCTGCGAACTTGTTACCCGAAAACTGTTTGCGGGCGGCCGCAAGCCGGTCCGGAAACAGATCGCCCATTGCAATCAGTCGTACGTTTGGTGTCGACTCGATGGCGTCTTCTGCCGCTCCCGATCCTCGGCCACCACAGCCGATGAGGCCGATGCGCAATTCGTCAGTTTTGCCGGTGCCGGCAATGGCACGTTTGATGCGCCCGAGTCGGGTTGCCACCATGGCACCCACGCCAACCGCAGCACTGGTCTTGACCACCTCGCGGCGGGTCCACCAGTCACCGAGTTTGCCATTGTTCTTGTCGTTCATGTAGCGAGGCCTCCGTTGTTTCAATTCAATAGGACAGGGAAAATTCAGTCGTCTACAGACTTTACTTGACGATGCGAGAGCGGAATCCCTTCAGTTCAGGGTATTCATCGGGAACGTGCACAATGCGGAAGCCGATGTCGGTCGATTCCGTATGCCACCAAATACTGCGAGGATTCTGCGGATCTTGTTTCGACCACCACGGCTCCGAGAAGCGGCGTGCCGAGCAGCGCAGGGCTTCGGGTTTGTCTTTCCATCCACCGCCCCGAACCACGTGTGAGAAACGATTCTCTCCCGGTGCGACGAATCCAAGTCCGCCGGCGGTTGCCTTGGCATAGGCCCCGGCGTCGTATTGGTCTATCACCCACTCGGCCACGTTGCCGTGCATGTCGAGCAAACCCCACGGGTTGGGCTTTTTCAAACCCACGGGATTGGGACGCTTCTTGCTGTTTTTAACGTACCACGCGACGGTGTCGATCCCCTTGCTCTTGTCGCCGAAGCTGTACGCCGTGCGGGTGCCGGCGCGACAGGCATATTCCCATTCGGCTTCGGTGGGAAGTCGGTACCTCTTGCCTGCGCCAGAGGACAGCCAGTGGTTAAATTCATTGACCGCATGAACCGTGAGTGCGATCGCGGGTTGTTTGCCATCCCCGAACCCGAAAGTTTCGTCGGCATAAGGTGGGGTTGGGTAGGTGACGGCGTCGACGGCATCGTCCTTGTCGAGGCCATCGAGCAAGCGTTCCATGCCGATGTCGAGAAAGGCGCCGTAGGCCTCCCACGGGATTTCCGTTCGGCTGATGTAGAAAGGTCGAACCGTGACGGTGTGCTGCGGCCCTTCGTCCTTTTTCCGGCCTTTCTCCTTGGCCGGGCTGCCCATTTGAAACGTACCACCGGGAAGGGGGACCATCTCGACGGTCACGTCGGTGCCGGGGATCTTCACGGTATAGGGAGCAGGCGCATCGGCCCGGGTAGCGCTCGTGGCAAACAGCGACAGGAGGGCGAAGGCGAACAGGGGGTGTTTGGGTGGGGTCATCTTGAATCAGGGCCTGAAGTGTAGACGGATGGCGATCCGCTCACATTCGGGGTCCCCTCGTCAAGTACGACCGTTTACCGATTATGTTCCGCGCCAGAATCGGATGGGGCCGGTGTCACAGTGGACAAATTGCGAATGGGGATAAAAGCCCACGCCTCCCATGCGCAGCGTCCGCACAAACCTCAACAGATGGGGGGTCGCGATGCCATGGATGCGAAAATCGACGGCCCGGCCCAGGCAGTGCTGACTGTTCTCCGCCACCTGTCGGCCTTTTTTACGGAGCATCAGGTTGTATTTGGGTGAGCGGTAGCCGGAAACCACGTCGATCCGGGGCGCATCGAAATGATCGGCCGCGGACAACAACGCCTGCATCAAGTTGCCGTCCATGTCGGTGGCCTGGTTGGTGAAATGGTCGCGCAAGAAGCGATCGAAACGCCGCTCCAGATCCTCACCGGGCAAAAGCGGCAGAGCTTCGCGTGTTTTCAGGTTGACGAGCGTAACCACCGGGGTGATGCGCGTGCCGGGCGGGGAGGGGGCAGGCTTGCCCTTGGAGTCGCGCTTGGGTTTTCGTATCCGATGAAGTTCGGTCTGAAACACCGCATCGGAGAGGTGGAGGTCCTTCCGTGTGGCCTTGTCCCTTAGCCAACTCTCCTTTTTGGACAACCCGCTCGAATCAGGCGAATCGGCCGGTGCCGCGAGTACGGCGCCTTGTGCGAAAACGCTGACCAGGAGCAGGAAGGTGGAAACCATGGGACTGTATGGATTGTAATGCCGAAAAACTGCCCCGTCGTACCATTTCCGAGAGCTCGGAAGGCATGGCTTGGGAAACTGGGCTACCTACATGTGGTTGACGAAAGCGAAATTGGAGCGCGACGGGCTCAAAAAAAGGATCCACAGAGTGGGATTCTGTAGCAATCTCCTAAGAAACTCGGGGCGGCGTGCCGTCGCCTCTGTCCTATATGGAGAATTCGTAGATGAAAAAGATTCTGACGCTCGTGGGTGTTTCTCTTCTTTCGGTCGCTGCGGCCTGCACCGAGAGCGGTGGCGGCGATGGCAAAAAGGGTGGAAGCGGTGGCGGAAATCAGGGTGGTTCGGCTGGAGACGGTGCCGGCGGATCGGCTGGCGACACGGGTGGCGGGACCGGTGGTAAGGCGATGGGCGGTACCGGAGGCAAGGCTACGACCGGTGGCGCCGGTGGTACGGTAGCCGGTGGAACGGGTGGTACGGTAGCCGGTGGAACGGGTGGTACGGTTGTCGGTGGTACGGGTGGCACGGCTGCGACTTATCCTGCCGGTTCGCTCGCGGCGAAGCTCTGCAACGCAAGTACGGTATACCCGGCACCCTTTGCGCCCGCGGGAATCGATGCGACCTTGGTGAAGGACGGCTTTCTCGGTGCAGAAGGCCCCGTCTGGGTTGATGCCGACAAGGCGCTCTACTTTTCGGAGATGAATCGCGGCAACGGCGTCGACTGGGCACTGGCTGCATCGGTAAAGATCCAGAAGTACACACCCGCCGACAACATGTTCACCGTTTGGGTTGCCGCAAGCGGCTCGAACGGACTCGCGCTCGACAAGGACGGCACCAGCATCCTGGCGGCCACGCAGGATCAGCAGGATATCTCGGCATTCAAGCTTTCGGACAAGGCGCGCACCAACAAGGGTTTCAAGTTCGAGACCAACAAGTTCAACGCACCCAACGACCTCACCGTCCGCTCGGATGGCACGATCTACTTCACGGATCCGTCGTGGCAGATTGGCAACCGGGCACGAACCCAAACCTTCGACGCTGCTTACCGTGCGACACCCCAGGGCGTCGTGTCTCTCATCATGGACAACTCTGAGTTCATGCTTGGTAAACCCAATGGCATCACGCTCTCTCCGGACGAAAAGACCTTGTACATCGGCGGTGACACCAAGAACGTCTGGAAGTTCGAGGTGAACGCCGATGGTTCCACCAAGCCCGGCGTCAAGTTCGTCTCGCTCCTCGGGTCGTACTCGGACGGCATGACGGTGGATTGCGCCGGTAACCTCTATGTCACCTCGACCAAGGGCGTCGAGGTCTTCGACAAGACAAACAAGCCGCTCGGCACCATTGCGACCAAGAAGGGTGCCATGGCTTGTTCGGCATCAAACGTCGCCTTCGGTGGCGAAGACCACAAGACGCTCTACGTGACAGTCGAAGGTTGCGATCAAAAAGCGATCTACAAGGCTGCCCTCGCGGTCCCTGGTATGCCGTACTAAACGCAACCCGTAGAAATAAAGAAACCCCGTCAGGCGTGAACCGGACGGGGTTTCTCTATTTGGGGAAGACTACGACCAGGGGAATTGTTTGGTCTCGAACATAAATCGTACGACGGTTGCGATGATGTCCGCGGCATCGGTTTTCCCCGTCAGCCGACCTTCCAGCGTGTCGCCTATTCGCGGTACGGCGTTCCCACTCCGCCCCTCGAAGTTGAACGCCTTCCACGCGAACTCCGGGTCCGCTGCGCCGTTCCAGCTCGTCAGAAAATAGTTGGCAATCGCCGTCGCGAAGCAAGGGACCAATCGCTCGTGATTTGAAACGTATCTGGCGACGGAAACGGGGTTTGAAACATTGTCGTCCAGCGAAGCCACGAATCCCTTGCCAAGTTCCGGATCGTGGACGAGTTCGACGAGTTGGGCCGTGACCGAAGGTGAATCTGCGCAGCGGGCCGACGACGCAATTTGAATCGCCGGATCGAGGGCGAACAGCAGGGCCAAAAGAGCGCTCATGGCGGCTACACCGATGTGTGGCGACGCAACCCAACCAGCTGATTGAGCGATCCGGAAGTGAATCCCGAGAGATCCAGTGCGACGAAGGTGAACCCCAGTCGGCGCCCCAGTGTGACGATTTGTTCGCGCACGCCCGGTTGTAAGGCGCGCTCCATCGTCCCGGATTCAAGCTCGAGACGGGCGACCTCGCCGTGATACCGAACGCGCAACTGGCGAAAGCCAAGCGATCGCAACCCATCTTCAAACGCATCCACCTGTTTCAAACGTTCCGTGGTGATTTCCGTTCCGTAGGGGAAACGCGACGACAGACACGCCAGTTGCGGCTTGTCCCAGGTCGAAAGTCCAAGGGCTCGCGACAGGGTGCGAATCTCGTTCTTGTTGAGCTGCGCGTCCACCATCGGGTGTTGTGCGGCGCGCTCGTTGGCGGCCTGCAGACCAGGGCGGTGATCGCCCAGATCATCCAGGTTGGTGCCGAGCAGGACTTCTTTCAGTCCCATCCGCAAGGCGAGGGGACGGGCAAGGTCCATCAACTCGGCCTTGCAGTGGTAACAGCGATCCACGGGGTTCTGCGCGAATCCCGGTCGTTCGAGTTCCGCTGATTCGACGACTTCGTGCTGCACGCCGAACAGCTTGCCAAGTTCAATCGCACCGGCACGCTCGCTTTGCGCCATCGTGATCGAAACCGCGGTCATGGCGACGCAGCGTTCGCCAAGGACATCGTGGGTGACCTTCAACAACAGCGCGGAGTCCACGCCACCCGAAAAGGTGACGAGGGCGGACCCGTAGCCCGCAATGCGGGTCTTCAGGGTCTCGTACTTTGCAGCCAGTTCGGCACTCAGCGCCATCATTGATACGACCGAAGACGACCTTAGCACACCCGAATCGCGAGGCGTTCAAACCAAAACGGGGACTCGATCGACTCTCTCCGCCACCGCGTCGGCCTCGGCCTCGACATCCAGCTTGACCTCGCACGCCAGCACGTTTTCGATACGCGCCGCGATGGCGGGATTGTTGGGCATGAACAACGAACAACAATCGTCGTAGGGC